>Ga0306922_10004943_pt1 | contig 12682 bp, 5 predicted proteins | sample sta12Cox44000082_FD_203758 | JGI IMG/M metagenome (GOLD analysis project Ga0306922, IMG submission 203758) | Lab enrichment of tropical soil microbial communities from Luquillo Experimental Forest, Puerto Rico - statoxic.12C.oxic.44.000.082 (v2)... | ecosystem: Environmental > Terrestrial > Soil... | reverse complement strand
GGGCGCGGCCCAGCTGGTGATGGCGCCGATCGCCACCGCGCTCGAACGGCGCGCCGACACCCGGCTCTTGACCACCGCGGGCTACGCTTTGCTCGCGATCGGGTTTCTCGGCAACGGCTTCATGACCTTCGAGACCGACTTCTGGGGCTTGTTCTGGCAGCAGACCGTGCGAGGTGCAGCGGTGATGCTTTGCCTGTTGCCGACCACCTCCCTGGCCCTGGGCGGCTTCGAACCTTATCTCGTTCCGAATGCCAGCGGTCTGTTCAACCTGATGCGCAATCTCGGCGGGACGGTCGGCCTGGCGCTGATCGACACCGTGCTCGATCGGCGCACCGTCACCCATGTCGATGCTATCGTCGCACGGCTTCAGGCCGGCGATCCGTCGGCGGCGCGGCTGGTCGGATTGCCGGCCGAGGGGTTCACCGGCGTTCCGATTGGCGTGGTGGACGAGGCGACGCGCGCCCTGGTCGCTCCGCTGGTCGAGCGTGCGGGGCTCGTCGCCGCCTTCAACGACGCTTGGCTCATCGTCGGCGGCTTGGTTGCCCTCTCGATGCTGGCGCTGCCCCTCTTCCGGGCGCCGCGACAGACGCTTGGCACGCGACGCGAAGATGCCGATCTCTCACCTATCGCATAACCACTAACCGGTAATCCGAGTGACCGAGGCGCAGCCGCTGGTCCTTGCGACGCCCCGAGCGCCGGCCGGCACGCTCTCGGGGCGAGTTATCGCCAAGGCATTGCGCGACAACGCCCTCTTGGCCTTTCCGCCGGAGGCCTTTGAGGACGAAGTGGTCCATCGCAACTTTTTCGGCCGCCAGCAAATCATCCTCAATCGACCGGCCGCGATCCATCATATCCTCGTCGAGAACCAGGATAACTACCGCCGTACCCCCGCAACGATGCGGATCCTGCGTCCGTTGCTCGGCAACGGCCTGTTGCTCAGCGAGGGCGAAGACTGGAAGTTCCAGCGACGCACCGTGGCCCCCGCCTTTGTCCCGCGCACGATGCCTGTCTTGACCCGCCATGTCGCTCGCGCGGCCGAAGCTACCGTCGCAAGTCTCACGGGCTCCGCCGAGCGGCACGTCGACCTGCTCGCGGCGATGCAGTCGCTCGCCTTGGAGATTGCGGGAACCTCGATGTTTTCGCTGGCCATGGAGCGGTATCGCCCGGAGCTACGTGATTTGATCGCCCGCTACACTAAGGGTCTCGGCCGCCCGACCCTGCTCGACTTCCTGCTGCCTCTGGCGATCCCGAGCCCACGCGATTTCGCGCGCCGATGGGTTCGGCGGCGGTGGGTGGACCTGATCGGCCGCATCATCGCCGAGCGGCGGGTAAGGGCCTCGCAAGCGGCTCCGAGTGATCTGTTTGATCTGCTGTCGATGGCGCGAGATCCGGAGAGCGGAGCTCCGTTCTCGGCCGAGGCCCTCCTCGATCAGGTGGCGACTTTGATTGCCGCCGGTCACGAGACGACGGGAGTGGCGCTGTTCTGGTCTCTCTGGCTCGTAGCTGCGGCGCCCGTTATCCAGGAAAGGATCGCCTCGGAGGTCGAGACACTCGATCTCGGACCGGATAATGCGGCCGAGATCCTGCCGGGACTTGTCTATACGCGCGCAGTCGTGCACGAGGCGATGCGCCTCTATCCCCCGGCCTATACCATCGTGCGGCAAGCAAAGAATGCCGACGACGCTGGCGGCATTCCGGTTCCTGCCGCCGCGATCCTGTTCATCGCACCCTGGGTGTTGCACCGGCATCGGCGGCTGTGGCCGCAACCGGAAGTGTTCGACCCCTCGCGGTTCCTGCCCGGCGCTCCGGCGCCCGACCGTTTCGCTTATTTGCCGTTCGGCATCGGCCCGCGCGTGTGCATCGGCGCACAGTTTGCGCTGACTGAGGCTACCTTGGTCCTGGCCACGATGGTCAAGGCCTTCCATATCGAGCGCGCCGATGACCAATCCGTGATGCCGGTCGGGGTCGTTACCACCCAGCCCGACCACCCGCCGCTTTTCCGGTTGCAGCCAAGGCGTTAGCGTTCGCGCCAAGGAGCGGTGCGTCGCGACATGACGGTTTTCTTACGCGGCGCAATGCCGCATCCTGTGAGCGGCGGCGGAAGGGAGAGAACCAATGCGCTCGCAACGACTGACGATGGTCATCTTCATCGGCATGCTGCTCGGCATCGGGGTCGGCTATGCCTGCCACCAACTCTGGCCCGATCCGCAGACGGCGAAGACGATCGCCGGCTACATCTCGCTCTTCACCGACATCTTCCTGCGGCTGATCAAAATGATCATCGCCCCGCTCGTCTTCACGACTCTGGTGGTCGGTGTGGCGCATATGGGCGACACAAAGTCGGTCGGCCGCATCGGCGGCAAAGCGATGCTGTGGTTTGTCAGCGCCTCGCTCGTTTCGTTGCTGCTCGGCCTCATCATGGTCAATATCCTGCGTCCGGGCGACAATCTCAACCTGCCGCTACCCGATGCCACCGCTGCGACCAACCTCAATGCGGCCTCGTTGTCGTTTAAAGATTTCGTGACCCACCTCGTCCCAAAGAGCGCGGTCGAGGCGATGGCCAACAACGAGATTCTGCAGATCGTCGTTTTCTCGCTGTTCTTTGGCGTCGCAGCGGCGTCGCTTGGCGAGCGCGCGGCAGCAGTCGTTAAGATCATCGACGAGACCTCGCAGATCATCCTGAAGATTACAGGTTACATCATGGCGCTCGCCCCGATCGCCGTCTTCGCGGCCATGGCCGCCACAATAACCACCCAGGGGATCGGCATATTGGTGACCTACGGTAAATTTCTGATCCAGTTTTACTTCAGCCTCGGTGTGTTGTGGCTCGTACTGATCGTCGCCGGCTTCCTGTTTCTCGGACGTGCCGTTTTCCGGCTGATCTCGTTGATCCGTGAACCGTTCCTTTTGGGCTTCAGCACGGCGAGCAGCGAGGCTGCCTATCCAGTAACGATGGATCAGCTCGAGAAACTGCCGGTCAGCAAGAAGATCATTAGTTTCGTGTTGCCGATGGGCTATTCGTTCAACCTCGATGGCTCGATGATGTATTGCACCTTTGCAACGATTTTCATTGCCCAGGCTTACAACATCCAGCTGTCGGTCACCCAGCAGATCACAATGCTGCTCGTGCTGATGTTGACCAGCAAAGGTATGGCCGGGGTGCCTCGCGCCTCCCTGGTGGTGATCGCCGCGACATTGGTGACGTTCAACCTGCCCGAGGCGGGGCTCTTGCTGATTATCGGTATCGACCAGTTTCTCGATATGGGCCGCACGGCGACCAACGTCATCGGCAACAGCTTGGCGACCGCGGTGATCGGCCGCTGGGAGGGTGAGACGGCAGAGACCATCGGCATACCGGCGGAGGCGCAGGCGGCGTGATGCCGCGATCCCTGCTCGCCGCCACGCTGATCGCGTCGCTATTGGTCGTGTCAAGCGCACGAGGCCAAGAGCTGACCGGGACCTTGAAAAAGATCAAGGACAGCAGGACGGTGACGCTTGGCTATCGCGCGAGCTCGATCCCGTTCTCCTACCTCAACAAGTTGCGCGAGCCGATCGGCTATTCGATCGATCTCTGTAACGAGGTAGTCAAAGAGATTGCAAATGAGCTCGAGGGGGTCGAAATCGGCATCAGCTATAAGTTGGTGAGAGCAGAGACCCGGATCCCCGCCGTACGCTCTGGCGAGATTGACCTCGAATGTGGCTCGACCACGGCCAATTTCGAGCGCAAAAAGCAGGTTGCCTTCTCGCCGGTTTTCTTCGTCGCCGGCACCAAGCTGCTCGTGCCGCGCTCCTCCAGCATCAGCTCCTATCGCGATCTGCGCAACAAGACGGTGGTCGTGACCGCGGGCACTACAAACGAAGCAGCGGTGCGGGCGATCTCCGAAAAGCAGAACCTCGGCATCAAGATCGTTATCGGCAAGGACCACGCCGAATCCTTTGCGATACTGAGTGAGGGCAAGGCCGACGCCTTTGCCACCGACGACGTGTTGCTTTACGGGTTGGTCGCGACGTCAAAGTCTGGAGATCAATTCCATGTCGTTGGCGAATTTCTGTCCTATGATCCTTACGGGCTAATGTATCGGAGAGACGACCCCGATTTCGCTGCTGTTGTCGACCGCACCTTTAGCCGCCTCGCGCAAAGCCGCGAGCTTGTGCAGCTTTATAATAAATGGTTCCAGCAACGCTTGCCGACCGGCGAGACCCTCGACCTGCCGATGAGCCCGCAGCTTGAGGAGATCTTCCGCGTCGAGGGTGTACCCGAGTGAAATTGGCGATAATCGCTATTCATATCCAGGCAGCCTTTCGAGGTATCGGGCATAGTCGCCCTTGCCCAAACCTCGGGCGAGGGCGAGGAGCCGGCCGCTGTCGATCAAGCCCATGTGAAAGGCGATTTCCTCGACGCAGGCGATCTTAAGGCCTTGGCGCATCTCGATCGTTCGAACGAATTCGGCGGCTTCCAGCAAGGATTCATGGGTGCCGGTATCGAACCAGGCATAGCCGCGCCCCAGTCTCTCGACCGTTAACAGCTCGCGCTCGAGGTAGACATTGTTGACATCGGTGATTTCAAGTTCCCCGCGCGCCGAGGGTTTGAGCGTGGACGCAATTTCGACAACCGCGTTATCGTAAAAATAGAGTCCCGTCACCGCCCAATGCGACCGCGGCTCCAGCGGCTTCTCCTCGATCGAGACCGCCTTACCATATGCGTCAAACTCGACCACGCCATAGGCTTCAGGGTTGCGAACCTGGTAGCCGAAGACGGTGGCGCCGGGACGCGGCTGAGCCACCTGCTGAAGGATCGCCGACAAGCCGTCGCCGTAGAAGATGTTGTCACCGAGCACGAGGGCGACATTGTCGCCGCCCACGAAATCTCGCCCGATCAGAAAGGCCTGCGCGAGGCCCTCAGGTCGCGGCTGCTCGGCATAGGCAAGTGACAAGCCCCACTGGGACCCATCTTTCAGCAAGCCTTGGAAACGGGGGCGATCCTCAGGCGTCGTGATGACGAGGATTTGCCGAATGCCCGCCAGCATCAGGGTCGTCAGCGGGTAATAGATCATAGGCTTGTCGTACACCGGCAGGAGCTGTTTGCTGACCGCCAAGGTGACCGGGTAGAGCCGAGTACCTGCGCCGCCGGCGAGGATGATTCCCTTCATCGCTCCCCGCCTTCGGAGTTGATCGGAGGTTCATAACGAAAATATCGCGGCAAACGAGGGAGAACCGGGCGCACATGATCTCTGTCAGAAACCAGCGCTTCGTTTGCCGCAATGCTGAGAGCGGGGTCGATCACAGGAGCCCGCGATCGTGCGAGTCGACCGCGACGTCAAAGGTCGGACCCGCGGTTACGCCCACAGCCTGGCTTGGGCAGACTGGAAGTGGGACTGCGACCAAGTCTGGTTTTCTTGTACGAAGTGGATGTCAATCGGGTGGTTAACCAGCTCGCCTTCCTCGAAGACTTCCGAAAAGTATCCTTGAGAATCCACGTGACGAACGGGCTTAGCAGCTTGATATCGGCGATATCGGTCTCCAGAACTCGTATGCAGCGCCCTACAACACCGGAAATGGTCGTTGTTTTACGTACCATCCCCGAAAAAGAAAAGCATCTTAGGCGCCGCGCTGCTAGTAAGGCAGATCGAGCCGCTGCGCCGTCTGCAGGTTTGGCGCTCCGGCCGGCGCCTTTCCCGGGTCACTCCATTGGAGTACTATTCGGCAATCTACGGTAAGCTCGGACGCTTTAAAGCAGCTCTCGAACCGGGGGCGCGTTCGAGGCGGCCGGGATCGTCTTGAAACGCGGTGGTCGGCGTCCAAAGCCTGGGAAACCCGGCTGGTCAAGAAGATCAGCGGCGAGAAAGCCACTGTTGCCAAAAATCCGACACGGACAATCAGCCGCTGATCTCGGCAACGGGCTCTGAAGGGCTTGATCCTCCGCCAACAAGAGAACAAAGCCGTCTCCGGCGTTTGACCGCGCCCCGCCTTGCGCCGGTAGGGGCCGACTGTTATCGTCCGCGCCCTGCTGCGGGGGCAGCATCGTAACGGGGGAACCATGCCGGACATCGGGGGTATCGCGGGAGAGCAGCTGAAATCCTTAATCGAACGCATCGAGCGTCTCGAAGACGAAAAGCGTGCGCTGACCGAGGACATCAAGGAAGTCTACGCCGAGGCCAAGGGCATCGGCTTCGATCCGAAGATCATGCGTCAGATCATCAAGATCCGGAAGATGGACAAGGAGGAGCTCGACGAAGAGGAGAGTCTCCTCGACGTCTACAAATGCGCCCTTGGCATGTCACCCGAGCCGAGCGCACAGACACGGGCGGCGGAGTAGCCGTTCAGTCAGCCCCCTCATGTTAGGTCGGGGTCGATCGGTAGCGGCTCCCCAGCGATCTGGGCTCACGAGCACGGGGTGACCCGCTCGGGAGCCGCAGATCGGGATGGTCGACGATGCCGGCGCAGAGCCGGCTCTGACCATGACGGCCGCTAGGTTGGCGCCCAACCGCCGCCCATCTTGTCGCCTGAGTCTCACCGGACGGATTGGCAAATTTCCTGGATCAGCACGATGCGTCTGTCGAGACGGCCGGGCGGGCGAGCGTTGACGAGGATTCGATGAATATGCCGACCAGGTGCAGGGATTGGCCTCGGCTTGCTGTCGCGCCTGCCTTGACAGCCGCGAAGCAATCTCGACAGACACGTTCGTAGATCGTTTATCTTGCGTTAAATTGATCCAGGGGGTTTCGACGCGACCCCCCATGCCGAAACCCTTGCGCTTGGGGGATGGGATTCTAGTAGGGTGCAACCCGCGTAAAGCAGGACCGCACCGTGGCGACCAAAGAGTATGAGCGTGCGCATGCCTACAGAAAGTAATGCCGTGGGACGAACCTTCTCAGTCGCCTTGGTCGGTTTGGCGTGTCGGTTCCCGGGTGCTGCCAACGTGGCAGAATTCTGGTCGCTGCTCAAAGCCGGGAAGGACGCCGTCACCGAGATCCCCGATGACCGCTGGGACGTGGACGCCTATTACCATCCCGACCCGGCGAAACCCGGCAAAATGTATACGCGCGCAGGCGGGTTCATCGCGGACATCGATAAATTCGACGCCGGATTTTTCGGCATTTCGCCCCGCGAAGCTCGCCGAATCGACCCGCAACAGCGTCTGCTGTTGGAGCTGACTTGGGAAGCGTTCGAGAGCGCGGGCATCGTTCCGGCGCAGGTCGCCGGATCGAATGCGGGTGTTTTTGTCGGTATCTCGGTGTCCGACTACGCGGCACTGCAGCGTGAAGAGCCGGACCAGGTCGATCCCTACGTCATGTCCGGCAGCGCGCTCAGCAACGCGGCGAATCGAATTTCCTACATTTTCGATTTTCATGGTCCGAGCTTTATTGTCGACACCGCCTGCTCGTCATCGCTGGTGGCGGTGCACGAAGCCTGCGTCAGCTTGTGGACAGGCGAATCGAGCTTGGCGATTGCGGCCGGCGTCCATGCGCTGTTGTCGCCGTCCGCGACCATCGGCTTCTCGAAGGCGCGCATGCTGTCACCGACAGGCCGGTGTCACCCCTTCGACGCGGCCGGCGACGGTTATGTCCGGTCGGAAGGCGGCGGGGTGGTCATTCTGCAACCGCTTGCCCAGGCGATTGCCGAGAAGAATCCGATCTATGCCGTCATCGTCGGTTCGGGCGTCAATTCTGATGGCCGTACCGCGGGCTTGGCTATGCCTAACCAAGCGGCGCAAGAAGCGCTGCTGCGCCGAGTGTACCGTGACGCCGGGATCGACCCGGGCGAGATCGCCTATGTCGAGGCGCATGGCACCGGCACGAGCGTCGGCGACCCGATCGAATGCGCCTCCTTGGGGACGGTATTCGGCGTCCCGCGGGCCCCCGGCGATTGCTGCCGAATCGGCTCGGTCAAGAGCAATATCGGCCACCTCGAACCGGCCTCGGGGATTGCCGGCCTGCTGAAAGTCGTCCTGGCGCTCCGTCACCGCGCGATCCCGCGCACTTTGCATTTCACGGTGCCCAACCCAAAAATTCCGTTCGAGGAACTCAATCTTTCCGTCGTTTCGGAACATACGGAATTGGCGCCGGGTCACTTGACCATGGGCGTCAACTCATTCGGGTTCGGCGGCACCAACGCCCATGTCGTCGTCCGAGAGCCGGATGCGCCGCTTGCCGCCGCGGCCTCGCAGCACGCGGAGACGGAAAGCCAAGAGGCCCAGCTGCTTCCGATCTCTGCTCACGATCCGGAAGCTCTGAAAAGTCTCGCCCTGCGCTACGCCGAATTGCTGAGTTCGCCGATGGCGCCCGCCTTCTCGGCCGTGTGTCGCACCGCAGCAACTCGACGGACCCACCACCAACATCGCCTCGCCACCTTTGGCCGGACCGGCAATGAGGTCGCTGCGCAGCTCGAGGCGTTTGTAGCGGGCGATTCGCCTCCTCGCCTGGCAGAGGGGCATGCTCGCACGCCGCCGGTTCGATTAGCCATGGTATTTTCCGGAAACGGTTCGCAATGGCGCGGCATGGGGCAGGATTTGCTCACCGATCCATTCATTGCCGAATGCATCGAGCGGGTCGATTCCACGCTTAGCCGGCTCAGCGGCTGGTCGGTAAAAGACGCTCTGTTGTCGTCGAAACCGGCCAACCTCTTCGATCGTACGGAAATTGCACAGCCGGCGCTCTTTGCGCTGCAGGTAGCGGTGCTCGAATGGCTGGGCGCGCACGGGATCGCGGCCGAAGCGATGCTCGGCCACAGTGTCGGTGAGGTGTCGGCGGCTTACGGGGCGGGCATTTTGTCACTCGCCGAAGCCTGCAGAGTCATCGTCGAGCGCAGCAGAGCGCAAGGGCGCACCGCCGGAACCGGTCGGATGGCCGCCCTTGGGCTATCGCCCGAGAATGCCGCCGCACTTATCGCCCCCTATGGTGAGGCGCTGACAATTGCCGCCGTCAACGCCCCGAATTCGGTCACGGTGGCGGGCGACGCGGCTGCGATTGACGCGCTCGGTAACGAACTCGAGGCGAGCCAAGTCTTCTTTCGTGCTCTCGACCTCGATTATGCCTTTCATAGCCGCTGCATGGACCCCATTCGCGAGGCACTGCTGGACCGGCTTGACGGGTTGGCGCCGCGAGATGGCGGGCTGCGCTTCGTCTCGACCGTTACCGGCACGACGATCGAGGGTAACCGGCTCGACGCGGAATATTGGTGGGACAACATCCGGAGGCCTGTTCAGTTCGCCCCCGCAATCGAGTCGCTAAGCGCCGAGGGCTTCAATGTCTTTCTCGAAATCGGTCCGCATCCTATCCTCGACACCTATCTCCGCGACTGCCTGAAGGCGAGTGATCGAGAGGGAGTCTCGATCCCTACTCTGCGACGTCACGAGCCGGAACGTGACGCGCTATGGCTAGCGCTCGGGCGCTGCTACACCGCCGGCGTCGCGATCGATTACGATGCTCTCTACCCGGGCGAGTGCGCGTTCGTGCCGCTTCCAGCCTATCCGTGGCAGCGTGAGCACTACTGGTTTTCCGAGGAGAACGACGCCGGAGCATCTCAAAGCAACCGCAGGCACCCGCTGTTGGGCAAGCGTCTGCCTACTATTACCGGGATTTGGAAGAACCGTCTCGACCCGGCACTCCTGTCCTGGCTCTCGGATCACATTGTCCAAGGCAGCGTCGTCCTTCCCGGAACAGCGTATATCGAGATGGCAGTCTCGGCGTTTTTAGCGATCCACAGGTGCGACGGAGTCGAAATCGAGGGGTTCGAGATCAGGCGCCCGGTCGTGATCGCTGCCCGCGCCGAGCCATTGGTGGAGGTGGGGCTGTCAAACGAGGACGGGGCGTTTCGGTTGCACGCGGGCGACGCCACGGGGACCGGACTTCCCCCGGTCGCGGTTGGGCGTGCTGCGCCTCTCGCGAGTGGCCAATCGAAACCGACAGCCTCGGTTGAGACGATCCGGGAGCGAATGGCAAGGCGAATTGATGGTGCTCAATTCTATCGCCGATTCGCTACGCGCGGCCTGACGTACGGGCCCGCCTTCCAAGGCGTCGCCGAGGTCTGGGCCGGCAAGGATGAAGCGCTCGGACGCATCATCGTGCCCGCCGCGATAGCAGCCGATCTCGGCGAGTATCGCATTCACCCCGCCTTGCTCGACGCGTGCCTCCAGATCACGCTCGCAACCGATCCCGATCAGCCTGATGAGGAGGCTCAGGGCGTTTTCGTCCCGAGCAAGGCGGAGCGGATTCGTTTCTACGGCGGCGGCGAACGGATCGCCTGGTGCCATATGACTGTGGTTCAGTCTACGGCTCGTTCAATCGTCGGCCGCTTTCTGGTACTCGGCGCCAATGGGGAAACGATCGCCGAAATCGACGGCCTGCGCTTGCGTCGAGTCGAGCCGGGTGGTCGGAGTGAAATCCCGGCTTATCAGTGGCGCTATCAACTGCAGCCTTCGGCTCTCGACGCTGGTGGGGCCGATGATCTGCCGCGGCCACAGACACTAGCGGTGTCCTTCGCCGTAACCGGCGACGCGCGCGAGCGGGATGAAGAGACGCGCGCGTTCCTCGATCGCGTTGCTTCCGCCTATGTCGGTGGGGCTTTGGGGCGCGCTCTCGGTCGCGATCGGTTCGCTGTTTCGCAACTCATCGCAGAACTGCGTATCGCGCCACAGCAAGAGCATAACCTCCGCAAGCTTCTTGCCTTTGCCCAGCAAGCGGGGCTGGCGGAGCACGACGAAGACGAATGGCATCTCGCCGGGATTAGTTCTTCAGCAGCGCCGGAATGTCTTTGGCGCCAGGCGATTGCGCGCTACCCGGCTCACCTCGCGAGCTTGCAGCTTATCGCGCGACACTGTGAGGCGCTTCCCAGGATCTTGCGATCAGAGATCGATCCGGCCGATTCGGCTTCTGCCGAGCGAGGCTTTGACGCGGTCGAACAGCTCTACGATTCCGACCCGATGTTCCGCAGAGCGAATGATATGGCGGCCGGAGTGGTACGACAACTGTACAAGACTATCCCACGCAGCCGCCAGCTGAGTATCCTCGAGATCGGAGGCGGAACCGGGGGGCTCACAGGGGCGCTGCTTGGGGCAGCGCCCCCCGATCGCGTCGAGTATGTCTTCACTGATCCAGACGCAGCGGCAGTCGCTCACGCAGAAGCCCGTTTCAGGGGGCAGCCGGGTCTTCGTTGTGCGGTGCTTGATCACGGCAAGGACATCGCTGAACAAGGCTTCGCCCTCGACCAACACGATCTGATCGTCGTCGGGGTGGCGCACGCCGCCCGGCAGGGCCTTGACCGCGGGCTCGCCTCCGCTCGCATGTTGCTCAAGCCAGGCGGGCTCCTCATGCTGACGGTCCCGAAGGAGCGCAGTTTCCTGAATCTCTTCCTCGGGATGCCCGCCGATCACGTAGGGGAGAACGATTGGCAGAGAGCTGTCCTTGAAGCCGACTTCGAAGAGGTGATCTCGCTGGGTTTTGACGATCCGATTGCTGCCCGGGCCGTGCTAGTCGGACGCAAACCATCGGTGGCACCGCGTCTGACGATGCATCGCGAGGTCGATCGGGCCACTTGGCTGGTACTCGCCGATGACATTACCGTCCATCCCGCCGCCGCGGTGATCCGCGCTCTCAATGACCTCGGACATCGTGTCGTGATCGCTCAGGACGGTCATTTGTTCAATCGTGTTGGCCTCGACCGGTTCGATGTTCCGTGCGGAGACTCTGACGCCTATGCAAGGCTGTTCCGCATCCTCGCAGCAGATGGCGTTAGTCCACTTCATCTGTTGCACCTGCGGGGGACTGCTGAAGCAACGCTGGTGGACCCGCTGGCGGTGCAGCGGCACGGCAGTCTGGACCTGCTGGCGGCTGTGCAAGCGCTAATCGCAGCGGGGCTGGCGACGTCCGCAAGTCTGACAGTTGTCACCTCCGGCGCGATGCCGATGCCGGACCCGTCGGCTGGTTGTGCACGCCCTTGGCAAGCTCCGCTCTGGGGGCTCACCCGTACGATCCTCAACGAGCGGGCCGATATCCTCTGCCGGCTGATCGATCTCGATCCCGAGGCGACCGCGACAGACGCGGGTGAGGCACTGGTTGAAGAACTGTTCCACCGCGACGACGAGGACGAAGTCGTGTTGCGCGGCCGGGCGCGCTATGTGCCCCGTCTGACTCAGGGCATGCCGCAGCCCGTCTTGTGTGAGGCGGGCGGAGAGACCGGGTTCAGACTGACTTTCGCGCAAGGAGCAGCTCAGGAGGGTGTAGTCCTGCAAAGGATCACGATCCCGCGGCCGGCTGCGGGGGAGGTCGCTGCTCGCGTCGCATCAGCGGGTCTCAACTTCCGCGACGTCCTGCAACGTATCGGGATGCTGCCAGAGGAAGCGTTCGAGGGCGGGTTCGCGGGGCCGACGCTGGGTATGGAGTTTGCCGGCGAAGTCATTGCGGTTGGTGACGGCGTCGATCACCTTCGTCCCGGGGACGCCGTATTTGGCATCGCGCGCAATGCGTTCTCATCGCACCTTGTTGCGCCGGCCGATGGTCTGTTCAAAAAACCACCGTTCATGAGCTTCGAGGAAGCTGCGACGCTTCCGGTCGCCGCTATCACAGTTTATTACTCGCTGCACCACCTCGCTCGGTTGCAGAAGGGCGAGCGGATCCTCATTCATGGCGCGGCTGGCGGTGTCGGCTTAGCTGCCGTCCAGTATGCCCGATCGATTGGCGCCGAA
>Ga0306922_10004940_pt1 | contig 12685 bp, 10 predicted proteins | sample sta12Cox44000082_FD_203758 | JGI IMG/M metagenome (GOLD analysis project Ga0306922, IMG submission 203758) | Lab enrichment of tropical soil microbial communities from Luquillo Experimental Forest, Puerto Rico - statoxic.12C.oxic.44.000.082 (v2)... | ecosystem: Environmental > Terrestrial >... | reverse complement strand
GATCGTGCGGATGTCGTGCCGTCTGCGAGCTGGCGTCGTCGCGGCGCTGGTGGGGGGGACGACGATCGCCGCTTCACGGGCGCACGCGGCACCCCCTCCCGCGCCGCCCGGTTCGTCATCCGAAGACGACCTCCTCGCCCGCAAGTTCGAGCCGTTCATGGACCTGCTCGACCGGCACCGCGTGACCTACGTCCAGGGGTACAACGACGCGCTGTACATCGAGGCCGATGCCCGGTGGCTCTGCTTGTGGCAGGAAGCGTCCGGGTTGCGCTGTTACGGCTGGCCGGACGGCGCGCCGCGGCCCACGGGCTTTGGTGACTGGACCGGCCGGAAGGAACTGACCTTGGGCGTCGACACGCGTGACCACTCGTTCGACATCGAGGCGCACCGGGGGGGCGAGATCGCGTCCGTCACGCTCGGCCACGTCAAGTGCGCGGCCGAACCGCAGCAGGCGTTCGCGTACACGATGCCGCCGTCGCGACGGCCGAAGTTCAAAGCCCGCCCGTGCGATCGCGCGCTGCTGTCCACGCGCCCGCGCCTGGCGGCGACGACCGACGCCACGCCGCTCGCGATCGCGCGCGCCTTCGCGGCCGCGCGCGCCCGCGCCTCCAATCAGGATCTGCTGGTCGCGTCCGTGGAGCGCGCCGGCGCCAGCCTCGTCTCCATAGGCGAAGGCGATTCGGGCAACTACTTCGAGATGTGGACCTGCTTGCGCCGCCCGGGCGCGTCGCGCGCCTGCGGCAGCACCGCCCTTTCGGAGTTCGAGCCGCTCGATTCCGCCGCTCCGGTCCCCGGCGCGTGGCTGCTGCTCTCGCACGAGCCCGCGTACCGCTCCCGCTCGAGCCAGATCGTGTGGCTGACCGCGCGCGACGGGCGGCTCACCACGGCGACGCTGGACGTCGGCGGGACCGACGCGATCGGCGAGGGCTGCGAACACCTCCCGGGCTACTGCGTCGACATCGTCGCGAACTGGACGCGCTGGGAGGTCCTGTCCACGACGTGCGTGCGGATCGGACGGACCGTGCGCTGGCGCGCCATCCACGTTCGCGCCCAGGACCGCTGGATCAAGGAGAAGCTGCTGCCGCCGGCCCGCCCGGAGCCCCCATCCTCCGACACTGACACCGACTGGGACAGCCACGAGGACGGCCCCGGCGTAGCGCCAACGCCGGGCACGTACCGCCCGGCGTTGGATCATTGGGAACGGGCCGACTGCGCACCGGGGTGAGGTTTCTTGGCACCCTTCGCCACGGCCAAGTGGGGGAAGGGAAGCGGTGGACCCGTCACGACTGTTGCGAGCGGCCGAGGTTGCGCGGCGGCTCGGCGCCTGGTGCGGCGACAGTCTGCCGGTTGTGCGAGCGGGAATCTGCCCGACGTTCGGGTTTCCGTCGGCCCCGGTGCTCGACTGCCATCGCCCACCGCTGAGTCGAGCCGTCAGGTCCATTACCTTCGGCAAGCGCCGACTTCGCCATTGACGAAAAGATGCGCCGCGACGCGAGGCATCCATCACTTCGAGGTTGGGCTTGGTTCCTGGTTCCGGGGCGCAGTGACGGCTAACGGCTCCTGGTGGCCATTCCGTGGAGTTCAGTGTTCGTGTCGCGAAAGGGAGACGTCATGCTTCACAAGACCAGCGCCAGGGTGTTCGTCAAATCGTCGGTGGCTGTTGCTCTGCTCCTTTCCGGGTCGAGGGCATTCGCCACCGACGCTTGGACGGGAGGTACGAACCTGCTCTACGATTCGAACGCTTCCGTCAAGGTCGGGGTTCGCACCAGCGGCCCCAAGAATGCGCTGGATGTGAAGGGAGCGGCGGTCATCGGGAGCTCCTACGGGGGAACGAACACCGCGCCTACCGACGGTCTGATCGTTCAGGGGAACGTCGGGGCCGGGACGACGACGACCCACAACCGATTGGACGTGAAGGGAGCCGCAGCCATCGGCAGCACCTACGGGGGGACGAACACTGCTCCCACGGACGGTCTGATCGTTCAGGGAGCGGTGGGCGTCGGAACCTCCGCTCCGACGACCGGGATGATGCTCCACGTAGTGGGGAACGCGTTCGTGTCGGGGTCGGTGCAAGCCAATGGCGGGCTGAAGATCAACACCTGGAGCCTCGAGGCGCCGGACTATGTCTTCGATCCTGCGAGGTTCAAACTCAGAAGCCTCGGCGATCTCGAGCAGTTCCTGAAAGAGAACAGGCACCTTCCAGAGATGCCCTCCGCTGGCGAGATGAAGCGAGACGGCGTCGATGTCGCGGACATGGACATGCGTCTCCTCAAGAAGGTCGAGGAGCTGACCCTGTACGTGATCCAACAGGACAAGAAGATCGCGCGGCAGGAAAAGAAGATCCGAGAGCTCACCGCGAAAGCTCGGTGACCAGATGATCCGCGCAGAGCGACTTCCGGGCACGCGGGTCGAGCGCCTGCAGGTCGGGCGTTGGGCCATCGCGCTTGCTGCCCTCGCCCTATCGGCGGCGCTTCCTGGCAGGGCGCACGCCAACGCCGTCGGGCGCATCTACATCAAACACACCGACGCCTCGGGAAAAAAGCTCGCTGCGTGGGCTCTCGATCCGTCCGGGAACCTGCAGATGGGCGGCAACCCCCAGTACTGGGCGGTCTCGGGTGGGTGGACGATGACCGGGTTCGTGGTGAAGAACAACGGTACGCCCCTGTACGCGGTCAAGGAGCCGAGCACGTCCAATCCCACGCAGTTCGGCCAGTTCCTGATCGGCTACAACAACATCGGCGATCAGATTCCCTCGCTACCGACGGGCACCGGGTCCTTGGTCATGAAGTCGAACGGAACGGCGCGCCTCGAGTTCGCCACCCAGAGCGGAGGGGGGTACGTCGCAATCTCCCAGCTGTACTACGCGATGTTCAGCTATCGGAAGGACGCCCATACCCTTTCATCATTCGAGCGGACGAACTACCAGGACGCGCTCGTCAACATGATGAAGAACCTGCACCACCCCGGAACGGATGGTGCGTGCGCGACCACCGGCACGGGCCTGCTGCTCGATGGGACCTCGTTCACCTATCACCTGCCCGGCGGTGTGTCTTACTTCGCCAAGTTCGACGAAACGCACACCGAGGCGTTCGTACACGGCGGCAACTTCCTGCCGTGGCACCGCGAGATGTTACGCCGGTTCGAAGATCAGCTACGAATGTACGATCCGACCATCTCAATCCCTTATTGGGACTGGAACACGAGCCCGATCGATCTGCTCGCGCCTGATTTCTTGGGTGTTTACGCAGGCTACGATCCCAACGACCCGGGCATCGGCGAGCCTTTCCGATCGGCGGGCTTCTATGATCCCACCTGCGTCACGTTCTGCGTGTCCAATCCTCAGGTCTGGACGTCGGGGACAGGTGGGAGCGACCCCTGCAGCAATCCGGCCTGCGGTGCGACGAACGGCCTCCCTGGCGGCGCCTGCCGGCAGTCGGGGCGGCTCGGGGGGCCGTACGACTACAACCCCAATCCTGCCTACAATTCGTTCCTGCGGCCGCAGTACGTCTACCGGGACATGTCTCAGGACAATCCCAACGGCATCAGCTACCCGAATGGGCCCCAGAACGACGACTATGCGACGGTGCACGGCTCCGACGCTGCGGACCCGTCGGTCGCGTTCAATCAGTTCGCGACCGCGATCTCCTATCCCCACTCGGTGGCGCACGACTACTTCACGACATCCGGAACGCTCAGCCCTCTCGACACCGCGGCGCGCGACCCGTTCTTCTACGTCATGCACAGCAACGTGGACCGCATCTGGGCCAGCTGGCAGGTCATCCCTGGTCGGTCCTATCGGCAGGTTCCGGGCCAGGTCTATGGGAGTCCGGACATGCCGGACCGCATGCAGGACCAGGACACGAGCTTCCCGCCGCCGCCGTTGGTGACCTTGATGCCCATGGACGGAATCACCTCGAAGTTGGAGCCTTGGGCAGACAGCGTCCTCACGGAGCTCAACACAGGATTCTCGCCGGCCATCCCGTTCAGGGGCTATCGCGCTGCGCGTCCGTGGACGACCCACTGCTCACCGGCTGCGAATTGCACGGGAGAGGGGCCAGACCCGGCGCAGATGACGTCCTTCGATCCTTCCATCGTAACCCCGCCGCTCTATGACTACTACATCAACACGTGCTCGGCGCCGTACGACTCGTCGCTCTGCACGAACTACGTCCCGAACTGCCTCGTGACGCTCAACAACCACAACTACGTGTGCGCCAATTCGAACTGCACGATGTGCGCCAGCGACACTCGCTGCGCGCCAGGAGGCGTGGGTTGCCCGGCCGGGACCGTCTGGACGGACGCGGGCACGTGCGGGTAGGGCGGCGCCTTTAGCAGGACGCGGCCACGAGATCATGGCCATCGCGAGGAGGACGACCTCCAGGCCGGTTGGCCTCGGACTGGCGTCGTCCGTGCTCGTGCATGGTCTCGTATTTGCCGGGGCTTTCCTCAGGCTCGCCCGGTGGGACCCCAGCTCCGCGATCGAGATCGAGGTCAGTGCCGCCGGCGGGCAAATGGTGCTCGCCCCTGGAGAGCGCTCGGTCGATCGTCAGCGATCAAGCGCAGGGCGCGAGGGACACGAACCTCGTACCCGATCGCACCGCCTCAAGATCGCGAAACCCCTGCCCGAAGCCACGCGCGCGCGTGTCGCCGACCCTCCTCCGGAGGTGGCCGAGTCGGCGCCGGCCACCTCTCTCGACGCAGGGGCGCCGCAGGTCGACATGCGACCCTACGGTCCGGAAGGTTCGTGGCTCACCCTCCTGATTCGGTCGGATCGTTTGAAGCAGACGACCTTCGCCGCCGCGGTCGACATGACTCTTCTCCGGTCCGTCGATCGGCGGGAGCTCTTGGCGGGGACCGGCCTGAACTTTCTCAACACGTTCGACGAGCTCCTTCTGGCCAAGACAGGGTCTCGGGAAGCCGCGTCGACAGTGCTCATCGCACGTCACCACCTCGACAGCGTCGAATTGAAGGCGGCCCTCGACCGCGGGGCGGCGTTCAACCGCCGCGCCATCGCTTGGCACCTGGAGGCCGAGCGGCTGGTCGGACGGCGCGGCGCCGACGCCACCGCTTCGTCACCGCCGGCGGAGCGACTCATCGTGCTCCCGACACCCGATCTGGCCGTCGTCTTGCCCGCCGGGCACTCTTTGCTGCGTGCGTCCGCAGCAGGGGCGCACACCGCCGAGCCCGCGATCGCCGCCGGAACGGAGGGCGGGGCGGACGCTGGCGCGGACGACGACACGGGCGAGACGGCATCGTGGCGCGCGCTCACCGCCCGGTTGCAGGCAGAAGACGACCTACTTCCGCCCGACGCCGCGATGATGCTCGTGGCCGTCGACGGTGCGACCCCCGGTGCGAGTTCCGAGGGCAACACCTCCATCGGAGCCGCGCTGCTCGGTGGCGAGGTTCCCCCTCACGTGGTGACGATCGTCTTGGGCACGGACGCGAGGCTCGAGATCACAGCAGAGTTTCGGGAGGAGGGCGACGCCCAGCGCTGGTACGACGGGTGGCCCCTCGTCCAAGGGGAGCTCGGTCGGACTGACCTCTCGGAGAGCGTTGCACCTTTCGTCGCTGGTGCGACGCCGGCACGAGAAGGGAAGCTCGTGCGGCTTCAGAAGCCGCTGACCCAGGAGCAGACGTTGCGGCTCTTGGAGGTGGGTGCGCGCATCCTGGGAGTTTAGGGTCGGAATGCTCGCCGGCCCGTTTTTGTGCAACTCTCCAGGGCTGTGGGGGTGCATGTGCAGCGACCGTATGGCGTAGGCGGTGTGAACCTCGTGATGGCTCTTGCGCTGGTCGGATGCACGACCACGACTGCGATACGCCCGAGTGAGCTGACTCGGCTCGATGGCTACGATCGGCTGACCTCTCCGGCGACTCGCGAGCTCGAGACGCCGGTGGGCGCAAAGGTGCCGTTCGATCACAACTCCGATCTCCGCCTCGAGCTACCTGGAGGCTCGGAGCAGGGGCACTTCGCCGTCATCCGGGCGCGGGAAGGACTCTTCGAAGGTCGCACCACCGGAGGGCGGGAGATACGTGTCCCACTGGACAAGGTCATCGGGGCTCAGGTGAAACAGCCCAACGTCCCCGGGACCGTCGCGATCTTGCTGGGCGGGATGGCCGTCCTTGCCGGGCTTGCGTTCTTCTTCTCGGCAACAACGAACCAAGGTGTTCCGGGACGTCCGCTCCGCATCGAGAGGAAGATCGTCGTCGCATCACCGAGCCATTCGGAAGGATGGGGCGCGAAGATCGGCGCGCCTGACTTGAGCAACCTCTCGCCGGCGGCGCGGGCTGCGCTAGCCGCCATGTGGACCCAGATTGCCTGCGGGGAACATGCGTCGGTTCCTTCATTTGCGCGGCTGTCGCTGACCTTGGTCGCCCTGGGGGCACCGGCGCGCCTCGTCGAGGGGGCCCATCGCGCGGCGCTCGACGAGATCGCCCACGCACGTCTCGCGTTCGCGCTCGCGGAAGCCTACTCCGGAGCACGCGTCGCGCCGGGGAGGCTTGCCGAGCTGCATGGGGCTACGGCGGTCAGCGCGCAAGGCCCCGCCGATCTGGCTGTGGAGTGCCTTCTCGACGGCTGCCTCAACGAGACAGTCTCGGCGGAGGTGGCCCGAGAGGCTTGGGCCCGGGCGGTCGATCCGGTCGTGCGGGCGACGCTCGCGGTGATCGGGAGCGACGAGGAGGCCCACGCGGAGCTGTCTTGGGACGTACTTGCATGGTGCTGTCGACTGGAAGGAGCAGAGCTGCAGGACCGCCTCCGCCGATTGGTTCGAACTGCTCCCTCGATCGTGGGTCCCGGCGTGCCGGCGGAGGTCGAGCCGGAAGTGGCGAAGCACGGATGGCTCGACCAGCTCGCCTGGCGCAGAGTCAGCGAGCTGACACGCGCGAGAACGGCTGCCCGCCTCGAGGAGTTCTTTCGGAGCGATCCCGAAGCGGGTCTCGCCCACGCCCTTCCTTCCTAGAGAGCGATCGAGCTCGACGTCTGAGGGGACCGTCTCCCGGTGTCTCGGCGGTTCCCTATTCGAGAACTGACGCGATTCTCACACGAAGCAGTCGCGGTATCTTCAGGTCTCTTTCATCGCGAATGGGGACGCCGTGACACCCGAGGCGGTCAGCAAGCTGCTCAGCTTCGTGCTGCGCCACCAGCCCGAGGCGGTCGGACTACGTCTCGACGAGGGCGGCTGGGTCGACCTCGATGTCCTCATCGCGGCGCTCGCAACCCGCGATCAATCGATCACGCGATCCGTCGTCATCGACGTCGTGCGGACGAGCGACAAGCAGCGTTTCGCCCTGAGTCCCGACGGTAGCCGCATTCGGGCGAGCCACGGTCACAGCAAGACCGTCGCCCTCGACTACGAGCCGGCGTCGCCGCCGGATACCCTCTTTCACGGCACCGTCGCTCGCTCTCTGCCTGGCATCCGCCGCGACGGGCTCACGCCGCGACGTCGGCAACACGTCCACCTGGCGCGGTCGGCCGGGGAGGCCGCGGCGGTCGGCGGCCGTCGCGGCGTTCCCGTGGTGCTCGAGGTCCGGGCGGCCGACATGGCGGCAGCAGGTCACGTCTTCCTGCGCGCGCCCAACGGGGTCTGGCTCACGGACGCAGTCCCCGCCGCGTTCATCCGCTTCCCCGCGTGAGAGCCCATCCGACCGCGGACCAGTCTGCGATCGGAACCGCCCATTCGGGCGGCGGCTGAGACTGGACGCCGAAGAGCCCGAGGTGAGGCACGAGCCCCCGCAGGTGCGTGAGGACGTCAGCTCGGTCGTCGATGAAGTGTGTGAGTCCGAGTTCGGCTGCGTGCGCGCGCTTGTCCTCACGGCGTCGGCAGAAACGAGCCTGGTCCTCTTTCAGCCCGGTACGCGCGAAGAACTCGTGACGGACGAACCAACGTCGCGTCAGATTCTCGATGCGCGTCCCCGCCTTCGAAACGAGCCAGACGCGGCCGCCGAAGGCGTCGACCAGCCGCGGGACGACCTCGAACATTCCGGGCGCTGCAGGCGTCTCGAGAGCCGCCGCATCGTCCGCTGTCAAGAAGCTCGTGTCGGGCTGCCCATCGTCGCGAGCCGGGCACATGATCACCCGCCCGATATCGATCCCGAGCCCCGACGAGGCCGTCCGCTGCGCCAAGAAGTCTTCGATGGTGTGTTCGTTGTTCATGCGCCCATGCTGGCGGCGCCGGCCATCTTCAAGAACTATTACTATTTTGTGTGTTATAGATTTTTTGGATGATTCGCTCGGAGTGGCTCGCGTCCTTCATCACCTTTGCCGAGGAGCTGAACTTCACGCGCGCCGCGGCCCGGCTTCATGTTTCGCAGCCGGCCTTCCACGTTCAAATCCGGAAGCTGGGGGAGACTCTTGGTGCCACGCTCTACGAACGCGCGGGACGTGGGCTCGTCCTCACAGCGAAGGGCCGTGAGCTCCTTGCCTTCGCGCGTGAATCGCGAGACGAAACCGATGCCTTCCTCGAACGATTCTCCGGTGAGGGGTCGCTCGGGACAACGGTCTTGGCTGCGGGAGAAGGAACCCTTCTCTACGTCCTCGGCCCGTCCCTGCACGCTCACGCCGTGCGGGGCGCGCGACTGCGCATCCTCACGCGCGATCGAGACGGCACTATCGAGGCGCTCGCGACGCGTGAGGCACATCTCGGTGTCGCCGCGCTGGAGGTCGTGCCTGACGGGCTGCGCGCGACGCGCCTCCGCCGGGCCGGTATGGTGCTCGCGATGCCGCGTGGCCACCGCCTCGCGCGCGCGGGCCGGATACACCTCCGGGACCTCGCTGGCGAGCGTCTCATCGTGCCTCCTCCCGAGGCGCGCCATCGCCAGACGCTCACGCGTGTGTTCGGCGCCGCTGGCATCGACTGGGAGATCGCCTTGGAAGCCTCGGGCTGGCCCCTCATGCTCGAATACACGCGGCTCGGCGTGGGCCTCGCGATCGTCAACGACATCTGTCGACTCCCGACCGGCACGACGTCGGTCCCCATCCCTGAACTTCCCGCGATTGACTACTACCTCTTGGAGTCCGCGGGACGGCGCCGGGCTGCGCCCGTTGAGTCGCTCCGCGCGGTCATCGTAGAGGCTTTCAGGCGATAGACTCTGTCTTCAAGAAACGGGAAGGGAGCGATTGCTCACTCGCGGCTCGAGCCGACGGTTCTCTCAGGGGCCAGCTTCCGGGGTCCGCGCGTGGTTTCGCGCGAAAGCTTCGGCTTGCGCGAGGACCTGAACGCCCGCGGCGACCGAGTCGGCCTTGATGCTGACGAGGTAGTTCCCATGCTCGGCCTGAATGTCGATCTCGAGGAAGCTGTCCGCGAGCCCGAAGGGATCTTGGGGTTCGACTGGGCCTCCGCGGCCAAGCAGCACCCGCGCCGAGTGGCACTGCAGCGTTCGCAGGAGGAGGTAGGGGTCGATGCCCTCGGGAGGACGGAGGAGCAGGTTGGCCCCTCTGGTCCGGACCTCTCCCGGGTCCGAACTGTGGATCCGGACGTAGAGCGGGCGCACCGAGAGGACCTGGAGGTGCTCGATGACGGACCCGCCGTCGACCGTGGTCCCGTCGCACTGAACCCTCTCCACCTCGAGGGCTCGGGCGGCCGGCGTCGTCGCGCACGAAGCCACCCCGAGCACCGCTGAGAGCGCCATCGCCGACAGGGCGCGAACGGCACTTCTCGACGGCCTCCCCCGAGCCGGATGTCTCACGGCGATAGGTTTGGATGGGTTGGCCATTAAGAGCGCGTTAAAAATTTGCCTGCCGGGAAGCGCGGGGAGCAACACGCGAGTGGGCGGGCGGCGAAACGCTGCGTTTCGGCGAGCCCTTACCCCATGGTCTGACAGATTCGCTCGATACAGCAGTCCGACAGATCCGACCCTCGCCCCTTACCGGTCGACGTGGTGGGCAGAACGCCCGCCCGCCGGCGATCGTTTGCGAGCTGTCCCGAGGGCCCTGGCCGTCCCCTTGGGCGCGACGCCCCATGCGTCCCGGTAGCGTCGCGCCCGCTCGAGGAGCTCTGCGGTGCTCTTCGGCATCGGCACGCGCGCGCGCGTGATGTCAGAGATGAGGTCGCAGCCGCGGCGAAGCAAGGCCAGTCCCTCCCTCACCTGCTCGGGCTCGTCGATCGATGGCGACGGCGCCAAGGGCTCGGGCCGGAAGGCTGTCAAGCGCTCGCACGCGGTCACGAACGAGGCCCACACCTCGAAGATCTCCACGTCGGTCTGCAGCGTCTCGCACTTGACCTTCGCGGCGTCGCCCAGCTCTTTCAGCAACGGCTGGACGCTGCCGAAGAGCGACACGCTGCCACACACCGCGCCGAGCTCGACAGTGATGCGATCGATGTCGCGCATCGTCTGCGCGATCTTGATGTAGCGGCTGCGATAGAAGTCTTCGATCGGGAACGCGAACGCCTTGAAGGGCTCTCCCCACAGCTCGTCGATCCCCTCCTCGCCGCTCCGGTGAAGCACCATCTTGCCGAGGGTCAGCGCTTCCTGCAGGTGCTCGCCACACTGGCGAATCAGGGCGTTGTCGGCGTGGATCTCGACGCCCAGTGTCTGTAGCTCGACGGCCTTCGTGAACACGTCCGCGGCGCGGTTGAAGAGCGCGCCCGCGAGCATCCCCGCCTTCACCCGTTTCTTCGGGTCACTCCGCTCGCTCTCGTAGGCGCGGCGCGCTTCGTCGAGCCGCGTCCCGGGAATGTTCAGGCCGTGCTCCACGTGGTTGAACAGACGTCTGGTCAGCGCCTCGATCAACCGCTTCTTGGCGATCAGCGTGTCGGCAGGGGCGTCATAGGCCTTGATCCAGTAGCCGTCGTAGAACACCTTCCACTGGCTGCCGACCGCACGCTTGGTGCCGTTGGCGGGCGCGTCCTGCTCACTCATCGCAGGTCGAATGCTACCCCTCCCGTAGCCGACCGATCCCCGCCACGCTCTTCGCGCGCACGATTTTGCGCACCGCTGACCAGGGCGAAACCTGCCGTTGACGAGGGGCATTGTAGGCTGCTCTCGCGCGATCGGAGGGTTGTGATGCGGTTACTTCGTTTAACCCACGAGAGACCGGAGGTGACGCCCGACGTGAGCGTGCGTGAGACAGCGCGCATCATGGCCGAGTCGCACATTGGCGCCACCATCGTCGGGGTCTTCAGCGAACGAGACCTCGTGAAGCGTGTCGTCGCTGAGGGTCGCGATCCCGTCACCACCCGTGTCGGTGAGGTCATGAACGCCGACATCGTCAAGGTGCTCGACTCCGACTCCGTCGAGAGCGCGGCGGCGGCGATGCGCGCGCGGCACGTCCGGCACGCCGTGATCGTCGATCGCACTGAGACATATCTCGCGCTCTTGAGCGAGCGCCACCTGCTCTACGACGTGATGAACACGCTGGAGGCGAAGGTCGGCGACCTGACCGGCTACATCATGAACGACGCTCCGGGCGGGTGAGCGTCACCTCCACCGCTTCGTCGGCACCCTGTTGCCATGCGTCGTCGGCCCCCCCTGGGGCCCAGGCCGGGGCCTCGCGTCGCCAGCCTCGGCGCGTGGGGAGGGTGTCGATTTCGTGATCTGTTAGGCCGGCTATCGACATTGCGCGAAGGCCCCCCCTCCACAAACCTGCCCTGGAGGCGTCATATGTCCGCACAGCTTCGTCGATCGGGATCGTCGACCGTCGTCATACTTTCGCTTGTTTCCCTAGGCGTTCCGCTGCTGTTCCAGCCCGGGTGCGCCGGCGAGACCGGCGTTACGACCGAGGGCGCTGGCGGGACCACCGGGGGTGGCTCGGGCACCACGGGAGCCGCTGGCAGGACGGGAACCGCGGGCATGAGCGGAGGGGCCGGCACGACGGGGACCGCGGGAACGGCGGGGACCGCGGGAACGACGGGAACGACGGGGACAGCGGGCACGACGGGAACGGCGGGCACGACGGGGGCCGCGGGCGCCACGGGGACAGCGGGGAGAGGGGCCTCCGGCGCGACGGGGACCGCCGGAACGACCGGCGCCGCGGGGACCACCGGAGCTGCCGGGACGACCGGAGCGGCGGGGACGGGCGGGCGCGGCGGAAGCGGAGCCGCGGGCACGGCAGGGACGACCGGTGCCGGGGGGATGGCAGGGCGCGGCGGCACGACCGGGGCGGCCGGCACCACAGGCGGGGGCGGACGAGGCGGGGCGGGAACGTCGGGCAGCGCGGGGAGCGCGGGATCGACTGGCACGGCGGGGACCACCGGCACGGCCGGGAGCAGCGGGTCGCAAATCAGCACGCAGGGGATCACGTGCACGGCCGAGACCTGGGACGCGGCGCCGATCGGGTGGGCGACGGTATCGGGCGGCACGACCGGCGGCGGCAACGCCACCCCGATGACGGTCTCGTCCGCGAGCGCGTTCACCTCCGCCGTGAGCGGCACGGGCGCGGCGGTCATCTATCTATCGGGCACGATCTCGGGCACCTTCAAGGTCGGTTCGAACAAGACGATCTGGGGCCTCTGCGGCGCCGAGGTGGACGGCAGCCTCAACCTGGGCCACTCGTCGAACGTCATCGTCCGCAACCTCAAGGTGGTCGGCTACAACTGCACCGACAGCCCGAGCGACTGCTCGTCCGGGGCCGACGCGGTCCACGTCGAGACCGCGACGCACATGTGGTTCGACCACATGGACGTCGAGGACGGATCCGACGGGAACCTGGACATCAACAACAGCGCGGACTTCGTCACGGTCTCTTGGA
>Ga0306922_10004939_pt1 | contig 12685 bp, 13 predicted proteins | sample sta12Cox44000082_FD_203758 | JGI IMG/M metagenome (GOLD analysis project Ga0306922, IMG submission 203758) | Lab enrichment of tropical soil microbial communities from Luquillo Experimental Forest, Puerto Rico - statoxic.12C.oxic.44.000.082 (v2)... | ecosystem: Environmental > Terrestrial >... | reverse complement strand
TCGAGGCGCTGATCGCCTTATCCCCCTCACCCAACGGCTTCACCGCCTCCGAGGTCGCCGCGGAGGTGCGCGCATCGCGCAAACGAACCCCATTACAGTACGGCCCTCGCCACGCCGCTTATGATCTAAAGAAACTCCGCGGCAAACAGATCATTCGCCGCATCGGCCACACCCGCCGCTACGAGCCGCTCCCGACCGGCCTCAGGGCGATGACCGCGCTGATCGTCCTCCGAAACAAAGCCATCAAACCCCTCCTTGCCGCCGCTCAACCTCTCCACCCAACCCGCGGTGCGCACAACCCAACACCGATCGATACGCACTACCAAACCATACAAGTTGCAATGAAAGGCGTCTTCCACGAGCTCGGGCTGGCCGCTTGACCATCGACAATCTTTTTGTCGGGCTTCGCCCTGAAGCGCCTAATACCCCCCAGCGCACGAATTCCAGCACAGGCCCCGCATTTGCTCTACTTGGCTTGCCATTCCCCTCAACGGCCAAGCTGCTTAGAGGTATCATGTCTGCGTGCCGAGAGGGCGATTTCCGAATTGCCACTCGCGTCTCTCGAATTGCCGCCGACGCTCGGCCTGCGGTTGGGGGTCATTTCGGCCCGGTGTTTCCACTCTTTGATCCAGTTCTCAAGCAGATGGCTTTTTATGGGCAGCCATGTCAGCCGGACGGCTCGGATCGAGCCGGTTACGCCGGAAGGAATGGTGTATGTAACCGACGCTTTTGCTGCAGCACTTGCAGCGATGCGGCAACCTCGCTTTATATGCAATTACATGGGCGTGGTCCCGGCGGCCAAGAATTACGGCTCGATGCGCATGTTCGCGCTGTCGCCGCGTAACTCGTTCGGGGTCACCGTATCGATGCCAACAATCACGTAAGATCCCCGGGGCGTCGGATTATCCGCTCGACGACGACTAATTAGCTCGGTCTCCGACCGCCGCCGGCCGCCGACCGACACGGAACCGGCCATGCGTCCGCTTGGGCCGCAGTCGGCCCCACCAAGGCGATCCCACGACCGCCCCGCCTTGACCTCCGCGCGCGCCCATCCATGACGCAGCCGCCCTGAGCGCCTCCACTTAACCCGCCAATCGGGCTTTGCGTTCGGCGATCCAGGACTTCACCTCGTCGTAGTAATTGGCGAGATAGTACTCGGCGATGTCGTCGGCGGTGGTGGCCCAGACGCCGTCATGCCCGAGGATATAGTGCAGCGCCTCGTCGAGATGCCTGGCCGCGTTCGGCCGGCCGATATTGTGCGGATGCAGCGCCAGGCACATGACGCGCCCGGCCTCCGCACCCTCGCGGTAGAGCGTGTCGAACTGGTCCTTGATCATCTGCTGGAAATAATCCGCCTCGCGGTTCCAGGCGAGCATGCCGCCGTCGTTGGTCTGGCCAGTATAGGGGACAAATATGAATTTCTGGCCGCCGCGGACATTGATCGGCCAGGGCTGGTCGTCGATGATCCACGACGTGTGGTAGAGGCAGCCAGCCTCGGCCATCAAATCGTCCGTCCGCACCGTGTATCCCGCTCCGCCGCCGAGCCGTCCTTTCAAGCGCTTGCCGGTCAGCTCCTTGAGATGGGTGACGAAGTCCTGCCAATAGGCGCGCTCCTGCTCCTCGGTGTCATCGTAAATCGGCCGGCTGTTATAGAGGCCATGCGCCATGTAGTCCCAATCGGCGGCGATCATGGCGTCCTTGATCTCGGGGAAATGATCCAGAATCTCGAGGTTCAGGCAGCAGCAGGCGCGCAGTCTGTGCTTGTTCAGCACGTCGAGCATCCGCCAGAAGCCGACGCGGTTGCCGTAATCCATGCGCGAATAGAACGGGATGTCCGGCTGGGTTGGCCGGTTCTCCGGCAGGTATTCGAAGAACTCCATGTTCGGTGCGACCCAGAACGCGACGTGCGCGTTGTTCGGCCATTTGATGATCGGGCGGTCATTGATCGGAGCGTAGTCGAAACGCCCGGGCGGAAGGGTCATCGTGTAGTCTCCGTTCGACTGCGAGCGAGTGCGTTGGTCCGAGAACGGGCAGTGGCAGTGAAGCGCCCTTAGTCCCTTACGAACTGACTCGCGACACCTTGTGAGCAAAATTTACTGGTGGCAAAGCGCCAAGAATGGGATCATGAGTGAGCGGGAATGGCGTGAACCCACAGGGTTCGTTTGGTTTGCACCCGTGCGCAGCGGGAATGTCTGGGTGGATGTGAATCGGCGGATCATCCAAAACTACGCGCACGGCCGAGGGCGCCGTGTGTCCAGATTTTGCCTGTTTGGCTCCGGCTCCGCCGGCTTAGGGTGAGCTGGTGGTGAACAAATGCTCTCGGAACCACTGGCAGGCAACCCCGGAAGAGGCTGCGAAATCCCGCACATAAGCGTCAAAATGCCCGCCCGGTAGCATGACGAGCCGCTTTGGTTCCAGCGCCCGCTCGTAGGCAGCCAGAGCTTCGTCTGCAACAGTCCGATGATCACCAAGTGCTACCACCATCATCAGTGGCGTCGGGCTGATGTGGGCGATGTGCGCGCCGGGTTCGTATTCCAGGAACATCTCGACCGAGCGCAGCGTGACCTCGTTGCGCCAGGCTGGTGCACGGGAGCGAGCGGTTTCGGTGAACCACTGCCAGGAGTCTGTAGTTGGCAGCACGGCGGGCCCCATGGGGCTTTCAGAGACCACTGGTATCATGCCCGGCGGATTGCCTTGATAGCGCGCCCTGCGGTCCTCGAGGCACGCCGCCTGGACCTGGGCGATGAAATCCGCGCGGATCAGCCGCCGCGCGTTCGCGTGCCCGCTGATCAGCGGCACCTGAGCAACGACGCACTTGACCCGTCGGTCGATGGCGCCGACCACGAGCACATGAGCGCCGCTGTAACTTGAGCCCCAGACGCCGATGCGCTCGGCATCGACCTCGGGAAAGGCTGCTCGCCCAGGTGATCGCGTCTCGGTAATCGCGGATTTGCTGCCAGGGGTCGATTTCCTGCCGCGGCTCCCCATCGCTCGCGCCGAAGTTGCGGTTGTCGAACACCACCGCGCCGATGCCGGCCCCGGCAAAGACTTCGGCAAACCGGTCGAGATACATCTCCTTCACGGCTGAGTATCCGTGGGCCATTATCACGGTTAGCGCGGGTCCCGCGCGTTCTGGCAGGTAATGCCAGCCGCGAAGTATTACTCCATCCTCGGTGCGGAACTCGATATCGCGTCGCATAGTAAGCCTCTCCTCCCTCGGTTTGTTACCGATTTGGCCGATCCTCATTTACGATGCGTGTGCCTTGAACCATTCGATGATCTCGCGGCCTGTGGCCTTCCAGACGCCCTGGCGGACGCAGATGTGGCCGAGCACCTCGTCGAGGTGCCGGATGCGCCAGGGCTGGCCCATGATCCACGGGTGCAGATGCAGCACCATCAGCCGCCCGGTGGTCGCACCGTCGGCATAGAGGCCGTCAAACCACTCGCGCCACAGCAAGTTGACTTCGTTGATCGTCCGCCGGCCGTGCAAGTGGATGTAGTTGTCGTCAAGATAGGCGTTGACGCCGAGCGAGTAGAGCTCGCCGGTCTTCGGCGTCATCCGATAGGGCTGCTCATCATTGCCCCAATCGCAGAGGTAGCGAATGCCTTCTGCGGCAAGCAGGTTGGGAGTGTTCGGTGTCTCCTGGAAGTCGGGGCCGGACCAGCCGACCGGGCGCGCACCGGTCGCCCGCTCAACCGCCGCGATCGAGGCGCGGATATATTCGCGCTCCTCGTCTTCGGACATGCCGATATGGATGATGCGCCGGCGCGATAGCCCGTGCGCGATGTACTCTGCGCCGCGGTTCTGGCCCTCCTTGACGAGCGTCGGATAATAGTCGGCCACCGCCTTGTCGAGTGCCAAGGTCGGCGCGATGCCGTACTTGTCGAGCACGGCGAGAATGCGGAAAATCCCGACCCGGTTGCCATATTCGTGGTTGCCGTAGCCGCCGATATCGGGAAATTGCGGCTGGTTACCCGTCCATATCCCCTCGGGTCCGCCCATCGGGCTCACCGCCACCGGCGTGGAGGCCGGCATCTCCCAATCCCAATGCTCCAGGTTGATGATGACCGCGAGCGCAACCCGGGCGCCCTCCGGCCAGCGCAGAACGCGGCGAGTGACAATCGGCGACCAGGAATAGAAGTCCTGGTCCATGCCATAAGCGCGCTTTGCGGGCATCGGTCGCTCCGGCTACTTCGCGAAGACCCACTATGACACATCGCGACCGACCACGGTGTGCCTCCTGCCGAAGCATGTGCGTTGCGCGGTGTGGACCGTGCGCATAGCTTGCGGCCGATGCTCTCAACGGAGGTTCGCCATGCCGCCTGACGGAACCGCGACCATCGCGCAAAGCCTCGAGGATCTCCGCGCCAGCGGAGAGGCGCAGATCGTTGAAGGCAAGCCTGCATTCTTCACGCTGGAGGCGCAGCTGCCAAAGCAGGGGCGCACCGATACCCCGCTCGCCGCCTCGGACAAGATGTGGGTCGTGCTGAAGACCTATGCGGTGGCTGGAGAGAACGGGCTGCATGCCCACCCCAACGAGGACCACACCAGCCCCCGGTGAACGGGGCGCCCCCGTTCGGGCGGCCTGGTTGCGCCCTAAACAGACCGACGTGGTCCCCGGTAAAGGGCAGTTCCGCTCGCGTTTCCCCCACGGTCCTGTCGCCGGCCTAAAACCTCGCGCGCGTACAGAGGCGTAAAAACGTAAAAACCCCCCTGTTGCCCTGGTGCGATGCCGGGACGAGCTCCATCAGGATTTCCTGGCGCTTGGCCCGGGTGCGGCGCGGGGGTCGATGCCGTGTCCGATGGCGCGGGGGAGCGTTCCGAACGCGCGGCGCCAATCGCCGTCGAGGCGCGTCGCGCAGAACGCATCGGCGACGGGGTGCAGCGCGTGACGGACCAGGAGGGCGCCTTGCAGCGCTGACGCCAGACGCTCGATCAAATGACGCCCGTCGGCCTCGTCGGTGCGCAGTTTTTCGAGCAGCGCCCCGGCTGACGGTTGCGAATGCGATACCTTGATCTCCCAGGAGCAAGAGTCGAAGATGAGAAAAAGGTGAATTGGAGGAACGCGATCGTTAGGCACGATCAGGCCCGCAAGGTGGATGATCTGATGGGCAGCAGACCTGGATCAAGGTCGGTAAGGGCTCGCCAAGTTCGATGCTTCTAGCCGCGACATATCGGAGGGAGCAGTGGCGCCGACGGTCGGCATAATCGCCAATCCGGCTTCGGCGCGGGATATCCGCAGAGTAGTCGCCAGCGCGACCGGGCTGCAGATCGCCGATCGTGCGAACATTGTACTACGCGTACTTGCCGCGGTCGCCTCCTGCGGCATCGAGGAGGTGCTGGTAATGCCCGAGACGGGCGGGATACGCGGTCACGTCGTGCGGGGCATCGAGCGCTGGCGTAACCAGCGCGAAAAGCGATATCCTCACGTCACCTTTCTCGACATGCCGGTTACCGGAACCGTCGAGGATACCAAGCTCGCCGCGCGTTTGATGCACAGCGCTGGGGTTGCCTGCATCGTGGTCCTCGGTGGCGACGGAACACACCGCGCGGTGGCTTCCGAGTGCGGCAGGGTGCCGATCGCCGGCATATCGACGGGAACCAACAACGCGTTCCCCGACCATCGCGAGCCGACTATCACCGGCCTTGCCGCAGGCTTGGCGGTCATGGAGCACATTCCCGAACACGTCGCCTTCTGCGCCAACAAGCGCCTCGACGTCGTCGTCAACGGACTGCCGCCGGAGCATGCGCTGGTCGACGTCGCCCTCGTCACGGATGCTTATGTCGGTGCGCGCGCCCTCTGGCGGACGCACACCTTCCGCGAACTCTACGTCACCTTCGCCGATCCACAGGTGATCGGCATGGCGGGCATTGCCGGTCTGATCGAGCCCGTGAGCCGCAAGGAGGCGGGCGGACTTATGATGCGCCTCGCTCCTGCCGCCAACGCCAAACTCGTCGTGAGGGCCCCGATCGCTCCGGGCCTCATCGATTTGATTGGCATCGACGAATGGCGGCGCATGCCCGCGGACACCTCCTTCGAGCCGTGCCTCAAGGAGGGTTCGATTGCGCTCGATGGGGAGCGCGAGCTCTTCTTTTCGAGACACGACCAGGTGTCCATCAAGCTCGTCGAGAATGCCTTTCGCATCGTCGATGTCGCCGGCGTCATGCAGTTTGCCGCTCATCATGGACTGCTGCGCAGCGAGCAATCCCACCTTGCCGAAGCAACGACATGACAGGTTAGGAGGAGACCAGGATGCCCGAGAATCCATTCCCGCTGTCGAAGCCCGATCTGCAGAAGGCCTACCGGATCATGCGCACAATCCGGGAATTCGAGGAGCGCCTGCACGTCGAATTCGCCAAGGGTGACATTCCGGGTTTCGTTCATCTCTATGCCGGCGAAGAAGCCTGCGCGGCCGGCATAATGCTGCATCTCACCGATCGCGACCGGATTGCGTCGACCCATCGCGGCCACGGCCATTGCATCGCCAAAGGCGTCGGTGTGCGGGAAATGATGGCCGAGATCTACGGGAAGGCGACGGGCGCCTGCCATGGCAAAGGCGGCTCGATGCATATCGCCGATCTGGGAAAAGGCATGATGGGCGCCAACGGCATCCTCGGCGCCGGGGCGCCACTGATTTGCGGCGCCGGGATCGCCGCTAAGTTTCGCGGCGACGGCGGGGTCGGCATAACCTTTTTCGGCGACGGCGCCTCCAACCAGGGCATGGTGCTGGAGAGCATGAACCTGGCCGCAATTTGGAATCTGCCGGTCATCTTTGTGGTCGAGAACAATGGCTACGCCGAGTCGACTTCGGTCGATTACGCAACGGCCGTGGACAGCTATATCGACCGCGCTTCCGGTTTCGGCCTGCCGGGCGTCTCGGTCGACGGAACCGATTTCTTTGGCGTCTACGAGGCGGCCGGCGAGATCATCCGTCGCGCCCGCGAGGGCGGCGGCCCGTCGCTGCTTGAGTGCAAGATGATCCGGTTTTTCGGGCATTTCGAGGGCGACGCTCAGACCTACAAAGCCAAGAATGAGAACGAGGACAACCGCGCCCACCGCGATTGCCTCAAGTCATTTGCTGTCCGCGTCACGCAGGCCGGCGTCATTGGATCGGAGGAGCTCGAAGCGATCGATCGCGAGGTGGGGCGGCTGATCGACGAGGCCGTCGCTTCGGCGAAGGCTGCGCCTTTGCCGACCCCACGAGATCTCGTGACCGACGTCTACGTCTCCTACTGATTGAAGATTGAGGCCAGAACCGTCCGGAGGATCCGCCCATGCCTCGCAAGATCAGCTTCAAACAAGCCATTAACGAAGCGCTCGACCTCGAGATGAGCCGCGACCCGACCGTTATCCTAATGGGGGAGGACATCGTCGGCGGCGCCGGTAGCCCGGGCGAGATGGACGCCTGGGGCGGCGTGCTCGGCGTCACCAAGGGCCTTTATGCCAAATACGGCAATCGCCTGATGGACACGCCGCTCTCGGAAAGCGCGTATATCGGCGCCGCGATCGGCGCTGCCGCCTGCGGCATGCGTCCCGTCGCGGAGCTAATGTTTCTGGATTTCATGGGCGTTTGCTTCGACCAGATTCTCAATCAGGCCGCTAAGTTTCGATACATGTTCGGCGGCAAGGCCGAAACGCCGGTCGTCATCCGCGCGATGGTCGGTGCCGGCTTCCGTGCAGCCGCTCAGCACTCGCAGATGCTGACGCCGATCTTCACGCACGTGCCCGGTCTCAAGGTCGTCTGCCCCTCGAACGCCTACGACGCCAAAGGACTTCTGATCCAATCGATCCGCGACAACGATCCGGTGATCTTCTGCGAGCACAAGAACCTCTACGGCCACGAGGCCGACGTGCCGGAAGAGCCCTACACTATTCCCTTTGGCGAGGCGGAGGTCGTCCGTGACGGCAAGGACGTCACGATCGTCAGCTATGGCCTCACCGTTCACCGCGCACTCGACGCCGCCGAGAAGCTCAACGCGAACAACATTTCTGCCGAGGTGATCGACCTGCGGACCTTGTCCCCAATCGACTGGGACACGGTCATCGAAAGCGTCGAGTCCACCGGTCGCCTCGTCGTCGTTGACGAAGCGAACCCACGCTGCTCGATAGCCACCGACGTCGCTGCGCACGTCGCGCAGCACGCCTTTGGCGCATTGAAGGCTGCGCCTCAGATGGTGACGGCGCCGCACACTCCGGTGCCGTTCTCGCCGGTTCTGGAGGACCTTTACATTCCGACGAGCGACCCCATTGCGGCAGCGGCCTCAAAATTGATTGGCCGTGCAGCGGCGCGTTGAGGAGAAGACGATGGCTGACGCGCGGCTCCGCCGGGTTTTTTGAGCATGGCAAAGATCGATTGGTCCTGCCCGGCGTCTCTCCAGATGGTCGGAAAGAGCCATCGAAGCCAGAGGAATCGGACAAGAAACTTGGAGGCGGGCAGGGCAACGGCGGAGGCGACAAGCCCCGGCATCCGTTTATCGAGGGGCTGTTAAAGACTTTGCCAGACCCTGATTCCGAAGAGGAATGGCCACTGGATAAGCGCGTCAAATGGCTTCAAACAGCGGCTAACATCTTCGACCTGATCTACAAGGGAGAGAGTGGTGTCAAGGTCGAGCCAGCAACAGCGCTACGCTCACCGCGCCCGCACGATTAGGGCTGGGGGGATGACATCGATGAAACCACCCGAACTCTACTCCGCATGTCAGCTGTTTCTAGTCCCTGCGTCGATCCTATTCGCCGCTCTCGGCGTAGCAACTAGAGAAATTACAAAAACGGCGATCTGTTTTATGGGCGCTTTTACGAGCGCAATATGGTTCTATCGCATCTTGGTTTGGAAAGATTTGGCATCTGTTGACTAATATACGACAGGGTTATTAGCTCTCATGTTCCTGCTTGCGTGGTGTGTACTGGTTTTTTATCATGCCATTTGGCGAAGAGCACATCTCAAAGCCGAATGGTCTAACTGAGACAAATTTGGCCACCACCCGCATCTACGATCACCGCCAGACCCGGCCCGAGGACAGTCCGACATTCAAGGTGGCGTATCGACGTTCCGTTTGTGTCGCACCGCCTCATTCAGCGCCGCAGCCTTCGTGTCAAAACAACTGTTGTTGACGCATTTCATTTAATATGAAAATCGATCATCAGGATCGGGTGTAGCTCGATACCATTCGGCGCTACACCCTCCTGACCATGGAGCACGTCAAAGAACGCGACGCCGGTGACGGTTAACGGCATGCTTAGCTCTTGTATGGGGCTTTCTTGTGAAGTAGTTGTTTTTTGTTTTGCTGAGAGTTCTTTGTTCGGCGCGGGAAGGCCGTTCTTCGTCCTGTCGCCTGCGACCAGGTTCCCGGAGCGCGCGGAAGGGGTCAAGGGACCGAACGCCAATGCTATGCGCAACCGCCTTGGCGCCGGGCCGTGAGCCGCCCCGTAGCGAAAGGAGGGGTCGGCGCATGTCGTGGGTCAACGATCTCGCTTCAGTGTTTGCGCTCCCAGCCGGCGGAGCAACAATCGCAGGGGCCATGTATGCCGCGGGTCTTGCTGCGGAAAAGGCTGCTCGGCCGGAGGCGCTGGCAGATATCGGCCGCATCCTAAGAGATCCGACGTGGGAACGGTCGGCTCAACCGTCCACCATCATCGAACGGGTGTTCAACTGGACATTTGGTGACCGTCCCGTGAGTTGGAGGTGCGTTACGCGATCAATGTGCGCTACCATTATCTTTGTCACCGCCTTCATCATCATGCTTTTTTGACCGAGCGGCGCTATCCCTTCGATACGGCTAATCTTAGCACTAAGATGATTATTTCTATAGGGGTAATCGAATTTATGTTTGGCGGATTAGTCCCAGATTACATAGCTCTATGGAAGACGCGGCTTCTTTTAAGAAGGCATCTCGGCACGCTATTCCTGGTATCTTTAGATGTAATCATGTCTGTATTTATAGCAATATGGTCGTATATTATATGTGTTATTTTTTATGGTATAATAATATATAACTTTTATAATCCGTTATCGCTGGCATTCCCGCCGCTACTGTCAATATTAGAAGGCATTACCATTGACCCATTGTTGTGGGTAATATCACCTAAACCAAAGAATTATTCACACTTGACTCCTCTATTCTTATCAACTTTTGTGACTTCTATCTGGACTGTCTTGCTCCTACTCTCAACGGCCGCCCTAAAATTGCTCGCGCCAGTTCACCGGTTTTCGGCGTGGTTCTTCGATGTTGAACACCATCCAGTGCAAGCAATTGGCATCGTGGCTGGCACACTGGTGATGATTGGCTCGCTTGCGTGGCCACTGGTCGTGCTTATGATTTGATCTGAGGCAGCAGCCATGAAATCTCGCGGCGCTGACGCGGCCAACGATGCTGCCGAATGTCAAACAGTCGTGCCATGTCGGTTCGTTTCGGCCACCGACCGGAGGGGGGTTGTATTAATGTGACGGAATGCCCGCAGTTGAACCGCGATCAACTGGGAGAGCCACACCGGTGATGAAACTGGCATCGTCAGACAGGAGGAAGGCAATCGCTGCCGCGACCTCTTCGGGTTGACCTTCGCGGCCAATGGGATGAGCTGCGCGAATCCGCTTCACATTTTCCGGATCCTGGAACATGACCGCTGTCATGGGCGTACGAATCATCCCCGGCACGACGGCATTGACGCGGACGCTAAGCGATCCGAGTTCCAATGCCATCGTCTGGGTGATCCCCACGACTCCGTACTTCGACGCGGCATAAGGGAGGGCAGTTCCGCTCGCGTTTCCACCATCGGCTCAGCTACGGTTGTCCGACAACGATTTTTCGGGATCCCCGCAACCGACGCCGACATCATCTCAGCGCAACACTTCTGGACGGGCGGGCTGGAAACGGGCTGGGCCCGGTTGTTATGATGCGGTCGCGATCGCTCGGGCGGCCGGGTTTCCGAATGCTGGTTATGAGCCGCATCCGCCATGCGGCGATTGTCCCTTAACCGCTCGGAGCCGGCCAGAAAGAGCGGCCAAAATATCCCCAAAAATCGTTGCCGGACAACAATACCTGAGCGGATGGTGGAAACGCCAGCGGAACTGCCCTTTATCGGGGATCAGGTCGGCTGCCTTAAGCCACGACTAGGCCGCCCGCAGCGGGACCTGCATGACGGCACGAATGCACCAACATCTACGCTCTGATCCGCCTAGTGACAGCGGGCCGTATCCATATCCTGCCCGCCAGCCCTTGCGCGAGCCTCGACCTCGTGCCGATAGATCACGTCATTGGCGGGCTGACCGATATTGCCGAACGGATGGCGGCGGCGTCGGGCCACGCCTATCACCTAGTCTCCGGCGCACCCGTGCCCGTCGCCGCTTTGCGGACCCTGGCGCTGGGCTATCCGCACCTGCAGGCGCCGCGCTTCGTGTCGCCCGAAACCTTCAAACGGGCCCGGCTGACCCGCGCGGAGCGGACCCTCGACCGCCAGGTGACGTCTTTCTATGCAATCTATCTTCAGCGTGACCCCCGGTTCCAGGACGCGAATCTGCGGGCGCTAAGCGGACGCACGTGTCCGCGCCCCGATCAGGCCTTCCTGCAACGGCTGATCGACTATGGCATCGCCACAGGTATCTAGGCGGGCGCTCGGTTCAGCGCACGTCGGGGTAGTGCTGCTCCAGACTTTTGCGAAAGCCGAGCCCCCAGCGTACTCCGACCTTGAGGTAGATCCAGTTCGCCCGCAGCGCGCCCCAGGCGGCGACCCGGCGATCGGAGGTGATCACTACGCGGTTGACGAGACGGGTACGGCCGAGCCGGTAGAAGCGGATGCACAAATCCGCGTCCTCCATGACCAGCAGCGTGGGGTCGCAGCCGCCGACAGCCAGGAAATCGGCACGGCGGAAAAACATGGCATGGTCGCCGAATAGCAGCCGCGCGCCGCGCAGGAAGAGTTGCGGCCGGAAAAGCAGGGGCGCATACCAGGTCTTGATCCAATTATGGAAGCTGGTCCCCCAACGGACCTGGTCCGGCCCGCTGAGCAGGGGGGTGAAGCCCGCCAAGGCGGTCCCGGGATCTTCAAGCACCCGGCGCATCACGGAGACCGCGTCATCGGGCAGCAAGGTGTCGGCGTGCAGAACGCATATGATCGGTGCCGTGGCTTCCTGCACACCACGGTTGATCGCCGCCGCCCGGCCACCAGTATCGTGCCGGACGACAAGCAGCCCGGCCGCCTCCGCGATGGCGACGGAGGCGTCGGTGCTACCGCCATCCACAGCCAGAACCTCTGCCGGCGGCGGCTCGAGCGCTGCAAGCGAGCGCAATAGCCGCGGCAGTCCCGCAGCCTCGTTCAGCATAGGGATGACGATGGCGACCCCAGTCATCGCGTTGGGCTCATCCCCGCACCACAGCCGCGTCGCAGCCGCGCCAATTTGCGGCCACCATCGCGGTCCGCGTCGGCGATTGACCGCATGGTAATTATCTTCGACGATCTTCGCCGCACCTGGTCGTGGGCAAACGTCCGGGAACCGCGCCGCAATTTTGCGGTCCGAAATTCATGGACACAAGAGCCATAGCTGTTCCGATCCCCAATGTTAGATTCAAGCATTCGACGATTCGACGGTGAGGCCCTCGGCGGCCGCCGCCTCGCGAGAACCCCACCTAGGCGCGTCACGCCCTGGCTGGCGGCTTCAACTCGCATTTTCATTTCGATCATGTCGGCGG
>Ga0306922_10004937_pt1 | contig 12690 bp, 15 predicted proteins | sample sta12Cox44000082_FD_203758 | JGI IMG/M metagenome (GOLD analysis project Ga0306922, IMG submission 203758) | Lab enrichment of tropical soil microbial communities from Luquillo Experimental Forest, Puerto Rico - statoxic.12C.oxic.44.000.082 (v2)... | ecosystem: Environmental > Terrestrial >... | reverse complement strand
TCTGCTTCGTCTTCAAGAAACCACTGGAGGGCCAGAGAGACATCCAACACCAAATCGCTCACAGGCGATGGCCCTCATGAATCAATTCCTTCACAGACAAACCTTCCAGGCTTACCCGGTTCTTCTCTACGAACTCGAGCATTTCACGAACGGCCTCGCGCTGCGCGCCGTTGGAAGAAACATTGCTCGAAGATTGTTCTTTCTCGCGCAGAGCCTGCAAGGCTTTGGCAATCACTTCCTCAACGGTACGCGAATGGCCAGACTTCAGTTCGTCCTGCACGAGTTGCTCTTGCTCAGGCGTCAGGCGGATTTGCATGCGCTTGTACTCCAAGATTGTATGATACCAACGTAAAACGCCCGTCGCCTCGGGAATTGCAGCTTAGGTTCCGCTTTCCCTGCGCGCGGAAACTGTGTCCAAAGAATTTGTGCCATCGTAGGGGTTCACCCCAGCATTTTCCGTCCAACTTCCGTCCAGTTAAAGGCAGAATTAAGTGGCGCGTTTGGCTCGTAAGCGATACCAGTAGCGGCATTTAGAAGTTTTTGCCTATCTACCTACGAACCAGAAGGCCGGGAGTTCGAATCTCTCAGGGCGCGCCACTTCTCCTAGAATCAGACAGTTGCAGTGAAATGAACATCTGGTGCTTTTCGTCTTTTTCCGTCCAATACCGCCTTTCTGAAAATTTCTTCGACGGAATGGAAACGCAAGGTCTACTCAAAGTTTCCGGATTACCGGACTTACCCGGGGTTGAGCGGCGCCTGGGGGGCAAGGAGCTGTGCACGGACAGCGGCTATTGGTCGGTTGACAGATCAAGTAACCGAACCCTGAGCTTGGTTAGTCCTGTGCGTTCCGGCTAACTTCCCGGATTGCTAAGCTCAATAAGCAAGCCGCTCAGAAGTCTTCGAGCGTCCAGGCATTCGCCTCTTTATCGTAGCTACGAATCGCCAGATGCCGTCCGTCGGGCGAAATTAGTCCCCAAAGCGGCGCTGAAAAATGTTCTCGCATGACAGGGGACGTTCCGCCGTCGCGGCCAACTCGCACGATCCACGCATCATTTCCTTTCAGCACCCCGGAGAAGATGCTTTGCGAATCGTTGGAAAATCGGACAGAAGCGATATTGTCGTATCCTGTGATTGTGACCTTTCGCGTTTCATTAGTCGGAATCTTAATAAAACTGACCTCGTTCGAATTCGAGGAATCTGCGATCGCTATCTGAGAGCCATCTGGGGCAAGGTCCCAGAAATATAGATCCTGCGGATGCGTTGCCACCTGTGCCAGTTGTTTGCCCTTGCCCTTCAGCGGGTCGAACTCCGTGATGAGTAATTCCTGGCCATCGTTGACAAATTCTCCGTAGGCACAAAAGTTCGCGGCACGATTTGTACATGAGCTCTCACCCCAATTTTCTGGCGCGTCGAATATCGGCTCTGGAGTTCCTCCATTGACCGAGACGCGATAAACTGCTAGCTTGTTCGAAGTTTTCTTCGGTCCCCCGAGGAATGTGATCCACTGACCGTCAGGGCTAACACGCCCTGATCTCATGTATAACGTGGAGGAGACTAAAACAGGTTTGGCGGGACTGCCATCCAGTAACTGCCTATATATCCCCAGACTTCCTTCTCGATCCGAAAGAATGAATACACCTTGCGAATCTGCCGTCCAGTCGATGGGCACACTTCGATACTGATCTCTCGTTAGTTCACCGGCATTGATCAGACGTGTGCCTGTCCTTCGCCAAAACTACAGCCGGCTTTAAAATCAGCAAGATACCGCAACGCCGCGTAACATGTTACTTGGATGAATTCAAACGGCGCACGCAATTATTGCGGAGCACAGGTCCGCCTTAAGCTCAATTGAGAACTCGCACATCCAATCGTTGCTTCCTCGCCGAACACCAGCTTCAGCATATCTCGTCGTTGTGCTCCTAGGGCCAACCGAAGCGACCAGACGCGAGTGTCATAAAAGTGACATACAAGCCTTCACACCAGAAAACCATGCACCGAGGGAAACCAGCGGGAGTTCGTGCTGACAGACCGGGAAGGCAGATTCGAGTTCAGGAATTTGGACGGGACTTACTACGTCTGCTGCGAAGTGACGCTCGGTCGGACTCGGCGACCAGAAATATGTAGGCTTGATGGCGAGGACCTGAGGCAGATGGCCCTTGTCGAGCGAAAGAAGCGCCTCGCACGACTCGTCCGGGCCGCAAAGTGCCCACGCCTGCTTTATGCGCAGCACATCGAACAGCACGGGAAGGGCTTTTTCGCGGAAATTTGCGCCCGCGACCTCGAGGGAATTGTGGCGAAGCGCAAACTCGGCATTTACAAAGACGACGGCAACACTTGGCTGAAGGTCAAAAATCGCACTTATTCGCAGGCCGAGGGGCGGCACGAACTACTAACACGCGGCAGGTAGGCGCGGGCACATCTTTTCTTTTGTGTCGATATGCGGGCTGGGGCTTGCAGACTCGGCCCCTTGCGGGACCGTTGTCCACGCTGAGGGTCCCAGCCCGCGCGCGAACCTTACGTTGGCGGCTTGCGTCTCCCTTTGCGCTTACGCAAAGATCTATTTGCGGGACGTGAGCAGTGTCCTACGGCGCCCTCGTTCCGCACTTAATACGTGGTTACGTTGATTCTAAATTCTCGTGAGGTGGAGCGACGTTTGCCCCAAGGCAATTCTTATGTTGCGGCCCGAATACCTGTGCGAATGAATCGCAAGGCCATCTTTGTCTTGGTGCTCGCGATCGGCTGCAATGTAGTTGCTGCCGCGTTATCGCAAAGAGTTGACTACTGGGAAAGCGAAACGTGCCGGATCGCGGCGCACATTGCGAGTGGGCAGGGCTTCAGTTCCCCCTTCCATGAACCGACCGGTCCTTCTGCTTGGATTCCTCCTGTCTATCCATATCTTCTCGCCGCCATTTTCCGCATCCTCGGAATATTCAGTAGGGGCTCCTACTGGGTCGCGGTCGCGATAAACATCGCCGTGCACGCGCTCACCTGCATGGTACTTTACCGGTCGGCCGGCGAGGCGTTCGGTTCGCGGGTCGGCTACTATTCGGCGTGCGCGTTAGCCAGCTCCCCGTTGCTCTTTTATCCAACTGTGCAGATTCTGGGTGAGCATGGCCGCGGGTTATTTATTCCACCGAATATCATCTGGTATACGCATCTGTCGGAGCTCGCGATTGTTATCCTAATTTGGTTCACGTTGCATCCGCCTCGCTGGATTCTTTACGGGACGAACTGGGGCATTGCTGCCCTCATCAATCCCGCGATTTTGGCAGTGGCGCCGGCTTTCCTTGCCTGGCATTTCGCAACCTACAAGAGCTGGCGCTATCTCAGTTTGACCCTTTTCATAGCGGCTAGCTGCGTAACGCCATGGCTCATTCGAAACTACAGTGTTTTCCACCGCCCCGTTTTCATTCGCGACAATTTTGGCGTCGAGCTGCGAGTTGGCAATCAGCCGGGTCAGCATGGCCGTTGGTCCGCCGATTTACATCCTGACTCAAGCGACTATGAGTTGCGGCGTGTCTCGGCCATGGGTGAAGCTGATTACGCGCGGGCATGCGGCGAGGAGGCGCTGCGCTCCATTGCCGCTCGTCCCGGGGCTTTCCTCGCCAACGTAATCCGAAGAATCGGGTACTGGTGGATCGGCAATCCGATTCCGGGGAAATCGAGAACGTTGGGCCGGCTAAAGTTCCTGAAATATTTGCCCCAACTGATCTTTTCTGTCCTGGCGTTTGTGGGAGCAATATTTACGGTTCGCCAGAGGAATCACCAAGGATGGTTATTCGTTGCGGTGCTAGTCTTGTATCCGCTGATCTATTACATAACCCATACGTTCGAAGGAGGATTCTTCTATCAATATCCCATGCATCCGGAGATGCTGGCATTGGCGACGGCCGGGATTTGCAACTCAGGTGTGTTAGGGCTTGATTCAGGAAAGCGCGAGCAGGCCAAAACACTGGTTTTCGCGCAAGTTGTTCCAGCTTCAAGGTGAGCGATGCGTGAGGAAGCTCCGCGTCGTCAGTAATCGAATACGATGCGGGTCATGCCTTCTTCTTCGGATTAACCTGCTTCGCCGGGTTCTGCTCCTTCGTCGCAGGCGAAGATTTGTGAGACCTCCAGACTTCAGAGTCCTGCAACTCGCCAGGCTGAAGGTGAGGCGAGCCCGTGCCATGTTCCGGCGAATAAGTATCTCGCCGCGGCATGTTCGCAATCACTTCCGGTGCTGTGGGCTGCTTCGGCTTCCCTTCGTGCTCGCTCATGACATCCTCCTATCGCTTACCGCTTGCGCGTCCTCGAGGCTTTCTTTACAGAATTCCTCGCTGCTTTCCAGGGTGCGTAATCCCTTCCATCGCTTGGAACCGCAGCCGCAGCTTGCGCTGAACAATCCCTCGGTTATTTCGGCTCCAAACGCCACGTTGTCGATCGCTGCCAGTGGCAGCGGCAGTCCGCAGATCGCGCCTCTCAGTGGCACGGGCGGGACAACTCTCCAGATAACTTCCGGTACGCCACCGAGCGGGACCGTGGGAGCGTCGTACGGCTCGACCAGGATCCCGTACAAATGTGTTTGGAGTCCCGTCCTTGGCTGGCACCGGGCCTGCTATCCGTGCATCCCCTTTGTTGCGTCGTGCACATCACTCCCTCCTTGCCGGGGAATGTCGCCCGTCCCATGCGTCTCGTATTTCTCAGGTTTCGAGTTCACTGCTTCCGGCGGAGTGCGGCCATACCACTGGCAATGGGCTCCCGCAGAGGGTTCCTCGATTCCGCCGGGACTGAGTCTCGACACTTATGGGATCATCTCGGGTTCTCCTGAAACGCCAGGGACATACAACATAACGGTTACGGCCAATGATGCGGAGCAACCGGAAGCGCTGGCAAGCGCCAACTACACCATCACGATTTTCCCGTAGCAGGAATGGAGGCGAGAGAACCGTCTCAAAGTTGGTGCAAGGAATCGTGGCGCGCCATGGAGTGAACCCTTGAAGTGACACACAATATTGGGCACAGTTTCCGGGAAAGGAAGCACCGTGAAGAGGAAGAGATACTCCCGGAAATTTCAGCGAATGGCCGTGGAGCGGATGAGGACGTGCGAAAGCGTTGATGAGTTGGCGCGAGAACTGGGGGTAAGTGCAAGATGCCTCTACAAGTGGCGCGCGAAACTCGAAGCGCTTGAGCCAGGGGAGGAAGCGGCACGTCCGAGTACCCACACGGCTGCCTACCGAAAAGAAAACCTACGGCTAAAGCGCCTGCTGGCCGAGAAGACCCTGGAAGTGGATTTTTTCAGAGGTGCCTTGCAAAAAGTCGAGGCTCGACGCCAGAAGAGCGGCGAAACTGGCGAGACGGGATCTTCGAGCAAATCCGAGAAGTAATGCTTTTGCAAGGCAGCCTGAGTATCGAGCGCATGTGCCAGTTGGTTCCGGTCAGTCGCAGAAGTTTCTATCGATCGCTGAAGGAGCAGCGACCTGCCGAAGAAGAGACCGAGGTGCGATCGATGATCCAGCAGATTGCCCTGGCGCATCGTCGTCGTTACGGGTATCGACGAATCACCGCGGAGCTCCGCCGCCGAGGAATGCAGGTGAACCACAAACGGGTGGTGCGGATCATGCGGAAAGATAGCCTGCTGGCGCTACAACCGAAGCGCTTCCAGGTCACCACGAACTCGAACTGTCCAGGCCGTTGCCGTTCTCGTGGTTAACCCGCGCCCAACCAGGACAGGTATTTGTGTATGTAAACCATCGCACCGTCAATCCGTGCCCAAGGCAACAGGCGCGAGAATCTCCGTGGAGTTAGAAGAACCGACTTAGATTAGCGTCGACCCATTGAAACCATCCGACGCAATCAGGCAAGTGGAATCATTACTTCCGAGTTCTCCGCCATCCGGGCGTACGGCTCGGACGCAGCAACGCTTTAGCGTTCTGTAAATACGCTTCCGTTGACCTTTATAAAATAACGACTATCATGACCCTAATTCGGAGCGAGCCCATGAGACCAAAGGCGCGGTGTTTTCTAAGAATCTGATCCAAATCGATACTGGAGGTTTGCGGGCTTGAGGAATGAGAGGTATAGTGGGCGGCATTCCGGAAGGCCCAAAAACATTTCAATCAACGCTTGGATGGGAGGAATGCCATGAGAAAGTTGCTGCCGTTTATGTTTTTCATCTCCTTGCTCGTGCCTGTTCTCGCAACGGCGCAGAGCCCCTTCGACGGGACGTGGAAGTTCGAGCTCAAGACGGCCCAGTTTCCAGAGAAGCCTGACGTCTTCTTGCTCCAAGACGGCATGTACCACTGCAAAACCTGTGTTCCCGCGATTGACATCACAGCCGATGGGCAAGACCAGAAAATCAGCGGCCACCCGTACTTCGACACCGTGAGCATCAAGGTGGTGGATGATCGCAGCATCGAAGAAACCGACAAGAAAAATGGGAAGACGGTGGCGACGTCCAAAACGTCTGTGTCGGCGGATGGAAATACGTTGACGTTCCAATTCAGCGACAGCAGCAACAGCAACGCCGATCCGGTAACCGGAAAGGGCGAAGAAATGCGCGTGGCGAAAGGACCGGCGGGGTCTCACGCCATTTCAGGTTCCTGGCGAATGAGCAAAATGGATACGCTGTCCGAAAACGGTCTCTCTGTTACATTCAAAGTTTCAGGCGACACCTTGACGATGAGCAATCAGACCGGGCAGAGCTACACGGCGAAGCTCGACGGGACCGAAGCACCCTATAAGGGCGACCCAGGCACGACGAGCGTCTCGGTGAAGAAAACAGGGCCGAACGGAATCGATGAAACGGATAAACGCGACGGGAAAGTGATCAGCATCGCGCACATGACGGTTTCCGCTGACGGGAAAACCTTGACGTTCGCAGTCGAAGACAAGCTGCACGGTACCACGGCAAAGTTTACCGCGCAGAAACAGTAGGCTGCTTCTCAGGTTCGCTCTGCGCGTGTACGCGCGGCGGAAGTCCGGCGGCGCTAGGCTGCGAGGGCCGTGGTTTCGGCGCCGAGGTGTCTGAACACACCCGCAAACACTATACCTGATAAGGTTCCGGTAACGAGGTTATCGGAGACTTGGGTAATAGAATGCCGCTGTCATTCTGGAGTGCAGAAACAGGAAGTGGCCGAGGGAATGATCAGTGCCAGGTGCGAGCGCGAGGAGGGCGGCTTCCCCGGCTTACCCGTGACAGAGGATTATAGCGAGCGCAGGAAGTTCAGAAGATCCTGCTGCTGGCTGGATGAAAGCGCATCAAAGTTCTCCTCAACCTGTGTGGCTTCCGAGCCGTCGCTCTGATGAGCCTGGATGGCGGTCAGCAAATTGTTTGTACGGCCATCATGGAGGAAAAAGATGCGCTGGCCGAGGCCCCACAGGGGAGCGGTGCGGAATTGGTCACCGCCCGCGGTGCCCTGGGAGACGTTATCCGCCAAACCTGTACCCATGTGATGGAGTTCGATGTCAGAAAACAAGTTGGCAGTAGCGTTACTCAAACTTGGCGTCAAGTGTGAGGACTGGGTGGTGAGCGACGGCGTATGGCAAGTGGCGCAGCCGATGGCGTGAAAGAGGTTGCGACCGTTAGCGATTGAGGTCGCCCCTCCCGGGGAACTAGTTGACGGTGTGGGCTGGTCTAGGAACTCCATGAACCCAGCGAACAGCGCCACATCACTGCTGACGGTAGAAGCGTTGGTACCATCCGTATGGGTGATGTCCTCTGGGTAGCCCGTCCCCGCGAGGCCAAGGCAACTGGCTGGAAGCCCACTCCCCATTTGGTCCTCGCCGGGCAGCGGGCGATCTTGTGGAAACAGTTCATTGGAAATTCCCATCTCGACGTTGTAGGCCTCACCAGCAAAAATCAGCAGCGACTTGTTCTGGGCCTTCCAGCCAAAACGACTGATCGTGCCATCGTTGCCGCTGTGGTTGAACGTGCCTCGGATCCCGAGACTATTCCTTCGCTGCGCCCTAAGATTGTCAAGTAGGGTTGAGTCGTCAATGTTTGCGATTAGTCCCGCCCCAAAAACAGGCGTGGGAATTCGGAAGATGATGTTGTTTGCTTGCCGCGCACCCTCAAAGCTGGGCTGCTGCAGACTGCAGCCGCCAGCATCGGACCGACCAGAGACGGTGAACAGGACCTCCACTCCGCCGTTCGGTGCGTTGGGGTTGGCATTACCGAATCGGTCAAAGAAGAACGGGAACCGTGCTTCACGCACCGGACCGTTGGGTTGGACGAAATATGGGATGGTGTTGGTGCCACCATTCACAATCCCGTTCGCGATCACCTGGCTCTGCGGGTTCGGCCCGACATTGGGAAAAGCACCCGAGGCTGGACTGCTTCCCCCCGGAGCAGGTTGCGAATGGCACGACCCGCACGAGTCCAGGTTGAACCGGGGTCCCAAACCTGGGTTGTCTCCTGTAACGGTTTGATGCTCGGTGAATTGCGCGAGTCCGGTTTGAAAGTAGGCAGAGTCGTTTGCACTGGTGGCGACGGAAGCGAGCGGCTGGCCCGCGTTCACTCCGGTGTTGGCACGGACTCCTGGATCGGTCTGGGCAAGTTCGATTCCCGGAAATAGGAGGGCCGCTAGAAAGGCAAGAACTAACATGAACTTTGTTGTTTTCATCCCAAACCTCCGTGGCGTAAGAAGCACACCAATCCCTCGTGTTTGGCGTGCTTCGAAACTGCCTTTGTTCAAGCAATGAAAATTTTCGCCGGATGTAAGGGATTGCTGGGTGTTACCGGTACACCAGATCGTGTCTTTAGTTACTATTAGACACCAGGAGACTACAAGAAGAAGTGATTAGCATAAATGGTCTTTCGTTAGCATTTCGTGTCATCACTCTCCTTCCGGTAGCTCGCGGCGCGCGTCCGAAATTCTGAAGCCTTTGTCCGCTTAATAACTCGCACATGGAGACGTCAGCCTGCTGCCTGAACAGGCGCTGTAGGTACGAGATCACCGATGTCAAAGCTTGCCCCGGAATGAATCAGTCGCACGATCCTTTGCACGCGCTCATCCGGAATCGTGGGCTTTGTTGGGAAAGGTGAGGAAGCTTTGGCAGGTGGCATGCCGCCATCGCGAGTCATGGCTTCTGTGGCACCTCCTCTTTCAAAGCTGCTAAGAGATTGCAACGCGGGTGTTGGCCCGGACAGGCAATGGCATACGCCGTCGTCACCTTTCCGAGAAAGCACTCGGGCGCCGCTTTCCTAGACCACATCCTGCAGGCCTCTAGTCGAAAATGGTTCGGAAATTGATTGGGTACCGAAAGGCGTCAGGGGAAGGCGGAGGCCTCTGGATTGGAGTGGCCTGCAACTTATACGCAACGTGGAACGAGTGACAACGGTACTCAGATGGGAGGCAGAAGAAAAAAGAAGAACACGGCTTGGGCATCCTTTCCCCTCGCTAGGCGAGCATAGGTCGATCATTCGCGTAGAGGATTCTCTGGTGGTGCCACCGGAAGCGGTGGAATTCCGAACATGATTCCGGTTTCCACCTCCGCTGGTCGCCCGTTTCGCAAGTAAGGTCGAAATTTCCACTGAAGAAGAGCATCCGTGATGACTTTCGTCTGGTCGGGAAAGGCACTTAGAAAATGAATATGCTTCACTTTGCCTTCCTTGTCGATGATGATCCGTACCGGAATGGAATTGAATCTGCGCTCAATGATGATGGGATCGACTCTCTCTATCACGTTTTCGCCACTAGCGTAGTCTTTGATGCATACAGGAACGTTGGACTCGTCCGTCTCGCCCGCCGTGCTCGCCGTCCTGGGCAACTCAATCATATTCATGCCCCGGATGAGACCTTCCACCAACTTTGCGTCGCGGCTGGTGAATATGAATTCGAGCACATGGCAGCGGATTTGTGTTGCCAAAATGTGCCAGTGCAGGTCGGCAACCGGCGAACCGTAGTCGAATCGGACAAAGGGGTGATTAGCTAATTGGACCACGGTTGGGGGCAGCTCCACTTTGTAATCCGGCTCCAGATTATCGTTGATTTCTTGGATCAGTTTGACTGCATTGGAGGGCTTTGGGGTAAAGAACAGATCCTGCGCGGCGATTAAGATACTCCCACGAACCGTCAGCTCGGATCTCTCCGCAGGCCGGATCTGAGCAAGCACATAGTAACCGCTGTCGGAAGGAGGCGGACCGGAGTACTTCTGCGTCCATGGCGAAGCCAGGGTATAGCGGAGACCAAAATACGGGTTGTTGTACACGCTGTTGTTTACGCTCCCTCCCTCCGGAACCGGAGTGACGGAGTCACTAGCACTCGACCAGGCGCCCTTCATGAGAATAGTTCCCGTCAGGAGTCTCTTCGCCGGGCTCCGCGAAAAGTCACCCCCATTCTCCATCGGCGAGGGCTCGGCTACTGTGTTCGTCGTTGCCGAAGTGGTCGACGGCTGTGTCAGTTCGTTCGATGAGGACAAAGGCGCAGTCGCAGCGTTGCTGCGCTCGTTGATGATGCTGATGCTGTTCGTCGGCGGAGTCGTTGCGGTGACTCCAATCTGTTTCTGGGGCTTCTCGCTTGCCGCGGAGGCGATTGCTGGCGGTGCATTTGTGTCAGAAGGTTGAACTTGCAGGTAGATCACAGCCGAGTTGCCTTCATGAGCAATCTGGTAGGGTACAGAAACCGTCAGGTCAATCACGACACGCGCTACATCGGGCCGGAATTGTCCCATGCGCACCCCACGCACGGGCGCTGAAACTCCGGGAATCGATGTCTCTTGGACTTTGAGTCGCGCTCCTGCAAAATCCAGCGCCAAACGCTCCGGATTCTGTATCCGCGTGGCATGCACGTCGAGGTGTCCCGCGCCTTCGATGTGAATCGCCGTCCGTTGCGGATCCCGCGTCATGACCACGCTGGAGATCACTGTCGCAGCTGTGCCAACGCCAGAGAAATCCTGCCCTCGAACGATCGCCGACTGAACTAGCGTGTTCGTGGCTGCCGAACTGGTCGACGGCAGTGTCAGTTCGTTCGGCGGAGTCGCTGCGGCAGCCTGGGATTTCTCGCTTGTGATTGAGAGCATCGTAGACGGTGGGTTCGTGTCGGCGGGCTGAACTTGCAGATAGACGACGACCGAATCGCCTTCACGAGCAATCTGGTAGGGCACAGAAGCAGTCAGGTCAATCACGACACGCGCTACATCGGGCCGGAATTGTCCCATGCGCACCCCGCGCACGGGCGCTGAAACTCCGGGAATCGATTTCTTTTGGACTTTGAGTCGCGCTCCTGTGAAATCCAGCACCAAGCGTTCCGGATTCTGTATTCGCGTGGCATGCACCTCGAGGTGTCCCGCGCCTTCGATGCGAATCGCCGTCCGTTGCGGATCCCGCGTCATGGCTACGCTGGAGATCACCGTCGCGGTCGTGTCAACGCCAGAGAAGCCCTGCCCTCGAACGACTGCGGGGTGGCCGCCTAACACTATGCCCGTCATTGCCAGGCAGCCATACCTTAAGGCCCTCCACTTCGTTGCCGTTTGTGTCCTTCGTGCCGGCCGCTCGAAAACACGACAGACACAAGAATGAGCCCTAAGCATAACCGCTCTTTCGTTAGTACCTTGTGCGATCGATCTGCTTCCTATAACAGCCCGGGGCGCGCGCAAAGCGGCGCTCGAATGCCCGGATGAAACTGGAGGTGTGTTCATATCCAACACTATGGGCAATTTCTTTCACGCTCATGTAGCCGTTCGCTAGAAGCTGCGCGGCTCTCCGAAGCCTGCCTTCGCTCAACCACTTTCCTATTGCAATACCCGTCTGGTGCTTGAACAAGCGCTGCAGGCACGAGGGGCTCAGGTTGCACTCAAGGGCCAACGTACGGATGGTGAACGCCTTCCCGGATTCGATCTTGAGGAGGATTTTTCGCAGTCGCGGATCCACCAATTCGTCCTTCAAGACGCGACGTGAGGCGGACATAACACCTGCTGCGCCCACCTCGAAACTAATCGGCTCGGAGCAATGGCTGTCTATTGAACGAGTACGCAGATTTGGAGTAGCCACAACGCTCCTCTAGGGGTAATCGTGTGTTGTACGTGCTTGAATTGGTTCTGAATGTGTTACGAGGCACTCATCACGATGGCAAGCCTTGAAGGGCTGGTCGTGATGGTCTGAACAAAGGTTGCTACGCGTTCCGGCTTGACCTTGAGCATAGAGCTGCGAAGCAAACTGCGCCACCCGGGCAGCTAATGGAAACGCGTCGAAGACCGCGCTCTTCGAGCCCATCCCGTAGGCCTCCGCTTCGGTAATGGATGGGAAATTGAGTCTGGGCTCCGGTAGTAGACAGGTCCCCGTCGCAGGAAGAAGTCACGTCCGGATTTGGCGCCAGAAACTATCGGGATGCCTCGAGCAAGTCAATTGCACTTAATACCTAAGCGATGACTGGCCTGATGGACAGGCTACGCAGGGACGTTACAAGTCGGGTTGGACTCTGCGGTTGTCCCTTGTAATAAGAGTGAACGGCAACAGCATTGTGGTCCGCAAAAATTACGTCCCGCCGCAATTCACGCCCTCCGCCCAATGACGATAATCCCTCAGGTGTGGGATCCTGTCATGGATGCCGAAAGTCGATCGTCTCTTCAGCCTGCTGCTGACCATAATTGATTGCTCGATGCCTTGAGGTTCATCCGACTTAGCCTTCAACCGCGGTGTACTGTGGCCACCGAGAATCTTTTCCTTTGCAAACAGTTAGCTCTGTATCTGGAGCGCCAAGTCGAGCCTCGGCG
>Ga0306922_10004931_pt1 | contig 12693 bp, 9 predicted proteins | sample sta12Cox44000082_FD_203758 | JGI IMG/M metagenome (GOLD analysis project Ga0306922, IMG submission 203758) | Lab enrichment of tropical soil microbial communities from Luquillo Experimental Forest, Puerto Rico - statoxic.12C.oxic.44.000.082 (v2)... | ecosystem: Environmental > Terrestrial > Soil... | reverse complement strand
CGACGCGGACGGAGTACGACTCGCGGCAGAATTGATCGATGACGTTGATAATTTTTTTGCTGCAGTTGAGTCGAAATCAGATTTTCGCAAAGGCCGCGAGTTTCGCGTTCGGGATGTGGATTTTGTTCCGGACACCATCACTGGCCGGCTGACCGCCCTTCAGGCACGCGTCGCCGAGGTGGCGAAACGCGCCGATGACGAAATTTTGAAGGCGGAGCTACAGGAATTTGGCCGGCGGATCCGCGACGCGCGCGACGGCATTGCCATCTTTCTGGAGCAAAGCGAGCCGGAATATGTTTATTGGATCGAGCGCACGGGGAAAACGGAGCGCTTCCTCGGTCTCAATGCTGCGCCAATCGATCTCGCGCCCGTGTTACGACGCATGCTTTTTCGCGAGAACTGCTGTTGCATCATGACCAGCGCTACTCTGGCGGTAGGTCGCGCGGACCTCGCGTATTTTCGCGAGCGGACTGGCGCGACAGAGGCAGAACCGTTGCGGCTCGGCAGTCCCTTCGATTTTCAGCGGCAAATGAAAATGTTTGTCGTCCAAAAAATGCCCGACCCCCGTTACGCCGCTTATCAGAAAGAACTGGAGCGATGGATCGCGCATTTCGTCGAAAAGACCGACGGGCGCGCCTTTGTGCTTTTCACAAGTTATCGCGACATGCAGCAGGTCGGCGGGGCGATGCAAAAATTTTTCATGGAAAAGGACATGAACTTTCTCATGCAGGGAGCCGGCGCGCCGCGCAGTAAGCTGCTTGAACAATTTAAATCAACGCCGCGCAGTGTCTTGTTTGGCACGGACAGCTTTTGGGGCGGCGTGGATGTTCCAGGTGAAGCGCTTTCCAATGTGATCATTACGCGACTCCCGTTTGCTGTGCCCGATCATCCGCTCATCGAAGCGAAGCTGGAGTTGATCGAGGCGCGCGGCGGCGATCCGTTCACCGAATATTCACTCCCGGAAGCGGTCCTCAAACTTCGACAAGGTGTCGGCCGTCTGATCCGAACTAAGAGTGACCGCGGCATCGTCGTTATTCTCGACAATCGGATCGTGAGCAGGCCTTACGGCCGCGCGTTTATGCAAGCGTTGCCGAAATGTCCGGTCGAAATTATCTGAGCAAAGAGTGACGCAGACAATCCTGTCTGCGAGGGTTCCAGGCGGCAGACACGATTGTCTGCCCAGGGAACTGTTCATTTGAACATATCATCGGTTGGGCTTAAATTGACTGCGTGAAGCACTCTTCTTCGACAAAGCAGAACGCCCAACGCCCAACGCTCAACGCCCAACGTTCAACTGCGGAGATCTTCGCAATCCTGCACAAGTGGGGAATCCACACGCTTGGCCAGCTAGCGGCGCTTGATAAGGAGCAACTCGCCGCCAGGCTAGGACCGGAAGCTGTCCGAATGTGGGAACGCGCGAATGGGCAATCAAGGCGAGTGCTCAAACTGATCCGACCGCCTGAGTCGTTCGACGAAAGCTTTGAGTTTGAGCATGAGATCGAAACCGCCGAACCACTCCTGTTTATGCTCCGCCGTTTTTTGGAGCAGCTGGCAGTGCGTTTGGCAGCAATTTATCTCGTCGCAAAAGAACTAACCCTGCGGATCACATTCGCGAATAAGCAGATTTACGAACGCGTTTTCAAAATCCCGCAGCCGACCAATAATGTGGATCTTCTTTTTCGGATGCTCCAGACGCACTTGGAGAATTTTCGATCGGAACATCCGATCGTTGCAGTCGCTCTGAGTGCGCAGCCGATTAAACCTGCCGAGGAACAATTTGGATTGTTCGAAACCACATTGCGCAATCCGCATCAACTATCAGAAACGCTCGCACGTTTGACTGCACTGCTTGGAAGCGAACGCGTCGGCACGCCGGTTTTGAAAGAAACGCATCAACCGGATGCGTTTCGCATGGAGCCGTTCGCGTGGGCTGTAGAGTCCGCTGTCCCCAGCGGAGAATCTCCCGATCTGCTGAGGACAGCGCATGCTACAGCGGCATTGCGAAGATTTCGGCCTGCAGTGTCTGCATCACTCTTGTTGGATGAAGATACCCTCGCACACGTTCGCAGTGCGGAAATTTCTGGAAAAGTCATCAATCAACAGGGCCCTTATTTTCTTTCCGGAAATTGGTGGGACGAAAAATCCTGGGCGCGCCTCGAATGGGATGTCCAGATGGAAAGCGGCGAATTAGTTCGCGCGCACAAACGTGACAGTGTTTGGAAAATCGACGGCGTTTATGATTAAGGGAATCGTAATTCGAGATTCGCGAGCGTGAATCGGGTCAGCCGATGTAACGATTCAACGGTTTAACGATTCACGGACTCCAATGAGCTACTGCGAATTGCACGCATGCAGCGCGTTTAGCTTTTTGCGCGGCGGTTCGTTCCCCGAGCAATTAGCCGAAGTCGCGGCCGAACTGGAAATGCCGGCGATGGCGTTGCTCGATCGCAACGGCGTTTACGGCGCGCAACGATTTTCGGTCGTCGCGCGCGAACACAACGTGCGCCCGATTATCGGCTGCGAATTGTTAATGGAAGACGGCAGCGTTTTGCCGGTGCTGGTGGAAAATCGCAATGGTTACAAAAACCTCTGCGAACTGCTGACCCAGGCGCATTTGCGCAGCGAAAAAGGAAAATGCGCAGTGCGCCGGGACGAGTTGCCGGAATTCACCGAGGGTTTGGTGGTACTTCTGGGGAGCACATCCGCCCCGGATGTCGGTTTCGGCGTCACGCCGAAACAATCTTTTGGAACATTTGCAACTCCGGGCCGATTTCACACGTCAAGGAAAGTTCGCGATGGCGAGGACGCCATCGCCAACACCCGAGACGCGCGTGCTCCCCAGAATTGCGCAGACCGGGCGAAATGTCTGATCAACGCATTTGGGCGCGAAAATGTTTTCGTCGAAATCCAACGGCATTTCATTCGCGGCGAGGAACGGGTCAATCGCGAACTGATTGATCTAGCGCGTGCACATCGCTTATCACTCCTCGCCACGAATAGCGTGCAATACGCGAAGCCGTACGGACGCGAGGTCTTGGATGTGTTCACCTGCATTCGCGAACACACCCATCTGGATGCTGCAGGGAAACTGCTTACGCAAAATGCCGAACGCCATTTAAAGAGTAAGCGGGAAATGCGCGAACTCTTTCGCGATTTACGGGAAGCAATTGAAAACACATCGCGCCTGGCCGAGCGGCTCACGTTTTCGCTGGAGAATCTCGGTTACGAATTTCCTGAATATCCGGTGCCGGTTGGTCACACGATGGATTCATTTTTGCGCACCATCGTCTGGTTCGGCGCGCAACAGCGCTACGCCGCGGTCAGTGTGAAAGTGAAACGCCAGATCGAGGAAGAACTTGCGCTCATCACCAAGCTCGGGTTCCCCGGGTATTTTTTGATCGTCTGGGACATCGTCAATTTCTGTCGCGAACACAACATCATGGTCCAGGGCCGCGGCAGCGCCGCCAACAGCGCAGTTTGTTATTGCCTGGGAATCACGCCGGTTGATCCGGTGGAAAATCATCTCGTCTTCGAACGGTTCCTCAACGAGAGCCGCAAAGGCTGGCCGGACATCGATCTCGATCTGCCCAGCGGCGATCGGCGTGAAGCTGTGATCCAGGAAATTTATCGCCGCTACGGAAAGCACGGCGCGGCGATGACAGCGAACGTCATCAGTTACCGCGGTCGCAGCGCCGCGCGCGAGATTGGCAAAGCGCTGAACTTTTCACCGAGCATTATTGATCGGTTCTCACACCTCTTCGCAAACGGCGATTTCCCGCACACGATGGAATTGGAAGCGCAAATCGAGCAGGCTGGTTTACTGAAAAATCATCCGCGGATGCCGGCGTTCATTCGATTGTATCACGCCATTTACGGCTTGCCGCGACACCTTGGCCAGCATTCCGGCGGCATGATCATTTGTCAGAACAAGTTGAGCTCGTTTGTGCCGCTGGAAAACGCGTCCATGCCGGGACGCGTCGTCGCCCAATGGGACAAGGACGATTGCGAAGATCTGGGCATTGTGAAGGTGGACTTGTTAGGCCTCGGCATGATGTCGGTGATGCAGGATGCGCTGGAGCTTTGCCGCGAGCGCGGGCGGCCTCTCGATCTGGCACACATTCCAAAAGATGATCCGGCGACTTTCGAAATCATGCAGCACGCGGACACCATCGGCGTTTTCCAAATCGAAAGCCGCGCGCAAATGGCGACATTGCCGCGGATGAAACCGGAATGTTTTTACGATGTGGTGATTGAAGTCGCGATCATCCGCCCCGGCCCGATCCAGGGCGACATGGTGCATCCGTATCTGGCGCGGCGCGCGGAAAAAGAACCGGTCACTTATTTCGATGAGCGATTGAAGCCTGTGTTGAAACGCACCCTCGGCGTGCCGCTTTTTCAGGAACAGATGCTCAAGATCGCAATGGTCATGGCGGATTTTTCCGGCGACGAAGCGGAAGAGTTGCGACGCGGGCTGAGTTTCCACCGTTCGGAAGAACGGATGCGCAAAGTGAGCGTAAAATTGCGCGCCGCGATGGAACGCAAAGGCGTGGCGCCGGACAAGATCGAAAAAATCATTCACTCGATCTCGTCGTTTGCGCTTTACGGATTTCCGGAATCGCACGCGATCAGTTTCGCCATTCTCGCGTACGGCAGCGCGTATCTGAAAGTGCATCGAGCACCGGAATTTTACGCTAGTCTCATTAACAATCAGCCGATGGGCTTTTACGTGCCGGCGACAATTGTGAAGGACGCGCAGCGACACGGCGTAAAAGTGAAGCCGGTATGCGTCATGAAATCGAACTTGCGCTGCACGGTCGCGGACGATCAACCCTCACCTCAATCCTCTCCCTGGCCAGGGAAAGGCGGACGCGAAGCGCCCGTGAGGGTCAGCGAAGCTGTGCGACTCGGGTTTTGCGTAGTGAACGGATTGCGCCAGGAACACGGTGAACAAATCGAGCGCGAACGAAAACATCGACAATTCGATTCGCTCGACGATTTCAAGCGCCGGGTACCGCTTTCAAAAGATGAATTGCGGACGCTGGCGGAACTCGGCGCTTTGAATTGTTTTGCCGAACATCGCCGCGCCGCGATGTGGGAGGTGGAGGAAACGCTACACGATGATTTATTAACGTCCTCAACATCGCAGCTAGCAGCGATGACCTTAGCTGAACGCGTGTGCGCCGATTACGAAACCATGAACCTCACCACCGGGCCGCACCCGATGAAGTTATTGCGCGAAAGTTTGCCGAATATTTGGCGCGCAATCGATCTCGTTCATGCACGTCACGGTTCGACCATTCAGATCGCCGGCAACGTAATTTGCCGGCAACGTCCCGGGACAGCGAAAGGATTTGTTTTCATCAGCCTCGAAGACGAGACCGGCGTTTCAAATGCAATTGTCGATCCGGATCTCTTCGAACGCCTCCGGCTCGTCATTACCGAGGAAGCGTTTCTTCTAATCGAAGGCGAAGTGCAGAATTCGGACAGCGTGGTTTTGATTAAAGCCCGCGAGATCAAACCGCTCGTGCACGAACAACTCATCAGGAGCGAGTCACACGACTTTAGGTAGCAAAGACATCTGACCTCACTCTGCGCTGAGGACAGCGCACCCTACAGCTATTCCCCTGCGTGATGCGGCGGCGGCGTTTTCGGCTGGGTCGGTTTTTCGGCTGATTTTTGATCGGACTCGATCCATTCGGTGTGAAAGACCCCTGGCTTGTCGATGCGCTCGTACGTGTGCGCGCCGAAGAAATCGCGCTGCGCTTGCAGCAGGTTTGCTGGAAGCCGGGCGGAGCGATAACTGTCGAAGTAAGCGAGTGAGGCGGAGAACGCGGGGATTGCGACGCCGTGCTTGATGGCTAACGAAACAACGAGACGCCATTTGGGCTGCGCCTTGCGGATTGCCCTCGTGAAATAGCGGTCGAGCAGAAGATTGTGCAGTGCGGAATCGCGCCGATACGCCTCCACGATGCGGTTGAGAAATTTTGCGCGAATGATGCAGCCGCCTCGCCAGATGGTGGCGATGTCGCTCAGGTTGAGGTTCCATTTGTATTCGGTGCTTCCAGAACGCAGCAGCTCCATTCCCTGCGCGTAAGACACAATTTTCGACGCGTAAAGCGCGTCGCGCACTGCATCGACGAGGCGCGCGCGGTTGCCTTTAAACTTTCGGGCTCTCGGTTGCGGAAGAATTTTCGACGCAGCCACGCGTTCATCTTTCCTCGACGAGACAACACGCGCTTCGACTGCAGCGTTAATCGTGGAAATGACCACGGATTGGCGGATCGCAGCTTGCAGTGTCCAGATGCCGGTGCCTTTTTGGCCGGCTTTATTGAGAATCATATCGACAAGCGGCTTGCCGGTATCCGGATCAATCTTTCGAAAAATCTGCGATGTAATCTCGATCAGGTAGCTCTCGAGCTCGCCTTTGTTCCACTCAGTAAAAACTTCAGCGAGTTGCGCTGCATCCATCTCCAAAACGTCTTTCAGACTGGCATAGGATTCGCAGATCAATTGGATATCGCCGTATTCGATGCCATTATGAACCATTTTCACGTAATGACCGGCGCCGTCCGGTCCCATGTAGCGGCAACACGGCTCGCCATCCACTTGCGCGGCGATCTTGCGGAAAATCGGCGCAATGATTTCCCACGACTCGCGCGAACCGCCAGGCATGAGCGAAGGACCCTTGAGCGCGCCTTCTTCACCGCCGGACACGCCCATGCCGACAAAATGAATTCCTTTGCCCTCCAATTCCTGGCCACGGCGCTGCGTGTCAGTGAAAAGGGAATTTCCTCCGTCAATAACGACATCGCCTTTTTCGAGCAGTGGCACCAGTTGACCGATCACGGCGTCCACGGGTGCGCCTGCTTTCACCATCATCATCGCTATGCGCGGTTTCTTGAGCGCTGCGACGAATTCTTCGATCGTGCGCGTCGGCTGAATGTTTTTTCCCTGGGCGCGGCCGGCAGCGAATTTTTCGGTAACTTCGGTAGTGCGATTAAACACGGCGACCGAAAATCCCTTCGATTCCATGTTTAGGACGAGATTCTCGCCCATCACCCCCAGGCCGATCAGGCCAATGTCACATTGATTGGTTGTCATTTTAGTATCTTGTTTTGATGTCATTCTGAGCGAAGCGAGGAATCTCTGATTATTTCTGGATCGATTAGCCACAGAAATAGACCGAGATGTTTCGCTTCGCTCAACATGACAACGCCATTTACTGTAATGAGTATTTTCCGGGCATGGCAAATTTCGTCTGCGAAGTTTTACTGACTGAAGCGCCGCTTGATGCGCCGCCGCGAAAGCACAATGACGGCGCAGGAGCGGTAGTCGATTTTTGGGGAGTGGTGCGGAAACTTGAAGATGGGCGCGAACTCAAAGGAATCGATTACGAAGCGCATCGAGAAATGGCCGAGCATCAACTGAGGCAGATTGCCGAGCAGGCGGTGAAGAAATTTCGGCTTCAGCTTGTTATCGTTCATCATCGAATCGGATTTATCATTGTTGGGGAACCGTCGCTCTTTCTGCGAGTAGCAAGTTTGCATCGCGAAGAAGCATTTCGCGCGAGTCAATGGATCGTGGATGAGTTGAAGAAAAAAGTGCCGATTTGGAAACGTCCACGGTTTAAAATGGAAAAACAGCCCAACACGGCCCACAGGGCCGCGGCTACAGTATGAACTGGGCGAATCGGATCACTCTGAGCCGGCTGGCGCTGACGGTGCTTTTTGTGATTGCGCTCAATTCCTCCTGGCATTATGCGCGCACCGCCGCGCTCGTGATTTTTCTGATCGCTGGCCTCACGGATTTCATCGATGGCGAAATCGCCCGGCGCTACGGGATTATCACGAATTTTGGCAAGTTGATGGACCCGCTCGTGGACAAAATCATGGTCGCAGCAGCGTTCATTTCACTTGTGCCCCTAAAAGCCGTGCCGGCGTGGGCGGCAACGACAGTTGTGGCGCGAGATTTTCTCATTACAGGCCTGCGTTTGATGGCCAGCGCCAAAGGCCGGATTCTTCCCGCGGAAAGTCTCGGCAAACAGAAGACTTCGTGGCAAATCATCACGATTATTTTTTTTCTGGCGCTCCTTTCGATTGTGGAATTGCGCTACGCCAGTGAAACATCCACATGGTGGGTGCGGGCCTGGAGCGAAGCTGGTCCCGTGCTGGTATGGATTACGGTGGCGCTAACGATTTATTCTGGGTTTGGTTTCACCTGGCGCAACCGCGAGCTGATCTCGCCGGATCAATAACGGCGATCAAGTGTGGCGCATCGCTCGAGGGCCACGAGAAATGCAACCGTGGCGAGAATCGAAATCCACTTTCCAAGTGTAAGCGCATCGCGCGCGTACTCGACGCGCAGATGATGATGACCCGCCAGAAGCGGTACCGCTCGCAAGATGTAGTTTGCCGGCAGCAATTTGTAATTTGTCTGAACGCTGCCGGGCAGGGCGACGGCTCGCCCCGATGGAGTGAACGCATCCGTGATCAGCAAGATGGCCGGTTGTTCGACGTCGGCTTCAATTTCCAGCGCGTCAGTTGAAGTGGCAACAATTTGCGCCGTGCCGGGGTTTTCGGCCGGCGAGGGCTTCGGTTCCGGCTCCGATTCCAAAATTACTTCGTGCGCGGGGTCAAACGTACCCGAGCGCAACGCATCGAAAATTGCGTTCCGATCCGGCAGGACGCGGTAACTGGAAATCAGATGGAGGTGAGACATGGGCGGTTCAGGGGCATCGCCGATTTCTACTTCGGTTCCATGTTGTCGCAAAACGTAGCCGAGACGCAGCATGGCGAAGAGGGGATCGTAGCGGACGAATTTCACATAGGACATCGCCTGGTCAGGATCACCGCCCTGGGTCCAAGTCATGAACTCGGCGTAGCGCCGCACCACGGTCGCTTCGTATCCCCACATGTCTTGCGCGCCGATCAACATCGCGCTGTTCGGGTTCGCGACATTCATGATCCGGTAATCGCCTGGGTGCTCCTCGAGAAATCGCTTTTCATCCCGATTCACGATGGTAGCGCTGTCAAACGTGGCACGCGTGCCGTGCGCGAAAACAAACATCTCGACCCCGCCTAAAACGATCACACCAAAAAGCGCACGCGGCTCTCGTCTGGCGAAGGCCAGGATGATGCCAAGGAGCGCGCAGACTCCCGCGGCAACAAACAGCGACATCGCTGCGAGATGCTGCGATTGGGCAATAAATTCTGTGTCCGCGCAGAGTTGCGGGAACAAGTAAGATTGGCCACTCGCCCGACTCGCGTTCATTAGTCCCGGCCAAGACCCGGTGCTTGCCGTCCACCATCCAGCGAGGCCCAGGGCCGCGGCACCCGCCAAAACCGCAGCGATCAATGGAGTCTCGATTCTTTTTTGCCGAAACAACTGGTCGAGTCCGCTGGCCGCGAGCAGGCAAAGAAATAGCGACGCTAAAAAGCTAAACTTCGAAATACTGCGGAAGCGATCGAAGCCCGGTATCCAGGTATAAAGAAAGCCGAACAACGGTGTGTAGGCCCCGAACGCCAATAAAAATGCAATGCAAATGACAATCAGTGGGCGCCATTTCGTTCCGCGTTCGCATCGAATTGCCGCGTAGATCGCCAACGCAACGCCGGCTACCCCGATGAAAAGTGATGTTTCCCAAAGATACCAGCGCCCCCAGTATCTCGCTATGTGGCCAAAAAAATTCGGCGCCAGCAGCGTCATAAAATTCTCCGGCGGGAGAAAGAGCATAGAGGCAAATTGAAAAGGCAGCCTGAAGCCGCGCGTGGTCTCGCGCGTTGTCTGAATGGCGGGCAGTAATTGCACGGCTGCAAGGAGAGCGCCGCCTGGATAAATGCTCAGCAAGGTCGCTGCGACTCGCCAATTCCAGTGGCCCATCAATCGCAACGCAGTATAAAGCCCGGCGATGATTGCGGTGTAGAAGACGTACTGTGGAAATCCCGCCAGCGTCTGCATCGCGATCGCAAACATCCCAAGCAACGACCAACGAACGCGCTGTGTCCTAAAAACCGCGTCGATCGAACAGAAAATCAGCGGCGACCACGTCATCGCACTCAGCTGAGGCAAATGACCGGCAAAAACGTGCGGGAAAAAGGCGCCGCAAAACATAACGAGCATTCCGGCAAAGAAGCTGGCCGCAGCGGAGAGGCCCCGTTGTTTCATCCAAAAAAACATGAACGCGCCGATGGCGAAAATGTGCAGCGCGACTGACCAGTTGATCGCGACAGGCGTGGGCAAAACAAGGAAGAGCCAATTGGGTGGATAAAGCAGCGCTCCTTGCATCCCACCGAAATACGGCGCGCCGCTAAAGATATGGGGATTCCACAACGCCAGGTTTCCCTTCGCCAATTCGCGGAAACCGAACTCGCGCCATGCGAAGTATTGCAAGAACATGTCGCTGCCCGGATGTCCGAGCACGCGCGTGCCGCCGGCGAATAAAAGATCGGCAAACATAGCCAGCGCCACCGATAGCAATAGGACTAACGAAACGATCGTGGAACGCCGGCTCTCCATCAGGCCGAAATGGTGACCGCTGCAGCGGTAAAATCAAAGTTGTGTTTTTGATTTAGAAACGAACGTAGATCCCAATATCGCCGACATCGGCGGTCCAAAGATAATGCGCGCGAAGGTACTCGATAATCGTGGGAGTGAATTCGGCCACTTCGCGTTGCTGTGCCAGCAGCACTACGGCAGGCGGGTCGCGTTCAGCTTCTTCGATCAGGCGCTCGTGGTCTTGCGTGGACTGATCACCTGGCCACAAATAGTTCCAGCGAGTCGGGTTTCGCCGTTCGCAAGAAAATAAAATATTGGCTGGTACGGCAGCGCCAGTATCGAGCGGTCCCGGGGAACAGCCTGCAGGTGTTGAACGAAATCGGCGACGACGTGCGCTTGCTCGATTCGCACGCCGCCGCGATCCAGCGCCAATTGCTCAGTTGCTCGCGTTACATCGGGGAATGCGAATGAATGAAGGAGCCAGAGAAGCAGGACGATCAGGCCGGCGAGCACGGCAGACAGAGTGATGTTGACCTTGCAATGGTTCGCGATTTTCTGGCGTACGATTGACCAACCGAACGCCGTAAGAAGAAAGAACGGCGGCAGTGTTATCACCAGGTGAGTGGAGTCTGATCGAATAAGGACTTGAAGATAAAACAGAGCCGACCAGACGACGAGGAAGGTGAGTAACGCTTCACGCCGACCAAGCTGGCGGCTGATGACGGATCGCACGAGGTAAAGCGATGTAATTGACTGAACAAATGGCGGAAGGTAAAACAAAGCACGACGGCACTTTGCGAAAGGGACCGCCAAACAGTAAGTCGCGGAAACGGCATTGAACTGGTTTTGCGATAAGTCGTGATCGGAAACAGAATCAACTGCCGAAACATTTCGGGCAGCGCCCCGATCGTCCACCAAACCACGATTGCTGGAATTAAAACAATAACAATGCCGGCTAGCCACAGAAGCAACGCGCGTTTCAAGATCGCTCTGGAAATGGAATCGCTTCGTGCGAACGCGAGCGCAACCGTGAGGGCAACAATCGACGCTATTGTGTACACCGCCTGATCATGCCGCAGGGCGAGCGAAACCGCGGTGAAAACTCCAGCGGGAAAGACGAGCCATGGGCGCGTTGAACAAACTGCTAGGAGGAAGAAGAATACTGCGACGAGCGACGCGACGATCCCTTGCCAAACGGCGAGCGGTACGAAGTTGCAGTAGGGAAGGCCGAGAACGCAGGCAGGTGCAGCTGCCGCGAAAGAGAGAACGGCACCCATGAAGTTTCCGACCAACGCCGTAGATTAGGAGGGGCAAAAAAAGGAAGATCGATAAACCGAAACCGCGGAGCGAGACGAGTGAGGTGCCGCAGACCTTGAAAATCCCAGCGGCTGTGTAACACGACAACGGCGGCTGCACGCTTACAAAATCGCGCTGCGGACATCGCCATGCATCACACGCACTGCGCCGTAGGCGAGAAGACCTTCATCGCGCCAATCGATCCCGGCGCGCCAGCGCGGACAGGCCATGGCCAGAGCGAACGAAAGCAGAAGCGTCGCGCACAAAAGATCGAGAAGTCGCGCGGATTTGATCTCAGAAGCGTGCATCAGGGTGAGCGGGCAACGGGAATCGAACCCGCATTTCGTTTGCCTGAGACTCAGCGTGCTCAGAGGTAAAAAGCACCGCGGGAAGCACAAAATTGGCCGTGGTCAGAACACTTAATCAGAACAAATCCATTAAAATTCTTCAATGTTCGCCGATGTGTCGGCACGTCGAAGTGTTGCTCTTCAATCGTGGAGCAGCCTCTCGCGGCGTTAATGAGAATTTGTGGGAAAATCGGCAATTTGTCGCAAGCAACAGATACGAATAGCAGTAGTCCAAACGTCAGCGCACTACGTGACGCCTTAGTGCCGTCACGCCCGGATTCCAAGCCCGTCTCTATCGTCACGCCAACCCGCGTCACGTGTCACGCCAAAACAGCGTAACTACCGCGCGGCATAAAAGCGAGCCCTATAGAGGGGGATAAACGCAACCGAAGCCGGGCATGTTGCAGCGCTGGCGTTATACCCCCGAAGGGGCGCCCACGCGCGTCCACTGACAATCCCTAAAGACAATGAGCAAGCGACTACTTCGACAAGCTCAACGCCGTCCTGATCATCCTGGGGTGCGACAACCGCCAGCGACAGCGAAAGCGCCAGCGCC
>Ga0306922_10004930_pt1 | contig 12694 bp, 9 predicted proteins | sample sta12Cox44000082_FD_203758 | JGI IMG/M metagenome (GOLD analysis project Ga0306922, IMG submission 203758) | Lab enrichment of tropical soil microbial communities from Luquillo Experimental Forest, Puerto Rico - statoxic.12C.oxic.44.000.082 (v2)... | ecosystem: Environmental > Terrestrial > Soil... | reverse complement strand
AAGCGTGCGAGCGTGCGCGGCGCGGCGAAGGCCCAACCCTGGTCGAGGCCAAGATGATGCGCATGAAGGGCCACGCCATTCATGACGCGGCGCAATACGTTCCCAAACCTCTGTTTGATTATTGGCAGGCTCGCGATCCCATAGCACGCTTCGAAGACTACCTCGTCAACCAGAGGCGCTGGCTTACCTTCGAGGAGAACCGCAAGCTCATTGAAGGTGTGGAGCGCGAGCTGGAAGCCGATCGCGAGGCAGCAGTAGGTTCACCCATGCCCGATCCTGAGACCGATAAGACGCACCAGGGCGTTTACTGCGATCCGTCCTGCCACGAGATCAAGCCAAAGTACGGTCGGGTGGTAGCAAAGGTAAGGGAGGCAGGTTCAAAGGGTGTGAAACAGGCAGAGACAGCGGTGCATTTGAAGTGAGCTCCCTCAAGCTGTAATACCTTCCTGGTTCTATTCGCACAGTCATCCGCGCGAGTCTGGAGCGCCCGCAGCCAATCTGCTTGCCTGTATCGCGCTGAGACGTGTCCTTTCGCGATGCGTCTACTCTGTGGTGTAGCGGATCTCCAGCCGTCGCATGCGATAGCACGACATTGTGACGACGACCGCCGTCACGATGAGCACTCCAAGCGTGGCCACCCACGGTGCCACCGGTTCTGTGTTAACCGTGAGCAATGCAAAAATTCCCTGGCCAGGAACATTGACCGGCATGAGGTGGCGGAGATAGGACGCGACGCTGATCTTCTGCAGCAGCGACGGCAGGATTGGGTTGATGGCTTCCCAGCCCATGACCAGCATGGCTGCCGGGGTCGGATTCTTAAATAGCATGCTTAACAGAAGAAATACCGATCCGTATCCAAGACATGCAAGCACGGCGATGCCCAGGTATGCCTCAAGCTGACCTAGGCCTGGACCGTTGAACACAAAGTCATAACCCGCCGCGCCAAAGCGCAGGTAGATCAGGGTGAAATCGGCCAGCACCGCGGCGCCGAATAGCACGACGGCGCTGCTTGCGCCGGCGAAGAACTTGGCGAGCAACAGCACTTCCCGCCGTACCGGCGACAACAGGTAGTAATGCAGGCTGCGCTCCACCATTTCGCCGCGAATGAGGCGCGAAAAGACGCCCAGGCAACCGAAAAAGATCGCCAGCCGGATGTAGTAGAACTGCACAATAGCGGCTAGAACGTCCGTGTCTTCGGCGATCTGATTGCCGATATTGCGGTCGATGAGCAAGTGCAAGGCGATGATGGCTGTGGGTGCAAAGGCCAGGAAGTAAATCCACGCTGCGCGCCAGGCAAAAAGATTGCGTCTGGTTTCGAGGCCGACCACCCTTCTCACCTGAATCCACCACAAGGACCAGGGTTGTCGAAGTCCCCACTCTTTCGCGTTAGTGAAGCTATAGCTCACTACGACACGCCTCCATCGGAGCCGATCAGGTACTGATAGATCGCGTTCGCATCGTCATCGGCCGGGGCCACACCTTCGATCTTCACGACTCCCTCGGCAGCGATCTGATTGAGCACCATGTAGAACTGGTCGACCTCCTGCGTGCGAACGAACACGCCCTGGTTGTCAGGATGCAGCCTGGCCTCGACGCAGTGGTTCAGCTGAAAGATCCGCGACGCCAGGACTTCGGGATGCTCACACCGGATCAGCACCTGCATCGGTTTCTCGCGGACCTCCTGGCGAACCTGGTGAATGTTGCCTTCAGCGACGATGTAGCCTCCGGCCATCAGCACCACGCGGTCAGCGATGCGGTCCACTTCCTCCAGCACGTGACTCGAGATCACAACGTACATACCTAGACGTCCAAGGGCCTCGAACAAAGCCAGCGACTCGGCGCGAGCCATGGGATCGAGTCCGTTGAGCGGCTCGTCGAGCACCAGCACACGCGGATGATGAGCCAGCGATTGCGCCAGGCGGATCTTCTGCCGCATGCCCTTGCTATAGCCGGCAATCTTGCGGTTCGCTGCCTCGCCCATGTTCACGCGGGTGAGGGCTTCCTGCGAGAGAGCGCGCGCCTGGTCCGCGCTGATGCCGTGCAACATCAAGCTGTCGTAGACGAATTCCCAGCCCGTGACACCACGTGGAAAAGAGTCGAACTGCGTACAGTAACCCACGGCACGGAAGAATTCGGTTGCGTTCTCCGGCGACATTCCCAGAACCCGGATGTGGCCGCGTGTCGGTTGCACCAAGCCGGTCATGAGATTCATGAGAGTGGTCTTGCCGGAACCGTTGGGGCCGACGAAAGTGGTGACCCCGGGAGCGAGCGAGAGCGTTACCCGGTTGACACCGAGTACTTCGCCGTAGAACTTGGAGACGTCCTCGAAGATGATGCGGTCGATCATCCGCGTACCACCTCGCGGGCGCGGATGCGCGCATTCAGGGCGGCGGCGCAACCGGCACAAACCACGAGCAGCGTGACCACGATCGCGGGTGTTGGCAGCGGCTGCTGAAGCTCAAACCGGGTGGGCACAACTTGCAGCAGTCGCTGCCACAAGGTTGACATCATGTATGGAACGTTGATCAGCGATCCCCAGCGGGTCCGGACGACAGCATTGAAGATGGTGCCGATTCCGGCGGGAACGAACACTGATGCGAAGATCAGGCCGGTTGCTACCACACGCCACCTTACCCAGGACGACAGTGCCAGCGAGAACAGGGCAAGGAAGCAGATCCAGATCAGCGCACCACCCAACACTCCGAAGGCGAGGAAGAGATGGGTGCTCGCCCATGCAACCGGTGAAGAGTAGGTCTGAAAAACGAACAGCCACAACACCGGCACCCAGGTTACGGCGGAGAGACAAGCGAACAGCACGGCCAGCTTGCCCAGCACGTACTCGAAGCGCGAAATGGGGTGGCTGAGGATAATCGGCAACGCGTTGTCGGCCAGGTCGGCTGAAATAAGGCGTGGGCTAATCCAGGCGGTGAACGCCAGGGCCAGCCAGCACTGAGCCTTTAGCGACACCAGGAAAAACCGCGAGTCAATTGGGAAGAGCCGCATGTTCGGTCCCACCAGGAGCCGCGCAACCGGATTGTTGGTCAAGTAAATGGTGAACATGAACAACAGTGCCGGCACCAGACAGATGGTGAACAGAATCGCAGTGATCTTGGTAGACCAGACTTCCGCGAAACCATAGCGCACCAGCACGCCGACCCGTTGCCATCGCGTGGTCAACGACCCGGCATACGAACTGTAGGTGCGCTTATACACCGACATGCGATCGTGCCTCCAGGTCGATGTCCATGGCTTTCAGGAAAATGTCCTCTAACGAATCGCGACGGTGATTCAGGCGGCGGATCTGCACGCCTTGGCTGGCGGCGATGGCATACAGATCACGGGTCCGGATGTGATCGGGAATGACGAGTTTAATGCGGCCATGCGAGAAGGTTGCGCATTCGCAGCCCAGGTCGCGAATGCTGGCGGAGAAGGCATCGGTTGCGCCAACGGTTTCCATCTCAATGAAGCTGCGGTGAGAGCGCCTCTCCTCTTCAAGGTTGCAGATGGCCGCAATGGTTCCATCCTTGAGGATAAGCACTTCGTCACAAGTGTCATCGATGTCACGCAACAGGTGCGACGAGATCAGCAGGCGGATGTGGCCGGAATCGCGGATGCCCCGTATGAGCTCGATCATGCGCTGGCGTGCCAACGGGTCAAGTCCATTGCTAGGCTCGTCGAGGATTAGCAGCTGGGGGCCATGCGCGATCGCCTGCGCCATCTTCACCAGCTGCTTCATACCGAGCGAATACGTGCTCACCTTGCGATAGCGGACTTCACCGAGGCCAACATAGAACATGGCCTCGTGCGCGCGTTCGAGAGCATGATGAGCTGGAACGCCTGCCAGCTCGGCCATGTAGCGCACAAAGCGCACCCCGCTGATGTTGCCGATGAAGGAATCGTTCTCTGGCATGTAACCGATCCGGGCGCGAATTTCGCGGCTTTGCTTGCGGATATCCAATCCGAAGACGCGCGCCGTCCCGGCAGACGGCGCGTGAAAGCCCAGGAGGGTATTGATCAGAGTCGACTTGCCGGACCCGTTTGGGCCAAGCAGCCCGATCGCGCGGCCTCGAAGCTTACCGGTCAGATGACCGAGTACAACTCGATTGGCAAGCAGGACTTGGAGGCCGTCCATTTCAATAATGCCCATTAGCTCCTTCTACGGTGCGAACGCCTGACAGGTTCCCGGATTTGAGCAGCGTTCCGAAGGTGAGCAGATCCAGGCCAAAGAGGCGGCTATTACCGGCAGCCTCGATGCGATTGTCTTTGCCCCACGCGCAAAGGACCGTGGGGTGAGCGTCGGCGGCAAGTTTCTGTATCATCGACGCCTCTTCGCCAGTAAGCTGTGAAAGCAGTGGCTGCAGGATTGGGCTCAGGTTCTGATAGCCGATAGCGGAATAGTTTTCGTTTTCGTCCTTCGGCAGCAACGCTTTGAAGCTGGCGGAGCGAGCCAGCGAGTTACCGTTGCTCTGGGTGCGGAGCGCTTCCATAACCACGGCGCGACTGGAGCCGAGAATCATGTAACCGCCGGCGAATGTATAGTCCGCAGTATCGCTTCCCGACGTCAAGTCGCGCACAGTATAGAAGGGCTGACCGGCGACGCTTGTCGACTGAATTGCGACGCCGCCCTTCCCATTCTTCTGGGCTTGTTCGCTGATCGCTTGCATCATGCGTAGCAGAGACGCTTGCAGCTCAGCTGGATCGTGTACCTCCACAATCAGCTTCCACGACGGCGTTGGAAGTACGGGGCCGTCGAGAGCCATCACGGCCTCGCCTCCCAGATGCGTCGCTACATCATCCCGGAGATTGATCTGCAACTGGTTGCCACCTTCCAGCCACCGCTGAGGACTCGAATCCTGCCGGGTTGCCATCCTCATGATGTCATCGACAATCGACTGCGGCTCCTTGGCGACGAACGCCAGCACGAGCCCGGCATTGCGAGAGACATACTCGAGTGATCCCATGGGAGCCGGCGCTGCCAGCCACGACGCTACACCGCGGCGCTCGCCCGAAAATTGCAAGTTGAGATGATTTTCAGGAACCCCGTTGATCTCCCGGTGCTCAGCGATCAGGTATTGCGCGTCGGCCAGGCCGCTGGCCTGAAAGTTCATGCCCTTGTTGCCGGCGTAGCGCGCCTTGTTGTGCCGGTAGTTATCGCGCATCATCTGATGAAGATTGGCGGCGACGATGAAGCCGGCTCCCCGGCCGTAGGCGGCTTGAATCTGCCGCCCGAAGTCGGAGTCGCTGAATCCGCTTGCGCCGGTATTCAGTTGCGTGTTGATGCGGTTCAACAGATCGACACTGTTGGAGAAGACCACTTCATGGTCACGCACCAGCGCCATGCCGTGCTCCTGGCTGCTGCCTTCAGACAGCGACGGCAGGCCAGCCTCATCGACGACCATCAGCTTGTGCTGAGGATCAGATTCGGCAAACTGGGATTTCAGGAAGTCCGCCAGCCCTGGGCGCTGCACTTCGGCGATTACTGCGATCTCGGTAGACTTCACCCCGTCCATCCCGAGAATGACGACTTCGTCTCCAAGGTACTGGCTCATGAGGCGGAACTTCTCGATGGTTGCGTTGAACTCGTCCTGATTCTCATGGTGTCCGCCGCTCCACCACTGGCGCAACGTTGAGCTCTTCTGCAACTGGTCCTGAAAGATGGCGTTTGCCTGGCTCAGCGTCTCGCCCAGGTTGGGGATGCTGAGGTAGAGCACGGTGCTGGTGGGCATGCGATCCAGCAGGTCGCTGCTGTAACGTGGCGCCGGCAGCGGCACCTGCTCCAGCCGCTGCTGTAAGGTCGCGAACTGGGCGAGCAGCGAGATGTATTTCTCACGATTACTGCTCCAAGAAATCTCCTGCTGCACCGGGACTGGGCTCATGTTGTCGCTGGTGGCGACCTGATCGCCGGCGTGCAGGACCGTGTCCGTACCCGCGTGTGCGACGAGCACGGTGCCTTCAACCACGGCCACGCGTGAGCCTTTCGTGCCTGAGTTTACGGAAAAGATCGTCCCGGTCACGGCGACGCGGCAGTCCGACGTCTTGACATAAAGGTGACCCGACGTGCGCTTCGCCGCCTGCACCAGTACCGCACCCTGATCAAGGACGATGGTCATGTCCTTACCGCGGGCGTTGACACGGAACTCGCTGCGGTCACGAACCTCCACGATTGAACCATCACTGAGCTGGACGAAGGCGTGTGCTCCCCCGGCGGTTCGCATCAGTTCCCCTTCGCGCAATGCGTCGCCCGCGGTGATAGGGGTCTCACCCGTTGCCGAGATGCGATATGCCACGCCGTCCAGCGAGTGCACGTGTCCCCGAGCGCCCGCGGGCACGCCGAAGTAGGCGTTGTTGAGGAGGAATCCTGCAATGACCAACGCAACTGCGGCCGCGGCGAGGGCAATGCCAAGTCGCGGACGGAGATGGATTCCGTTTTCCCGCTCCGGTCGCGGAGCCGACCAGTTCACGTGTGGCTCTGACGGTGTATGCGCGCGATGCCGGCAGGCGAGGCAGTCCCGCAGGTGCGCTTCGATGAGCAGCGTGCGTTCGGGTGAGAGCTTGTGTGTGGAGTACGCCGGCAGAAGCTGTTGGACATCATTGCAGCCTCTGATCTGCTCCACGTTGGATTCACCCGGTTCGGCTGCCCGCACGCGCTGCCACACAGCCTGGCCTGCTTCGCGTAACTCAGCTGCGCTTGGCTCATCGCCCTTCACGGCGCAAACTGCCTCCTCCAGATCAACGTAACGATTGCTAATTTCCTGCGTCATAGCATGCCTCGCTGAAATGCCTGAAGATATTTCTTCACCTTGGCGCGCACCTGATGCAGCACCACGGCCACCACGGCCTGCGAGGTGTTCATCAGTTGCGCGATTTCACGATTGGTGTGGTCCTCTAGGTAGCGGAGCACGAACATCTCAGCTCCTCGCGGACTCAGGCAGGTGAGCGCTTGGCGGAGGCGGGCTCGAATCTCTGCGACAGCGACTGCCTGATCGGCAGAGCCGCCATAATTTGCATTGGCTGCTTCGGAAGCCGCGTCCAAAGGGATGCTTAGATCCGCTTGCCGTCGGCGGAGCAAATCGAGCGCCCCATGGATGGCCGCGCGGTAGAGATAGCTGGCCGGGTTTTCGATGCGCCCATGGCTTCCATGAAGAAGCCGCAGGAACACTGCTTGTGCGACGTCCTCCGCATCAGCCATGCTGCCGGTGATTCGGTACGCGGCACGCAGCACACGCGCATGATGCTCGACGAAGAGCGTCTCCACCTCCCGCGCATGCTGTGTATCCACCTCGGGCTGGTACGCAACCGCCACGTGCCCTCCTGCTCGGTCTTCAAAGGGATGACGCACGACTCAGGGCATTTATTAATGCCTGCGAAGTAATACGGCGAAACTGGGCGGCCTGTTCCCGTCAGCTCTGGCGTTGGCAGATTTGCACTAACCAGCGATAATTAACAAAGTAGCCGTTCAACGAGAGGTGGAATGGGTCTGCTGTTAAGCTATGCCGTGCTGGGCATTGCTATTATCCCTTTTGTTTACTATTGCATCGCCCTGTACAGCACATGGCGATTTTTCCGCCGCTCCGGTGAGACGCTCTCCTCCACTGCCCGCTTCACTCCTCCGGTAAGCATCCTTAAGCCAGTGCGCGGTCTCGATCACGAAGCTTACGAAAATTTCGCCAGTTTCTGTCAGCAGGACTATCCGGAATACGAAATCGTTTTCTGCCTCGGCGATCACAGCGATCCAGTCGTGGACGTGATCGAGAAGGTGAGACGTGATTTTCCCGACTGCCCGATTCGCGTGCTGGTAGGTGTAGAGCGTGAGGCCACCAACGACAAGGTCGCGAAGCTGGCACGCCTTGCCAATGAAGCGAAGTACGAAACGCTGGTAATCAACGACAGCGACGTTCGTGCCGAAAAGACATATCTGCGAACGATAATTGCGCCGCTGGCTGACCCCGAGGTAGGCGCGGTGACGTGCTTCTACGTGCCGACCGACGAATCCACACTCGTAAAACATTTGCAGTCCGTAGGCATGTTGTCGGACTTCTATGCTGGCATCCTGGTGGCATGGCAACTGGACGGCGTGAAATTTGCTCTGGGACCGACGATTGCCACGACGCGCACCCGCCTGGCTGGATTCGGCGGCTATCGGGCCATCGAAAACCGTCCGGCAGACGATCTCCTGGTGGGGCGCCTCATTGCAGACCAGGGATACGAAGTACGGCTGCTCCCTTACCCGATCTTGACGGTCGCAGACTATCAGTCGATGAGCGACCTTGTGCTCAAGCGGCTGCGCTGGATCGTCGTCATGCGCCACATGCGGCCCTGGGGGCATATCGGACTTATCTTTACGCTTGGTCTACCCTGGTCTGTGGCAGCTGTTGCAATCTGGCCAACGACGGCGGTTGCGATCGCCTGCCTCGGTGGATACTTCGGCTTGCGATGCGCGATGACCTGGCTGGTTGGTGCGTGGGGTCTCAAACAGCCTGTCTCGTGGAAGAAATATCTGTTGATACCTGTATGGGACGCAATGGCCTTCCTGATCTGGCTGACGAGCTTCACGCGCAGCACGATTATGTGGCGGAACCGCGAGTATCGCATCCAGGATGGCGGACTTGTTCCTGTAACTTCGGTCCGGCTGCAAAATGAGACCCAGCCGGAGCCCGAAGTCGTTAGAAAACATTCTTAGTCGCCCGTCTTGGCCATCTCGCGTGGCTGAGCCTGCTCGCGCGTGTTGCGAGCATTGCGCCAGTTCACCTGGGGCACAAAGAGCGATGCATCGATGCGGTCCCGATAACGAATTGCAATGTTGATCAGCGAATCCAACAGCGAGTTGGAAAGCAAGTGCGGCTCCAGGCCCAGCTCGATCAGATTGGAATGCTTCGCATTGTAGTAGTGTTCCTCGGCCTCGACCCGCGGATCCGGCAGGTGATCAATCTGCACCTTCAGGCCGAGTTCCTTGCCCGCCTTCTTGACCATTTGCGCTAATTGCAACACGGTGAACTGCTCGGTGAACTGATTGAAGACGCGGAACTCACCGGGTTTCGCCGGATTCAGGCAGGCTAACTCAACACACCGCACGGTGTCACGGATGTCGAGGAATCCGCGGGTCTGTCCACCCTTGCCGTAAACGGTGAGTGGATAGCCCAAAGCTGCCTGCGCGCAGAAACGGTTCAGTACGGTGCCAAACACCTCATCGTAGTCAAGGCGGTTGATGAGCACCTCATCCATCGCGACCTCGTCGGTGACGGTGCCGTAGACGACGCCCTGGTTGAGATCGGTGGCGCGAATGCCCCAGATTTTGCAAGCGAAGGCGATATTGTGACTGTCATGCACCTTGGAAAGGTGATAGAACGAGCCGGGCTGCTTGGGGAAAGGCAACCGGTCTTTGCGCCCATTGTGCTCGATGGTTATGTAGCCTTCCTCGATATCGATGTTGGGCGTGCCGTATTCTCCCATTGTGCCGAGCTTCACAAGGTGGCAATCGGGCACGGCTTCGCGAATCGCGTAAAGCAGATTCAATGTTCCAACGACGTTGTTGACCTGCGTGAAAACCGCATGCTTGCGGTCAATCATCGAGTAGGGCGCCGACCGCTGCTCGGCGAAATGCACGATCGCATCCGGTTCGAAGTCACTGACCATCGAATACAGGAAGTCGTATTCAGTGACGTCGCCGACAAATGATTCGATCGTTCTACCGGTGAGCTCCTGCCAGACGCGAAGCCGCTCGTTCAGCGGGCGAATCGGAGTGAGCGTCTGGGCCCCAAGTTCATGATCCCACTGGCGGCGGACAAAATTGTCCACAATCGCGATGTTGTGTCCCTTGGCAGAAAGATAAAGGGCAGTTGCCCAACCGCAATAGCCGTCGCCGCCAAGCACGGCAATATTCATGTTTTTCTCCTACGAGTTCAGATGTTCAAATCTGCTTAATTTCTTGAGCCCAGGTGGCTATTTTGGACCGTAAGCATGACTCCAATCCAGATGCACCTTGCCGGTCCTTCGTAGCCAAAAATCAATGAGGACTTTCCGCGGGGGTTAGCGGCCGGTTCGTTAAGAGGACCTTACCGCCGCTCGCCGCGACTACGTGCAACTCCTCCGCCCCAACCAGGTCGGTTATATGAGGAACTGCCGTTTCGCGCGCAACCAAGTAATTCCGTTCCGGCTCGAGCCAAAGTTCCCGAAATCGCGAATCACTTATGAAAACGTCAGGGGCCCCGGGCGCATAAGAGCCATATAAAAGATTATTGAAACGGCCATTAAGAAGCAAGGCGTGACGGTTGGTGTAAAAAAACACCGACGAGAACCAGTAATAATGGTGATCGACGATCAGGTTCCCCTCAGGCGAATGTTCCAGAGCCTCCGCCAGAGGCCGCGACGACAAGTAAGGATCAAACGCCACCATGGCGAGCCGGGCGGCGTGGAAGAACAGCACCATCATCAGCGCCGCTGCCAGGACGGCATGTCGTCCCCGCGCCCAGAATGCGCCGACGGCGCCAACCACAAAGGCCAATGCGGCTAGTCCGAGAGGTATCCGAACATATGCAAACGATCGCAGTGTAAGGTCTTCCATGTGCCCCAGCGACAATGTGTAAGCCCCGGGATGCTGGCTGAGGGCAGCCGAAATATCGCCGGGCGTAGGCACGTGGCGCACCGCCGCCAGGATGGCTATTGCCGCCAGGGCAGCCAATCCGGTTACGGCACCCAAGACACGAGTACCCCATCGGATCCATCCGTTGCCGTCCATCGCCATCGCTGAACCCAGCAGCAGCGCCAACGCCGGATAGCAGGGCATTGAGTAATACTCCTGCGTGGTGGAGAAGGTGAAAAACACCAGGATGAAGCCGGTCCAGCAAAGCGCGAGCAGACGAGTTCGACCAGCGCGATCCTCCCGCCGATACGACAGCTTGAACGCCGCGGGAAGATAAACGCTCCAGGGAAACAGCCATGCCAGATGAAACAGCCAGAAGTACAGGCGCGGAACGGTGTTGTAGTCGCGAGGATAACGCAGGTTCAAAAAGCGCAGCAGTTGCTCGTTGATGAAGAAGAACCACAGAAACCCGTGATACTCCCCGGGGCCACTCTGCAGGGTGAAGGCAAAGTAGGGCGGATTGCGGAACGTCGCGAGGATGTGCCATGGTGCTGCGATCAGCAGGATGATTGCGACTGCGCTGAACGGATGCAGTCGCCGCCAGGTTCGCCGGCGAAATAATTGGCCAGTCAGCAGGAGGTAGATCGCCCCCGCAGCCGCGGGGAAGACGACGCCGATCAGGCTCTTCCACAGCAACCCTACTCCCAGGCTGGCGGCAAGAACATAAGCCCACGCACGGGGATGCGGCTCATCTTCGTCCAGAATTCGCAGCAACGCCCACAGCGCCAAGGCGACCGTGAACGTCAGCATGACATCAGGTATCAGAATGCGGGTGAACAGCCACAGTCCAATACAGGCGGCCATGCACAATCCAGCGTAGAAGCCGGCGCGCTTGCCAAAAGCCCAGATACCGAATGCCGTCGTCAGCCAGCAGAGCCCAACAGAGAATACGGCAACCGGGATGCGTGCCGCCCAATCATGTACGCCAAAAATCTCGTACGAGCCGGCGATCAGCCAATAGATAAGCGGCGGCTTTTCCAAATAGATAACGCCGTCGAGGCGAGGCGTGACCCAATCGCCCGACGTGATCATATTGCGCGCAATCTGCGCCTGCACCGCGTCCACGTCGTCCATCAGCGATGGCGGAGCGACGATGCAGCCCAAAAAAATGGCGCTGGCGAAGAGGAGAACTGCTAGGTATACAGGCCAATTTTCTCGGCAAGAGCTTGTTGCCCTCGATCCGAGGTGGGCGCCTGGATGTCCCAGCGTTTCATCCACAAGAACAGAATCATTAATCCCCATAAGTGATAGCCAACATTGATACGCCGCTCCGCGTGCCGCTGAACATAGCTTTGCAGAACGTCGGCACGAAACAGCCCGGGATAGTCTGCGGCAGCGGCCTGCAGGGTATCGAGCAGCAGGGGCTTGAGCGGGCCTCGAAACCACTCGTGTGCCGGAATGTCGAACCCGGTCTTGGAGCGCTGCAAAATCGCGGGCGGCAGCTTGTCTTTCATCAATTCTTTCAACAGGAACTTCTGTCGCGAGCCGCGAATCTGCACTGCGGCTGGAAGTGTGGCGGCAAACTCGACCACACGATGATCCAGAAACGCCGGCCGCACCTCAACTGCGTGGGCCATGCTCATCCGGTCCGATTTCACCAGGATGTCGTCAGGAAGGTAGTACTTGCGGTCGAACCACAAGTACGGCGCGAGGTCGTCGCCCTCCGCGGCAATGGCCTCCCGCAACTCGCCGAGCAGCCGATCAAAGGAACCCGGCAGTTCTTCATCCAGCAGCGAGCGCTTCTCAGCTTCCGAAAACGTACCGTTCCAATAGACGTGCGCCTGTTCCGGCGGCAGGAGGCTGCCTGCGAGAAAACGTTGCAGCTTGTAGTCCAGGCCGATTTTTTCGTCCGAAGCCGGCCACAGGTGCGTCGCCGAAAGTGCCAGCCGAATTGCACCTCTTGGAAACTTGCGAATCGACCGCGCGATGCGGTTGGCCCGATACGTCAGGTACCCGCCGAACAACTCGTCGGCACCCTCGCCGCTCAGCGCAACTGTGGTGCGCGTCTTGCAGAGCTTCGATAAGAACCACACGGGCAGCGCGCCCGCGTCTGCG
>Ga0306922_10004929_pt1 | contig 12694 bp, 9 predicted proteins | sample sta12Cox44000082_FD_203758 | JGI IMG/M metagenome (GOLD analysis project Ga0306922, IMG submission 203758) | Lab enrichment of tropical soil microbial communities from Luquillo Experimental Forest, Puerto Rico - statoxic.12C.oxic.44.000.082 (v2)... | ecosystem: Environmental > Terrestrial > Soil... | reverse complement strand
ATACAAAACTACCAGCAGCTCGACCGTCGTTTACGCGACGGTGAGCTGCGGTTCGCACTGGAGATACCGTCCGGGTTTCAGCGCGACCTGGAGCGCGGGCGACAACCCGAGATCGCCGCATACATCGATGCCGCGGTACCGTTCCGCGCCGAAACCACCCGGAGCTACATCGAGGGCGTCCACAACCAGTACAACACGCGCCTCCGGGACGAGAAAGGACTGCCCCCGGAAACGACGGCATTCAACGTCCAGACGCGCGCCTTGTTCAATCAGAGTTTCGACAGCATTTATGCCATGGTGCCGGGCGACATCATGCTGCTGCTCATGCTGATTCCCAGCATGCTCACAGCCCTGAGCGTCGTTCGCGAGAAGGAGCTCGGCTCCATCGCCAACTTCTACGCGGCACCGGCGACGCGGCTCGAATTCCTCTTCGGCAAGCAGCTGCCCTATTTCGGCGTCGCGCTGATCCAGTTTGCAACGCTGGTCGCGCTCGCCGTGCTGCTGTTTGCGGTGCCGATCAAGGGGAGCTTCGGCACGCTCGTCCTGGGCGGCGTAGTCTATCTGCTCGCGAGCACGGGTTTCGGTCTGCTGCTGTCGGTGTTCGCCACCAGTCAGACCGCGGCGATATTCGCAGCAGCCATCATCGCGATCCTTCCGGCAGTGCAGTTCTCCGGGATGTTCGTGCCGGTTTCATCGCTGACGGGAGGGGCGTGGCTCGCGGGGAAGATCTTCCCCAGTACCTATTTCCAGTCGATCAGCGTCGGCACCTTTACCAAGGCGCTGGGGCTTGCGGTGTTGTGGCCCAGCATCGTCGCACTGGCGGTGATCGCCATCGTCTATTTCGTCGTATCCGCCGCCCTGCTCAAGAAGCAGGAGGCATAGGCGATGCGCAACTTCAACCACGTCCTCTGGCTGGGGCTCAAAGAGCTGCTGAGTCTGTTGCGCGACCCGGTGCTGCTGTTCCTCATCATCTACTCGTTCACATTCTCGGTCTATACCCCGGCCAAGAGTGCGGTAATGGACGTGATCAACGCCTCGATCGCGGTCGTGGACGAGGACAGTTCGGTATTGTCGCGGCGCATAACGGAATCGTTCCTGCCGCCGTTGTTCCTTCCTCCCAGGCAGCTCGTGTTTGGCGATATCAATAGCGCCATGAACACGGGCGAATTCACCTTCATTGTCGACATTCCACACTACTTCCAGCGCGACATCAGCAACGACGCGCAGCCGACCGTCGAGATCACCGCCGATGCCACGGCGATGAGTCAGGCCGGCCGCGGCCCGGACTACATCCGCAAGATCATGACACGCACCTCGGCGCCATTCTGGCCCGGCGCGCAGGCCCCACAGAATCAGGACCTGGTGCAGCTCAATACCCGCGCCCGCTTCAATCCCAACTATCAGCAGAGCTGGTTCGTGGCGGTCAATCAGATCATCAACAACATCACGGTGCTGGCGATCTTTCTGACCGGCGCCGCGGTGCTGCGGGAGCGGGAGCACGGCACGCTCGAGCACCTGCTGGTAATGCCGCTGCGCCCCTTCGAGCTGATGTTTGCCAAGATCTGGGCGAACGGACTCGTGGTGGTGATTACGGCACTGGCGTCGTTGTTCATCGTGGTGCAGGGCGCGCTCGGCGTGCCGATCGCGATCCAATCCGTGCCGCTGTTCGCCGGCGGCCTGTGTATCTATCTGTTTTCGGTGACGGCTCTCGGGGTCATGCTCGCGACGCTGGTGCGCTCGATGCCGCAGTTCGGACTGCTGGCATTCCCCACTTTCATCGCCATGAGCCTGCTGTCGGGCGGTCAGACACCGCTCGAGAGCATGCCGATGTGGCTGCAGCGGACCATGCAGTTCGTTCCCTCGACGCACTTCGTCAGCTTCTCGCAGGCGGTGCTCTTCAGGAACGCGAGTCCGAGCATGGTGTGGTGGCCTCTGACGCTCATGTTCGTGATCGGCTGTGTATACAGCGTGTTCACCTTGTCGAGATTCCGCAAGATGCTGGCGGCGGTTCAGTAAAGGGGTTGGCAGTGGATACTCGCGCCACAAGAAGCTCGATAGCGCCCGCCTCGCTGGCCGCGCTACTGGCGGCGGTCACCGTCGCAGGGTGCAAAGTCGGCCCTGAATACCGGCGGCCGGATCCCAAGCCGGTACCGACATTCAAAGCGCAGGTGGGTCCGTCGGAAGCCAATTCGATTGCCGATCTGCCCTGGTGGCAGGTGTTCAACGACAAAGCATTGCAGTCGTTGATTACCGAGGGTCTCACCAACAACTACGATCTGCAGACCGCTACCGCCCGTATCGAAGAGGCCCGGCAGCAGGTCGCGGTGGTGCGTTCACAGCTGTTCCCGCAGGTCGGTTACCAGGCGATTGCGGCGCGTCAGAAGGAGTTCATTCCGTTCCAGCAGATCGGAAAAAATATCACCTACAACACCTTCGGGCTGGCCCTCAACGCCGCCTGGGAGATGGACCTGTGGGGGCGGATCCGCCGTGCGAGCGACGCGGCCCAAGCCAATATGTATGCGCAGGAGGACGTGCGGCGTGCGGTGATGCTGAGTCTCGCCAGTGATATCGCAAGCGGCTATTTCCTGCTGCTCGAGCTCGATCGTGAGCTCGCAATCGCAAAGGACAGCAGCAAGACCTACAAAGAGACACTCGACTACTTCACGCTGCGTTTCGAGGGAGGAAAGGATACGAAGCTCGCGGTGGATCGCGCCCAGGGCGCTTACGATGCGAGCCAGGCGACCATTGCGAGCGTGAACCGGGCGATCGTCCAGGCGGAGGACGCACTGTGCGTACTGCTCGGCGCCTACCCGCGAACGATCACCCGCGGAGTGGGCCTGGAGGCGCAGACCATGCCCGCGCAGACCCCGGTAGGTCAAACGACGGTTCTGCTCGAGCGGCGTCCCGACATCATGCAGGCGGAGCAGGTGATGATCGGCGCCAACGCGGAGATCGGCGTTGCGGTCGCGAATTACTTCCCCGTAGTCGGACTCTCGGCGCTGTTCGGCGGACAAGGTACGCACCCAGAAGACATCTTCAAGAGCTCCTTTAGCATCTGGAGCATCGGTGCGGGACTCGCGGGCCCGATTTTCCAGGGCGGCCGGCTCGACGCTGCCTACCACGCACAACAGGCTTACTGGGATGAGACGATTGCTCAATACAAGAAGACCGTGATCACGGCCTTCCAGGAAACATCCGACGCGCTGATCGCCCAGCAAACGCTCGTCAATCAGCGCGCGGCGCTCGAGCACCAGGTCGGAGCACTGAGAGAAGCCGTCGATCTCGCCCTCGAGCGCTATCGGGCGGGCAAGGCGAGTTACATCGAAGTGCTGGATGCCGAGCAGGCGTTGTTCCCATCAGAGAACGCCCTGGCGCAAACGCAGCGCGACCAGCTGCTGGCGGTCGTCAATCTCTACAAGGCGCTCGGTGGTGGCTGGAACCTGAAGGACGACCAGTGGAATCAGCCGCATTAAGGAATGCGACCCTGGCCCAGCGCTGAGCGGTCGCCAGCGAGGTGAGCGAGATGGCTGCCAAGGCAAAAAAGGTTGACGCAGGCTCGTCGGCGAAGGCGGCGCGGAAGAGCGGCAAAGGAGCTGCTCCTGCTGCAGACCAGAAGCGCGAGAAGATGAAGAACAAGGAGTACGAGGAGCATGTGAAGAAGCTGCAAGGCGAGCTCGTGAAGCTGCAGCTTTGGGTACAGCAGGAGGGATTGCGGATCATATTGGTCTTCGAGGGCCGGGATACGGCCGGCAAGGGTGGCGTCATCAAGGCGATCACCGAAAGGGTGAGCCCGCGGGTGTTTCGCATCGTCGCGCTGCCGGCGCCCACCGAGCGCGAGAAATCCCAGCTCTACATCCAACGCTACCTGACGCACTTTCCGGCAGCGGGCGAGGTCATCCTCTTCGACCGCAGTTGGTACAACCGCGCCGGAGTGGAGCGCGTCATGGGATTCTGCAGCGAGAAGGAGGCCGAGCGATTTCTGCAGCTGTGTCCGGTGTGGGAACGCGGCATTGTCAATTCCGGCATTACGCTCATCAAATACTGGTTAGAGGTCTCCGAGGACGAGCAGCAGCGGCGCTTTGAGTCACGCATCAACGATCCGCGCAAGATCTGGAAGCTCAGCCCCATGGATGTCAAGGCGGCCAGCCGCTGGTACGACTATTCGCGTGCCCGTGACGACATGCTGCTTGCCACCGACACGCAGTTTGCGCCCTGGTATGTGGTCGATTCCAACGACCAGCGGCGCGCGCGGCTGAACTGTATCTCCCATTTCCTCAGCCTGATCCCCTACAAGGACGTCAAGCGCGAGAAGATCAAGCTTGGAAAGCGGCAGAAACGCAAGGGTTATGTAGACCCCGACCGCACGTACCGACACGTGCCCGAGGTGTTTTGATCAACGGCGTTCCCACTTCGGGTCTCGCCCGGAACGGGGCGCGGCGCAGGAGGTGACGTCGTGAGCAAGTTCTTCGATTCCGTCACCAGCACCTTGGGCGCTGGCATACTGGTGGTCGCACCGGTTTACCTGGGAGTGCTGTTGCTGCTGAAGGCGATGCAGTCGCTGGGCGCAGTACTACACCCTATCGCGGGAATACTTCCCGACTGGCTGCCTGCTGAGCGGTTGCTCTCGCTGCTGGTGGTTCTGGCCATCTGCCTCGTCACTGGATACCTGGTGCGCACCGCTGCCGGACATGCGGTGCGCGAGCGGCTGGAGCATGCGATTTTCGAGAAGCTCCCGGGCTATACGCTATTCAGGAGCCTGACGCTGCGGCTCGCCGGGCAAAGCGAGGATACGACCTGGAAACCCGCGTTCGCGGAGATCGAGGAGGCGCTCGTGCCGGCCTTCATCATCGAAGAGCTTGCCGATGGCCGGTACACCGTCTTCGTGCCCTCGGTGCCCACGCCACTCGCCGGCGCGGTCTACGTCCTCACCCCGGAGCGGGTTCATCCCGTCAACGTCAGCTTCACCCGCGCCATACGCACGGTGTCGCGCTGGGGAGCCGGCTGCAAGGAGATGGTGGCTGCCATGGAAGACTCGCCAGGCATCGTGCCCCGCCGCGGGCCCGGAGGCTCACCAGCTGCCTAGCCTGACGTTTGCGCCTTGCGCGGGTAGTTGACGAACACCCGTTTCGGAATCATGCAATGCACGCCTTTGCGGATGTCGACCACCTGGGTCACGCGGCAATCACCGACCATTGAGGTGAGCGCATAGGCCTCCTCCCGGCTCATCGGCACGATCTGCTGCGTCGCGAGCCAGTGGACCGTCTGCTGAACGGCGATCTTCATCGCCTGATTCAGGTCCTCGTCGTAGCCCATGAAGATCCAGTGCGTTTTGGTTTCCGCCCACGGCCATTCGGTCTTCAGGTCCTTCCGCACGATCGGCTGAATCTCGATCTCGCGATAGGCACACTCGAGCGCCGTGAGATTGACCTCGCCGTTTCCCTGGCGGCAGTGGGAATCCCCGGTCCAGACCAGGCCCCCCTTGAGGAACACCGGCAGGTACAGCGTTGAGCCGGCCTGCAGCTCGTTGAGGTCCATGTTGGAGCCGTTCTTCCACGGCCGCAGCGTGCTGGTGCGGCCCTTCGCGTCCCGAATGGGCGGCCCCGCTTTGGCGTCCGGCTCGTTCGGGTCCACGCCGACTGCGAATGTTCCGGGGAATGGCTGCAGATCGATGACCACTCCGGGCTTGAACTCGGTCTGCATCTTCGCGAGATCCAGCTTGTAGTAACGCACGAAGCCTTGGGGAAATTCCGCTGCCAGGAGCCCGACGGTCGGAAAGTCCTTCCCCGGCAGGTTGAAGTTGAAGGCATCCTGTTTGGGGACGATTTTGAGGATGCGCACTTCGAGCGTGTCGCCCGGCTCGGCCTCTTCCACATAGATGGGCCCGGTGATGGAGTGCGGGCCGCCGCCGTCGTTCTCCTTGCGCAGCTTGACGATCTCCTCCATGTCCGCGCCCGGCTTTATCTGCCCCAGTGAATGGGAAATCGTCTCGATGGAGACCGTGTCACCGGAGTGCATGACCAGCCTCGGCTTCTCGGTCGGGTCGTACCAGCCCCATTGCACATTCTCGGGCGTTGCCGGCAGCGCGTAGTGCCGGGAAGTGTGCGGGGAGCCGCTGCTGGCTTCAGCACCGCTCGCCCGAGACCCATCCGCCTGGAACACCATCGCGGTGATGAGCGCCAGAGCCACCGGCGCGGCGATCGATTTCTTCATGTGCGCTCCCCGTGGATTTTTGTTGATGGCCGAGGTGACGGCGAGGATAGCCGTTGGTGGCTCCGCGCGCACCTGCGACGGGGGGCGGCCGATCTGCGCGCTACAGGAGCCCGTCCAGCCGATCGAGGTCGTTGATCACTCGCCAGTGACCGCCGCCCTTCTCTACCCGGCCGCGCCACTCATCGAGGCGCGCCAGATATTGCCGGGGATCGAAGTTGTCGGTGCGCAGCTTCGTGACATTGAGGGCCACGACATCAAAACCCCGGAGGTCGAGCGGAATGTCGCGTACGTAGCCCTTGGCGAGCTCCTCTTTCATGTCCGAGAGGATCAGGATCTCTTTACGCGCCGTGTGCTTCTCGTTCAGGAACTCGATGGCCTGCAGCAGTCCGCCGGTAATGTCGGTGTACTGCGCCGGCGCGGACTGATCGATGAATTTCTCCACGTGGCTGGCGAAGGCGCGCTTCTGCTGATTCGCGGTGCTCGGACGATCGTCGAACGTCGCTTTGGCGATGATGTCTTTCTCCGTGAAGCTGCCGGTGTCGATGCGTGCTACGGCAATCGAATCCGAGGATTGCAGGCGCGTGAGCGCGTAGAGAGTGATCTGCTCCGCCTTCCTCACCTGGCGGTTGTAGGACCCGGATGTATCGACCAGCAGATAGACACCGGTATTGCGCGGAGGGGACGGAGCGCACGCACCAAGCCACAGGGCAGCAGCGAGCAGCACCGGGGCGGCAGCGAACCACACCAGGTTGCGTTTCATGTGCGCGCCTCCTTCCAGGACTTGCCGGCCACCGAACCCGGAGCATTCGCCGGGTGTGCCGCGCTACGCAGGCGAGTCTCGATCCACAACGGCACGAACAACGGCAGGTCGTAAAGGCGGCGGGCGATGCCTCCGAGATGGCGACTGGCGTTCGCCAGCAGCCGCAGCAGCAGCGCCAGCGCCTGCAGCATTGCAATACCCAGGAGGCCGACCACGGTACGCAGCGAGTGCACGAAGGTCTCGAGCGGTATGGCGACGAACACCAGGGCAAAGGGCAGCACGAATCCCATGCCCATCTGCGCGGCGGTCGTGATCCACAGGTGCGAGTTGACGAGCGCTCCGGTGCTGTCGCCACGCAGCAGTGCGTTGGTCGCCATCTCGTCCAGCAGCAGCACCTCACGCATGTACGCGAGCCCGGCTTCGATACTCGCCATGAGGAGCAGGATCATGAACGTGGTGATCATCATGCGCACACGCATCTTGTCCGACAACGCACCGATCACCGGAAACAGGCGGGTAATGCGCAGCGACTCCATGAGAAAGAGCCCCATGGAAATCTCCACCATGATGATTACCAGCGCGGCGATATCAGCCGTCCGCCAGGTGCCTATGTAATTCGTGCCACCGACCATTTCTGCCATCGGACGTGCGATCAGGGTGAAGTTGACCGCGGTGCCGGCGGTGGCGACCGCCAGCACCAGGGCGGAGACGAAGAAGTACACGATCGACGATGAGGAGAGCACGGAAACGGCTTGATCCTCGCCGCGCACGATCGTCTCGTACTCCTGCATGTGGCGATCGATTGCCTGCGAACGGCCGATGACACTCTCGACACTCCGGTTGACGCGCCCGAGAGTCTCCTGGATCAAACGCCAGTCAGGCATCATCCGTCGCAGCAGCGAGTGCCGCTCGGAGCTCGCCTTGCGGTAGACATCCATGGCCTCAGCGTGGGCCTTGAGCATCGATTTGTGGATGTCGGAGAGAATCTCTGCTCCAGCGTTGTGAGCGTCGAGATTGGCGACCACCTCGACCGCCTGGGCCCAGCCCGGCACCTCGGGTGGAACTTCCACGGCTTTCTCCTGGTCCTCTTCGATGCGCCGGATGGCTTCACTCAGCCGCCGGTGCATATCCGGATACCCCGACAGGTCCTTGCGTACGGTGTCGGCTATACGTATGAACTCGCGCTCGACCACGCGCTCCTTGGCCTCACGACCGGCCGCCAGCAATACCTCCCGATTGCGAGCTGCGAGGCGCGCCTGTGCATGAATCACCGAATGCGACGCGACCCGTAACCCGTGTGCCAGTGCGGCGGCAGCCGCCTGGATTGCCTGATGCGCAGTGTCCCTTGCAAAGTAGAGCGCGGCTACCAGCAGGATCAGCAGAATCCCCGCCGACACTGCCGGCCAGGGAGTGATTGTCAACAGCGTTGTCATGGACATCTCGGTGCTCGATTTCGGTTGTGCTTTGGGACTGGGCTATCGACCAGGGCGGCGACGCTGCAGGCTCGGCGGCAGAGCGCGCCTGGAAGGTTTCGGGAGGACCGGGATGCGGGGAGAGACCGCGATCAGTTCGGCGCACGCCTGCGTTGGCGCGGCGTCTAGCCGTGGGCGGTATTGGAGCAACACCCTCGTCGGGCGGTGGTCCATGCTGGCAACCCCGCTGTCATAGGAAACCCCTTAGACCGGTGGCTTTGCGGCCCTTTCTTTCGAAAGGTGTGCCTCTTGCAGTGGACGATTAGGGTGAGGGAGCGAACTGTCAGTGTCAACGCGCCGCGGCGTCGCACTTTGACGTCATGCTGCGCTGTTATGTCATGCCAGCTGCGTGCAGCGCAGAATCGCCGCGGCGCTGCCCTGCGGCGAGGCACGACATAACCCGCACGTTGGACTTCGTGGAAGCGCCGCACGCCCGCTACGCGCATCGCTGCCGTATGCTGCAGCCGCTCAACGCGGTCACCAACGGACTGTCGGCCGGACGCTATGCTCACGTCGCTGCTGTTCGAAGCGCGCACCTGGCCGACAGCCTGGCGCCGGCGGCTGGCGTATTGGTTCAGCGGCGCGAAGGATGGGCTGGCATTTTTCGCGATGCTCGCTCTGCCGGTTCTCGGTGTGCTCGCTATCGTCTATTTCGCCTATCTCGCCGGAACACACCTCGAGCCTGCGCCCATCGTTGAGGCGCAGTGGGAAGCAAAGTATGCGCAGCAGCGGGCGGATGAGTTGCAATGCCTCGCCGAAAACGTCTATTTCGAGGCGCGTGGCGAGCCGCTCGCCGGCCAATACGCGGTAGCCGAAGTTACTTTGAACCGGACGCGCGCTATGAACTTTCCGCACACGGTCTGCAAGGTAGTGCACGAGACCCGCTGGGATTCCGGCCGCCGCCGCTACGTCGCCGACTTCTCCTGGGTAGAGCTCGGCGCGCAGTCACCGGAGGACGGACCCGCATGGAGGCAGGCGATGGCGGTCGCGAGCGCCACGTACGATGACCTGCACGAACCGGTGGTACCCGGCGCCTTGTTCTATCACGCGACCACTGTGCGGCCGGGATGGTCGCGCGGCCGCACGCGCATCGCGACGATCGGCAATCATATCTTCTACCGCTGAGGCTCCGCGCCCACTACGCCCCGCCCGCGTCTGCACGCCAGAGCCACTCTAGGCCGAGTGGGGCTCGCCCTCCGCTGCGGGAGGCGCGCGCATCGGGGCCTGCTCTGCATGATGATCCGCCGCCAGCAGCATGTAGAACGCCGGCACGACGAACAGCGTGAACAGCGTGCCGATTGACAGCCCGGCCGAGATCACCAGACCCATGGCGAAGCGTCCCGCGGCGCCCGCGCCGGTGGCGATCACGAGCGGTATCACGCCCAGCACCATCGCCGCGGTCGTCATCAGGATCGGCCGCAGGCGCACGCCGGCCGCGTGCTCGATGGCGTGGGCCTTGCTCATGCCGGCACGCTGCGACTCATTCGCGAACTGCACGATGAGGATGCCGTGCTTGGAGACCAGGCCCATGAGGGTCACCAGGCCGACCTGGGTGTAGATGTTCAGGCTCGAGATCAGATTGACGAAGATCAGCGCGCCGAACAACGCCATCGGCACCGACACCAGGATCACGAATGGGTCGCGCAGGCTGTTGAACTGCGCGGCCAGCGCGAGGAAAACGATGATGATCGCGAACAGCAGCGTGGTGGCGAACCCGCCGGACTCCTGCACGAATTGGCGCGACTGACCGGAATAGTCCAGGTGGTAGCCGGTGGGGGCTACCTCGGCCAACGTGTCGCGCAGGAACTTGAGCGCATCCCCCTGTGCGAGGCCGGTCGCCCCGGAGAGCGTCGCGGAATTCAGCTGCTGGAAGCGGCTGATCGATTCCGGCACGACCTGCCGCTTGAGGGTGGCGAGAGTCCCTGCCGGGATGACCGAGCCGCCAGGCGCACGCACGTAATAGTCGAGTACCTGATCAGGATTGAGGCGGTCGGCTTGCGACACCTGGGGAATGACCTTGTAGGAGCGGCCGGCAATCGAGAAGTAGTTGACATAGCCGCCGCCGAGTGCTGCGCCGAGTGAGCTGCCCACATCCTGCTGCGTGAGTCCGAGGGTCGAGACCAGATCACGGTCTACGACCACGGTCGATTGCGGCTTGTCGATCTTGAGATCGGTGTCGATGAAGTAGAACTTGCCGCTGTCGCGTGCCTTGTTGAGCACTGCCTGCGCGACTTCGTTCAGGTTCTGGAAGGGCTCGGTAGTGTTGATGACGACCTGGACTGGGGCGCCCAGGGCGCCCGGCAGGGAGGGCAGCGAGAACACGAAGATCTGGCCGCCGGCAATGTCGCTCCATCCGCTCTGCAGAACTTGCTGCAGCTCGGCCTGCGAGCGGGTGCGCTGGTCCCAGGGCTTCATCAGCATCCCGCCCAAACCCTGGCCTGGGGTCGTGATCTGGAACAGCATGCCGTATTCGGGCAGTTTGGATCCAATGTCGAACATCTGCTTGGCATATCCGAGCATCTGCTGCGCCGTCGCATAGGGGGAGGCCTTGAGCTGATAGAAGAGGAAACCCTGGTCCTCCTCCGGAGTGAGCTCCTTTTTCGAAATCACGCCGAGCAGCACGGTCGCGCCGGCCAGCATGACGCCCATTACGACCACCACGCTCCAGGTGCTCAAGGCACTCGCCAGCAGCCGCTCATAGCCGTTGCGGATGCGCGTGAACACCCGGTCGATGAGCTGCACGAAGCGGCCACTTTCCTGCTCACTGCGAAAAAAGCGCGCGCACATCATCGGCGACAGCGTCAGCGCGATCACCGCCGAAACGGTGACCGCGCCAGCCAACGTAAATGCGAACTCCGTGAACAGCGCGCCAGTCAGCCCCTTCTGAAAGCCGATCGGTACGTAGACGGCGATCAGCACCACGGTCATCGCGAGAATCGGGCCACCGAGCTCGCGCGCCGCGAGCAGCGCGGCCTCCAGTGGCGGCTTGCCTTCTTCCTTCATGTGGCGGTCGACGTTCTCCACCACGATGATGGCATCATCGACCACCAGGCCGATGGCAAGCACCAGTGCCAGAAGCGTCAGCAGGTTCATCGAGTAGCCGAACGCAAGCATGACGAAGAACGTCCCAATCAGGGACAAGGGCATTGCGACCACCGGGATGATCACTGCACGCAGGCTGCCGAGGAACAGGAAGATCACTCCCGTCACGATCAGCAGCGCCTCGACCAGCGTCTTCACCACCTCGCGAATCGAGGAGGTGACGAACTCGGTGCTGTCGTAGACGATCTCCGCCTGCAGACCGCGCGGCAGCTGTGAGCGGATGTCGGGCACCGTATTGCGCACACGCTTTGCGACATCGAGCAGGTTCGCCTCAGGTGCCACCTTCACGCCGATGAACACCGCCAGCTTGCCGCTGAAGGCGACGTTGGTGTCGTAGTCCTCTGCTCCGAGAACGACGTTTGCCACATCGCGCAGCCGCACGATGGCGCCGTCTTTCTGCTTGACGGCGAGCTGCTTGAATTCTTCGACGCTGTGCAGGTCGGTGTTGGCGGTGAGATCGACGCTCACCATCTGCCCCTTGGTGGTGCCGACCGCGGCCAGATAGTTGTTGGTGCTCAGCGCCTGGAAGACATCTGCCGCGGTGACCCCGTGCGCAGCCAGCTGCGCCGGATTGAGCCAGGCACGTAACGCGAACTGCCGCCCGCCGATGATCTCCGCGGCCTGAACGCCCGGCAGCGCATCGAGCTTGGGCTTCACGACCCGTGCCAGGTAGTCGGTGATGCTGTTGGAGGGCAGCGTGTCGCTGCGGAAGCCCATATACATGGCATCGATGGTCTGCCCGATGGCGATGCTCAGCACCGGCTGCTGCGCCTGCGGCGGCAGCTGATTGCGCACCGAGGTGACCTGCGTCTGGATTTCGGTGAGTGCGCGATTAGCGTCGTAGTTGAGCCGCAGCGTCGCGGTGATGGTCGAAAGGCCGGTGGTGCTGCTCGAGGAGAGATAGTCGATGCCCTGCGCCTGCGCGATCGCCTGCTCGAGCGGTTGGGTGATGAAGCCGGCGATGGTCTGTGCATCCGCGCCGTAGTACGCGGTCGTGATCGTGACCACGGCGTTCTGGGTCTTGGGATACTGGCGCACCTGCAACACCCCGAGCGCGCGCAGCCCAAGCACGAGAATCAGCGCGCTGACTACGATCGCCAGCACCGGTTTCCTGATGAAGGTGTCGGTGAAGTTCATGGTCCGAGCTCTC
>Ga0306922_10004928_pt1 | contig 12695 bp, 10 predicted proteins | sample sta12Cox44000082_FD_203758 | JGI IMG/M metagenome (GOLD analysis project Ga0306922, IMG submission 203758) | Lab enrichment of tropical soil microbial communities from Luquillo Experimental Forest, Puerto Rico - statoxic.12C.oxic.44.000.082 (v2)... | ecosystem: Environmental > Terrestrial >... | reverse complement strand
GATATCGCTTTTTTCGCCCTGCGGGACGGCTTTGGCGACGCGGGCTTCAGCGGCGTCGCCAAGGCGCTACGTAAGGCCAGCGTTGACTCGAACCAAATTGTCCGCGTCGGCTATGAACGCAACTCCATGGACCTCGACGCGGCGGTCAGCGGCCTCCTGGAACACAAGGACCAAATCAAGGCGGTCGTCATGGTGCCCACGTATCGGCAGGCAGCCGCTTTCATCAAGCGTATAATCGACAAGGGAGTGAACCCGATTTTTACCAGCGTCTCCTTCGTCAACAGCGATGCCCTAGCTGATGCGCTCAAGGAATTGGGACCGAAATACGCCGACGGTGTGATTGTCACTCAGGTAGTGCCGTTTTTCGAATCGGGCGCCACGGGAGTCTTGGAATACCGCCAACGGCTGGCGCGGTACTTTCCGGCGGAACAACCAGGCTTCGTTTCCCTGGAGGGCTACATTGCAGCCCGACTGCTTTGCGTGGGACTGGAAAAAGCGGGGCCGGACATCACCTCGGAGAAACTCGTGGATGCACTGGAAAGCGTCCAGAATCTGGATTTTGGCATTGGCACCAAGATTTCCTTTGGTCCATCAGAGCACCAGGCCTCTCACAAAGTGTGGGCCGCCACTCTGAACGGGCAGGGTCAATTTCGGAATCTTGAGTTGGATTGACGTCGACATCGGTCAGGTTGGCCCGCCGGGAGCCGGCCGGGTTGCCGGGCCCGGCTCCGAGCACGGCAGAAGCCAAGCTGATCAAGGTACTATCGACGGAGTTTTCCGGCCGGTCTTCCAGGACGGTAACAAGCAGTATGTGATTGATGGCGATGGGCACGTAGTCTATGGCGTGTGGCTCAAGGAAGAGATGGCGCCGGAACCCTTTATTGTGGAGCCGGAGAAATAAAAACCCGGCGGGCAGCCGACCTAGGTCAGATTTTCCTTGACTTCGCCGGAGAAGGCGATCATACTGGCCGTTTCGGGTTTCGGAGGAATCGACTGCCGGGAGTACGGCAAGTGATTCCTCTGTCTAGTGGGAGGACTTTCGTCGATGAAACGACTGCTCTGCGGCGTGGCGGTTTGGACCCTGCTCGTGGGCCTGACAGGGCTGGCGAAGGCCCAGTACACCTTTACCACGATCGACGTGCCCGGCCGGTTCCGGACCATTCCCCATGGGATCAACGACGCTGGTCAGATCGTGGGAGAATACATCGGGCACGGCTTGCTGCTGGACGTGGATGGCAGCTACACCACGTTCGACGTGCCCGGGGCGCGCGCGACCTTTGCCTTTGGCATCAACGACGCCGGCCAGATCGTGGGGACTTACGCGGATGATGGCGGCTACCACGGCTTCCTGCTGCAAGTGGATGGCAGCTACACCACGATCGACCCGCCCGGCGCGCCGGGACCCTGGCTGACTGGCATCAACGCCTCCGGCCAGATCGTGGGATGGTATAGCGGCCAAAACGAGTACCGCCACGGCTTCCTGCTGGACGTGGATGGCAGCTACACCACGATCGACGTGCCCGGCGAGTTCGAGACCCTTGCCCGGGGGATCAACGCCTCCGGCCAGATCGTGGGAAATTACACGGATGATCGCGACCACGGCTTCCTGCTGGACGTGGATGGCAGCTACACCACAGTCAACTTCCCCAGTGCGAGGTGGACCGAGGCGGCTGGGATCAACAACTCCGGCCAGATCGTGGGCTCCTATTACGACTACGACGCCGGCGCCTGGCACGCCTTCCTCGCCACTCCCGGGGGCTAAGGCTGGTTTGGGACGGTTTCGAGCAGCGCCAGGATCGCGCGGCGGATGGCCCCGGGGGATCTTTGGCCAGCGGGCTAGGGCATCGCGAAGGGCTTGGGGCAGTTCCGGAGTTCCGAAGACGTTGCCAGGGTAGACATGCCCAATGCTCAAGCTACCCGCCGGTCGCCCGGATCATGGCTACGATCCCCGCCCGGAGTGGTTCTCCCAGATCGTTCCACCGCTCTACCACGAGGGCTAAATTGGGGTCGATGTGGTCGCTTTCGGCAAAAACTGCACCGGGTTTTGCAGCGCTCGATTGACCCGATTGACGTAAAGCCTTGCGCCGGCATACGGTCACGGTTGGGGGTTCGAATCCCTCCAGGCGTATTGACCAATCCCGGAAAACCCCGATGAATTCGCAGAAAGCTGTGAAATCTCCCGGGATTTTTCATTTGGTGCGTGCTCAGTGCAGGCTCGGTGCTGCGCTGTTTTTTGCGCTCCTTCGTGGTTTAGTGCGCTGTTTGGCGCGCTGTCGGCACCCGCCGCCATTTTGAAATGCTCTTCAGAGACCAGCAAATAGTACTTTTTTGCGATCCGCTCTGTGTTCCCGATCCAGGCGCACACCACGTGAAGAGGATAGAGCCCCGCCAGTTCCGTTTCGCGGCTCGCTCTGAGGTTTTGGAGAATTTTGGGCCATGGTTCCAGACCAGCCCGATGAATGATCCGCAAGAGCCGAGTTCGGAACTTCTGCCAGCCAGATTCAGGCGTGCATTCCGCAATGGTTCTGAACTTTGGCGAGCTGGGATCCGGAAAAATTGCAACAATTGCTCCGCCCGTTTCGCGCGGACCTCATGGCGGGGTATCCCGCGTCCACATTTGTTAACAATCCTCGCAATGAGGGACCGCGGTGTCTCGAACCGGCGGCGTAAGAGTTGCACCAGCCTCCGTTGGCACGGGCCGTGATAAACTGCTATCATCCACGTCACACACAAACTAAGATGAAAAGAATTCGTCTCATTCTTTCCCTTGGCATCATGATCCCGGCCTTTTCCATCCTCGGTGCACTCGCGAACCTCGATACCGGTGCAAATCCGTTGTTCGGCTTGATTGTCGGTGCCGCTATTGGGACCTTCTTCGGGTTGTTATACGGTGGAGTCAAGGGCCGATGGGTGGATGCCATCTTTGGAGCGGAACCTCCGGAAGAATCTGAATGGAACAATCCAGAATAGTCTTGAACAATAGATAGAGGTCATGAGGGCGTGGTCCGATGAACAGTGCCGTCATTGTTGAGGATTACGATACGAAAGCGAAGTCATCATGAATTTAACCCCGTTCAAACAAGCAGTGCAGGTTCCATCCCTGCTTTTCGTGCTGGCGGCCACCTCCTTTGCGGCGGACCCACAGGTAGCGACGGAAAATCGGAAACGGGAGGGACTCGTCCAGGCCATCAAAGTCCTGCCCGACAAGGCCCCGGACTGTTCCTCCTTGAAGGCCATCGTCGCCAGCGTGACGCGCGGCTGCCAGACCAACGACGCGAAGGCCATCGCCCTTTACAACTTCATGCGACTGACCCACTACCACCACGCCTATCCCAGCGAGCCGGGCGGCATCCCGGTCCTAAAGGAGATCAATTGTTACGGCTGGAGCCTGTGCGGCGGCCTGCATGCGGAACAATCGGCCCTGTGGCGCGAACTGGGTTGGAACTGGCGCTTCGTTGGTTGGCCCGGCCACACCACCGTCGAAGCCTTTTACGATGGTCGGTGGCATTATCTGGACGTGTTCCTCAAGTTCTACGCCTGGATGCCGGACCCGAACCATCCGGGGGGCCGAACGATTGCGGGAGAGGACGATCTCCAGGCACACCCCAAGGAGCTTCTTCTCGACGCCTTCGCCCTGGACCCGTCCCGGAAGGTCCTGTACGCAAAGGAGAACAAGTTTGAGATGATCGGCGGCAGGGCCAACTGGCAAGCTCCGGCATTCTTGGTTTGTGGGGACGATCTGAAAGACATCGTCGATGGCCTGCGGCGAAAAAATCGCGCCGGCTCGCCGGAGGGCTGGGGCGGCATGCTTCATGCTACCGGGAACTACTCTGCCGAAGTCCATCTGGCACCGGGCTTCGCCTTGACCAACACCTGGGACCCGAGCGCGGACGCCTGGTTCTGGTCCGGCTCCAAGGTGGCGCCGGGTCATACCTGCGGGGACAAGGAGATCCGCAACTCTCCTGAAAAGGGGCCCGTCGCCGAGCCATATCTCGGTCCCAAGCGAAACTGCGAAAGCTATGCCAACGGCGAGCTGATCTTCCGTCCCGACTTTTCCAGCCGTGCCTGTCTACGGTCGTTCGCTGCGGTGGAGAATATCGCGATCGCCAACAACAGTCTTGTGCCTGCCGAACCCAGTCGGCCAGCACGTGTAACGGTGTGGCTTCAGTCGCCCTATATCCTCACACAAGCTGGCGGATCCGCCGAGGGGGTGGAGCAATTCGAAGTAAGCATCGATGGCGGCAAGACCTGGAAGGCGGCGGCACTGCACAATTTCGGTGCCGCTGTGAAAGGACAGGGGCAGGCACTGGCAAGGCTGACTTTCCGCGGTCGCCTCCGGAACCTTTCCATCCAGGCGACGGTGCAGAATAACCCGTTTGCGCTCCCGTTCCTCTCGCCGGGCAGGAACACGGTGACGGTATCGGTGGCCGATCCCGCGACGCTGGGCGACAACAAACTGGTAGTTACCTACGCCTATCGCGTCGGGGTTCGCCACAAGAGCTACGAGCAACTCTGCCTGGACGGAAAGGAGATCGCCCGGGGCCACGACGCGACCTGGGAGCAGACGCCGACCGTCGTGCAGAAGGTGTTTTCGGCCCGGGACCTGCCCGCCCAATTTGATATTGACGTGCCGACACCCAGGGACAAATACCCGGTCTACCCGCGAATGTTGTTCGTTCGCCGCGAGGTGCTCGGGCCGAACCAGCCACCGCTGCCGTTGCCTGCGAACGCCCGGCCGCCCCAGATCGGTCCCCACGATGAGCTCAAGACGCTGCCTAACCCATTGCTGGTCGGGACGCAGCCGCCCCGCGGAGTATCGTCCGGCCGGTGAGCGCTGAAGCGCCATCCTGCGGAGGTGCGAGATGACCTCGCTCATCTGGTTTGTCGCCATGTCGTTTCCCTTGTAGGGTCGACGCTTGCCCTCTATCTTAGTACTACCCGGGTCACGGCCGATTGATGCATTTTTTTGGCTGAGGGCTGGGGGTCCGGCTAACTGTACCGTTCGACAAATTGGCAATAGCACTGCCCGTGTGGCCGCAACGCTTCGCCCCTTGCGCTAGTTTTCGTCGAATTACCCACGAGGATGGGTCTTAAGTAGCCTCGATTCTCGTGAATCCCGACCCGCAATTTGGAGACATTGCCATGTCAACCATCGCTTACGGAGCCGAAAAAGTAAAGGCACTGCAACACGCTCTGGGCGGGAGCCTTCCCGTCCAAGCCGGCAAACAACCACGTATGCGCTTGGATAAGTTCGTCGCCGAGCGCTTCAAGGCACTGAAGGCGGAGCGCGAGCAAGCCGCGCGCCTCACCGCGCCCATGCGAGATCGTCTATTTAGTCACATTCCAAATGATGATCCCGGTGTGAAGCGTAGCATCGAGGAGATGCGCAAGTTCTTCGACCGCCGCCTCAAGCGGAAGCTTCCGAAACCTGAAACGATGCGAATCGAGCCTCGTTTCATCACCGGCTCCAACTTCTGGCTCAAAGTCCCTCCCTATGATGATGCGTGGACGTTCAAACCCGCAGGCACTGTGGCTGGCGCTGACAAGGTCGCCGGCAACTACAATATGGCCGTCCAATCGTTCGGCAATGGCTCTCTGGAGGCCGCCGCTGGCATTGGAATCTGGTTCTTTTGCACGGCCAGCGATCCCATGCAGCGTGTCGCGGCCTTATTGGATTACTCGGACGATTGGTGGGACATGGCAAGCGGTTATGTGGCCCACAACGATCTGCGGACACGGATCTGGGTCTGGGGTCACACCGAACAAAACTGGCTGGCGCGGTCGGACCTGCAACCGTCGTGGAGTGACGGGGTGGGCTGGTTCGAACAACACGGCAACGATCCCGCAGGAGATTCCGGGAGGCTTTCGGTTGAAACATTCTTTCCGGCAGAAGCGAATAATTGGTATTTGGCTTGGATATGGTCGGACGCCTCGGTTTACGCCGACGGCGGTTTCTGGGGCATTGCCGCTTCTTCGATTCAATTCAGCACTGCCGTGCCCCTCGTCGTGTTTGGTAGTCTCTTCTAGCGCGACGGGGTCGGGAGATCATTTGAGGTCAAGCCTTGTGGCCCTGAGGACTTGCCCCCGCCGCACCGTCCGGTAGAATGAATAATGAATGAAATCGTTTATTATTCATCCCAGTCTGAGGAGCCAAACATGGCAACGTTGAGCGAAGTTCCAAAGCGTCCACCGGTTTTAGATCGACAGAATTGGCCCGGCCCCCGGGGCAACTTTTTGTTCGGCTGTCTGCGGGAATTCCGCCGCGACGAGCTGAAATTCCTCCGCGACGTCTGGCGGACCCATGGCGACTTCGTCCGCATCCCGACCCTGCCTGGCTGGGACGTCTACTTCCTGGCCGACCCGGCCGCCATCGAGCACGTCCTGGTCAAGAACCACAAGAATTATCGCAAGGCGGAATTTATCACCGGGCCGGTGCGGCTCTTGCTTGGCAACGGCCTGTTCAACAGCGCGGGAGACTTCTGGCTGCGCCAGCGCCGCCTAGCCCAGCCCGCCTTCCTGCGTGGCGCCGTCGTCCGTCTCGCCGCTCCCATGACCACGGCCGTGGATGACCTCCTGCGAACCTGGCAAGCCGCGCCGGACGGGCGAACGGTGGACATCGTCCCGGAGATGATGCGGCTAGTGCTGCACATCGCCGGCGCCACTCTGTTCGGCGCCGACCTCGGCGCCAACGCCGACGCCCTCGGGGCGGCCCAGCGGGACATCTTCGCGCTGGTCCGCCACCGGATGAACAACCCGTTGGCGGCGCCGCTGTGGATGCCGACGCGCCTCAATCGCGCCTATCGCCGCGGCAAGGCCCTGCTGGACGGCGTGGTGCTCCGGGTGATCGAGTCGCGCCGCCGCCGTGCTCCGGCTGCCAACGACCTGCTCGACATGCTCCTGGCCGCGTGCGACGAGGAGTCGGGGACCGGCATGTCGGACCAGCAGCTCCGAGACGAGGTGCTCACGTTGCTCTTCGCTGGCCACGACACCACGACGGCCGCCGTCTCGTGGGCCTGGCACCTGCTCGCGCGCCATCCTGAAGTTCAGGAGGCGCTGCACGACGAGGCGGCCGGCCGCCTGGCCAGCCGCACGCCGACGGCCGACGACCTGCCGCACCTGCCGCTGGCGACCGCCGTCTTCGAAGAGGCCATTCGGCTCTACCCACCCGCGCCGGGACTGGCCCGCCGCGCCGTGGAACCCGACGAGATCCAGGGCTACCCCGTCCCGGCGAAGGCCATCCTCATGGCCTCCCAGTGGGTGACCCATCGCCACCCGGCCTACTGGGACGAGCCGGACCGGTTCCGCCCGGAGCGCTTCCTCCCGGGCCGCGCGCCGGACCGACCGAAATTCGCCTACTTCCCGTTCGGCGGCGGGCCGCGCGTCTGCATCGGCAATACCTTCGCGCTGATCGAGGGGGCGTTGATCCTCGCCGGCCTGGCCCAGCGCTTTCACTTCCGGCCGGCCGACGATCACGAGGTGGGGATCGACATGACGTTCGTGCTTCGGCCGAAGGGCGCCGTCAACCTGATCGTGCGGAAGCGGCCCTGAGGAGGTCGGCGGTGGACGACAAGCGCCAACGGATCCTGGAGGCGGCCCGCAAGCGGTTCCGCTATTACGGGGTCAAGAAGACCACGATGCAGGAGATCGCCCGCGACGCCGGACTCGCCGTCGGCACGCTCTACCTTTACTTCAAGGACAAGGACGACCTGCTTGTCGCTTGTACCGAGGAGTATGTCGCCCGGCACCGCCGCCAGGCCGAGGCGATCCTGGCCTGCGACGCGTCCGCGGGGGACAAGCTGCGGCGCTACGTGCTGGACCGGTTCCGGGCGTCGCAGGCGACGCGCGCCGGCGGCGGCCGCCCCGCGGCGGAGTTGCTGCGGGAAGTGCTGCGCGTCCGCCCGGAGCGTCGGCTCGAAGAGGGCCGGACGATGGCCGAGTATTTCGTCCGCATCCTGCGGCTGGGCATCGAAGCCGGGGAACTGTACACCGAGGATCCGGAGCGGGACGCTCGCGTGTTCCTGCTGTCGTTGGCGTTTCTGTTCCCCAGCGCCTTGGATGAGCGGGCGTACACGCCGACGGACGAAGACGCGCTGCTGGTCGTGGATTGGTTCTTGAACGTCTGGCGACAAGCGAGCGCCAGACCCGCAAGGGCAAAGAAGAATCGCTGATGACGTGGACGTGACCGTCGTAGACAACCCGTGCGGTCAGCTACGGGCATTGCCGTTGCAAGAAGGGAACGACACGATGTGAAGCGCGCTGCCGTGAGATAGTATGCTTCGAGAAACTTCGCTCCATATCAACTACCTCGCCGAAAGGGACTCGAAACTTCGACACAGCAGTTAACACGAACTCTGAGATTCCCTACTTGTAAGCTTCGGGTCCACTGGCTAGCAAGGCCTGGCCGGCCCGGCGCTGCGGGGGCCCGTAGAATCCGTCTTGGGCGGACCGGTCTTTCGCCATGAGGGAGGTGCATTCGTGAGGAGGTTTAAGAAGGAGGCTTTATGTCCATATTTGCTCGTTCGATCGGTTGTACCTTCGGTTTCCTTCTCTTGGCCGGCAGTCTCCTGCAGCCAAGAGAAAGCCCTGCTCAGGAGAAATCGAAGGTTCCCCGCAGAAAAACTGTGGTCACCATTCAGGGTGAAATGTTCTTGATCAGCGGCCAGCCGACGTACGAGGGCCGGACGTGGAACGGCAAGAAGATCGAGGGACTGCTCCTCAATAGCCGAATGGTACAGGCCATTTTCGATGACTTCAATCCGGACACGGCGAGTTTGTGGAAGTACGCCGATACGAAAAAATGGGATCCCGAACGCAACACCCGCGAATTCATCGCTGCCATGCCCAGGTGGCGCCAGCATGGCCTTTTGGGCATGACCTTGAACCTGCAGGGTGGCAGTCCACAAGGTTACTCCGCGCAACAGCCCTGGCACAACTCCGCGCTGAAAGAAAACGGCAGTTTGCGTGCCGACTACATGAGCCGCCTTCGGAGTGTGCTCGACAAGGCAGACGAGTTGGGCATGGTTGTGATCCTGGGCCTTTTCTATTTCGGCCAAGACGAGCGGGTCAAGGACGAGGAAGCAGTCCAGCGCGGCGTGGACAACGCCATCGATTGGCTTTTTGATCAGGGCTATCGCAACGTCCTCATCGAAGTCAACAATGAGTGCAATGTCCGCTACGACCATAATATCCTCAAGCCACAGCGCGTTCACGAGCTGATCGAGCGTGTCCAGAAGCGGACCCGCGGAGGCCGGCGGTTTCTCGCCGGCACCAGCTACGGCGGCGGGGTCATTCCAAAAGAAAACGTCGTCCGAGCCTCCGATTTCCTCCTCCTGCACGGCAACGGCATCAAGGAGCCTGCCCGCATCGCCGAGATGGTTCGGCAAACGCGCCAGGTGCCCGGCTATCGGCCGATGCCGATCCTCTTTAACGAAGATGATCACTTCGATTTCGACCAGCCCAAGAACAACTTTGTCGCGGCCATCAACGAGTATGCGTCCTGGGGCTACTTCGACTATCGCATGAAAGGCGAAGGCTTCGACGACGGTTACCAGAGCGTGCCTGTGAACTGGGGCGCGATGAGCGCGCGGAAGCAAGGCTTCTTTCGCCTTTTGAGCGAGATTACGGGCGAGGGGCCGTAGTTGCTATGGAGCGAAAAATCGCGAAACTGGAGTAAGCGTTTGGTTTTCAGGAGCAGAGCACTCTCTACAAATCGCGCAGCGGACCAGCTGCCCAACAGGGCGAACAGGAAAAATCGGCGACTCTTTGTTCCCAGACTCACGTGCTTCGCTGGCGCCGATGCGAGAAAAGCAACTCGGCTTGTGTTTACTGGAAGAAAAAGTAAACTGACCACAGTTCTCCCTATATTTATATTTATTTTCTCCGTTTTTCGGTGCTATCTCTTTTTTTCCGGTAGAGGTAAGCTATGAGGGTCCGCCGGCACGGTTTTACGCTGATCGAACTACTGGTCGTGATCGCGATTATCGGCATACTGATCGCCCTGTTGCTTCCGGCCGTGCAAAAAGTGCGCGAAGCCGCCGGCCGGATGAGCTGCACCAACAACCTCAAGCAAATCGGTTTGGCCCTTCACCATTATCATGATTGCTATCGCTCGTTCCCTCCCGGCGGCGTTACCGAAGGACCCTGCTGTACTACGCCCAGCGGCGCGACCTGGACCATTCACATTCTTCCCTTCCTGGAACAGGATACCCTGTACAAGCGCTATGATTTCACCAAGACCAACGAAGACCCGGCCAATGCTTTTGTCCGGACCAACTTTCTCAAAATTTACGCCTGCCCTTCCGATATGAACACCAACGTCCTGGAAAAGCCGGAAAGCGGACCTGGCAACGGTTTGGAATACATGCCCGGTTCGTATCGCGGAGTGTCCGGCCGAAGCACCGGGCTGGCCTGGTTCGATGATCCCGACGGCGGTCGATCGCTCCCCTATGAATGGCGTGGCGTTTTGCACGGCACCGCCACGCGTTACCGGGTCGGACCGGAACGCATGGCCGCCATTACCGATGGCACTTCCAATACGTTAATGGCCGGAGAATATACAACCCGGACACACAATAGCCGGCGCACATTTTGGGCGTACACGTACACGTCTTACAATCAATCGTCGGTTACTTTGCAATCGCGCATATTTCAACCGGATTTTGACCGCTGTGATAGTATTGGAGGCGCGGGAGATACGAACCCGTGTAAACGCGGCTGGGGCAGCTATCACACCAACGGGGCCAATTTCCTCATGTGCGATGGGTCGCTTCGCTTTCTCCAGCAGAACATCGACATTGTTTTGCTCGCCGACCTCGCCACGATAGCGGGTGGAGAAGTAATCAGGGATAATTGAAGGAAAACTGCTTCATGAGGTACCTCCGAGTGTCGTTGGTTATCTTCCTCGTCGCAGCCGGTTGCAACGCCGATCACCAAGTCGCACCGGTTTCCGGCCAGGTAACGCTGAATGGGAAACCACTGGCCAATGCCGATGTGCACTTCCAGCCGATCGGCTCGAAGAACAATCCCAATCCCGGTCCTGGTTCTCACGGAAGAACGGATGCCATGGGCAATTACACCCTTCGCATCGACGACAAACAAAGCGGGGCCCTGGTGGGAAAACACTGGGTGATGATCTACGCTTTTGAACCTGCCGGTTCTAAATCAGACGCCGGCTCTCCTGGGTTGAAGGACAAAATTCCCATGCGCTATAACGAAAAATCCAATCTCACTTGCGATGTTCCCAAGGCCGGTCGAACGGATGCCGATTTTGAACTGAAAAGCCCGTGATCATTTGGCAATACCAGCCGCCGGGTTTATTCCGGCAGTTCAAATCTGCGGCGACTAACCCCGCCGCTCGTTAATTCACCGCTCACCCTTTTCATCCCCCACGATAACAGGGTGCGGTGCCCATTCTTGGATTTCATCCCACGGCCAAAGATGACCCGACATGATGAATTGCGCGTGGAAGAGGCCTGCGACCTGTACGGTCAAATCACGAAGTAAGTTTCGCTCCCTATCAACTACCTCCCCGAAAGAGACGCGAAATTTCGGCACAGCAGTTAACTAAAGCTCTAAGACTTCCCTAATTCTGTTGCGACGGGTTCTCAATTCCCGGGAATCCAAATTCAAGTTCCATGAACAAGGAATCTTGAGCCAGATGCAAAGTTGCCGTGGGTTGGGAAATCGGCAACGTTTCCGATTGGGTTCGAGTTGCCCCAACATCTTGCGCTTTGAGCGGCACGGGATTCATTTGCACGTCAGCCGTAAGATGGATGCTGGTAAACTCGGATTGAGGGGTTGCATGGGGCATAAACGCCATTCCTATGAAGCGCTTCAATTGGTCGCGTAACCCATGCGGGGCCGAGCCATCGCACTCACCCTGCTGGACCTCGTAGGCCCCGATGTCGATGATGTCGTTCACGATGCGCGGGAAGCCCTCGCCTCTTTGGTCCCAATCTGGGGCACCGGTATTGTCGCCGGCGTCAATAGCCGGGCTGCCGCGTTGTAGGGCCATTGTCAGGGTCGGGCCGCCGTTGTTTTGGAGGGGGCCAAGTAGCGGGTCGGTGTTGAGCAGGTCGGTGGGATCGAAGCCGCTGCCACCCTGGGTGTTGCCGATGACGTTGTAGCCGGAGGAGGCGAGGCTGCCGAAGAGATCGGGACCATACCTGCCGGCATAGTTTCTAGCCAGAACGGTATTACGCATGTTCAACGTCGAGGTGTTATAGATTCCGCCACCGTCTGCTGCTCCGGAAGCGAATACAGAATATGCTGCGTTGCCGGAGATGGTGCTATTGTTGACGGTCAACGTGCCGGCGTTGTAGATGCCGCCACCTTGTTCGACACCGGGATCTGTTCCTGCTGCCTCGTTACTGGCGATAGTGCTATTGGTGATGGCTAGCGTGCCCGCGTTGTAGATCCCGCCACCTCGTACTTCTCCATATTCAAAATTCACGGTGTTGTTGGCGATAGTGCTATTGCTGATGATCAGCGAGCCCTCGTTGAGGATGCCGCCGCCCGTAAATGCAAGATTCCCGCGCACGGTGCTATTGCTGATGGTCAGCGAGCCTTCGCTAAGGATGCCGCCGCCGAGAGTCTCTGGGACCGACCCATTGGCAATTGTCAGGCCGGAGAGGACGACGGTCGCACCGCGAGCCACCGTGAGAATCCGGTAATCGCCTCCCGTGTCCCGCTGCACG
>Ga0306922_10004922_pt1 | contig 12701 bp, 12 predicted proteins | sample sta12Cox44000082_FD_203758 | JGI IMG/M metagenome (GOLD analysis project Ga0306922, IMG submission 203758) | Lab enrichment of tropical soil microbial communities from Luquillo Experimental Forest, Puerto Rico - statoxic.12C.oxic.44.000.082 (v2)... | ecosystem: Environmental > Terrestrial >... | reverse complement strand
CCGCCATGCATCAGCCGGCGGGACCGGAGATCGTCGCGACCGAAAGCAAGCTCGCCTGAGGTTGTCGGAAGGCGGCAAGCCTGGCTAAGCTAGATTTGAAAAACAAACACCGGGAGAGAAACATGACCTTGTTCGACATGAAGGGAAAAGTCGCCGTCATCACCGGCTCCACGCGCGGTATCGGCCGCGCCATCGCTGAGCGGATGGCCGAGCATGGCGCGAGCGTCGTGATCTCCTCGCGCAAGGCCGATGTCTGCGAGCAGGTGGCAAGAGAGATCAACGACAAATACGGGAAGGGAAGGGCGGCGGCGATCCCGGCCAACATTTCCAGCAAGGAAAACCTTCAGCATCTCGTTGACGAAAGCAACCGCGCCTTCGGCAAGATCGACGTTCTGGTCTGCAACGCGGCGTCAAATCCCTATTACGGTCCGCTCGGCGACATCTCGGACGACCAGTTCCGCAAGATTCTCGACAACAACATCGTCGCCAACAACTGGCTGATCAGCATGGTGGTGCCGCAGATGATCCAGCGCAAGGACGGCTCGATCATCATCGTCTCCTCGATCGGTGGCCTCAAGGGCTCGACCGTGCTCGGCGCCTACGCGATCTCGAAGGCGGCCGACATGCAGCTGGCGCGCAATCTCGCCTGCGAATACGGCAAGCACAACATCCGCGTGAACTGCATCGCGCCCGGCCTGATCAAAACCGATTTCGCCAAGGCGCTGTGGGACAATCCGGAGACGCTCAAGGCCTCGACCGCCCGCTCGCCGCTGCTGCGGATCGGCGTTCCCGACGAGATTGCGGGCGCTGCCGTGTTCATGGGATCGAAGGCCGGAGACTTCATGACCGGGCAGACCGTGGTGATCGACGGCGGCGCCACGATCAGTTGAGGCGGGTGCAATCGACTTGGTGTCCCGGACGCGGCGCCGCGGGACGCTGCGCCGCAGATCCGGGACCCACGGAGGCCCCGATGGGCCCCGGATCAGCAACGCACCACCATAGCGCGTCGAAGACGCGCGTAAACGCGCTTATGGTGCTGCGTTGCGTCCGGGGCGCGAGGATTACTCCACCGCCGCGAAGACGAGGTCGCGCAGCAGCAAGCGCATATATTGGCGTTGCTCAGGACCCTGCATCATGAACACCGCGAACAGCTCTTCCGTCGGATCGATCCAGAAGAAGGTGCCGGCCCTGCCGCTCCAGAAAAACTCGCCGACCGAACCGGGGAACGGTGCGATGCCCCGCTGCCTGCGCACGGCAAAGCCGAGACCGAAGCCGTGGCCGGGCGGCATAAGCGCGCCCTGGATTTTCACCTCGGGCGCAAGATGATCGGAAGCCATCAGCTCCAGCGTCTTGCGGCCGATGATCCTGTTGCCGTCGAGCGTACCGCCGTTCAGCAGCATCTGGCAGAAGCGCGCATAGTCCATGGTGGTGGAGACCAATCCGCCGCCGCCGGACTCCATCACCGGTTTCTCCAGCATGTCGAACAGCTGCACCTTCTCGCCGCTCCAGGGATCGTTCGGGAAGGCCTCGGCGAGGCGGCCGGCATTTTCCGCTGCCGTATGGAAGGCGGTCTCGGCCATCTGCAGCGGCGCAAGGATGCGTTCGGTGAGGAACGCGCCGAGCGACTTGCCGCTGATGATCTCGATGATGCGGCCGAGGATGTCGGTGGAGCGGCTGTAGTTCCACTCCGCGCCGGGCTGGCAAATCAGAGGCAGCTCCGCCACCATGGTGGCGTGCTCGGCGTTGGTGATCTTGCGGTTGCGCAGTGGCGAGTTCTTGTAGAGCTGCTGCACCAGGCCGTTGCCGGTGTGATCGTAGGTGATGCCGGAGGTGTGCCGCAAAAGGTCCTGGATCGTCATCGGATTTTGCACGGGCACAAGCTCGAGCTTGCCGTTACGTTCGACGCCGACCTTTTGCCTGGCGAATTCCGGGATGAATTTGGCGACGGGGTCGCTGAGCAGGACATGGCCCTCTTCAAGCAGCATCATGATGCCGACCGAAACGATCGGCTTGGTCATGGAAAAGATGCGGAAAATGGTGTTGTGGGCCATTGGCGCAGTCGCCACCGGGCCTTGTCGGCCAATGGCCTCGAAATGGCCGATCTGGCCGCGCCGCACCACCATGACGGTCATGCCGGGCACCGTTCCCTTGTCGACCTCGCGCTTGAAGGCGTCAGACATTTTCTGCAGTCGAACCGGCGACAGCCCGATCTGCTCCGGCTGCGCATGGGGAAGCGGAGGCGTCTGCGGGGCGAGGGCAGGTTTGGCGGCAGGTTCCGCGTTCATCGTCTTCTCCCGTTGTTTTCGTCGTGGGCTTGTTGTTGCGCCCGGCTCTGGTCGATGGCCTTGCGAAGTGTGGCGCAGAACGCGCGGCTTGAACAGTGGCCGACCGCTTCGCCCTTGCAAACAGCCATCCGCCTATGCTTCAACCGGCGTGGATCGCCGGTGACGCTTCGGCGGCGCCGGTTCCCTAGGAGTGTAGCTCAATTGGTAGAGCACCGGTCTCCAAAACCGGGGGTCGCAGGTTCGAGCCCTGCCACTCCTGCCAGCGAAGGCACCGAACTAGAATCAAAAGGCGTCGCGCTGGTGCAAAATGCAGGAAATGCGAACCCTGGCGATTGGCGCAAAACAAAACCCCTGCTGAAGTGGTCTGGTAGCCATCCACGGCAGGGGCTAGCGGATTCGGGCGCCGAGGTGGGGCTGGGGGCCTGGGGGTGCGCCCGATGATCCACCGAACTGCATCCAAGTGCCGTCCTCGGGTTCCAGCAAGTTAATTCATTGCATCGTGTTCAAATAAGCGCGAGCGATGCTGTTCTCTTAGAGAAGTGAGAGTGTGGCGACCAGCAGCAGCAACTCCAGTATCGCTGCAGCTATGAAATAGCGTTCTGCGGTATCCATGGGATGTCCCTCCAAAGGGATGTCCCACCAGCCCGTTGATACTTTCGTTACGTCAACAACTCCGCTGATGCAGGAAGGTTCAATGTGCGCGCGGGTTGTCATCTGAAGGACTCCAGCGCGCCTCAGTTTAGCCACTAAATTTGCCTCGCCGATGAACGCCTTCAGTCTGCGCCGATCAAGGCTGACGTGAATCCGTTAGGGTTGGACCAGCGGCGTGTACGAATGTCCGCTCCTAGGGGTAAAGCCGACATGCTCCGACGCGCTCTTCATCGCGCGGTTCTCCTCATTTCATGGCGGCGATCCTGTGCAAAGCCGCGCGCCATGCTCCTCATGCGCTTTTTGCAAGCGGGGCAGGTTGCCGTCTTTGTGCCGCGATTGATCTGCCAGCCGGCCTTTTTTGCTTGGGCGCAGCAACCAGAGAAGGTTTGACCCGTAAATGTCGCCTCGACACGCGGGTCATGCTGCTGATTGCAGAATAGATCGAGTGTGTACATGCCAATATAGGGGATCGCATCACCGTGGACGGGCATCAAGCGATTTCCAGTTCGGTAGCGGCTCTCCAAATCGCTTTGCGGGCATGCTCGGTTGATGTCCGCAACAGCGGCGAGCGCGAGCCCCCGTGGCGTTTCGCAGCATCATGTTCATGAAACTTCCGGAGGCAAACAACTCGCCAACATGCCATTTTGAGGTTGTCTCGGGTTTCAACGCTTTTTCGGCCTGGACCTGTCTGCCCGGCGTGGAAGCGCAATCCTTTCCTTCAGTTCGGTGCAGGTCTTGCGAACTTCGGCCGTCACCAGCGAGCAGTCCTCAATTTCAGCGAAAACGCGCTTGGCTTGGTCGCGATAGCGCGCTGCGGTTTCCTTTAACTCCTCAGTCACGGCCATCGCATCGCGGGTAATCGCCTCGCATCGCCCGACGCGCTCAATCAGATCGACGCCTATCGCCTCGATCTCCTTTGCCGTAATCTCGAATTCCCTGACCATGGCCTCTGCCGACAGCTTGCCAATCTCTGTGGCCCCGTCGCGATGCTCGACATAATCTGGCATAGCGAGGGCCGGTGCCCCCTCTGTTGGCGGTGCCACATCGTCAGGACTCGGCGCGGGGGCGGACGGTATGCTTCGAACCGTTGCCCCGATTTCCCGCTCCAGATCGGTCAAGGCTTGACCTAGCGGCGTTGGCTGCACCATCCCAGCCCTCCATTCGTAAAAGAGATTTGCTTAAAATAAAAATCAGTCATGGAGATTCCTGAGCTGCATTCGAAAACCGCGCAACAATACTCGTCTGTTAAGCTTGTTATTTAAGGTTTTTGTCCGCGTTGCGGGTTAATTCTGGAGCCCGAGAAATACTCGCATTCAATCAGGAAACGTGCGGTACCCCTGATCTCTGTCCACCGGACTTCACATTTTCACGTCAACCAAGCAGCCTTGGGTGAGGCTGCGCTGCGCGGCGCAAAGGCGGCCCCGCCGGGGCTCACAATTTGGCAGGGCCGCCCCCGACGGAGGGGGGCATTCGGGGGGAACCGAAAGCTCCGACGGGCTGAAATAGCTTACCGCTCAGGCCGGGATTGCGCGTGTCCGACTTCAACATAGAGTTAAGATCGGGCCGCCACAGAGGCGCAATGCCGGCGGCCCACGCCAATCACTGAGCGGCGCCTCTCTCCGAGGGGAGGCCCGCACCTTGACCTTCAGAAGCCGGCGCAGTACATAGCGGCGACCTGCAGCCGGCCCGTATGAAGCGGATATCCGGCGCGGCTATTAGAAATCCCCGAACAATCGAGCCCGCTTGCCGGCTCATCCTTCAAGAGAGGATTGGGTGGCTTCCGGGCTGTTCGGATTCCCTTAAGACAGTCAAATTCGTCCGGCGGCGGACGCGGAAACGCCATGGCCTTCAGCCCGTTCAAATTCCTGCAGGAAGTGCGCTCGGAGACCGCCAAGGTCACCTGGCCGACCCGCCGTGAAACGACGATCACCACCATGATGGTGTTTGTGATGGTTGCGTTGGCGTCAGTTTTCTTTTTCGCAGCGGATCAGATCATCCGCTTTTTGATCACCCTGATACTGGGCATTCATTGATGGCAACCGCCGCAGCTACTCAGACCACGGATAAGCGCTGGTATATTGTCCACGCCTATTCGAACTTCGAGAAGAAGGTCGCCGAATCGATCCGCGAGCAGGCCAAGCAGCGCGGACTCGAAGAGCTCTTCGAACAGGTGCTGGTGCCAACCGAGAAGGTCACCGAAGTGCGCCGTGGCCGCAAGATCGATGCCGAGCGCAAATTCTTTCCGGGCTATGTGTTGGTGAAGATGAAATTGACCGATGAGGCCTTTCATCTCATCAAGAATACGCCCAAGGTGACGGGGTTCCTCGGCGCGGAAAACAAGCCGATGCCGATTTCCGAAGCCGAAGCCATGCGGATCCTGCACCAGGTGCAGGAGGGCGTGGAGCGGCCGAAGGCGTCGGTTTCGTTCGAGATCGGGGAGAATGTGCGCGTGGCGGACGGCCCGTTCGCGTCGTTCTCCGGTGTGGTCGAGGAAATCGACGAGGCGCGTTCGCGCGTGAAGGTCGCGGTCTCGATCTTTGGTCGCGCCACGCCGGTCGAACTGGAATTCGGTCAGGTCGAGAAGGTCTGACCCGGAGAAGCGCAAGGCTTGTCTTTGCGCGAAGAGAGGCCGTGGGAGGACGAGGCGGTCGCCAGCCGCTTTGATCCGAACCACGAAACCTGAAACCGCCGGCCGCAAGCGCCGGCACAACAGGAGTATGAAATGGCAAAAAAAGTGACCGGATTCCTGAAATTGCAGGTGCCGGCGGGTGCCGCCAATCCCTCGCCCCCGATCGGCCCAGCGCTCGGTCAGCGCGGTCTCAACATCATGGAGTTCTGCAAGGCGTTCAACGCGCAGACGCAGAAAGAAGAAAAGAACACCCCGATCCCGGTGATCATCACCATTTACGCGGATCGTTCTTTCACCTTCGAGATGAAGACGCCGCCGATGTCCTACTTCCTCAAGCGGGCCGCAAAAATCGAATCCGGCTCGAAGGCGCCGGGCCGCGACAAGGCCGGCAAGGTGACGAAGGCGCAGGTGCGCGAGATCGCCGAGAAGAAGATGAAGGACCTGAATTGCGACACCGTCGAAGCGGCCATGAGAATGGTCGAGGGCTCCGCCCGTTCGATGGGTCTGGAAGTTGCGGGGTAAAGCGCCATGGCAATCGGAAAGCGTCTGAAGACAGCGCGTGAAGGCGTCAATCGCGAAAAGCTCTACCCGCTCCCTGAGGCCATCAAGATGGTCAAGGAACGGGCCAAGGCAAAGTTCGACGAGACCATCGAGGTCGCGATCAACCTCGGCGTCGATCCCCGCCACGCCGACCAGATGGTCCGTGGCGTGGTCATTCTGCCGAACGGCACGGGTCGCTCGTTACGGGTCGGCGTGTTCGCGCGCGGTGCCAAGGCCGACGAGGCGAGGGCCGCTGGCGCCGACGTCGTCGGTGCCGAGGACCTCGTGGAGAAGGTGCAGGGCGGCAACATCGATTTCGATCGATGCATCGCCACCCCCGACATGATGCCGCTGGTCGGCCGCCTCGGTAAGGTACTCGGTCCGCGCGGCATGATGCCCAACCCGAAGATCGGAACGGTGACCATGGACGTCACGACCGCAGTGAAGGGCGCCAAGGGCGGTTCGGTCGAGTTCCGCGTCGAGAAGGCCGGTATCGTGCAGGCCGGCGTCGGCAAGGCCTCGTTCTCCGAAGACAAGCTGGTGGCCAACGTGCGAGCGCTTGCGGATGCGGTCGCCAAGGCAAAGCCTGCCGGCGCGAAGGGCACCTATATCCAGCGCGTAGCGGTTTCTTCCACCATGGGGCCGGGCGTGAAAGTCGAACCGGGCACCTTGCTCGGCTGACAGCTGCGTGCGGCGGTTTCTCGGAGCAGGGGCGGAGTTGGGCAACCACTTCCGCCCCTCCTCATTGTGAGCCTCTTGAGGAATTCTCGATGCCCGAAAAGGTCCTGATCTATTCGCGTTTTCCCAAGGCGCTGATGCAGCGGATCGGCGAGCGCTTCGACCTCCTTGAAGCCGGTGGCAAACCGCCGGACCAGGTTTTCTCGGCAGAGCAACTCTCCGCGCTCAGGGCGATGGTTGCCGCGGGCGGCAGGCCGCTTGGCGGCGAAGTCATGGACACGATGCCGAGATTGGGTGCGATCGTGTGCTACGGCACCGGCTATGATGGTGTGGATCTGAAGGCTGCGGCGAGCCGTGGAATCGAGGTCGGCCACAGCCCCGGCGCGAACGCAGCATCAGTGGCCGATCTCGCCGTCGCCCTGTTGCTTTCGGTCACGCGGCGCCTCCTTGTTGCCGACAACTATGTGCGAAGCGGCGATTGGGCTGCGGCAAAGCCTTCGCCGATGATGCGTCCCCAGGCGGGGATGCCGGGCCGCAAGGTCGGTGTCTACGGCATGGGCGAGATCGGCGGCAAGATCGCCGCGCGCGTCGCCGCCTTCGAAGCTGAGGTCGGCTATTTCAGTCGCAGCCGCCACGAAGTGGCCTACCGCTATTTTCCAAGCCTGGAATCGCTTGCCGACTGGTGCAACGTCTTGATCATTGCCGTTCGCGCCGGAAGCGGCACTCATCATGCCGTCAACGCTGACATCCTCAAACGGCTGGGCGAAGACGGCTACGTCATCAACATTGCCCGCGGCTCGGTGATCGACCAGGACGCGTTGGTCAGCGCGCTGTTGGACAAGAGCATCGCCGGCGCCGGCCTCGACGTCTATGCACGGGAGCCGCACGCTCCCGACGCGCTCACGACGTTGCCAAACGTCGTGCTGACCCCACACATCGGCGGCCACACGCTGGAGTCGCACACCGCCATGCAGAATTGCGTCATCGCCAATTTGACGGCCTTCTTCGAAGGCAAGCCGTTGCCCTACCGGGTGGCGGGCATTTAGGGCCACTTCGGTCTGGAAGCCGCCCGAGTGGCTGGTCGAATTGGTCTGAATTTTGCTCTTGGCAAGGCGCGCCAGACCGGTTAAAGAGCCGCCTCCCGACGTGCTGGCCCCTGCTGGCACGTCGGTGCGCGCACTCCGATAGCCCGACACGATAGGAGATCATTCCTTTAGAGGATATCCATCCGGATGGCCCCAAGGGAAGGTGAGGCTTTATCGTTTGGCTTTAAGTGCGGCAGAGGTCTTTCCGGCTTGCCGGATGACCTCGATCCTGTCCGAGACTGCAGGCGCTCTGCGAAGAAACAACCGTTTCTTCAAAGGCTTAATCTCTTGGCCTGCATAGACGGGTGAAGACCGGATTTTGCTTTCCGCCGCAACTTGCGGAAGCTGATTGGGTTCGAACCTCGACACCCCGCGGGCCCGAAAAGGCAAGCGGGAGGGCAGGCTTCTAGTTGTCGTCTTGCCCTGTGTTCCCTTGGGACCTTTGTTCCGAGGTCAAGGCATTGGGTCGGACGGCGGATGCAACCCGGCGGCCACTTCCGATGAAGTAACGGCTGCCAACCGGAGAGAGCTTGCTGTGGAACGAGCGGCAAAAAAGGAGGCGGTCGAACAACTCCACACGGTCTTCAAGACCACGGGAGTAGCGATCGTTGCTCATTATTCCGGCCTCACCGTGGCCCAAATGCAGACCCTGCGCAGGCAGATGAGGCAGGCGGGCGCGGCCGTGAAGGTCTCGAAGAACCGTCTCGCCAAAATTGCTCTTGAAGGCACTGACGTCGCTGCCATCGGTTCCCTGTTGAGGGGGCCGACCGTGATCGCAACTTCGAATGATCCGGTCGCGGCGCCGAAGGTTGCCATCGATTTCGCCAAGGCCAACGAAAAGTTCGTCATCCTCGGCGGCTCGATGGGCAAGACCGTCCTGAATGTCGACGGCGTGAAGGCGCTCGCCTCGTTGCCGTCGCTCGATGAGCTGCGCGGCAAGATTGTCGGCCTGATCATGGCGCCGGCGACCAAGCTTGCTCAGCTCTCCAATGCGCCGGCGGCAAAGCTCGCCCGCGTCATTCAGGCCCATGCCTCAAAGAGCGAAGCGGCCTGACCCCTTCGCAAAACTCAAACCTGGTTCGAACCAACCTTTCAAGGAAACTGATCAATGGCTGACTTGCAGAAAATCGTCGACGACCTCTCGAGCCTCACCGTGCTCGAAGCGGCCGAACTCGCAAAGCTCCTGGAAGAGAAGTGGGGCGTCTCGGCTGCGGCTGCGGTCGCGGTGGCCGGTCCCGCCGCCGGCGGCGGTGGCGCTGCCGCTCCGGTGGAAGAGAAGACCGAATTCACCGTGGTTCTGGCTGCCGCCGGCGACAAGAAAATCGAGGTCATCAAGGAAGTCCGCGCCATTACTGGCCTGGGCCTGAAGGAAGCCAAGGACCTCGTCGAAGGCGCGCCCAAGCCAGTGAAGGAAGGCGTCAACAAGGAAGAAGCGGACAAGATCAAGGGCCAGCTCGAGAAGGCTGGCGCCAAGGTGGATCTGAAGTGAGTGTGCTTACTTGGATACCGTCGGCTAGGATGAGCAAAAGGCGTGCAGCGGAAGGCCTTTGAGCGCACCAAACACGGAAAAGTGTGGGGATTTGCAGGTTCACCCCTCGAATCTCCGCGATTGCCGTCCCATATGGGAGCGGCGGCACGAAAGGGCGGCAGACAGGGAAGCGGCGTTTCCCCGCAGGCCGTCGGGAGATAGGCGATTTCGGGCTTTTGCAGTCCGTAATGAGACGGTTTTGACGGGCGGTTGCGACCCAGGTCGCTCCGCGCGTCGTTTTGCGTTTTGAAGGTCTGAAGAACAGACTCGGGTCGCCAAGCCTGAACTCGGTCTTCCGTCCCTCGAAATGGATCGAAATTCAAATCCGGACCCGGCGTCGAGCCGTCGTTCGGAAGGGTTGCCCTGCCAGGGCAACGATAACGAGAGGCCACGATGGCGCAGCAGACATTCACCGGTCGCAAACGCGTTCGCAAGTTCTTCGGACATATCAAGGAAGTCGCCGAGATGCCGAACCTCATCGAGGTTCAAAAGGCTTCCTATGACCAGTTTCTGATGGTCCAGGAACCGATGGGCGGTCGGCCGGATGAAGGCTTGCAGGCTGTTTTCAAATCAGTGTTCCCGATCAGGGATTTCTCGAACACCTCCGAACTGCATTTCGTCTCCTACGAATTTGAGGCGCCAAAATACGACGTCGACGAGTGCCGCCAGCGCGGCATGACCTACGCTGCCCCGCTCAAGGTCAAGCTGCGGCTTGTGGTGTTCGATATCGACGAGGAGACGGCCGCTCGCTCGGTCAAGGACATCAAGGAACAGGATGTCTACATGGGCGACATTCCGCTGATGACGATGAACGGCACCTTCATCGTCAACGGTACCGAGCGCGTCATCGTTTCTCAGATGCATCGTTCGCCCGGCGTGTTTTTCGATCACGACAAGGGCAAGACTCACTCCTCGGGCAAACTGTTGTTCGCCGCCCGCGTCATTCCCTACCGGGGATCCTGGCTCGACATCGAGTTCGACGCCAAGGACATTGTCCATGCGCGCATCGACCGCCGCCGCAAGATCCCCGTGACCTCGCTGATGTTCGCGCTCGGCCTCGACGGCGAGCAGATCCTCGGCACCTTCTACAAGAAGATCATCTACAAGCGCACCAAGGACGGCTGGCGCGTGCCCTTCGATGCCAACCGCTTCCGTGGCTACAGCACCGTCAACAACCTGGTCGACGCCGACAGCGGCAAGGTGGTGCTCGAGGCGGGCAAGAAGCTCACCGTGCGCGCCGCGCGCCTGCTCCAGGAGAAGGGGCTGAAGGCGCTGCGCATGTCCGACGAGGAGCTGGTCGGCAACTACGTCGCCGAAGACCTCGTCAATCCGAAGACCGGCGAAATCTATGCCGAGGCCGGCGAGGAAATCACCGACAAGCTCCTGAAGGTGCTGAACGAGCAGGGTTACAAGGAACTGCCGCTGCTTGACATCGACCACGTCAACGTCGGCGCCTATATCCGTAACACGCTGCATGCCGACAAGAACATGACGCGCGAAGACGCGCTGTTCGATATTTATCGGGTCATGCGTCCGGGCGAGCCGCCGACGCTCGAGTCCGCCCAAGCGATGTTCCAATCGTTGTTCTTCGATGCCGAGCGCTACGACCTGTCGGCGGTCGGCCGCGTCAAGATGAACATGCGCCTCGATCTCGATGCGCCCGACACCCAGCGCACGCTGCGCAAGGAAGACATCCTGGCCGTCATCAAGACGCTGGTCGATCTGCGCGACGGCAAGGGCGAGATCGACGACATCGACCACCTCGGCAACCGCCGGGTCCGCTCGGTCGGCGAGCTCATGGAGAACCAGTATCGCATCGGCCTGCTCCGCATGGAGCGCGCCATCAAGGAGCGCATGTCGAGCGTCGATATCGACACCGTGATGCCGCAGGACCTGATCAACGCAAAACCGGCTGCCGCCGCCGTGCGCGAGTTCTTCGGTTCCTCGCAGCTGTCGCAGTTCATGGACCAGACCAACCCGTTGTCCGAGATCACCCACAAGCGTCGTCTGTCGGCGCTCGGTCCGGGCGGTCTGACCCGCGAACGCGCCGGCTTCGAGGTGCGCGACGTGCATCCGACGCACTACGGCCGTATCTGTCCGATCGAGACGCCTGAAGGTCCCAACATCGGTCTCATCAACTCGCTCGCCACCTTTGCACGCGTGAACAAGTATGGCTTTGTCGAAACGCCGTACCGCAGGGTGAAGGATGGCCGTGTCACCGACGAGGTGATCTATCTCTCGGCCATGGAAGAGGGCCGTTACCGTGTCGCGCAAGCCAACGTGCCGCTCGACAATCGCGGCCGTTTCACCGAAGACCTCGTCGTCTGCCGTCATGCCGGCGAAGTGCTTCCAGTGTCGCCCGACAAGGTCGACTATATGGACGTCTCGCCCAAGCAGCTGGTGTCCGTTGCCGCGGCGTTGATCCCGTTCCTGGAGAACGACGACGCCAACCGCGCGCTGATGGGCTCGAACATGCAGCGCCAGGCGGTGCCGCTGGTTCGTGCCGAGGCGCCGTTCGTCGGCACCGGCATGGAAGGCGTGGTTGCGCGCGACTCCGGTGCTGCGATCGCAGCCCGCCGCTCCGGCGTGATCGACCAGATCGATGCCACGCGCGTGGTCATTCGCGCCACCGAAGATCTCGATCCGACCAAGTCGGGCGTCGATATCTACCGGCTGATGAAATATCAGCGCTCCAATCAGTCGACCTGCATCAACCAGCGTCCGCTGGTGAAGGTCGGCGACGTCGTCAGGAAGGGCGACATCATTGCCGACGGTCCCTCGACCGATCTCGGCGAACTCGCGCTCGGCCGCAACGTGCTGGTCGCGTTCATGCCGTGGAACGGTTACAATTTCGAAGACTCGATCCTGCTTTCGGAGCGGATCGTGAAGGACGACGTCTTCACCTCGATCCATATCGAGGAGTTCGAGGTGATGGCCCGCGACACCAAGCTGGGGCCTGAGGAAATCACCCGCGATATTCCGAACGTTTCGGAAGAAGCGCTGAAGAACCTCGATGAGGCCGGCATCGTCTACATCGGTGCCGAAGTGCGTGCCGGCGACATCCTGGTCGGCAAGATCACGCCGAAGGGCGAAAGCCCGATGACGCCGGAGGAGAAGCTGTTGCGCGCGATCTTCGGCGAAAAGGCCTCCGACGTCCGCGATACCTCGCTGCGTGTCCCGCCTGGAGTGCAGGGCACTATCGTCGAGGTGCGCGTGTTCAACCGCCACGGCGTCGACAAGGACGAACGTGCGCTCGCGATCGAGCGGGAGGAAATCGAGCGTCTTGCAAAGGACCGCGACGACGA
>Ga0306922_10004915_pt1 | contig 12704 bp, 13 predicted proteins | sample sta12Cox44000082_FD_203758 | JGI IMG/M metagenome (GOLD analysis project Ga0306922, IMG submission 203758) | Lab enrichment of tropical soil microbial communities from Luquillo Experimental Forest, Puerto Rico - statoxic.12C.oxic.44.000.082 (v2)... | ecosystem: Environmental > Terrestrial >... | reverse complement strand
AGCATGGCATTGGTGCATTGGCCGGGTTCTGGCCAATGCACCATAATTTTTTGGATGCTGTTGAAAATTCGGCTGACCGGCAAGCGGCGCAGGCTAATGAGTCAGTTTGAATTGTAACAGTTCGCCACTTCCCGTAGCGCTATTTGGGGCAATCTTCATCAGCGCAATTATGGCTACCGACGGGGGCGAGATGTGCGGGGGCGCTAAATGGGCTCTCAGTGTAGGAGATTACAGCTACTCCCAAAGAGATTTGGGTGACGTGCGTCGATTCGGAGTCGAACACGTCTTTATAAGTGACGTCGCCAAGAACATAGCCATAAAGCCTGCCGGCGAACATATCGGCCACTTGGGGTCTTTGGAAACCACAAAACGCAAAGATACCTGTTTTTGGCGCGATAACTTGCGGCAAATGTTCTTCCGCCTCTTGGTGCAGCAAACCCCAAGGCTCTACGAGCCTGGTTGGCGAAGTTGCACATCTAACCAGGAAGCGCAACTCGCGCGTGCGGGTGTTGCCGCTATTGGCGAAAGTAGTCTGCATGCCAAGAAATTCCCCTACAGTCGGATTTGGATCTCTCGCCCCAACGGGAACAACATTTCCATGAACAAATGCTCGCTCGCTAACAACAAGGGTATCATGGGCAGTTATCCACTGTTTACGGGTATAATAAGCAGCAAATCCGGCCGCTATAGCGGCAGCTATAACGAAGAAAAACGTAATAATATCCAGCCAATGTTTGGGTTCGGGCTTGGGGCGGGATTGATTGCCTTCGGGGCGTCCCTGGGGATGATCGCCGCTCGACATCGGGGGCCTCTGTTCTTTGTGTTGGCCATAACAATATTTATTGGGGCATGGTGACGATGCTATTTACGGACCTAATCCAATGGTTTTTATCGGTCAATTTCATGTGAAATCTATCCGACCAAAAGGGCACCGCATGGACTCGCTTCGCGATCCTCAATTACCCGCACTATGTCGGCGATCGACCATAGTCTAGTCGTCACGCCTGCCGCCATCGCTGGAGTCACCCGCAAGCTCTGGTGAATGCGCACGAAATTGTAGTGCATGAAGTGGATCGCGACCGAGTGCGCGTGATTTTCGGCCTTTTTCGAGAATCCGTTGCGCAATCTTGTAAACCGCCTCATCGACATGCGCATAGTCAAATTCTGACGCTCGACGTAGCTCGTCGAGATGTGCTTCGGGTCCGGATCACCTGAGCAACAAAATGTCTTTGTCCCTTGGATTTGCGCTAGACTGTACCGGCCTGCCGGATGCGGCACCTCCCCATAAAGCTTGATGAGCTGGGCGTAATCAACATCGGCACCGAAGCCAGCTTCAACCGCCTCTAAGTATGCCCGGTGTCCGTCGCTTGTGACCTGAACGCGATTGGCGAGCCGTTTGGATAGATCGCAGACGAATTCAATCGCGGTTGCGCCGCTCCGGTCGCCGACACGCCACGACGGGATCAACTTCGTATCAGCATCGAGCGCAACCCACGTCCAGATGTCTCCAGCCTCGTCCGGCGCATTCTTCGCGAACGGGTTGCGCTGTTTCGCGTAACAGAATGCCCAAATCTCATCGAGTTGGAGCCGTTTACATGGCAGATCGCGGAACACGAGATCCTGATAGGCCGAGAACGCCACGCCCGCATCCTCCAACAGCTTGACGATCGTGTTCTTGCTCGCTCCAGTCATCCGAACAATCGCCCGAATGCTGTTGCCCTCGACCATCATTCCGAGGATCTGAGCGCGGCGTTCGTTGGTCAGGCGATTCATACTGACCATTATGCTTGAGTTGAGAGCCGGGATCAAGCCCTCATTATGCGATTGACTAAATTTATTCGTTTAGATAAATTTAGTCAATCAACTACGTGAGGCTAACGATGACAAAACCGGCGTTCGAAAATCCCTTCCGGCCCGGCGCTGGTCATATGCCCCCGTACCTCGCGGGCCGCACGGTGGAACAGGACGAAATGCGACATCTTCTCGACCAACGCGTGGTGATGTCGAATCTGGTTCTCACCGGCCTTCGCGGGGTTGGAAAGACCGTCCTGCTTGAAACGTTCAAACCTCTCGCCACGGCACACGGCTGGCTTTGGTGCGGTAACGATCTATCCGAGCAAGCAAGCATTAGCGAGGAAACAATGGCGATCCGCATCCTCGCCGACATTGCACTGATCACATCGGCAATGGTGGTAAAGGAGACCAGACAACTAGCACTAGGCTTTGCGAGAACAGAAAGAGTAATTCACGAGCCATTGAATTACGATGTTTTAATGGAGCACTTTCACCAAACACCCGGCCTTATTTCTGATAAACTCAAATCAACAATAGAGTTCGTATGGTCTGTTATGCCACAAGCGGCCATTTCTGGCATAATCTTCGCCTACGATGAGGCACAAACACTAGCAGACCACGTTCCTGACAAACAATTCCCGATGTCTTTATTACTTGATGTTTTCCAATCCCTGCAGCGGAAAAACATTCCGATTATGTTAGCCCTGTCTGGCCTACCGACCCTGCCCGCAAAATTGGTTGAGGCTAGAACTTATTCAGAAAGAATGTTCCACACGACGTTTCTGAAACCATTGGACGAAGTGGACGCCCGCTTGGCAATAACCGTTCCAATCAAAGACAGTGACTGTCCAATCAGTTTTTCGGAAACGGCGATTCAGGTAATTATGCGTGAATCCGCTGGCTATCCATTCTTCATTCAATATTTCTGTCGTGATGTATTTGATGTGTGGATAGCAAAAATCCAACAGGGAGAGGCCCTGTCGGTTCCCGTTTCTGACATTATCCGCAAACTGGATAATGACTTCTTCCACGGGAGATGGGCTAAAACAACAGATCGCCAGCGGGAGTTGTTGCAGGTGGTCTCTATGCTAGAAAATGCAGATCTTGAATTCACGGTGCAGGAAGTCGTTGCGTCGTCTCAAGACACACTAAAGAAGGCATTCACCCCAAGCCATGTCAGCCAGATGCTTTCCGCTCTCGCGCAAGCCGGACTAGTTTACAAGAATCGCCACGGCAAATATTCTCTTGCGGTGCCCCTATTGGCGCAATTCATACAGCGGCAAACTGCAGCGACAATTAAGTGGCCGGCTCCTTAGTAGTCTTCGCCCACCTAGCTTGTGCCGCTTTTCTCGCGATGACCCTGCGTTTGGGCGCAGGCACGGCTTCAGCTCTGGCGGACCCGCCTTTCTGACCACCCAAGCGACCGCGAGCGACAGCCGCGATATCCTTGCCATCATCGACTTTGTCCTCGACCTGACCGGTAGCGATATCGACGATGAGGTTCCCGAGCTGCATCGGGTCGCGCGGGCGCTTGAGACGACGGGTTGCCATGCTGGTAATATGGCACGATGCGTGGCGGTCGAAAACGCGTCGCAGAGACTGTTATAATTCAAACTGAGCCATTACCCGGCGCAGGCTTGAGTTGGCGCAAGGACGTGTCAGGATTTACCGTTCTCGACGATCCGCCGCCAGCCATCGGCGCGCTTATTGACCCTCTCGGTCAACTCGGGATCGGGCTTGCCGTCATTGCCGAGCCCGCAACAGAACCCATCGCAGGGCTCCCTTATACCCCGTAAGAATTTGGGACCGCAGAGCGCCTTCATCGTAATCTTTCTCATCAATATAGAGCTATGATTAGCTGCCAAAAATGCTGGCTTTAGAGCATCATTGAGATCTGAGACGTAATCCTGGAATGATTGAACTCTTTTTTAGAGAGATTCTCTTACCTTTCTAACCTTCCTACCTCGTACACTATGCGCGTACCTGAGAGCTCGGATGCGTTCCCCGCCCCGACTGTTAGCTAGTGGTACGAATTAGACAGATGGTTCCCGTTCTCCCTTCTCGTCGCCCCCGCGAAAGCGGGGGTCCAGGGCGGCGGGTACGGCGTTGGCAGCCCTGGGTGCCCGCTTTCGCGGGCATGACGATGAGAGGGGCGGGTACTAAGCGTCAAATTCGCACCACTAGCTTTCGGGAACTGCTTCCTGGTGCAAAGAGCCTGGCTATAAGGCGGCGCGCCGGTCAGCCGCGCCACACTGGCACCAGGTGTGGCCCTTGGCAATTTCGTTCTTGCTTTGTACTATAATATCGGCCCCAAAGCAAGCACTTGCTGCGTTCTGGTCGCTCTGTACGCCAATGCCTCGCGGGTCAGCTACGCTCACCAGCTCGCCGAATGCTTCCGCATGCTGACCGACCATTCCGCCCGGTTGCTGAATTTGCCCGTATTACGGCGTCAGGGCAACCCGCCGCTCTCGTCGTGATCGGGGCTTCGTCACCCGAGCAGGCTGTCGCCGAAATTTGCCAGCCTCTCGCCGTCTTCAAGCGCGGCCGCCGGACGGCAACCCGTCACGCTCCGCAACTTCACTACCCGGCCTGACGTCGAGGCGTTCGCGCAGCCAGCGGCGTCCGGTGACCTCGATAAATCGATAGCTGAGCGTCGCCAGGCCGAGGCTCACCACGATCATTGCGGTCAGCACCAGGAGCGACGGTTTCGGCGGCAATTTGCCGAGATCGATAGCAGGAGCCAACCGGACCGTCTCTAGAACGACGAACAGCACAAACCAGTGGAGGAGGTAAACGGAATAGGAGATGTCGCCGAGCCAACGGAACGGCGCCGAGTTCAGCAGACGTGCCAACCGTCCCTTGTTGCGTACGGCCGCCAATATCAACAGCGGAAAAAGCGCGATGATGCCGAGATCCGGAGCCGCCACGTGGAGGAGCGCTCCCAGCAGGAGCGTTATAACCAAGAGGGTCATGTCGGTCGCCAGTAGCGGCGCGAACAAGCCGCTGTGATAGCCGCTATAGAGCAGCGATCCGGCGAGAAACTCGGGCAGGCAGCGAAGGATCGCGTAAGTTCCGTTCCATTGGTTGAAGTAATCGCCCGTGCGGTAGGCCAGCCACCCCAATACCGTCAGCGGCAACGCCCCGAATGCTGTTTTACCGGCCGGTCCCGCCCGCCACAGCACCGGGGATAGCAACGGAAAGAGCAAATAGGCGAGGAACTCCAGGCTGATCGACCATGCGGGATTGTTCCAGCTCAGTCCCCGCGCCCACAACCCCTGGAGCATTAAGAAATTTGCCAAGAGCCCGCCTAGCGATTGCTCGCCGACAAGAGGTATCGGCTCGACAAAGCCTTTGAGCGCAAATGTCGCAATCCGTTCGGCAATCGCGGCTGCGACGAACAGCAGCAATACAACGATATGTAACGGATAGATACGTGCCAGCCGAGCTTTGAGAAAATCTCGGTATCGCTGCGCTGTTACCCGTAGCGCAAAGCTTTCCTTGTAGACATGCGTAATAACAAAGCCGCTCAGTATGAAGAACAGATCAACGGCCAAGTAGCCCTTGTAGACCGCGCCCGTATAGCGATCCGGATGAATCGCCGGAAAACGCCAGCAAAAATGAAATAAGACAACCCACAGCGCGGCAATGCCACGCAGCGGGGTCAGTGAAGCGAGCTGCTCGACCGATCCGGACGACCGCGCCCGCGCGCTGTCCGCGGTATTCCCCTGCGCTCGCTCGGCGACGACCCCTCTACCCATCTTCCCCCGAAACTCGCTGTTGGCAACTGGAGCACAACAAGTTCCGGGTCACTTGCGTTCCGCGGCGCGCCCTGAGCGGAGCGGACGGACACGCATGCACTCCCGACGAACGCTGACCGCGAAATCGCCGCGATCCTAAGTTAGCTTCACCGGCGCGACAGGAGAGGCGGGACCATGGGTGATCGGTCGGTGCATGCGGGTGACGTGCGTCGGAGCGTGGCGGCGACCCGAGATGGGAACACGGTCAGGCTCACGTGCTGCTCTCCCTGCTCGGCCTTGCCGTGTGACTGGCCCTGCAGCAATTCCCGTCATTCCCGGTTACGCGCAGAAAATCCCCGATTAGGCCAGAAAAAATTCCCGGTTAGGAGTCCGCAAAATTCGCGCAACCTATTGAAATATCACGTAATCTCTCTGTTAGGTGGAAATATTTCCCGGTTATTTCCCGGTTCACGGGAATTCGCACCCCTTGCGCTACCTCACGGGCCCGATCGGCGGCATGGTCAAGACGCCGGGGGTGTCGAGGATCGTTTCGAGGCGCTGGAGGAGCGGCTGCACCGCTTTCAGGGAGCGCTCGATCGTCCCTGAACTAAGGCTGCCGTCTTCGCGCTCCTTGCCGGAGAGGCGGTTGTAGATGAGCTCCGGCAGGGTTTCTTCGCGGGGGAAGACGGTGAGCGTGATCGGCGCGTCCGGGGGCAGTTTGGCGGCTTCTTTGGCGAGGCGGAGCGCTACCGCATAGCCGCCGAGCTCGTCGACGAGGCCGCGCGCCTTGGCGTCCTCACCGGACCACACCCGGCCTTTGGCGACCGCCTCGACCGCCTCCTGGGTCATGTGGCGGCCGGTCGCGACGTGATCCTTGAAACCCTTGTAGATTTCGTCGAGGAACGCTTCGAGGCGGTCGTGGGCGCGCGCCGTAAAATCGGCGGTCGAGCTGAACATCGCCGCATTGGTGCCGATTTGCGCCGCATCCGTCGAGACGCCGATCTTTTTGAGTAGATCCGCGACCACCAGCTTGCCGGCGAGCACCCCGATCGAGCCGGTCAAGGTCGCCGGTTCGGCGACGATCTTGTCGGCCGCCGCAGCCGCGTAATAGCCGCCCGAGCCGGCGACATCGCCCATCGACACGATGACCGGCTTGCCGCGCTCGCGGGCAAAAACGACCTCACGCCAGATCGATTCGGACGCGACCGCGGAGCCGCCCGGGCTGTCGATGCGGAAGAGGATCGCGCGCACCGCCGAGTCGCGAACCGCCGCGCGAAAAGCGCGGGTCATCTCGGTTGCGGCCATCACATTCGATCCGGTCACCGGGTTTGCGGCGCCATCGCCGCTCCGTACGACGAGGCCTGAGCCATAGATCAGCGCGATCGTCGCACCCTCGCGGTGCGGATGCCCGGCGCGGTCGAGATAGCTGGTCAAGCTCACCACCTCGGCGCCCGACCCAGCGCGCGCCCTGGCGTGGGCGGGCACCTCGTCGCGATAGCCGAGCCGATCGACGAGCTTTGCCTCGACCGCCTCTTCGCCGAGGAGCGGGCCGCGGTCTATCAGACCGCGCACTGCGGCTTCCGACAATTTGCGGCCCTGTGCAATGCCGCGGACAATCTGCCCGGCCACCGAGGCGAGCAGCGCTTCGACTTCTTCGCGATGCGCCGGCGTCATCTTGGTTTCGGTCAAGAGGTTCATCGCGGTCTTGTATTCTTCGCGATGGTCGAATTCCGGAACGATCCCGAGAAGGTCGAGAGTGCCCTTCAAGAACGGTGATTCGGCATAGAGCCCCGTCAGGCCGACATTCCCCATCGGCTGCAGCCAAACCTCGTCGAAGGCGGTCGCCAGGTAATAGGGCCGGGTTCCGGGGCCGAACTCCCCGAAGCTGTCGGCAAACGCCAAGGCGAACTTGCCCTTGCTGCGGAATGCGGCGATCGCGTCGCGCACCTCCTGGACCTTGGCCAGGCCGTTCTCGTCGGATCCGACCCGAGCGAGCAGCCCCTTGACGCGCGGATCGTCGCCAGCGGCCTCGATGGCATCGAGAAAATTACGCAACGTCAGCCTGCCGCCGACGAGGAGCCGCAGGAGCGGCTCTTCGCTGGCGCGTTCGGGAAGTTCCCGTGTCAGGTCCACGCTCAGTAGGATGCTGCCGGGAAGCGGGGTCACCGACGGCTTCAGCCCCCCGACCAACAGCGTGACGCCGGCGACGAGCAGCACCGTGACAAAGCCGATCACAGCAAAAAAGCCTACGATCAGGCGCCGCATGCCGGACCCTTCAGTCGCTCTCGCCCGGCTGGGTCATCGATCCCAGCGGTGATACTCTCGATTGGGAATGATATCGAGACCACTCGCCATCCGGTTCGACATGTTAAAGAACGCGACGGTCTCGGAGAGGTCGAAGATATCCTCTTCCGCAAGACCCACCTTGCGCAACCCCGCGCGATCCTCCTCGGCGACGGCCGCCGGGGTGGTCGTCAGCTTCCAGGCAAAATCGAGCATCGCACGCTGGCGCGGTTCGAGCGGCGCGATACGGTAGTTCATTACCAGCATCTCGCCAAGCTCGGGATCGCCGGAGAGACGGCGCACCGCCTGGCCATGTGCGACCAGGCAGTAATAGCAGCGGTTGGCGCTCGACACGACGACCGCGACCATCTCGCGCTCAAGCTTGGTGAGGCCCGAAGGGGCCAGCATCAGCTCGTTGTACACCGCCACGAAATTGCGCAGCTTTTGCGGGCGCAGGCTGTAGGCGCGCAGCACATTAGGCACGATCCCGAGCTTTTTGCGGCAAAGCGCGAACAGCGCCTGAAGATCCTCGTCCAGCACCTCGGGGTTGGGCACCGGCAGCGCCGAGATGTGGTCCGGCTGCGGCATCTCATACGGCTCCGCCGAGGGCGCGGTGACGCAACAGATGATCGGCGAGCACGCAGGCAACCATCGCTTCGCCGACCGGGACGGCGCGTATGCCCACACAAGGATCGTGCCGGCCGTGCGTTTCGATCTCGACCTCGTTGCCGTTGGCATCGACGGTGCGCATCGGATGCAGGATCGAACTGGTCGGCTTCACGGCGAAGCGGACGACGATGTCCTGGCCGGTCGAGATCCCGCCGAGGATGCCACCGGCATTGTTCGACAGAAACACGAACCGGCCGTCATCCATCCGCATCTCGTCGGCGTTCTCTTCTCCTTTGAGCGAAGCGGCGGCGAACCCGGCGCCGATTTCCACGCCCTTCGCCGCGTTGATCGTCATCAGCGCGCTGGCGAGATCGCCGTCGAGCTTGTCATAGACCGGCTCGCCGAGCCCGGCGGGAACACCGCTCGCGACGATTTCGATGACGGCACCCGCCGACGAGCCGGCCTTGCGCACGCTGTCGAGGTAGTCGGCCCAGCCCAGCGCCGCTGCGGCGTCTGGGCACCAGAACGGGTTCTCCTCGGTTGCTCGCCAATCCCAGGCGTCGCGATCGATCGCATGCGGCCCGATCTGGATCAGCGCCCCGCGAATCGTGACATCGGGCCCGAGGATTTTGCGCGCGACCGCCCCCGCCGCGACACGCGATGCGGTCTCTCGGGCCGATGCGCGGCCACCGCCGCGATAATCGCGTATCCCGTACTTCTTCCAGTAGGTGTAATCGGCGTGTCCAGGTCGAAAGCGGTCGGCGATATTGCGATAATCCTTCGACCGCTGGTCGGTGTTTTCGATCAAGAGCTGGATCGGGGTGCCGGTCGTTACGCCCTCGAACACGCCGCTCAGGATGCGTACCAGATCCTCTTCCCGACGCTGCGTCGTGTAGCGCGACTGACCGGGCTTGCGCTTGTCGAGCCAATGCTGGACGTCGGGCTCGGCGAGCGGCAGCCGCGGCGGCACGCCGTCGACGACGACACCGATTGCCGGCCCGTGGCTCTCGCCCCAGGTGGTGAAACGAAACAATGTGCCGAACGAATTGCCCGCCATGGATCAACGATTCTCATCGTCCCGTGGGCTTTCAGCCCACGGGCTAGTTCCGTAGGGGAGGCCGGGACCCATGCCCGCCATGGATACCGGCCTTCGCCGGAACGACGAATCACTCGCCGGGACCGGCCTGCGCATCCCGCTCAAACCACCGAAATATCTGGGGCGTCGACGGCTTTCATGCCGACCACGTGATAGCCGCAATCGACGTGATGGACTTCGCCGCTGACCCCGGCGGAGAGATCGCTCAACAGATAAAGCCCGGCGCCGCCGACATCCTCGATCGTGACATTCCGCTTCAGCGGCGAATTCAGCTGGTTCCACTTTAGGATGTAGCGAAAGTCGCCAATACCGGAGGCGGCCAATGTCTTGATTGGTCCGGCGGAAATCGCGTTGACGCGGATGTTGTCGCCGCCTAGGTCGACGGCGAGATAACGCACGCTCGCCTCGAGCGCCGCCTTTGCCACGCCCATTACGTTGTAATGCGGCATCACCCGCTCGGCTCCCGAATAAGTGAGCGTCAACAAACTGCCGCCTGCCGTCATCAGAGGTGCTGAGCGCTGGCATAGATCGGTGAACGAGTAGCAGGATATCTCCAGGGTTCGCAGAAAGTTTGCGCGCGTCGTTTCGAGGTATTTTCCTTTCAGTTCTTCCTTGTCGGAGAAGGCGATCGCATGAACCACGAAATCGAGCCTTCCCCAGCGGCACGACAGCGCGCCGAAAACTGCATCGAGGCTCTCCTCGGAGGTCACGTCGGCCTCCAAGACAAAATCGCTGTCGAGGCTTTGAGCAAGTGGCTTCACACGCTTGCCCAGCGCCTCCCCTTGATAGGTGAAGGCGAGAGCCGCGCCATGGGCGTGCAGCGCCTTGGCTATCCCCCAAGCGATCGATCGCTCATTGGCGACACCCATGATGAGCCCTTGCTTACCCGCCATCAGCGGCATCGGCTTCCTCATTCTTCGCGGTTCCGCGTATCCTACACGAAGCAGCAAGCTCGGGCCAATCACGGCGGCTCGGGGCCGGGACGACCGCCGTCCGCTTCTTGTTTAGAAGACGAGGGCAACTAAGGTTTCGAGAATGATCTCTGGCGAGGAACAGAGCCATCCTGCCCCAGGGCGTGGAAAGCTTCGGCATTGGATGGCCACCGTGGCCGCCTTCGCAGGATATTCCTCACGTCGGTTCGGTGCCGACGGCTGCTTTGCGGCCTCTGGCGCGCTAAGCTATACGACGTTGGTTTCGCTGGTGCCGTTAGCGGTTATCGCGTTCGGCACGCTGTCGGCCTTTCCGATATTTGCGAAAGTGCACGATCAGCTGGTCGCGCTCGTGTTCCAAAATTTGGTGCCGTCGATCGGCGAGCAGGCCGCCTGGTGGTTTCGCGCTTTCGCAGATTCGGCGGCGCAGACGACCGCGATCGGCGTCGCCGGAATCGCTGCTACCGGCGTCCTGTTGCTGGTCACTGTCGAGGATCAGCTCAACCTGATCTGGCGGGTCACCTCGCCGCGCCCCTGGGTGCAGCGTATTCTCGCCTATTGGACATTGATAACTCTAGGCCCGCTGCTGATCGGGATCAGCCTGTCCCTGTCGACCTACTTCGAAATCGCGGCGCGTCAAGTCGGCATCGCGCAGGAAGCGGTCGCATGGTTCGCCGGCAGCTGGTTGCACGGTGTTGCGCGCGCGGTACCGGCCGTGCTCGAATTCATCGCTCTGACCTTGCTCTACTGCCTCATTCCCAACTGTGCGGTGCGCTGGCGGGACGCTGCCCTTGGTGCGGCGATTGCCACTTTAGCGATCGAAATCCTGAAGGTCGGGTTTTCGATTTATATCGGCGTCTCGTCGTTCTATCAGACGGTGTACGGCGCGCTCGCGATCATCCCGATTTTTCTGCTGTGGATGTATATCTCGTGGATGGCGGTGCTGCTCGGGGCTGTCGTCGCAGCTGCGTTGCCGAATTGGCGGATCGACGAGCGCGTCGGGACCATTCCGTCCGGTGGCGTGCGGCTCGGCTTCAGCCTCGCGCTGATCGCCTCTCTGGCGCGAGCGCAGCGGAACGGCGACCCGAGATCCACCCCGGGGCTGGCCTCGGAGCTTGGAGTAGCGACGACGGTGATCGACGAGCACATGAAGCCGCTCGCCGAGGCGCGTTTCGTCGCGCATACGCAGGAGGGGTTGTGGGTGCTCGCCTGGAGCCCGGAGACGGCGACCTTGCACGATCTCTACGAGGCGTTGCGCTTGCCCCTCGCCGGCCGCTGGACGGAGCAGGTATCCGCCCCTTGGCAGCGGCTGGTCGCGCCAGCAATGGATCGCATTGTCAAGGCCGAAGCCGCTGCGATGCAAACGACCATCGCTTCGCTGATTGCTGAGACCCTCGAACCCGCCCCGCGCCGCCGCGTCCGCTGGCGCTCGGCTAACCCGATTGCCGAGAGGGTGGCAACGGAGTAGGTCGGGCGGATCGGAGCCGAAGGAAGTCGAATGATGGACGAGATTGTCGAGGTCGAACCGCTACAACCATTCCGGCGATGGTTCGACGAAGCTTGGCAAGGCGAGACCAACGCACATGCGATGAGCTTAGCGACAACCACACCGGACGGCAGACCGTCAGTGCGCGCCGTGCTACTGAAAGGGCTCGATGAGCGCGGATTCGTGTTTTACACCAATCTCGAGAGCCGAAAATCGAAGGAGTTGTTCTCGAACCCCCACGCCGCGCTGTGCTTTCTGTGGAAGTCGCTGAACCGGCAGGTCCGGATCGAGGGCGTCGTCGAGCCGGTGGCGGACGAGGAGGCAGATGCGTATTTTGCGACCCGGCCGCGCGACAGCCAGATCGGCGCGTGGGCCTCTGACCAGTCGCAGCCGCTCGCGAACCGCGCCGAGCTCGAGCGGCGGGTGGGCGAGTTTTCACAGCGCTTTGGGAACGAGGCCGTGCCGCGGCCGCCATATTGGTCGGGCTTCCGGCTGATCCCCCAGCGCATAGAGTTCTGGCAGGAGCGGCCCTTTCGATTGCATGATCGGCTATTATTCATCCGCAAAGGCGAGGGATGGCAGCGGGAACGACTTTTCCCTTGATCCACGGACCAGCGGCAGATCGCCTGCGCCGCTTGGCGACCTACGCCTCGGTAGGCGTCGCCGCGCTGCTGATCTCGGTCAAGTTCGCGGCTTGGCTCGAAACAGGGTCGGTCGCCATGTTGTCGAGCCTTGTCGACTCGCTACTCGATGCCGCGGCATCGATGGTC
>Ga0306922_10004908_pt1 | contig 12708 bp, 8 predicted proteins | sample sta12Cox44000082_FD_203758 | JGI IMG/M metagenome (GOLD analysis project Ga0306922, IMG submission 203758) | Lab enrichment of tropical soil microbial communities from Luquillo Experimental Forest, Puerto Rico - statoxic.12C.oxic.44.000.082 (v2)... | ecosystem: Environmental > Terrestrial > Soil... | reverse complement strand
ATGGTCCGCTCCATCGCAAAGGCAGCTTCCGGACGGCCTGCTCCGCGGTACGGCGCGTTAGGCACCTTGTTGGTGGCGGCGATACTGGCGTTGATCGCGATCGCGTCGATTTTGTAGGGGCCAGGCAGATGGACTGCCGTGTTGTAGACCACGCCAGCGCCGATTGGATTCCACGCTCCGCAGTCCACGATGAAACGATCACGCAGCGCAAGAATGCGACCTTCGTCGTTGAAGCCAACATCCACATCATGAAACTGGTCGCGTGATTGACAGGAGCACAGCAGATGTTCATGGCGGTCTTCAATCCACTGAACCGGCCGCCCGAGCTTGCGCGCCAGGAACGGGATCAGCAGGTCTTCCGGATAGACATGCCCCTTGACGCCGAAGCCGCCGCCGACGTCAAGCGCGATGCAACGCACACGAGCTTCTGGAAGCTTAAGCACCGTAGCCGCCTCGCGCCGTACCCAATGCACCACTTGGGTGGCTGACCAAATTGTGACCGAATCTGTCCGTGGATCGTGCAAGCTGACTACGCCACGGCATTCCATGGGCATTGCGGCATAGCGATGATGATGAAAACGTCGTTGCAACCTGTGTGGAGAGCGAGCCAGCGCGCTATCTACATCACCTTTACCGACGGTGAACCCACCAATCAGGTTGGTCCCAAATCTATCGTGAATAAGCACTGCGTCCGGCCGTAACGCCGCTTCGGGGTCGAGCATGGGCGGCAGGGGGTCAAGATCAAGCGTGACCAATTCCGCCGCATCTTCGGCTGCGTACCGAGTCTCTGCCAGGATGACCGCAATAGCTTCGCCAACGTGCCGAACCTTGTCATAGGCAAGTATCGGTTGTTGCGGATTAATGAACTTGTGCTGCACCAACGCTGTCCATTTGCTCGGTAGCGCGAGCTGGGTATCTGGGACTGGCGGCAGTTGGCGAGCGAGCTCTGGGCCGCTCAGAGCATAGATAACTCCAGGTGTTGCCGCCGCACGCGACAAGTCGATGGCCTTTATGCGCGCGTGGGCAAGTGGACTTCTGACAAACACTGCAGTCAGCATTTGCGGCAGTTCGAGATCGGCGATGAATTGTCCACGGCCGGTCAACAAGCGCCGGTCTTCGCGTCGAGAAATAGAACGGCCAACAAAAGAAAGCTCGTTCATTCGTGAGATGTCGGTTTTCGGATGAAGGCGTACAGTTAGCACAGCGTGGCACATCTTGAGCGTTCAAGCGATGTCCGCTGTTACTCCAATATCGGACATTGCGCGGTGTCAGGTCGATGTCCGCTTTACCCCAAAAGCAGACATCCAGTGGCGGGTTTGGCATGTCCGCTTTGTGCCAATAGCCGAAGACTCAGAACTATTCGATCACCTTGATGGCATAACGTCCGCACATGACTGAGCAGGCACATATAAACTCAATTAAGCCAGCTTAATGCACTTAAAAACGATCACTTTTTGGGCGCGCACGGGCCGATCGCTTGCGCCTTGCACTCGTCCTTCACGTGATCGATTTCACTGAGCACCTTCTCATGCAGCTTGCCGTCCGGGCCTTTCACCACCTCGGAGAGATATTCGTTCATGACGATGTCGCGAGTCTCCGGATCGATCATGATCGGGCCCTGCGGGCTGTCGAACGTCCAGCCGAGCAGTGACTTCACGGCGTCTTCGCCGTCCATTGTGCCCTTAGTGGCTCGCACAGCGTGAACGATGGCTGCCATGCCGTCGTAGGCGCCGACGGCCATGAAGTCCGGCGTCGAATCGGCGCCGTACTCCTTCTTCCAGGCAGCGACAAAGCGCTGGTTTTGTGGATTGTCGAGGTCGGCGTAGTAGTGAAGCATGGTGACGAGACCGACCGCGGCATCGCCCATGCCCTGTAGCTTGATGTCCTGAACGATGTCGCCGGGACCGATCAGTTTAATGCCGGCAGCACGCATGCCGAGCGCGGCGTAGGTTTTGACCACCGCAAGCGCGTGATCGCCGGCGGGCACAAACACATACAGCACGTCCGGCTTCTCGTCCTTGGTGCGCTGGAAAAACGGCGTGAAGTCAGGGACGGCGCCGGGCCCGCCGGCCGGGATAGCGTCGATTACTTTGCCACCATTGGCCTCGAAGGCATTCTTGAAGGCGTCCAGGCTGTCCTTGCCGGGCGGGTAGTCGGTATAGGCCACGACCGCGGTCTTCGCATGCAATGTCTTGGCGGCTGCCACCCCCATCGCGTAGCCGGAGTGCCACATGGTGAAAGACGTGCGCACGAAATCGGGCGAGAGGTTGGTGATGAATGAGGTACCGGCATTCGTGATCACTGCGAGCTTCTTGCCGGCGGAGATGGTCGGTGCCGATGCGATGGCATCGGGCGAATAGCTAAAGCCCGCAATCGCATCGACTTTGTTTTGGGTGAGCAACTCCTGGACCACGACCTTGGCCTCGGCGCCGTTCGGAGCTTTGGAGTCGCGCTTGATGAGTGTAATCGTATAAGGCTTAACCTGATCGGCATAAAGCTTGAGATAAAGCTCCAGGCCGCGGTCCATTTGCTGGGCGAACTCGGCGCCGACGCCGGTGTAGGGCAGCACGACGCCGACCTTCACTTCCTGTGCCAAGGAGCCGCCGGCCGAGACTGCAAGTGCGACGATGGTCGCAATCATTCTTTTGGACATCAGAAGCCTCCCAGATATTTCCGAATTCCGACGATTTTCAATGCCGATCTTGCTGCACTCAATACTACGGCGAATGGCGGAAATGGCGCATGCGCGAACGAATGGAAGAATATCACAATTTCGATGAGGATTTCGCCGCTAGGCCGCACCGCAGCGCGCCGCTGCCTGATGTCCGGATTAGTCAAAAGCGGACATCGAGGTTAGTTTGATCGAATGTCCGCTTTATCCCCCAAAGGCGGACACGGATATGCGCGCAGACGTTAACGGCCTAGAACCTCTGGCGGCAGGTTGCGCCCACCATTAGGTACGAGATCGCTCGCCTGAAGCGATCTAACGCTTCCTGCCCTTTGTGATAGGAGCGACGTTATGGCCCTGCAACAGAACACCGATCACATTCAGACTACGCATATCGGAAGCTTGCCGCGGCCGCATCAGCTGCTCGACATTTTGAAGGCAAAATACGGAGGCCAGCCTTACGACGAAGGGGAGCTAAATTCGATCGTGAGACAAACGGTCGCCGACTGCGTGCGCAAGCAGGTCGAATGCGGCATCGAGATCGTAACGGACGGGGAATATTCCAAGCCAGGTTTCTTCACGTACATCCGCGAGCGTTTCGATGGGTTCGAATCTCGACCCAATCAGAAGCTCATTTTATTCCAGCAAGAGGTATCCGCCTTCCCGGAATATTATGGCCAGTATTTCAAGGAAGCGATGATGGGCGGTGCCATCCTGCCGATCGTTCCGGTCGTCTGCATCGGCCCTGTGAAATACAGGGGCGAGGCGATGTTGCAGACTGACATCGCCAATGTGAAGACCGCCGCCCAGGCTGCCGGTGTCCCCAACGATCACGTGTTTCTCCCGGCTACTGCGCCCTCAGGCGTCGGCATCAACGAGTACTACAAGAGTGATGAGGAGTACTTCCATGCGCTCGCTGCCGAGCTGAACAAGGAGTACCGGGCAATCGTCACCGCTGGGATTCTGGTACAGGTCGATGATCCGTTCCTGCCGGACATCTTTGTGGAGCCAGGGCTTGACGAAAAACAGAAGAAGCGACGGGCGGAGATTTATGTCGAGGCGACGAATGCAGCCCTCAGCGGCATTCCGGCCGAGCGGGTTCGCTTTCATACATGCTATGGCATCAACGAGGGACCCCGCATCTATGAATCGAGCCTGCCCGAGATCATCGAGTATGTGCTCAAAATCAATGCGGGCTCGTACAGCTTCGAGGCCGCGAATCCGCGACACGAACACGAATACCATCTTTTCGAGCAGCTGAAGCTACCCGAAGGGAAAGTATTGTGCCCCGGCGTCATCACGCATGCCAGCAACATTGTCGAGCACCCTGAATGGATTGCCGAACGGCTGATCCGCTTCGCCAACCTAATCGGACGCGAGAGTGTCATGGCTGGCGCGGACTGCGGGTTCTCCTCGCAGGCGCTTTACAAGACTGAAGTTCATCCCACGGTTGTGTGGGAGAAGTTTAGGGCGATGCGCAAGGGCGCGGATCTTGCGACGAGACAGCTTTGGGGAAAGGGCTGATCCGTTCAAATGCAGCCTGGGTGCTGCGCACGCGCCAAGCGACCACGGGGCCGGCAGCCTTCGTCGGGATTGCGCCCTGAGTCGCACCAGCCGCTTCATGTCCGTTTTGGGTAAGGAACAGACATTGCGGCATCTGCGATCAATGTCCGCTTTACCTCCAAAAGCAGACATTGCTTAGAGTCCTTGCCATGTCCGCTTTGGGTCAAAAGCGGACATCGTGGGGCGTCTGCCTCATGTCCGCTTTACCCCCGAAAGCGGACATCATGCCCCGCGCAGCCATTTATGCGCGCGGTAGAGTGAGCACACGAGTCTTCGCCGATCAGGTGACAGGGGCAGGATTGAACAGGGCTAGAGAGTTGTGCAACTTCCACTTCTCGGTCCAGGTACGTCGGCGACCACTAGCAACATCGAGCATTGTGTTAAACAGCTCCCAACCGAGCTCCTCGATTGTCGCGCTGCCGGTTGCGATCCGGCCGGCGTCGACGTCCATTAGGTCATGCCAGCGCTGCGCCAGCTCGGTGCGTGTGGCGACCTTGATTACCGGGACGGCCGCAAGCCCGTAGGGAGTGCCGCGGCCAGTTGTAAAGACGTGCAGCGTCATACCGGCCGCTAGCTGCAACGTGCCACAAATGAAATCACTGGCCGGCGTCGCGGCATAGAGCAGGCCCTTGCCATGCGCGCGCTCGCCCGGTGGGACCACGCCCGAGATCGGCGCCGTGCCTGACTTAATAATCGAGCCCATCGCCTTTTCGACGATGTTCGACAAGCCACCCTTCTTATTCCCCGGCGTTGTGTTGGCGCTGCGGTCAACACTGGCGCGCTCGAGATAGCTGTCGTACCAGCCCAGTTCGGCGATTAGCGCCCTGGCCACATCTGCGTTAGCGGCGCGCGCGGTGAGCTGCGCTACGCCGTCGCGGACCTCCGTGTTCTCTGAGAACATAACCGTGGCCCCAGCGCGTACGAGCAGATCGCTAGCGAACCCCAAAGCAGGATTGGCCGTTACACCCGAGAAAGCGTCGCTGCCACCACATTGCATACCGACGATAAGAGCAGAGGCCGGGCAAGCCTCGCGCCTCCGTCTATCTAGAGCCTGCAGATGCTGCTCGGCCGTCCGCATAATCGAGCTAATCATGGCGTCGAAGCCAACGTGTGACGGATCTTGCAGCGTGATGAGATCATAATCTCGCAACCCGGCAGCACGGCGGGCCCGCACCGTGTTGGCAGGCAGCAGACGCTCGGGCTGTAGTTTCTCGCAGCCAAGGCTGACGACCATCGTGCCACCACCGAAATTCGGATTAAAGCTGATGTTCCTCAGCGTCCGTATCGGGATCTCGGCCTCAGGCGCGTCGATCGCCACACCACACCCGTAAATGTGCTCAAGGCCCACCACGTCGTCGACATTGGAATATCTGGGGATCAACTCGTCGCGGATTCGGCGCACAGCGTGTTCGACAACGCCAGAGACGCACTGCACGGTCGTAGTAATCGCGAGCAGGTTGCGAGTTCCTACAGATCCATCGGGGTTGCGATAACCTTCAAACGTATAGCCCTCGAGGGGAGGTGTGAGCGGCGCGTTCTTGGTCGCGATCGGTAGGCCCTCGAGTGCCGGCGGAGTTGGCATGACGAGCCTGTGCTCGTTAACCCAGGACCCTGCGGGCAACACCTGCGCCGCGTAGCCGATCACGACGTTATAGCGGCGGACTGGTGCGCCCTCAGCGATATCGACCATTGCCACCTTGTGGCCTTGCGGTACGTGCTCGCGAAGCGTGGGGCCAAATGGAAGCTGCGCACCGGCGGAAAGCCCGAACTCATTGGCGACAATGGCCACATTGTCGTCCGTGTGCATGCGGATGACACGCGGCATCTCCGAGTTTCCGACGGCCTTGGCATCCATTTTGATCACTCCGCGGGCGTCGCTACGTCGGATCGATACTTCGCCGCCGTCGAACTTTGTACGGCGAAGTAGGCGATGATTCCGGACGCGAGAGCGCAGACGGCGAGGAAATAGAGTCCTGCTTCGAAGCTTCCCGTACGATCCTTGATCCAGCCGACGATGAACGGGCCAACATAGCCGCCGAGATTGCCGATCGAATTGACCATCGCGATGCCACCTGCTGCGGCAGTGCCGGTCAAGAACAGGGAAGGCATGGGCCAAAATGCGGGCTTGGAACCATACAGCCCGATTGTTGCGACTGACATAAACGCGAGCGCAAGGAACGAGCTACCGAACAGTCCGGCGCCAACGAGACCGACTGCTGCCAACACGCCGGCGATGCAGAAATGCCAACGCCGCTCGTCATGTCGATCGGAGGAAGCCCCCCATAACAGCATACCAATCGTTCCAATGGTATAGGGAATCGCCGTCACCAGGCCCGTCATCATATTGGACAGACCGATGCCTTTGACGATCTGCGGCAGGAAGAAAGTAATGCCGTAGGTGGCCGTCACGATGGTGAGATAGATCAGGGAAAGTATGAGTACGCGCGCATCGGTGAGAGCCTGAAAAAGGCTGAGATGCCCGGAGGTCTCGATGTGGCGGCGCTCCTCCTGCAACGCGCCCTCGAGCCATTCGCGCTCCGCCGGCTCGAGCCAGCTGGCGACCGCTGGACGGTCAGTCATTAGCACCAGGACAGCGAAGGCAAGAAGCACTGCAGGGACGGCCTCGACGATGAACATCCATTGCCAACCGGTGAGCCTGAGCAGTCCGTCCATCTCGAGGACAGCTCCGGAAATGACCGCAGCGACCGCATTCGAGCCGGGCACAGCAATGAACAAAGCCGAGATCACCCGCGCTCTGTAGGCCTTCGGGAACCAATAAGTGAAATAAAGGATCATCCCCGGGAAGAACCCGGCCTCGGCGACGCCCAGGAGAAACCGCAGGGTTAGAAAGCTGGCGGGGCCCGTCGCGAGGGCCGTCGCGCCAGACACGAGGCCCCAAGTGATCATGATGCGCGCGATCCAGATGCGCGCCCCGACCTTTTCCAGGATCACATTGCTCGGGATCTCGAAAAGGAAATAACCCAGGAAGAAAATGCCGGCGCCCAAGCCGAAGACGTACGAACTCAGCCCAAGATCTTTATTCATCGTCAACGCCGCAAAGCTGACGTTGGTACGATCGATGTAGGCTACGAAGTAGATGATGACGATCAGCGGTAGTAATCGCCACGAGATTTTGCTGATCGTTCTACGCTCGAGTGTCTGCAAAGCACTCACCGTCCCGCTGCAGCGTCGCGTTGCCTATTCGCGTGCTTGGCGTCGTGTCATTGCCTCCTAGAGGTCAGGACAAGGCATCGTACCGGATCAAACCCGCACACCGGAAGTGCCAACGAACGTGCGCTTTGGGTCAATAACGGACATCTAGGCTAATAGAGGGAATGTCCGCTTTACCCCCAAAAGCGGACATTGATTGAGCGCGTCGGGATGTCTGCTTTGTGCCAAAAGCGGACTCATGCACCGCAGCAATTTTATTCGATCACCAGGTCGGCGCGGCCAAGCAGCGGCAGCGGTATGGTAAGGCAGAGGGTCTTGGCGGTTTTCAGATTGATGACTAGTTCACTTTGGTGGCCTGTTGAACTGGAAGATCGGCTGGCTTTTCGCCCGTGAGAATCCGGCCGGCGTATACTCCGACCAAACGGTAAGGCTCTGCGAAATCGGAGCCATAGCTCATGAGGCCGCCGGCATATGGTTGGCAATGCGTGCCGGGCCGCGAGCTCAACAAGCTGATTACGCTGGGTCAAAAAGAATACTTCACCGCTTATCACAAGTGCGTCCACCCGCTGACCGACAAGGGCCTCGAAAGCCGATTCGATCTCGCTAGCGCTACTCGGTGCGCCCGGAAGGAGGACGGTCAGGGCTCTTCAACATGGCGGGCTCCCGCCCATGGAAATTCTCTAACATCAGAATACGTTGGTGGCTCGGTCCTGCAATGTGCATCTTCAAGCGGCCGTCTCACGCTTCACGCGGGTGACAATCTGGGTTGGGTCGACGAAGCGCAGCGCAATCAACAACCACACCAATGTGGTGAGCATGTAAATTACCGCCATGGCATCGATCGATTGCCCTGCCCGAACGCCCGCCGCATAGACCGCGTAATAGAGCGCGACCACGAGCGTCTGACTCCCCGGCCCAGCCGTGAAGAATGTCAGCTCGAACATTGCTATGGTGCGTACCAGTACGAGCAGCAAGGCTGCCAGGATCCCCGGGCTGAGCAGCGGCACTATCACGTGCAGGAACAGCCGTCCTGTGCCGGCACCGAACACGCGCGCCGCGGCTTCGATACGCGGATCAATCTGCTCGATGAACGGGATCATTACCAGCACCACGAACGGTACCGAGGGCACAAGATTAGCGAGGATTACCCCCGACATATTGCCGCCGAGGTGCGCCTGATAGAGCACGGTTGCAAGCGGGATGCCAAAGGTGATCGGCGGGATGAGCAAAGGCAGTAGGAAGAGTAAGACGACGGCTTGCTTGCCCGGAAAATTGCGCCGCGCCAGTGCGTAAGCCGCCGGTACGCCAAGTAGCCCCGACAGCAGAACCACAGCGCCAACCACCTCAAAGGTGACGATGAGCACGTCGTGAAGCTGGAATTCGTTCCACGCCGATTCATACCAGCGCGCCGTGAATCCGGCCGGCAGCCAGGCGTTAAACCAGCGCGTGCCGAAGGAATTGATGACGACTGTTGCGACCATCGCTGTGAAATTGAGGACGAAAATGGCGACGAGCGCCCAAATCGCTATCGCCCATAGCTGTTCGCCGATCGATTTCTCTGTTGCCACGGGCTTTAGCCTTTTCCACCGCTGGCGGCGCCGCGATAGGCCAGCGATCGCCCGAACAGGATCATAACGACGACGATGAGCTGGCAGAACCCCATGATCATGGCGATCGCGGAGGCCATCGAGCTGTCGTACTGCTCATAGGCGGCCTGATAGGCGGCGATGGAGATGACGCGAGTGTCGCCCGCGGGCGCTCCGAGCAGCACCGCCGAGGGAAAGACGGAAAAGGTCTGTACGAACGACAAGCAGAGATTGATGGCGAGGCCTTGCGCGAGCAGAGGCAGCAGGACATGCACAAAGCGGGCCCGCGCCTTAGCACCGAGAGTGGAAGCCGCCTGCTCCAGCGAAGGATCGATGCCGGTCAGATAAGACAGGGTTAGCAGGAAGGTGAACGGGAATCCCGACAGGATCAGCGACAGCATCACGCCCGTATAATTGTGTACCAGGCGGATCTTTCCGAGCCCAATCATGAACAGCACTCGGTTGAACCAGCCCTGGGGCCCGAGATAGATGAGCAGACCCTCGGCGATCAGCACGGTGCCGAGTGTGATCGGGATGACCAGGATCGCGGTCAGCAAACGGCGGTAATCCATCCGCCGTACCCTGAGCGCGACCGGCACCGAAATCAGAACATTGATCAGTGTCGCCGGAATGGCGAGGCGGAAGGTCGCGCCGATCGTGTCATAAAGGAACGGATCAGAGAAAAACTTGGTGTAATTCGCCAGCCAGTTACCCGCCTTCGGCTGAAACGACAGCACGAAGCCGTAAGCAAACGGATAAATGAACAGCGCCACGACGAACAGCACGGCCGGCAAAGCCAGCAATGTCACGCCGTCGAGATCGCGGAGCGCAAGACGCACGCGCAATGGCGTCGGATCAGCGAGGGTGCCAGTCGCCCTTTTGCTCATGCGGTCGCCCGCGAATAGACCAGTACCCGGCCCGGATCTGCCGTGAGGCGCACAGTCTCACCCTTGCTCACCCTGCGATCGGATTGAAAATAAAGCTCGGTGCCGTCGGCGATCCGACCGGAGCAGTAAAAGCTGTGCCCGTGGTACTGCGCCGATTCGACGGTCGCCGCGATTGAGCCAGTCGCACTCACCGCAAGATCGTCGGGTCGGATCGCCGCGACCACCTCGCCCTCATTGACCGCGTCGACGGGTGTCGCCGGCAAGTTGGCGCCGGCGACATTGACATGGATCAGCTTGTCGGCGCGGGTTGCGCGCACACGAAGCTGGTTGCGATAACCCATGAATTCGGCGACATCGGCGTGCGCGGGACGTAAGTAGAGCTCCTCCGGCGTGCCAACCTGGCGCACCTCGCCCGCCCGCATGACGACGATGCGGTCCGCGAGCGACAGCGCCTCCTCCTGGTCGTGCGTGACGTAGATAGTGGCCGAGCCGATCAATTCATGAATGCGGCGGATTTCCGCGCGCATCTCGAGCCGCAGCTTGGCATCCAGATTGGATAACGGCTCGTCCATAAGCACGAGTGGCGGCTCGATCACAATGGCGCGGGCGATGGCGACGCGCTGCTGTTGTCCACCCGAAAGCTGCCCGGGCAGTTTGTCGCCCTGGTCGCCGAGACGCACGATCGACAACGCCTCGTCGACCTTGCGCTCGATCTTATCTTTGGCAATCCCGTGCATGTTGAGGCCGAAGCCGATGTTTCGCCTTACGCTCATGTGCGGAAACAGCGCGTAATTCTGGAACACCATACCGAAGCCACGCGCCTCTGGCGGCAGGTGATCGATGCGCGTCGTGTCAAGCCAGACGCTGCCGCCTGAAAGCGTCAGCAGGCCGGCCAGGCAATTGAGCGCGGTTGATTTGCCGCAGCCGGAGGGCCCGAGCAAGGCTATGAACTCGCCGCGGCGGACGCTCAGCGTGACGCCCTTGAGCGCGTTGATGCTGCCGAACGTGCGGCTCATGCTTTCGAGCCGCAGCTCGCGAAAATCGCGTGCAGCAATCGCCATGACGAGCGCTTCTCCCCAAGCGGCAACAGCTTACATAATAAAGGAAGACTGGCGGAGGCCGCCGCCAGTCTTCTCTCATGGGTAGGGCGTCAGTTCTTCTTCTTCTGCGAGCCAATCTGCTCGTCCCAGCGGCTGAATGCATACACGAGCTTATCGGGTAGCAGCGGAATCTCCTGCGGCGCTGCCGTGATCGCCTGGGCATATTCGCTGCGACCAAATTCGGCGATCACCTTCTGGCTTGCTTCGGGCGCCATCGACAACGGCACGTCCTTTACGGCCGGACCAGGATAGAAATAACCGTCATCGTAGGTCATGGCCTGCGCCGGTGGCGACAGCATGTAGTTGAGGAAATCGATCAGCACCGCGAGCTTATCGTTGGAGACCCCCTTCGGGATGCAGAGGTAATGGGCATCCAGAACCCAATGGTAGCCCTTGAGAAAGAACACCTTGGCTTCCTTGGGCACCACGCCGAGAGCGCGGGGATTGATGTCCCAACCCATCTGCGATGGGATCATGTCGCGAGAGCCTTCGCCGAGCTCCTTCATGGTCGCCCCGGTGCCGGCCGGATAGTACTCGACGTATTGCCCAAGCTCCTTCAAGTACGACCAAGTCTTGTCCCAGCCGTCCTTCGGATCGTGCGGGTCCTTGTCACCGAGGATGTAGGGAAGCCCCATCATGAAGACGCGCCCCGGCCCGGAATTCGCCGGGCGCGCATACATGAAGCGGTTGGGATTAGCTTTAGCCCAGGCGAGCAGGTCTTCGGCGGTTTGCGGCACCTGCTTCACGTTATCCGGCATGTATTCCATCACCGGACCCGCCGGACAGAACACGATGCAAACGCCCTGGTTCGAGGCAAGCTCCTGCATTCTGGCGGCGCCGGGCAGATAGATCTCATTGAGCTTGGGCAACTTGGCCGCAAATTCGGTGGCGATTGGAATCCACAGCTTCTGGTCGACACCGGCCGAGAGCGCATCTATCCCGGTCAGCACACCGTCAATATCGACCCGGCCGGCGTCCTGTTGCGCCTTGATTTTGCCCGGCAGTTCGGGAGCTGGTGCCTTACTGAAGTTTACCTTTGCGACCAGTTTCGGATTGTTGTCGCGATAGGCTTCGATCGCCTTCTGGGTGAGGGCAAGGTTGCCGGCCACGTCGACGAAATTGAGCGTGACCGGCGATGTGGGAAGCGGCAGATTTTGTGCGAATGCCGGGGCCGCCGCAGAGCTTGCAAGACCTCCTACCACCGCACGGCGGGTCAACTTAATGAGCATGGTATTCCTCCCCTGAGGTTCAACGCGACAATGGCTAGGTTAGGTTTCCTTCAGAAAAATTTGGGACAGACAGAGCATTGCCTCGCTCACCTATCGGCCTTTCAGTTTGCGCCACACCGAAAAATCCTCCTTGGCCTGTTCGTCTGTCGGCGGATAAAGCCCGATAATCGAACGGCCGTTTTTGACCTCTTCCGTCACGAAATCCTCGAAGGCGGTCATTTCTACCGCCTCGTTGGCAATCTCGTCGGCAAGATGCGCGGGGATAACCACGACGCCCTCGGCATCGCCAACGACCACATCGCCCGGCCACACCGGCGCGTCACCGCAGGCAATCGGTACATTGATGTCGAGCGCCTGATGGACTGTCAGATTGGTCGGTGCGGCTGGACGATGATGATATGCAGGAATGGCCATGCGAGCGATCTCCGGCGAGTCACGAAAGCCTCCATCGGTCACAACGCCGGCGACGCCGCGGATCATGAGCCGGGTAACGAGAATCGATCC
>Ga0306922_10004901_pt1 | contig 12715 bp, 10 predicted proteins | sample sta12Cox44000082_FD_203758 | JGI IMG/M metagenome (GOLD analysis project Ga0306922, IMG submission 203758) | Lab enrichment of tropical soil microbial communities from Luquillo Experimental Forest, Puerto Rico - statoxic.12C.oxic.44.000.082 (v2)... | ecosystem: Environmental > Terrestrial >... | reverse complement strand
TGGAGGTATTGGCTCAAAACTCTCCCTGAAAACTCGCCTATGACTTTCCTCTCGTATCGGCGCAACGATGGCTTCGGTCCCCACTCGCCTCTAATCCAAAGGCCATCACTCGAACTGTCGTTCAACCGGAAAATGGAAGACCGTTATGTCTGCACGTAAGTCGCCAGCCGAAAGCGAAGCCGCCCCCGCCCTGCTCTCCTTACGCTTCGAAGTCCCCGAAGCAGCGCAAATTCTTCGTATAAGCCGAGCGCAGCTCTATAACCGGATTCACGACGGCTCCTTGAAGCCACAGAAGGACGGCGCGCGGACCTACTTCAGGCGTGCGGAGCTGGAACGATACGTGCAAACCTGTGGGACTTGACCGGCACGCCGATCGCGTTCTCTTTTGGTGACAGCTCCGGCAAAGCTGTACCACTTGAATCGCGTAGGGAGCGCAGCACTCCTTGCTCGCGGCCAATCTACTGCTGCGGCGACACTGCTCGGGGCGGTGGCTAGCGTAGCTTCATATGACAGGCGCCACTCGTCGCGAGGCACTTTGCCGAGCACGCGGTGAAGGCGGCTGCCGGTTCATGCTCCCCTCGATATCCCTGGCGGCGCGCCCCAATAACCTGAGTGCCGCCGAAACGCGCGGCCCTCGAAGCTCATCTGGCGATGTCGTTATCGAAAGTGCGGCGTATACGCGAGAATTTCGATCTCGCACGGGAACGGCTATACACATGACTTCTTCGGCGAACTCGCGATCATCTATTGCGTAGGATTTTCTCCGAACTTGCCGCAAGTGGACGCTTAGCTCTTTCGGATTTGTAATCGTCTGGTTCGTCAGTTTTGGGAATGGCCCGCCGGCAAGATACGCATTGCGCTCGGATGCCGGCAGGTGGGCCAGTAACACCTTTCCCAACGCTGAACAATAAGCATCAAGCTGCGTGCCCTCGCGCGTGAAGCGAGCGCTTCGGGATGAGCCGCTCTTCACGAGATAGCTCACCATGCCGCCCTCGAATACGCCCAGATGCGCTGCCGCTCGCACCCTACGAGCGAGCCAATCCAAGCAGGGCTTCGCGGCGCATTTCAACGTTGCGCGTGGATCCCGCTCAGCGCCAGCCGCCAAAATTACGGAGCCGGGGAAATACCTTCCCGCGCCGACTCGGACAATGTAGCCACACTCTACCAACGCTCCGGAAAGACGATATGCAGTTGCCGAGGGCATCTGCATTCGAGCTGCAATGGAGCTAATTGAGCTGCTACCCCTATCCGAAATGATCGCCTCAAGAAGCCTGAGCGCTCTGTCCACCACGAGTGGAACCGATCTGGCCATGGCATAGAGTGTAAGCGAGAAAGTCTTTCCCACGCCATGAGAATTCTATTTCTGGCGAGGATTGTGTGGCCCCGCGAAGCGTCCTAGGCTCGAATGCTGTAGTCGCCTTGCGTGCAAAGTATGTCAGTCGATCACGAAGTCCTTGCTGAGCGGCTGCGAGTTGCGTATCGAAGCGGCCCCGTCCCGCCGCTGCGAGACGGGCTACGTCCCGATGACGCAGATGGCGCCTACGCCGTGCAGTCGATCAACACTAGGTATTGGGTTGCGCAGGGTCGCCGCATCATTGGCCGTAAGATCGGCCTGACGTCAGAGTCCGTCCAGCGACAGCTCGGAGTTAGCCAGCCCGACTTTGGAATTGTCTTCCACGACACGCTGATCGATGACGGCGGAAGCCTGGACCCGAAGACACTTCTCCAGCCGAGAATCGAGGCGGAGATCGCGCTCATTCTCGGCAAGGACCTGGCGCAACGCGAACCGAGCTTTTCCGACGTTCTTGCCGCTACTGAGTATGTCCTACCCGCTCTCGAGGTCTGTGATAGCAGGATTAGTGATTGGAAGATCACCTTCGCAGATACGGTTGCAGACAATGCTTCCTCGGCATTCGTCGTGCTCGGCCGTCAACCTCATGCTGCATCGGGCCTGGACCTGTGGAGTTGCGGCATGGTCATGGAAATCGATGGCCGAGTTGTCTCCACGGGTGTCGGCGCCGCCTGTCTCGGCCATCCATTCGCTGCGGCAGCGTGGCTCGCGCGTACTCTGCGGGCTCGCGATGAACCACTCAGAGCGGGCGATCTGCTAATGACGGGGGCATTGGGCCCGATGGTGGCGCTAAAGCCTGGTGCACAGGTCAGGGCAACGGTTGGCGGCCTGGGGACGGTTGCGTTGAATGTCACCGCCTCCAAGTGAGCATGGCCATTGGCAGACAAGAAAACCTCATGTCTGATACACCCCGGATAAACTGCGCGATCATCGGTTCCGGAAACATCGGAACCGATCTCATGTACAAAGCCTTGCGAAGCCGTTGGCTTCATCCGGTCTGGGTGGTCGGAATCGATCCTACTTCAGAGGGACTTGCTCTGGCGCGCCATCAGGGGCTGCAGACTACCGCAGAGGGTATCGATGCTCTGCTGCCCCATATAGCGAGAGACCGCATCCAGATAGCGTTCGAAGCGACCAGCGCACACATACACACCGCCAATGCGAGCAAGCTCAAGGCCCGGGGTGTCGTGATGGTGGATCTCACTCCGGCTGCCATCGGGCCGTACTGCGTTCCGCCGGTCAATCTCGCCGAACATGCGGGGCGCGGCGAGATGAACATCAATATGGTGTCCTGTGGTGGACAGGCGACGATTCCGATCGTCGCCGCCGTCACGCGCGTGCAGGCGGTCGCCTACGCTGAGATCGTGGCCACCGTCTCCTCCAGATCGGCTGGGCCGGGGACACGGAAGAATATCGATGAATTCACCCGCACGACGGCGAACGGGATCGAGAAAGTCGGCAAGGCGCGGCACGGCAAAGCCATCATCATTCTCAACCCCGCAGAACCGCCGCTCATCATGCGCGACAGCGTGCACTGTCTGACCGATGCCGAACCTGACCAGAAGGCAATCGAGCGCTCCATTCGGGAGATGGTGGCCGAAGTGCAGCAATACGTGCCCGGCTTCACGCTCAAGAACGGACCGGTGTTCGACGGCAAGCGCGTCTCGGTTTATCTCGAGGTCGCCGGACTCGGTGACTACCTCCCCAAATACGCAGGAAACCTGGACATCATGACCGCCGCCGCCATACGCGCCGGGGAGATGATTGCGAAAGAGATTTCGAGCGGCCGCTTCGTCCCGGCGCCGACGGCGGCGTGAGCACGCGCAGGCGGCTGTTACAGGAGCGAAGCGGGATATGACGGGTAAGAAAATCATTCTGCACGACATGTGCCTGCGTGATGGGATGCATGCCAAGCGGCATCAAATCTCACTCGCGCAGATGATCGCGGTAGCCACTGGCCTTGATGAGGCCGGAGTTCCGCTCATCGAAGTGACACACGGAGACGGCCTAGGCGGGGCCTCGGTCAACTACGGATTTCCTGCCCACAGCGATGCGGAATACCTCAAAGCCGTGATACCGCGTCTCAAGCGGGCTCGCGTTTCCGCGCTGTTGCTACCGGGCATAGGCACCGTCGAGGATCTGAAGGTCGCGCATGATTGCGGAGTGGCGTCGCTCCATATTGCCACCCACTGCACGGAGGCCGACATCTCCGAGCAGCACATCTCCTTCTCGCAGAAGCTCGGGCTCGATACCGTCGGATTTCTGATGATGGCGCACATGATTGAGCCGGAGGCACTCGCAAAGCAGGGCAAGCTCATGGAGAGCTACGGCGCCAATTGTGTCTACTGCACAGACTCGGCCGGCTACATGCTCCCGGATGATGTCACTGCACGCATCGCGGCTTTGCGACGGGAGTTGAGGCCCGAGACCGAAATCGGGTTTCACGGCCACCACAATCTTGCGATGGGCATTGCCAATTCGCTGGCGGCGGTGGAGGCCGGCGCTACGCGCATCGACGGCTCGGCCGCAGGCCTCGGCGCAGGCGCGGGCAATACGCCGCTCGAGGTCTTCAACGCTGTCTGTCACCGCATGGGCATCGAAACCGGCGTCGACGTGCTGAAGCTCGCCAACGTCGCTGAGGATCTGGTTGTGCCCATGATGGATCGGCCAATTCGCGTGGATCGCGACGCACTTATTCTCGGCTACGCGGGTGTCTACTCCTCTTTCTTGCTATTTGCCAAGCGCGCGAGCGCGCGGTACGGAGTACCCTCCAGTGAGATTCTTCTCGAGCTCGGACGCATTAAGACGGTGGGCGGTCAGGAAGACATGATAGAGGACGTCGCGCTGAACCTTGCGCGAGCGCGAAAAGATACCCAGGCACCCGCCTGAAGAGTGACGCGACGTGGGACGACCCTTGGGAACGCGAGCGACGCTACTTCGACCCGTGGCTCCCTGTGTTGATTCCTCACCTTTGTGAATACAAACAGCTATGTCTGATACTCGCCTGCCCGCGTGCGAGCGCTGGAGGGGTCGGCGGCCAGCACTTTCAAGTCTCCGGCTGAGCGGCCGGAACTGCAGGGACCGGCAATCCCGGAGCCCATCCGTGACTGGCACGCGCGAGTACGCCGACACCCAGAAACCCTGAGTGGGGACGGCAGCACTGGGGGCGTCGAACAGACCAAAGGTCTGAAGTATTGTCTGACAAACGCCCTTATGCTCTACTGCGCGCGACGGCCATTTTTTGGGCTAATACTTAAAAATCGTGCAAGTGGCAGGGGAGAGTGTGCCGACTTGTCCGACACGCCGTATGGGCTCGGTGAGCACACGCCTCCACTGCTCGCGGTATCGCCCCGCCGATGGGAGCAAGTTAATGCACACCAAATCTCTGAATGCCGTTTCCGTAGTTGGTCGTCTGGTTCTGGCGCTTGGCGCTTCGTTGCTATTGGCTCCGGGTGTGAGGGCGCAGTCGCAATCGAGCCAAGGGCAGTCGCAATCGAGCGCGACGGAGGCAGGGTTGCAGGAGGTGCTCGTCACTGCCACACGTCGGGAGACTTCAATTCAGCAAACGCCGATGTCGATCACTGCCCTGCCCGCGGACATTCTCGAGCAGACGGTGGTAAAGGATGTCAATGATTTCATCCTGCAGGTGCCGAATTTGTCGGCCGCCGACAACGGCCCCGGGAACAAGCGGTACGCAATTCGCAACATCCAGGCCGCGGGCGAGCCCGAAGTCGGGCTGTACTACGATGAGATCCCCATCGCCGGTTTCGCGGGAGAGAACAATGACAGCGGAGCACAACAGCCCGATCTCAACCTCTTTGATGTCGAACGTGTCGAGGTATTGAGGGGACCTCAGGGGACACTCTACGGCGCAGGATCGATGGGCGGCACACGGATGGGGCCGCCTACGATTTGAAACGCAAGCGTCTCTTCAGCTCGAACGGCGGCGATGGCACTCTGTCAGTCATCGCGCAGCTAGGCTCTGACCAATACGCCCTGATCAGGAACGTCCCGACCGCACGCTTCGGGCGGACCATGGCACTAGATCCTGACACCGGGCGCATTTATATTCCCGTCGCCGATCTGGAGAGAATCGATCCGCATCCAGCCACGAAATACGGTGCATTCGTTTTCAAACCTGGCTCCTTTCGTTTGATGATGTTCGATCCTGAGCCTTGAGCGAAACCGACTGTGATTCCCCACGGTCAAGATCCTCCAGTCGTACGCCCCGTGTTTCCTGATGAAAAGCAAGGCCAACATCGGTGCGGCACCGTGGCAAGCGTAAAGTATGGGAATTTAGTACCAGTTGCCGTGAATATCGTAACCGACGAGTCCGACGAGCAGTAGCGGGCGATCGTCCCTCCCAGAATCCCCGCGAGAGTGAAGGATATCCCCGAGCCGGAGTATCTGAATTTGGTAGGAAAGGTCTCAGCGGCCAGGGTTCGTGCTACCTAATACCTGCGCGACGAGAGGATCTGCCGACGCGATCCTCGCTCATGCCAGCGCCCCCGATGGTAGGGTGCTCGTCTGGGGCGGAGGCTTCTTCAGCGCCAGAGCCACGATTGCGGTAACGAACGAGCAGGCCGCCAGCACAAACAGGCTCTCGGTGAAGCCGTGCGTCGCCTGGCGCAGGTAGCCGACGACTGTCGGTCCGAGGAAACCGCCAAGCTGGCTCGCTGTGTTGATGAACGCGAGGCCGCCGGCGGCCGCGGCCCCGCCCAGGAGGTCGTTCGCGTAAGCCCAGAAGACCCCGAAGGTGCTCAAGATACCGGCCGCAGCGATACACATGCTGAGGAACACCAGGGTATTATTCGGGGCCAGGCCCGCCGCGGCATATCCCACAGCCGCGACGATCCCGCCAGCAACCAGATACCAACGACGCTCGCCAAACCGGTCAGAGAAGCGTCCGCAAAGGATCATTCCAATCGCCCCGCAGGTATAGGGCAACACCGACAACAGGCCGACCTGCATGTTGGTCAGACCGCCAAACGACTTCAGCATTTGAGGCAACCAGAGCACGAATCCAAAGTTGCAGAACACCAGCAGAAAGCTAATCACTAATGCGATAAGGACGCGGCGGTTGAGGAACCCGGCAGCGAGCGAGGTCATGCCGGTACGCTTCTTTGCTGCTAGCTCACGACTCATGACGTCGCTCAGCCACTGCTGTTCGCGGGCGTTAAGCCACCTTGCATCCGCCGGGGAGTTGGGCAGCCCGTACAAGGTCATGAAGCCAACTACCACGGTGGCGGCACCCTCTAGAAGGAACAGCCACTGCCAGCCCGCAAATCCCCCAAAGCCATGAAGCTCCATGATCCCTGTGGCGAGCGGCGCTCCGATGATCGGCCCTATGGCGGACGCCGACATCAGCCAGGACGTCGCGACACCACGGCGTTCTTTGGGAATCCAAGTCCCGAGGTAGTACATCAGACCCGGCAGCAGCCCTGCTTCCGCAGCACCGAGGAGAAAGCGCAGCACATAGAAGCCTCTGGCGGTTTGCACCCAGGCCAGCCCGACTACTATCAGGCCCCAGCTGATCATGATCCGGGCCAGCCACCGCCGCGCACCAACACGCAGCAATATGAGATTGCTCGGAATCTCGAACAGGAACGCGCCCAGGAAGAAGATCCCCGCCCCGACGCCATACACCGCAGGAGTGAACCCGAGGTCCTGATTCATTTGCAGGGCGGCATAACTGACGTTGGTCTTGTCAGTCATCTGCACGAAAAACAGCAGCATCGAAAACGGTACCAGCCGTAGCAGCGTCTTCCGCAGCGCACTCGAGCCCACATCGTCATTCATCGGCTTGACCTCTCGGGCTGGCTCCGTGCGATAATGGCACGCTTTACTTTGTCAGACAATCAATCGGCTCTCCACGTAGCCGGTTATGCTGTAAGCCCATTTGGAAACACCCAGGCAAATGTAACTTTGCCGCGACATTACGGAGTACACACGGGATGTCGAATACAGCAAACAGCCATAGCTCGGAATATCGTCCAGGCTCGTCTGACAATCTTCGAGACACGCGGCACGCGGTGACCTCCTCACCTGAGTCACTTGGGATGCCGCGACTTGCGCTAGTTCTAGCCACGATGGCTCTCATTTCCGTATGTTTCGCCTTCGCCAAGGCTCAAGAGAGCAAGGCCGCGGGCGAGAGCGCGGCCGGGGAACAGATTCTTCTGGCTCCAGATGCACTCAAGTGGGGCCCGATGCCGAAGGAATGGGTGGAGGGGACTAGGCCACCGGGATTTAAGGGCCGCTCGGAGGTCGCGATCCTCCAAGGTGACCCGACTCGCGCGGGTGCTCCTTATGTGATCCGCATACGCTCGACGCTAGGCTCGCAGATTCCTCCACACTGGAGCTCCGATGATGAGAGCATCACTGTGCTCTCCGGCACCCTGTGCCTGGGACTTGGAACAAAGTTCGACGAGACTGCCTGCCGGGATTTCCCCGCGGGTTCCTTCGTGTTCCTGCCGAAAGGTGTGGCGCATTTCGGCCTCACCAAGGGCGACGTCGTGCAGATTCAGGGCACCGGTCCACTAAAGGTGCATTGGGTGGAAGTTCACACCCAAGACACGCCAAAGTAATACAGGCGAGCGATCCGGCGATGCACCCCGCGGTGATCGCGAGAAGGCGAGCAAGATGAACGATGCTTTTGTCACTCGTGAGTATCGACTGCTCATCGGAGGTGAGTTGGTCGAGGGCGCCTCGACCTTCGATGTGGTAAACCCGGCCACCGCCGGCGTGCTGGCCGCTTGCCCGCGCGCGACGCAGCTGCAGTTGGATCAAGCCATTGCCGCAGCACACACGGCGTTCGAACCTTGGGCGGCGACACCGCTCGAGGAGCGTCGCAAACTGCTATTGCGCTTAGCAGAAGCATTGCATGCCCAGGCCGGAGCCATGGCGCAGCTGCTCACGCTCGAGCAGGGCAAACCACTCGCTCAGGCCCGTCGCGAGCTCGCTCGGTCGGTCGATACGATCCGCGAGCTCGCCGCGCTCAATCTGCCCATTGAGGTGCTGAAGGAAGGCCCCACGGATCGCATCGTCAGGCAGTACCTGCCGCTCGGAGTCGTCGCCGCGATCACGCCGTGGAATTCGCCCATCCTGCTGCTTATGGTGAAGGTGGTTCCGGCTCTACTCGCCGGCAATACCATAGTGATCAAACCGGCGCCGACCACGCCGCTCACCACCTTGCGCTTCGGTGAGCTGTGCGCACAGATCTTCCCGCCCGGCGTTGTCAATGTCATCACCGGCCAGAATGATCTCGGCGACCACCTCACGCGCCATCCGCAGGTGGCTAAGGTAGCCTTTACCGGTTCCACCGCGACTGGCCGCAAGGTCATGGCCGCTGTGGCCGGTACCCTCAAGCGCCTCACGGTCGAGCTGGGTGGAAATGACGCCGCGATCGTGCTCGATGATGTTGACGCGCACGAGGTCGCGCCCAAGATCTTCAACGGTGCGATGGTCAATTGCGGGCAGGTGTGCTTCGCCATCAAGCGGGTGTATGCGCACCGAAGCATCTACGACCCTCTGTGTAACGAGCTGGCGCGTCTCGCTGATGAGGCCATCGTGGATGACGGAGCGAAGGAGGGAACCCAAATCGGCCCGGTGCAGAATGCCACGCAATTCGAGCGGCTGAAGCGCCTGCTGGAGACTACCCGGGCGCACGGCCGCATCATTGCCGGCGGCGCGGCAATCGACAGACCGGGATTTTTCATCCGACCGACGATCGTACGCGACATCGCGGACGACACTCCGCTCGTGCAGGAAGAGCAATTTGGCCCGATCCTCCCGGTGCTCAGTTACGTGGATCTAGATGAAGTCATTGACCGCGCTAACGCGGGTCAATATGGTCTAGGCGCGACCGTATGGTCGGCGGATGTGCGGCGGGCTGAAGCAGTCGCTCTGAAGCTCCAAACTGGAGTCGTGTGGATCAACAAGCATCTCGATCTACCCACCGATGTGGCCGTCGGGGGAGCGAAGCAATCGGGTTTCGGCTCGGAAATGGGGGAAGAGGGTCTGCGGGAATTCACGCAGAGCAAGGTAATCAATATGAAGCTGTCCCCGACTCCGATCGCTCGGGCCTGAAGTCAAGTCCTGCGAATGGCACCTGCGCTGATGGCTCCCGAGGCCTCGCTTGCATGGCGCGGGCACGACGCCGCGGACACTGGCGAACTGATCGTGACGGCCTTCGCCGCAGGCGGCGTCGATCGGGTCTTCTTCACGTCCGGATCGGACATCGTTTTCTATCAGGAAGCGATCGCCAAGGCACAAGCCCTGGGCCGACCTGCCCCAATTCTCACTTCCATTCCACATGAGCATGTGAGCCTCAACGCCGCGCTCGGCTATGCCGCGGTGAGTGATAAGCCCACGGTAGTTGCCGTGCACGCCGACCTAGGGACTCAGCACCTCGGGGCCGCGATCCACACCGCCTCCCAGGGTAGGTTGCCGGTGATCATTACGGCGGGCGCGCCACCTGTGGCGACTACCGGCACGATGCGTGGCGGTCGCGACGAGGGCGCTCATCTGTGGCTGCAGCAGACCTACGACCAGGGCGCGATCGTCCGGCCCTACATGAAATGGGACCACCGGCTGGACTATCAGGACAATGCCGGCCTGATCGCCAGCCGCGCTTTGCAGGTCGCGCTGAGCCCACCACGCGGCCCGGTCTATCTCAGTATTCCGCGGGAACTGTCGCTGCTGCCACCTCGCGAGACAGCCTTCCCGACTTTATCCCAGCTCGCCGTGCCGCGCGCAGCCTCCCTCGATCGAGACGCCGCGCGCGAAATCGCCGCGCGGCTGAGCGCTGCTCGAAATCCGTTCATAGTGATCGGCGCAGCCGGTCGCAACCCGCTATTTCTGCCCGAGCTCGTCAAGTTATGCGAGTTGCTTGGCATGGCGGCGGTCAATGCTCCGATCTCGCCTTACCTCGGCTTTCCCCTCGATCACCCTCTCCACGCGGACTCCGCCGCTCTACGCGAGGCTGACGCTGTACTGATTATGGATGCCGCTGTGCCGTGGCTTCCGGGGCCGAACGCGCCCTCAACCGATGCCTTTGTTGCGGTCGTGGGGATCGATCCGATCTTCGGTCGTATCCCCACTTATGAATTTGGGGCAAGCCTCCGGGCGACGGCTGATCCTGTTCAGGCAGTGGCCGCCATCAGCTCCGAAGTGAGGACACGGATGCGTCCGGCCGCGAGCGCGCGAGCTGCCGCACGCCGGGAGGCGCATGCCCGAGCGGCGACGACGCGGGCTGCCAAGGCAGAGCGCGTGGCGAGCTCGGTCAGTGCGGATGTTCCAATCAACCCAGTCTGGGCGAGTGCCCAGATCGCACGCCTGATCGAGGACAACTCTCTCCTGGTCGAGGAGACAACGCCGCGCGCCAGCTTGCGGCGCTTCCTGCGCTGCCGCCGGCCCGGCTCTTACCTAGCGAATCCGGGGAGTGCGGGCGGCTGGGCTCCAGGGGCAGCGCTCGGAGCAAAACTGGCAGCACCCGAAAAGGACGTGATTGCCGTCGCGGGCGATGGGTTCTACATGTTCAGTTCGGCGATCGTGGCACTCTGGGCGGCCGCTCAACTGCGTGCGCCCTTCCTCATGGTGGTGTATCAGAACCGCAGTTACAGCACTGGCACGGTGCGCCTTGCCGACACCTACCCCAATGGCTACGCGTCCCGGGCAGGATTTGCGGGCGGTTACTTCGATCCGCCGATTGATTTCGCCAAGGAGGCAGAGGCCGCCGGCGCCTACGGCGAAAACGTTCGCGATCCGAGCGAGTTAGCCGCGGCCCTCGCCCGCGCCGTAACGCACACCCGTGCCGGACGCCCCGCGGTCGTCGCTCTTTGGATGAAACGGCTGCTGGGTGCCGACTGACGCGATCCTCAGAACGAGCCCGTGAAGCTCAGCCCGATGGTTCGGGGACGGGGCGAGAAGACACGCTGTCCGTCGGTGGTGTACTGCAAGCCGGAATAGGCCGCCTTGTCGGTGATGTTCTGCACGAAAAGCCCTAGATCATAGCGGCCCCAACGAACCCCGAACTTCGCGTCCGCCAGCACATAGGACGGCAGCACCGCGTAGAAGTGGTCAGTGGGATTGAAGCCGAGCTGTGTACTGTCACGGTAGTTGACGCTCGCGGTGGCATAACCGCCGACACCGCTGGAGATCGGGAAATCGTAGGTCCCCGCCAGCGACGCGACCACTTTGGGAGACAACGGGAGCGGATCGCCTGAATTACCGCCATTGCCCGCGGCAGTCACCTCCGGAGGCAGGGTCTCCGCCAGGCGGGCGTCGTTATAGGCCACGGCGCCGTTGAGCGTGAAGCCACGAGTGACGAGCCAGCTGAAACTGAACTCCGCACCATCGGTCTTGGTCTTGCCCGCGTTGAGTGTGTATTCGAATGCGTTTTCGGCAATCGCATTGATATGCTGATTCGTCCAGTCGATGTGGTAGACGGCGAGATCGAGATACAGCCTGCGCTCGAGGAGATAAGTCTTGATGCCCGCTTCGTAGTTCCAAAGACTGTCCGGCTCGAAGGCCAGCGGAATCTGTGGCAGATTCGCCGGGTTATAGTCGGTGTTGATTCCACCGATACGAAAGCCCGATGCGGCACGCACATACACATTGACGTCGCGTGTAACATTATACAGTAGGGCGATATTGTAGGTCGTCTTGCTCTGTTTGGTAGACCCGTCGAATGTCACATATGGAGTCGTCACGCAACCGAACACCCAGTTGCAGGCATTCGGCGGGGCGATATCCTGAGTGCTCTGCACCACATCGCTGATCGTCGCTGAGAAATAGCGCGCGCCAACCGTCAGCGTTAACGGGTCGATGATCTTCCAGTCGATCTGAGCATAGGCCGCATACTGCTTGATGTCGTTGTCATCGATCGTTCCGAACTCCAGGAAGTTGGCCGGGACACCTGTGAAGTTGTTCCCCGGGTTGCGCAGGCCCTTGGCCTCACAATCGGCTAGATTGATGCAGGCGACGTGACCACTGGGGTTGTTGTAGACGGCGCTGCCATTGAATGTGCTCTGGTCGTGCTCGTAGTAGCCGCCGACAACGAGCTGGACGGGTCCCTTGAATTTGGAAACGAAGCGCAACTCACCCGTCGTATCAGAGAAGGCGAGCTGAGGAACGAAAGAAAGCGGTGGCACCAGCGGCGGGCACAGCATGAAACCGCAGTTCGTCGGCGTGCTGTCAAACGGCTGCAGCGTGTTTTTCTTGCCGTGGGTAAAGATGCCGATGACGTCCCCGACGCCCGTATCGTAATCGCCGGTCACATTAAAGAGCAGGTAGTCGTCGTGGTAGGGCGCGAGTGACGGCTCGGTGTTGTTCCAGGGCCCGGTTTTGATCCCTGTCGGGCAGGTC
>Ga0306922_10004899_pt1 | contig 12718 bp, 7 predicted proteins | sample sta12Cox44000082_FD_203758 | JGI IMG/M metagenome (GOLD analysis project Ga0306922, IMG submission 203758) | Lab enrichment of tropical soil microbial communities from Luquillo Experimental Forest, Puerto Rico - statoxic.12C.oxic.44.000.082 (v2)... | ecosystem: Environmental > Terrestrial > Soil... | reverse complement strand
GCCATCTCGATCCGGTGGCCGAGTGAGCCCATGTCCTGGAGGTCGTACCAGGTGGAATCGACCACCTCGGCGCCGGCCGGGAGCGGCACGGTAAAGAACGCCTGCGCCTGGACCGTCGCACGTCCGCCGGCGGCGCCCGATGCGGACGCCGCCGGCGCTGGGGGACGCGGGCCGTCCGGCCCGAGTATCAAGCGACCCTCGGGGTCGGCGCCGCTGCGCGCGCGCGCCGGACCCGATGTGAGAACGAGGAGCAATGCCGCGAGGGTCGCGTACGAGCACCTGCGTGGGGACAGGTGAAAGGTCATGGGTGAAGTCCGGGGTTGCTGTTCGCACGAGGCCACGGGAGCGACATGTCGTGCCGCAGGGAGACCAGCACGGCCCTGCCGGGCTCGGGGATGAAGCTCAGTGGCTCGTAGTAACGGGTGTTGGTGAGGTTCGTGACGGCGAGCGCGAAGCGCGTGCCCCACGTCACGCACGACAGTTCCGCCGCGGCGGTCCAGAATGCGTCGCGCGCCAGGTTCACGTCGTCCTTCGCCGTTCCGTCCGACCAGCGAACCCGGACCGAGAACCCGCCCGCGGGCAGCACGCGGGCCACCGGCACACGCACGTCGAACGTGGCGCCGGCGGCGCCCACGTCGGGGATCGCGGCGCCGGTCGCCAGGTCGCGGCCGCGCGGGAACGACGCGCTCGCGCTCGCGCGCACGACGCCGAGCGCGCCGTCCACCTGCATCTCGATGCCATCCAGCACGGCGTGCGTGATGTTCGCGTACTGGAACCGCGGAATGAGATAGAGCTGACCGATGTACTTGAGCGAGATCATGTCGTCCACGCGCGAGCGGTAGGCGGAGACCCGCGCAGACACGAGCCGGCCCGCTGCCATCTCGCCCGCGCGCACGCCGACCTCCACCGTCCCCGTGCGCTCGGCCTCGAGGTCGGGATTGCCGAACAGGCGAAGCCCGCCGTGGAAGTCGTCGTTGAAATAGCGCTCTTCCAGGTTCGGCGCGCGAAAGCCGGTCGACACGCGGCCGTACGGCGTGACCGCGCCGAACGCCCGCGACAGGCCGGCCTCCCCGCTCAGCCGGCGCTCGGTCTTGTCCAGCTCGGACGTGAAGCTCAGCGGCGTCGAGTCGGCCTGGGAGTGGTTCCAGTCGTAGCGCACGCCGGACTCGACGCGCAGCTTCTGCCACGTCGACGTGCCCAGGAACGCCCCGCCCGCGATCACGTCCCGCGTCGCCGGCGGCACGGACTCCCCGGGAGTGCGCGTCGACGAGGTCAGCGCGCCGCTCGCGTTCACCACGCTGACGTCGGTGTAGCGGGGCCCCTGCGTGGACTCGTGCCGATACTCTCCGATCATCCGCAGCGCGCCGATCACCAGCGAGGGCTGGACGCTGTTCGAGGTCGTGGTGATGCGATCGTCGGCCCGCGACGTCGTCATCGCCACGTAGCGGCCGCGGAAGAAATCGCTGTCGGCGGTCGTCTCCACGAAGTTCGTACGGAATCGCTGCTGGGCTGCGAGCACGCGCATCTCGGGGCGGCGGCCGGCGGCGGGCATCAGCCACTCGAGCCGGTTGAGGTCGCGACCCTGCAGCGGGAACTCGCCGTGCGAGCCGGCCAGGTTCGTGAACGCAGGCAGCCCGACGTCCCGGGCCTCGTGCTGCGTGCGCTCGAAGTCGAGCATGGACGCTCCGAGCCGGGCGCTCACGCGGCCGGAGAGCTCGTACTCGTGGTAGCTGCTGTTCGGGACCGGGCCGTCCGGCGTCACGAGCGACGTCAGGCCCGCGGCGGTCGCCGACGCCTCGGCGCCGAAACCGGGCGAGATGAACCGCAGGCGCGCCATCCCGGAGTTCTCCTGGCCGGGATTGCCCGAGTGCGCGCTGAGCGTGAACATGGACGCGCGCTCGCCCAGCAGGCTCCGGTGCGTGGTGAGCTCGACGACGCCGCCCAGCGCATCCGAGCCGTAGATCGCGCCGCCCGCGCCGGGCAGCACGTCGGCCGACTCCAGCTTGTCGATCGACACCAGCGACAGCTGCGCGCCGTGGCCGCGGCCCGTCTGCAGCCGCAAGCCGTCGACGAGCACGAGCACCCGCTCGCCGCTGAGCCCGCGGATGCTCACCTGCGACGCCCACGGCCCCGTGCGTGTCACGTTCACGCCCGGCGCGGAGAGCAGCGCGTCCGCGACCCGGGTCGGCTGGAAGCGCGTGATCTTCGCGCGATCGATGTGCACGGTGGTGGCCGAGGTCCGCTGGGATGCGAGATCGCGCGTGCCCTCCACGCGCACGGGCGGGAGCGTGGTGACCGTGTCGGCCACGCCCAGATGCCGCGTGCTGTCGGCGTTCATCAGCACGGGCGCCGATGCGGGTCGCGTGGAGTCCGCTCCGGCGCTGTCGGCAGCGACCAGTGGAAGCCCTGGGGAGGCATTGACCACCTTCGCGCCGATCAGCGCCGCAGCGAGGATCGCCGGTGTGCACACGGCAAGGCGGAGGGGAGAGGTGCGCACTGGCGGAAGTATCGAGCGCGCAGCGATCTCCGCTCTATTCGGAGAGTTGCGGGCCAGGGAGTAGGTAAGAGTACGGAGGGCGCCGCCTAGACCGGACCCTCGACCAGTCCCTCGCGGATCGCGAGCTGCGTGAGGAGCGCGATCGAGCGCACGTCGAGCTTGCGCATGAGCGCCGCCCGGTGCGTCTCGACCGTGCGCGAGCTGATGTTGAACTGGGCGCCGATCTCCTTGGACGTGAGCCCGCGCGCGATGCCCACCAGCACTTCCTTCTCGCGCGGCGTGAGCTTCTCGAGCGGCCGCGTGCCGCCGGTGCGCACCACCTTGGCGAGCACCTCCTGCACCGCCGCCGAGTACCACGGCTTGCCCGCCATGACGCTGGCGATGGCATCGGGAAGATCCTGCACCGCGAGGTCCTTCGACAGATAGCCGTCGGCGCCGTCGCGCACGGCGCGCGACACGTACTCGGCCTGCACGTGCAGGCTCAGGACCACGATGCGCGTGCCCCCCGCCTCGTCGCGCGCACGCCGCAGCACCTCGAAGCCGTCGCCGCCGGGCATGTTCAGGTCCAGCAGCAGCACGTCGGGATCCAGCTCGGCGAGCTTCGTGAGCGTCTCGTCGCCGCGCGAGGCCTCGCCCACCACCTCGATCCCGGGTGAGTTCTCGAGCACCTTGCGCACGCCGGCGCGCACCAGCTCGTGATCGTCAGCCAGCAGCACACGCACGCGTTTGTCGCTCATGCGCGCACCGCCGTGGGCAGGTCGGCCTCCACGCGTAGTCCCCCTTTCGACGCTCGCTCCAGCCGCAGTGTGCCACCGGCGGCCGTGACGCGCTCGCGCATTCCCATGAGCCCCAGGTGCGGCTTCAGACCATCCTGCATGCCGCGGCCGTCGTCCTCGACCACGAGCCGGCAGGCGGCGCCTTCGCGCACGAGCCGCACCCAGGCCTGCCGGGCACCCGAGTGCCGGGCCACGTTCGTGAGCGCCTCCTGCGCCACACGATAGATGGTGAGCGCCGTCTCGGGCGCCCAGCCCTGCGGGTCGTCGGCCTCCATCGCCACCGGGATGTGCGTCCGGCGCGAGAAGTCGTCCACGAGCGCCCGCAAGGCGGGCACCAGTCCCAGGTCGTCGAGCGCGCGCGGGCGCAGGAGCTCGCTCACGTCGCGCACCTGCGCCAGCACCTCGGCCACGCGCGCGCTCGCCTCCTTCCGGCCCTCGAGATCCAGCTCGATCTTGAGCGCGGTGAGCGTCTGCCCGGCCTGGTCGTGGAGCTCGCGCGCGATGCGCCGGCGCTCCTCCTCCTGCGCGCGCAGCAGCAGCGCCGAGAGCTGCTCGAGCTGCACCGAGCGCTGGGCCAGCGCGGTCCGCTCTTCACCGAGCACCAGCGTCAGCGTGCCCACGGCCACGAGCACCAGCAGCGTCACGTCCATGAACACGCCCAGCAGCACGCTCGAGCCCTGCGAGCGGAGCAGCGGGTAGTCCAGGTGGTGGAGGCCCCAGAGCAGGAACGCCCACGACAGGAGCCGCGCGCCGGTCGAGGGTACGGCGCGGTCCTGGCGCATGAACACGTACGCGGTGCCGAGCGTGACCGCCGACAGCAGCAGCGCCGACGACAGCCCGGCCGTTTTCATGTCGTGGATCGAGAACACGCTGTACCACGCCCAGGCGATCGCCAGCACCGGCGCGAGCCAGTAGAGCGCGCGCCATCGGACCTGCGTGGCGAACTGGAGCGCCGCCCACAGCAGCAGCAGCCCCGAGCCCATCGTCACCACCTGGTGCGCGAACAGCCAGCCCAGACTGCGCGTCTCGATGAACGCAGAGATGAAGATGAGCCGCAGCGAGTAGACGGCCCAGGCGGCCGCCCACGTGGCGTGGAACACCTGCCGGCGCTGCCGCCAGAGCCCCAGGTGGACGGCCGAGAGCGCCAGCGTGCACAGCGTCTGGAACAGGAGCGGGGCGATCTTCTCGAACGTCATGGCGATGGCGGCCCTTCGGCGGGTGCCCGGGACGCCGCGTGGTCGCCGTCCGCGAGTCGCACCCGCCACGTCACTCTGGGGCCATCGCCCGCTCCCCGGCAAGCACGAGGGCCCCGGTCCGGGCGGGCGCGCGGCGCGGCGAGTGGCACGAGCCCCGATCCTTCGAAAGACCAGGGCCCGTGCGCGTGACGCTTCGCTACGCTGTGAGTCGTGCAGCGACACGGGGACACACCCATGTGCGCCCCCATGCACAGGAAGATGCGGCAGAACGCGCGCGGACCGGAACGCCTGCAGCGCGGAATTCACAAAGCCCCGACGCTGGTCACGCAGCCGACCAACCCGCGTATGGACCATGGTCATCGAATGAGGGACAGTGCCGCTCCCTGACCGGGTGCCTCACCTTACATAAGGAACCAGGAGGAAGCATGCAGTCCCGAATCGCGCAGGCCATCCCCGCCCTGGTGCTCATCGCCGCGATCGGCGCCGGCTGCTCCAGCAGCAGCAACAACAGCGTCGCGCCCACGCCCGTGCCCGGCCCCAACTTCAGCTTCGCGTTCCCGGCGGCCGGAACGGTGGCGGCCCCCGGCACGTCGAACAAGCTCATCTTCAACGACGTCGGGAGCTGGGGCTATCGCTGCATCCCGCACGCCATCAGCAACGGCATGACCGGCACCGTGATCGTCGATACGACGTCGACCAACCCCGACTCGGCGGTCGTGCAGGTGGGCGGCGGCGCCGGCGGGTTCGGCTTCGTGCCGCAGGTCGTGACCATCAAGCCGGGCGGCTACGTGCGCTGGGCGAACGTGAGCGCGATGACGAACCACACCGTGACGCGACCGTAAGCGCCGCGACCGGCGGGACATCGAGACGTTCGGGGCCGCGACGGATCACCGTCGCGGCCCCGCTGCGCCCGGTGCCGCGCGGCCGTCGCGCGCTGTGGCGGGCCCGCCCCACGTCCGGCGGGTGGGCCGGGCAGCCCGGGCCCGCTAAACGCAAGTGGCCAGCGGATCTGCGGCCCCTGGCAGGCGCTGGCACGCGGGCTGCTTTTCCTCTCCGGCGAAGCATCGTTCGCGCACATCGGAGGACGATATGAACTCGAACCTGTCGCGCACCATCCACAGCGCCGTGCTCGCCACGATGCTGGTCTCCACGGCGTCGGTGGCGGTCGCGGATCCCGGCCGCCGCTTCAAGGGAGTGAGCAATGCCTATCCCGTGCAGCGCGTCATCGTCCGCGAGCACTCGAGCGCGGCGCCCGCGGTGGCCGCGCTGATCGGCGGTTTCATCCTCGGCTCGGCGATCTCAGCGAACGCGCACCCGGTGATCGTGCACGAGGTGCCGGTCTACCAGCCGGCGCCGGTCGCGGTGTACCGCTACTACGATCCGTACAACCAGGTCTGGTACGACACGCTCGACGAGTGCCGCTTCCGTGCGTATCACCCCGCCGTGGTGCAGGTGATCGACGTGCACAACGGCCGCTACGTCCGCTCGCTCCGGTTCCACGACGGCGGGTGGCATCGATTCGACGATCAGGGCGACGACCGCGACTGAAGGTCGAAGCCCGCAGGGAGTGGGTCTGCGGCGGTGGGGCTGGAACAAACGGGGAGCGTCCAGGCTCGCACGGCTGACCCACTGAAACGCGAAGGGCGGCGCCGAAGAGGCGCCGCCCTTTCGCCATCCGGTCATGCCGCCAGCAGCTGCTCCGTGTCGGTCTGGTGCTCCTCGGGCGGCAGCACGCGGCGCACGCTCTCGGTCGCCGGCATCGGGTCCCAGATCTCGTCGTCCGCGCCGTCCGCCGTCGCCGCGTCCGCCGGCCGGTGCAGCACGCGGCAGTTCGGGCGCGTCACGTCGGCCGGGTTCGGCGACATCGCCAGCACGAGGTGGCCCGACTCGGTCTGCATCACGGTGCCCGCGGGGTAGAGGCCGACGGTCTTGATGAGCGCCCACAGCACCGCGGGATCGAAGTTCACGCGGTTCGGGCCCATGAGCGTCTGCAGCCCCTCGAACGCAGTGTGCGGCCGCTTGTAGTAGGCGCGGTGCGCGGTGATGGCGTCGAAGCAGTCAGCCATGGCGATGATGCGCGACAGCGTCGCCTGCCCCCACTCCACCGTCACGTCCGGGTAGCCGGTGCGGTTGTAATTCATATGGTGCTCGAAGCAGCCGCGCATGGAGTCGATCATCACCTGCGAGAGCCCCGGCATGCGCGCCACCATCTTCGAGCCCTCGACCGGGTGCCGGCGCATCTGCTGCCACTCCTCGGCGGTGAGCGCGCCGGGCTTCCGCAGCACGTCGCCGGCGACGCGCATCTTCCCGAGGTCGTGGAGCAGCCCCGCCACGCCGAGGTCGGCGAGCGCCTGGCGCGGGAGCCCGAGCGACTGCCCCATGCCCACCGAGAGCACCGCCACGTTCACGCAGTGCGCGTACGTGTACTCGTCGTGGTCCTTGAGCGCGGTGAGCCCGACCAGCGTGTAGTCGCTCTTCATCACCGTGTCGACGATCGGCTGGACGACGCGCTTCGCGTGCCGCAGGTCGGGCCGGCCGGTCTGCCGCGCGCGCAGCACGACCTTCTTCGTGCCCACGACCGCGCGCCAGAACACCTGCTTCGCGCGGGCGCGCTCCTGCTGCGCTTTCGGCAGGTCCTCCAGCTCGCGCACCAGGTCTTCCGCCTCCATGTGCGCGGCGGGGAACGGCACGATGTTCTGGATCTGGGCCTCGTCCACCGTCTCCGGCAGCTTCGGTGCCAGCGCCGGGTCCTCGGCGGCGAGGAAGATCTGGAAGAAGCGCTCGACCTCCGCTTCGTTGACGCCCTGCGTGAAGCGCAAACCCCCGGTCTGGCGGCGCTCGAAGTCCCCGAGCAGCGAGTGATAGGGCCCCATGAGCGCGGTCGACGCCTTCACGCGCACGCCGTTCAGATAGAAGTAGTCGGCCACCGCGACCAGCGTGACCTCCTCCTCCTCGTCGAGCAGCGCGCGCAGCACGCCCATGAACTCCTGGAGCTGACGCTGGAACGCCATGTTCGACACTTCGTACGTGCGCGCCGTGCGCATGAGCGCCACCACCCGCTGGATGACGAGCGCGCCCTGCTCGGCGAGCACGTTCGCATCGCCGCCGCCCTGACGGTCGGGCGCTCCGGCGCCGCCGGACACCCCGGGTTCGTGGTCGCTCATGCCGCCTTCCGCTGCTGGAGCGCGGACTCGCACGCCTGCCGCACCGGTGCGCGCCGCGACTGCGCACCCGCCTCGAGCGCCGCGATCGCCTTCGGCGTGCCGATGCGCGCGAGGCAGCGCGCCACCGCGTGGCGGTGCACCTCCTGCTCGCGATCGAACCAGTTGCCGCCGTTCATCGAGCGCTCCAGCTCGGGCACGATCTCGTCGCTGCCCGTGGAGGCGATCGCCGCGTAGATCGCGCGCCGCTCCTCGACCGGGCGCTGGAGGAACCGCTCCTGCTCGATGAACGCGGTGACGTAGCGCGCCACGGCCGGGTCGCGCGCGGCCGAGAGCTGCTGGAGGATGAGGCAGAAGAGCTTGGTGTCGGCGCCGTCGAGCGCGCGGATCAATACCGGGCGCGCGAGCCGCGGCTCCACCGCCTGGAGCGCGGTCACCACCTCGGTGGCGACGCGCGGATCGGGGTACTTGACCGCGTTCTGGAGCAACGGCACGACGCCGGCGCCGCCCACCCAGCCGAGGATGTGCACCACGTTCCGCACCACGTACCAGCGCGGGTCGCTGATCCACGGTGCCAGCCGCGTCGGATCCTCCTGCGCGCGCACGGCGATCGCCTCGGCCACCATCTGGCGCGCCATGCGCGTCTGGCACTCGGAGAGCGCGAGCGTGAGCCAGTCGATCGCGACCGGACCCAGCTCGTTCGCGAGCGCGATGAAGTCGCTCAGCGCGGCGGGGCCCTGCGTGTCGAGCATCTCGGCCGCGCGCGTCACGGAGACCGGCTGCAGCACCTCCTGCGCGAAGCGTTCGTCCGACCATTCGTCCGGGCCGCACTTCCGCACCAGCAGGACGGCTTCGCGCGCGTCGCCCCAGGCGCCGTCGGCGATCGCCGCGCGCAGCACGCGCGGCAGGAAGCGCGCCATCTCCTTGCGGTCGTCGTCGGTCGGATCGGCGTTCAGGCACGCGTGTGCCACCGCCAGCGCCGCGGTCGAGGGCGGCACGCGGCGCTCGGCCTCGAACTCCTGGAGGAAGCGCGGCACCTCCTGCTGCGACATGAAGTCCAGCTCGGCGAACGTGGCCTCGACCTCCTCGGTGAGCTGCCCGAGCGACCAGTCCTCGGACCGCTCCGGGCCCGACGACGGCTCGCCCGACGACTTCTCCTGCTCGCCGCCGGCCGTGGGCCACGGCAGCAGCGGACCATCCTCGGGCTGGGCCGCGGCGTCGGCCGCTCCCGCCTCGCCCTCGGCGGGGATGTAGTCGACGTCGACGTGACGGAGGTTTGCCTCCCAGAGCAGCGTCACCATGTCGTCGCCGTCGAGGTTCTGGCCGGTGACGCCGAGCACGGAGTCGACGAGCGCGTCGCACTCGCGCGCCTCGGCGCCGGGCGTGATCGTGATGCCGCGCACGCCGTCGCGGTAGAACGCGAACGCGAGGTTGTCGTCGCGCGAGCGCGCCGGGTAGAGCGAGTGGCCGTCGCAGGTGACGTCGTCGGCCGTGAAGCGGTAGGTGACCGTGCCGAACTCGTCGAGCAGCTTCTTGAGCGCGCGCGCCAGCTCTTCGCGGAAGCGCTGGGCGGCCGGGTTGCCCGCGTCGTAGAGACGGCAGGTCTTGAGCGTGCGCGCGAACATGTGCAGCCACAGGTCCGCCGCCTTGACCGCGGGCTCGACCGGCGCGCGCTCGAGGCCGGACGGATCGCCGTCGTCGGCCTCGGACGGGTCCACCGCCTCGTCCACGATGCGCTCGCCCGCGAGCACGTCCCAGTCACGGCCGGGCGCAGGCTCGCGCGCCGGCTCCGCATCCGGCTTCGGAACCAGGTCGTCGAACAGGTCGTCGAGCCCGTCGTCCGGTGGCTTGCGGCCACGGTCGAACGGTTCGGGCGCGCCCGGCTTCCCGCCGGGGATCACGCGCATGGCTTCGTCCACCTCCGTGTGCGGGTCAGGTGCAACACTGCCCGGGAGTTATCGGCTTTCCGCCGCCCCCTCTTGAGACGCCCGCCTCGCCTCGTTCGCAGGCGATCGCGGCACGCTGGTGGGGCTGGGCTTGACCCGCCGGGAGAGCGCTCCCGAGACTGCCTGTTCCCCCCCCGACTCGCCCGTCCCCTGCCCCTTTTTCGGAGGTCCCGCGCTCCCCATGGAAGCCACCCCCGCCGCGCGTTCCCGCGCCCGTCGCCTCACGTCGTTCGCGCTCGCCCTCGCGTGCGCCGCGCTCTTCGCCGGCCGCGCCTCGGCGCTCGAGGAGTGCCGGTTGATGCGCCAGCCCGACATCCAGGGCGACCACATCGTGTTCGTCTACGCGGGCGACCTGTGGACGCTGCCACGTACGGGTGGCGTGGCCACGCGGCTCACGACGCACGAGGGGCTCGAGGTGTTCCCCAAGCTCTCGCCCGACGGCGAGACCGTGGCGTTCACCGCCGAGTACGACGGCAACCAGGACGCGTACACGATCCCGTACGCGGGCGGCGAGCCCAAGCGGCTCACGTTCCACCCCGGCCCCGACGTCGTGGCCGAGTGGTATCCGGATGGCAAGTCGCTCCTGCTGCGCACGCCGCGGGCCTCGAGCGTCCAGCGCTACACGCGCTTCTTCAAGATCCCCGCGACCGGCGGGTTCGAGCAGATGCTGCCGCTCCCCACGGCCGGCTACGCCAGCTTCTCGGCCGACGGCAACCTGCTCGCGTTCGTCTCGCCGTCGTACGACAACCGTACGTGGAAGCGCTACCGCGGCGGCAACGCGCCGAACATCTGGGTGTACGACTTCAAGGCGAACAAGTCGGAGAACATCACCGCCGACTGGCCGGGTCCGGACGAGTGGCCGATGTTCCACGGCCGCACGGTCTACTACTGCTCCGACCGCAACGGCCGCACGGCGAACCTCTGGGCCTACGACCTCGACAAGAAGACGCAGCGCCAGGTGACGACGTTCACCGACTACGACGTGAAGTGGCCGAGCGTGGGCTCCGACGCGATCGTGTTCGAGAACGGCGGCTGGCTGTACGTGATGGACCTGCCGTCGGAGAAGCTGCACAAGCTCTCGGTGCAGGTGCCCGACGACAAACCGGCGACGCGCCCCGAGTACCGCCCGGTCGCCGACTGGATGACCGGCTTCGACCTGTCGCCGTCGGCGAAGCGCGCGGTGGTCGAGGCGCGCGGCGAGCTGTTCAGCGTGCCGGCCGAGAAAGGCGACGTGCGCAACCTCACGAACACGCCCGGCGCGCGCGAGCGCGATCCCGCGTGGTCGCCCGACGGCAAGTGGATCGCGTACTGGGGCGATGCCACCGGCGAGTACCAGGCGTACGTGATCGGCGCCGACGGCAAGACGCCTGCGCGCCAGGTCACGCGGGAGTCCGGCACGTTCCGCTTCCCGCTCACGTGGGCGCCGGACTCGAAGAAGCTCGCCTACTCGGACAAGACCGGCCGGCTCTATTGGTGCGACGTGTCGTCGGGCAAGGTGACGCAGGTGGACAAGGGCGAGTTCGGCGAGATCCACCAGATCGCGTGGTCACCGGACTCGAAGTGGATCGCGTACGCAAAGCCGACCGGCGCCGGCTTCGGCGTGATCTGGCTCCACTCGCTCACGAACGGAAAATCGACCGCGGTCACCGACGGCATGTCCGACGACTTCTCGCCGTCGTTCGATCCCGAGAACCGCTACCTCTACTTCCTGTCGCGGCGCACGTTCCGCCCCGAGTTGGGCACGTTCGAGCTGGACATGACGTTCTCGGCCACCGACAAGCTCTACGCCATGACGCTGCGCGACACGACCAGCTCGCCGGTCTCGCCCGAAAGCGACGAAGAGGTCGGCGACGGCGCGGACAAGGGCGACGACAAGGCGGACAAGGGCGGCAAGGGCGCCAAGGCCAAGGCGCCCGAGGACGGCGGCAAGTCGGAGGCGACGCTGATCGACCTGGACGGCCTCGGCACCCGCGTCGCCGAGCTGCCGGTCAAGGCCGGGCGCTACCTCGCCGCGGTCGGCGCGAAGGGCAAGGTGGTGTTCCTCTCGCAGGACGACACGCCCGACGAGAACGGCGACGCGCCGTGCAGCATCCACTGGTACGACCTCGAGAAGCGCGAGGACAAGACCGTCCTCTCGGGCGTGAACCCGCGCTTCGCGCTGTCCAAGGACGGCGGCAAGGTGATGTACCGGAAGGACGGCACGGTTGGCATCGTGGACGTGGCCGAGGGCAAGAAGGTGGGCGACGGCAAACTCGCCACCGAGAGCATGATGGCCTGGGTGGATCCGCACGCCGAGTGGATGCAGATGTTCAACGAGGCGTGGCGGCTCGAGCGCGACTTCTACTACGACCCGGCGATGGGCGGCCTCGACTGGAAGGCGGTCGGCGAACGCTACCGCCAGCTCGTCCCGTACGCCGCGCACCGCGCGGACCTGAACTACATCCTCGGCGAGCTGATCGGCGAGCTGGCGACGTCGCACGCGTACGTGGGCGGCGGCGACTATCCCAAGGTCCCGCACGTGGGCACCGGGCTGCTCGGCGTGGACTGGTCGCTCGACGCCTCGAGCGGCCTCTACCGGCTGGCGAAGATCTACCGCGCGCGCGACTGGAACTCCGACGTGCCCGCGCCGCTCGGCGAGCCCGGCCTCGCCGTGCGCGAGGGCGACTTCCTGCTCGCCGTGAACGGCCGGCCCGTGCGCTCGCCCGAGAACGTGTACGAGGCGTTCGTGGGCACCGTCGGCAAGCAGACCGTGCTGAAGCTCGGCTCGTCCGCGAGCGATTCCAAGCCGCGCTCGGTCACGGTGAAGCCGATCGCGAGCGAGGCCAGCCTGCGCTACACGGCGTGGGTGGCGGCGAACCGCGAGCAGGTGTGGAAGGCGACCGGCGGCCGCGTCGCGTACATCCACGTGCCGAACACCGCGGTCGCCGGCATCCAGGAGTTCAGCAAGGGCTACTACCCGCAGGTCGACCGCCAGGGGATCATCGTCGACGAGCGCTTCAACGGCGGCGGCTTCATCCCCGACTTCTTCGTCGAGCGGCTCATGCGCCACACCTGGACCTACTGGTCGACCCGCGACATGGAGTCGACGCGCACGCCGGCGCAGAGCATCGACGGGCCGAAGTGCATCCTCGTCAACGAGTAC
>Ga0306922_10004898_pt1 | contig 12718 bp, 10 predicted proteins | sample sta12Cox44000082_FD_203758 | JGI IMG/M metagenome (GOLD analysis project Ga0306922, IMG submission 203758) | Lab enrichment of tropical soil microbial communities from Luquillo Experimental Forest, Puerto Rico - statoxic.12C.oxic.44.000.082 (v2)... | ecosystem: Environmental > Terrestrial >... | reverse complement strand
CGCTCGAAGGCGAAATCTTCCGGGCCGCTGTCAAACAGCACGCTATGCCGCTTATCGCCGCGCGTGGCAGTAAGCAACACGGAGAAGCCGTGTACTGCACGGCAAAGGCAGCGGCCGGACGAGGCACGCAAGCCCCGGCGCGTCGCGAAGGCAAATTCGTTCTCGACATTGGATGGCGTCGTCGACAATCCGTCGGTCGCGTTGTCGACGAGGACCTGAATCTCGACTTTATCGACAGGCTGCAGCTTGGCCATACGCCTTACTGCGGCTCCATGCCGGAAAGCTTCACCACTTCGTTGGCATCGACGCGATCGGTGACGATCTCCTTGGCGAATTCGTCCGGCGAGTTGATCGCCGGCACCTGGCCGCGTGTGATCACAAACTTGTCGACGAAGTCTTTGTCCTCGAAGGCGCGCCTCACCTCAGCGTTGAGCCGGTCGATGATCGGCTTCGGCGTGCCGGAGGGGGCAAACAGCCCATACCAGGTCTGCGACGGCGCGCCCCCATAGCCAAGATCGGCGAGCGTCGGCACGTCCGGTAACTGCGGCGTGCGGATGTTGTTGACCAGAGCGAGCGCTGTCATCTTGCCCGCCTTGAGGTGCGCCTGCACGTTGCCGAGTCCAAACAGGCCGATTGGCGTGGTGCCGGAGAGAATGGCGGTGACCGCCTCGCCGCCGCCCTTGAATGGCACGCGGATCCAGTCGGCGCCCCTTTCTTTCTTGAGCGTGTCCATGTAAACGACGCAGGGGATCGAGGCGGTGAGGTAGTTCAACGTACCCGGCTTCGATTTCGATGCCGCGACAAGCTCATCCACCGTCTTCACGTTAAGCGAGGAATTCACCACTAGCACCTGGATCAGATGGAATAGGTTGACGATCGGGATGAGCCCCTTTTCTGGATCAAACGGCACCTGTTTGTAGAGGAACTGATTGTAGATCATCGTGTCGGCATTAATGATGCAGATGGTGTAGCCATCCGGCGGCGCTTCCTGGCAAAAACGCGCAGCGATGTTGCCGGCACCGCCCGGCTTGTTCTCGATGATCAGCGGCTGGCCAAGATAAGGCTGCATCTTCTCGTTGAGCGCGCGCATAAAGATGTCGCTGATGCCGCCGGCGCTCGAGGTCGTGAACACGCGGACCGGGCGAATGGGATAATTGTCGGCGAGAGCTTGCGTCGTAATGAGCGCCGCGCCGAGCGCAACGGCGGCCAGAAGCCATTTCATGAGTCCTCCCAGTGGTTTGGCAAATCTATGATTGCAATTTGCTTTTCACCAGCGCGCTGGCTTTACCGAGATCCATTTGCCCCGCGTACCTGCCGCGCAGAACCCCGATCACCTTGCCCATGTCCTTCATGCCGGCGGCACCGGTTTCCTTGATTGTGGTGTCAATCGCCGCGGTCATCTCGGCCTCCGACATCGGCTTGGGCAGGTAGGCGGAGATGATGCCGATCTCCTCCTGCTCCTGCTTCACCAGGTCTTCACGCCGGCCTTTCTGGTAGAGCTCGACCGATTCTTGGCGCTGCTTGATCATCTTCTGCAGGAGGCCGAGCACCTCGGCATCGCCGAGCGGCGGCTTGCCGGCGCCGCGCGCCTCGATATCGGCGTTCTTGAGGACGGAATTGACCATGCGCAACGTGGAGACCGCCCGCTCGTTCTTGGCTTTCATCGCCTCTTTCAAAGCGTTGTTGATGTCATCACGCAGCATGGGGAGCCCCTTTCCGCTTTTGTAATGCTGTCTGGGGGCGGCGCCGCGGCCCCTTGCTTCGCTCACTATAATACGCAACTAAGAGGCCATGACCCAGACGAAAACCGAACCCGCCGCCGGGACTTGGATAGAGCCCAAAGCCACGGCGCTCTTGGTGCTGGCCGACGGAACCGTGCTGGAGGGATTCGGCTTCGGCGCCATCGACCATGCGGTCGGCGAGGTCTGCTTCAATACTGCCATGACAGGCTACGAGGAAATACTCACCGATCCTTCTTACGCCGGGCAGATCATCACATTCACCTTCCCGCATATCGGCAACGTCGGCACCAACGAGGAAGATCTTGAAACGGTAAATATGGCGGCAGCGACCGGCGCCCGCGGCGTCATCTTCCACAGTGGCATAACCGAGCCGTCGAACTACCGCGCCACTCGTCACCTCAACGACTGGCTGAAGGCACGCGGTATCATCGGGCTTACTGGCATCGACACCCGCGCGCTGACCGCGCTGATCCGCGTCAACGGCATGCCGAACGCGGTGATTGCGCATTCCCCTGACGGAAAGTTCGATCTCGGCACGCTAAAGAAAGAGGCGCGCGAATGGCCCGGGCTTGTCGGCATGGACCTAGTGCCGATGGTGACCTCCGGCCAGCGCTTCATCTGGGACGAAACTCCGTGGCACCGGGACCGTGGATATGAGCGGCAGACCAATCCGGAATTCCACGTAGTTGCGGTCGACTACGGCATCAAACGTAACATCCTCCGCCTGCTCGCCGGCGTCGGCTGCAAGGTGACTGTGGTGCCGGCCAAGACCTCGGCAGAGGACATCATGGCACTGCAGCCGGACGGCGTGTTCCTATCGAATGGGCCTGGCGACCCAGCCGCGACCGGCGTGTACGCAGTGCCGGTGATCAAGAAGTTGATTGATTCAGGTACGCCGACCTTCGGCATCTGCCTCGGCCACCAAATGCTCGGCATCGCGGTCGGCGGCCGCACGATAAAGATGCACCAGGGCCATCACGGCGCCAATCATCCGGTCAAGGATCTGACTACCGGCAAGGTCGAGATCACCTCAATGAACCACGGCTTCGCGGTGGACAAGGATTCGCTGCCGAAGAACGTCGAGCAGACGCACGTGTCGCTGTTCGACGGCTCCAACTGCGGCATCGCGCTCAAGGACAAGCCGGTGTTTTCGGTGCAGTATCACCCCGAAGCTTCGCCCGGCCCGCGCGACAGCCATTATCTGTTCACGCGGTTCGTTGAAATGATGCGACACGCCAAGCGCAAGATCGCGTGAGGCGATGGCCGACTGGATTAATTTCTACGATCTGCGCCATTCGCTGATTTACGTGAATGCCCACCACCGCGACGTGCACTACCGCAAAATCGCCGAAGAACTGCGCGGCTACATCCCCTCGCTGTCGACGCGCGTGATGGACTACGGCTGCGGCGAGGCGACCTCGGCCGCCCTTGTCGCCTCGGCCTGCGCCGCGCTGACGCTAGTCGAGGCCGCGCCCAACCTGTACGCCGCGCTAAGCGCGCATTACGCCGGCAACAGCAAGATCACCGTGCTTACGCCCGAGCAGGCGTCGGCGCTGCCGGACCATTCGTTCGACCTGATCGTGCTGCATTCGGTGGCACAGTATTTGACCGGCGAGCAACTCAACGGCCTGCTGGAAACCTTCCGTAGATTGCTCATACCGGACGGCCTGCTACTCGTCGGCGACGTCGTGCGGCCCCGCTTTGCCGTGCCGGCTGCGGCCCTGTCGCTGCTACGTTTTTCGGCCGCCAACGGCTTCTTCTGGTCGGCGGTCGGCGGGCTGATCCGCATCTTTGTGTCGGATTATCTGCGGTTGAAGAAGACTGTCGGCTTGTCGCACTACGAACCGGGCGCGATGCTGGAGAAACTTCGGTGCGCCGGCTACGCCGCCGAACGCGCGCCTCGCAACGTCGGTCACAACCCCTGGCGCGTGACCTTCCTGGCGCGGCCGCTGAAAAGCCCGGCCGATAACGAAGCGCTGCGGGAAGTAACGCGGCGTTAGCCGCAATCACAAACGTGGTTCGATCGCAGGCCAGCTCACGGACTATCGGGGGCCTCTAAAATTCTTTGGCCCACCGATCAGTCCCATCCGCCCAGCACGCGACCAACCGGGTTGGCGATGCGGCCATTGGCGCGCTTGAGCGCGGCGATGCGTGCAATATCGTCCGCACTGAGCGCGAAGTCGAACACCATCAAGTTCTCGGCGATGCGCTGCGGCTTCGACGAAAACGGGATAGGAGCGACGTTCTGCTGCAGCAACCAGCGCAGCGCGACCTGTGCGACGGTGCGTCCGTGCTCGCCGGCGATCTGAGCGAGAACGGGGTCGCCGAACAAGCGGCCACGCCCAAGTGGACAGTAGGCAATGAAGACCAGCTTGTGCCGGCGCACTGCCGCCAAGAGTTTCGACTGATCGAGATACGGATGATATTCCGCTTGCAAGGCGACGAGGGGCTCAGGGCAGAGTCTGACCGCTGCATCGAGCAACGCGATGTTGAAATTGGCGACGCCGATGTGGCGGGCGAGCCCGCGCCTCTTGGCGTCGGCCAGCGCCGGCATGGTCTCACTTAGCGCTATCGCCGGATTGGGCCAGTGCACCAGCAGCAGATCGAGGTAGTCGACCCCGAGAGCGGCGAGGCTTTCGTCGACCGATTTGGCAAAGTCGGCCGGGCGAAGATTCTCGTGGCTGACCTTGGTGGTTAGGAAGATGTGCTGGCGCGGCAGGCCGGAGGCGCGCATCGCCTGACCGACCGCACTTTCCGTGCCGTATTTGCGCGCGGTGTCAATATGGCGGTAGCCGGCCTTGAGTGCGGCGAGCACTGTCTCCGCTGACATAGCGCCGGTCATCGGCGACGTGCCGAAGCCGACGGCAGGCATCTCCCCGGTTTCGCCGGAGAACGAAAAAGTGGCGGGGACGCTCATGGCCGGTCAGTCGGGGCACTAATAGCCGGCCTTCTCCGTCCACCGCAAATACCGCCCTCGCCCTTCCCTGCCCGTCGAATCTGGTCTAAAGACCCGCTCGCGCGGGGCGTTTCTCCCGCGGGGGGCGAAAGGACGCGGAAAGGCGCGCCCTTTTTTTGTGCCCAGTTTCTGATCGGTTATGCCCAAAAGAACCGACATTGAATCGATCTTGATCATTGGCGCCGGGCCGATCGTCATCGGCCAGGCCTGCGAGTTTGACTATTCCGGAACCCAGGCCTGCAAGGCACTGAAGGCCGAGGGCTATCGCCTCATTTTGGTCAATTCCAATCCGGCGACGATCATGACCGATCCGGATCTCGCCGACGCCACCTACCTCGAGCCGATCACGCCTGAAATCGTCGCCAAGATCATCGAAAAGGAACAGCCCGACGCGCTCCTACCGACCATGGGCGGACAGACCGCGCTCAACTGTGCGCTGTCGCTGCGCAAGATGGGCGTGCTCGACAGATTCGGCGTCAAGATGATCGGCGCCACCGCCGACGCCATCGACAAGGCTGAAGACCGCGAGCTGTTCCGCGAGGCGATGAAGAAGATCGGACTGCAGACGCCGCGCTCGCATCAGATCAAGACGCTGCCACAGGCCCTCGAAGCACTCGAGGACATCGGCCTGCCGACGGTCATCCGCCCGTCTTTTACGCTAGGCGGCACCGGCGGCGGCATCGCCTATAACAAGGCCGAATTCATCGACATCGTGGAACGCGGCATCGATGCCTCCCCGACCAGCGAAGTGCTGATCGAGGAATCGGTGCTGGGCTGGAAAGAATTCGAGATGGAGGTGGTGCGCGATAAAAAAGACAATTGCATCATTATCTGCTCGATCGAGAACGTCGATCCGATGGGCGTACATACTGGCGATTCGATCACCATCGCGCCGGCGCTCACGCTCACGGACAAGGAATACCAGATCATGCGCGACGCCTCGATCGCGGTGCTGCGCGAGATCGGGGTGGAGACCGGCGGCTCCAACGTCCAGTTCGCCGTCAACCCGGCCAACGGGCGGTTGGTGATCATCGAGATGAATCCACGGGTGTCACGTTCATCTGCGTTGGCGTCGAAGGCGACTGGCTTTCCCATCGCCAAGGTCGCGGCCAAGCTTGCGATCGGTTACACGCTCGATGAAATCGCCAACGACATCACCGGCGGCGCGACGCCGGCCTCATTCGAGCCGACCATCGACTATGTGGTCACCAAGATTCCGCGCTTCGCCTTCGAAAAATTCCCCGGCGCCGAGCCGGTGCTCACCACCTCGATGAAATCGGTCGGCGAGGCGATGGCGATCGGTCGTACCTTCCAGGAATCATTGCAGAAGGCACTGCGTTCGCTGGAGACCGGCCTCACCGGCCTCGACGAGATCACCATCGAGGGTTACGACCCGGCCATGGGCATCGACGACGCTGACAATAAAGCCGCGATCCGCGCCGCCCTCGGCACGCCGACGCCCGATCGGCTTTTGAAGATCGCGCAGGCGATGCGATACGGCGCCAGCGACGAGTTGATCCACAACGCCTGCCGAATCGACCTCTGGTTCCTCGCGCAAATCCGCGCGCTGGTCAAAACCGAGGCCGAAATCAAGGCCAAGGGCCTGCCCGCTACCGCCGGCGCGTTCCGATGGTTGAAGGCAAAAGGTTTTTCCGATCAGCGGCTCGCCAGGCTGACTGGCAACAAGGCCGACGAGGTCACGCAAAAACGCCGCGCGCTCGGCGTGCGGCCGGTGTTCAAGCGCATCGACACTTGCGCCGCCGAATTCGCATCGCCCACCGCCTATATGTATTCGACCTATGAGACGCCATTTGCCGGCACGGCCGCCGACGAAGCCGCGCCGACGGCAGAGAAGAAGGTCATCATTCTCGGCGGCGGCCCGAACCGCATCGGCCAGGGCATCGAGTTCGACTACTGCTGTTGCCACGCCGCCTTCGCGCTGAAGGAAGCCGGTTACGAATCCATCATGGTCAACTGCAATCCGGAAACGGTGTCGACCGACTACGACACCTCCGACCGGCTTTATTTCGAGCCGCTCACGCCAGAAGACGTGCTGGAGATCGTCGACACCGAGCGCTCCAACGGCACGCTGCATGGCGTGATCGTGCAGTTCGGCGGCCAGACCCCGCTGAAGCTCGCGGAGCCGCTCGAGAAGGCGAAGGTGCCGATCCTCGGCACGTCGCCCGACGCGATCGATCTCGCCGAAGACCGCGACCGCTTCAACAAGCTAATCAAGCAGCTCAAACTGCGCCAGCCGCAGAGCGGCATCGCCACCTCTCCCGACGCCGCGCGCGCAATCGCTGACGAGATCGGCTACCCCGTGCTGATCCGGCCCTCCTATGTGCTGGGCGGCCGCGCTATGGAGATCGTACGCGACGGCACGCACCTCGACCGCTATGTCTCCAAGCTCGCCAGCCTGCTCGACCGCCCAACCGAACTGGTGGTGTCAAAGAAGAGCCCGCTGCTGATCGACCGCTACCTATCGGACGCGACCGAAGTAGACGTCGATTGCCTCGCCGATGGTAAGGACACCTTCGTTGTCGGCATAATGGAACACATTGAGGAAGCCGGCATTCACTCCGGCGATTCGGCATGCGCGCTGCCGCCGCACTCTCTGAGTGAGGCAACGATCACCGAGCTCGAAAGACAGACGCGGGCCCTCGCACTCGCGCTGAGGGTCGGCGGGCTGATGAACGTGCAATACGCCATCAAGAATGGCGACATCTACGTGCTCGAGGTCAATCCGCGCGCCTCGCGCACGGTGCCGTTCGTATCCAAGGTGGTCGGCCTGCCGGTCGCCAAGATCGCCGCCCGTATCATGGCGGGAGAGAGCCTGGCGAGTTTCAAGCTCAAGCCAGCGCACGTGAGGCACCGCGCGGTGAAGGAATCGGTGTTCCCGTTCGCACGCTTCCCCGGCGTCGATACCGTGCTGGGGCCGGAGATGAAGTCGACCGGCGAGGTGATGGGCATCGACGGCTCGTTCGAGATCGCTTTCGCCAAGAGCCAGATCGGCGGCGGCGCCAACCTGCCACGCTCAGGCACCGTCTTCGTGTCTGTCAAGGATACCGACAAGCCGCGCATCCTGGATGCGGTGCGCGTCCTAGCTTCTCTCGGGTTCAAATGCATCGCAACGTCGGGAACCCAACGTTACCTGGTCGCACATGGGGTCCAGGCAGCTAAGATCTTTAAAGTGCTGGAAGGCCGACCGCATATCGTAGATGCCATTAAAAACGGGGGTGTTCAGCTGGTTTTCAACACCACCGAAGGGGCGGCCGCCCTAGCCGACAGCCGCTCCATGCGCAATGCGGCCCTCTTGCATAAAGTGCCATACTACACCACACTTTCGGGTGCCGTTGCCGCAGCGCAGGGCATAAAAGCCTATCTCGGGGGGGACCTCGAGGTGCGTGCACTGCAGAGCTACTTCAGCGACCGGGCCTGAGGCGCGTTTTCTTCGGGTCCCGTTCAGCAGGCGGCGGTGCGAGTTAGGCCGGGAAGTCAACGGTCGCGGCGCAGGTGAGGCTGGCCGCGATCAGGGTTTTTTTGACTGGGCCTTGGTTCACTGGACTCCGGTGCGCGGAATTCCGTGGCCGGAGTCGTATTACGAGTCGATTTGACCGTCTTTTTGACGATGGAAGGCTTGGCGGGAGGAGCCATTCAAGCGGCGCCCGCCAGCAGGAGATGAGAGATGGACAAGATTCCGATGACGGCAGCCGGCTATTCGACACTCGAAGCCGAGCTCAAGCATTGCCAGCAGGTCGAGCGGCCGCGCATCATCCAGCAGATTACCGACGCGCGCACCCACGGAGACCTCTCGGAGAATGCCGAATATCATGCCGCCAAAGAGGCACAGTCGCTCAATGAAGGGCGCATCGCCGAGTTGGAGGACAAGCTCGCGCGCGCCGACGTGATCGACGTGTCGAAGCTATCGGGCGATACAATTACCTTTGGCGCCACCGTGACGCTGATTGACGAGGACACCGACGAAAAGAAGGTGTGGCAGATCGTCGGCGAGCCGGAGGCGAATGCCAAGTCTGGCAAAATCTCAATCACTTCGCCGCTCGCGCGCGCGCTGATCGGGAAGACGAAGGGTGCCGTGGTGGAGGTTAATACCCCAGGCGGCGCCAAGGGCTATGAGGTGAAAAAGATCGAGTGGAAATAAGCATCGTGTCCTAATCGAAGAGTTGAACGATGCAGTCATTCCGCAAACGCGGCCAGCTCGCCGACATTTTGCAACCGCATTAGCTCTTCGTGTTCTCGTTGACCAGATGTTCCGACGATCAGATCCGGTTCTTCGGCGTCGCCAAAGGTGCCCGCCGAATCGCCCGGCAGGCCGCGGGCTAACCGACGGCTAGTTTTCCATCGGCACCATCGCGGCGTCCTTAGATTGACGCAGCGTGAGCGAGGTTTTGACGTTGCGCACATTTGGCGCGGCGGTCAGCTTCTCAACGAAGGCCTGGAAGGTCTTCAGATCGGGCGCCACGCACTTCAATACGAAGTCGATTTCGCCGGAGAGCATCCAACATTCACGCACCAGCGGTTGCGCCCGCACGAATTCCTCGAAAGCGACGAGATCGGCTTCCGCCTGGCTCGCTAAATGCACCATGGCGAAGACTGCCACCTCGTAGCCGAGCTTCTTCTCGTCGAGCAGCGCGCGGTAACCCTTGATGAAGCCCGCCTCCTCCAACGCCCGCACCCGGCGCAGGCACGGCGGCGCCGAAATACCGACGCGGCGCGACAGCTCCACATTGGTGATGCGGCCGTCGTCCTGCAGTTCTTTCAGGATTTTGCGGTCGATGGTGTCAAGGCGGGCGGACAAATTCCTCTCCAGGAGATGGTTATTTCATAGCGTGAAACATTATTTCGCGAAAGATTATTGCGTGAGACCGGCCAGCCGTCGCCCCTCCCGACCCGGCCGTAACTGCACGGGTTGCGTATCTTGCATAGCTCGGCTGAAAGCCATACATGGGGACAGTAAAAGAACAGAGCGGCTGCTGGTTAGCGGCTAAAAGCCGCCTGAAGCGCTTCCAGGGGGCAATACAGAATGGCGAAGGCAATCCACGCTAAGGTGGTAATCATCGGCTCGGGGCCGGCGGGTTACGCAGCCGCGATCTACGCCGCGCGCGCCATGCTCGAGCCGATTTTGATCCAGGGCATTCAGCCCGGCGGTCAGCTCACCATCACCACCGATGTGGAAAATTATCCTGGCTTTGCCGACGTCATCCAGGGCCCCTGGCTGATGGAGCAGATGCAGAAGCAGGCCGAGCATGTTGGCACCAAGATCGTTACCGACCATGTCACGAAGGCGGAGCTGGCGCAGCGGCCGTTCCGCTTGCAGTGCGACTCAGGCGACATCTACCTCGCCGACAGCCTGATCATCGCCACCGGCGCGCAGGCGCGCTGGCTCGGCCTGCCTTCAGAACAGAAATTCAAAGGTTATGGCGTCTCCGCGTGCGCGACCTGCGACGGCTTCTTCTATCGAAACAAGGAAGTGATGGTGATCGGCGGCGGCAATACCGCGGTCGAGGAGGCGCTGTTTCTCACCAATTTCGCGTCCAAGGTGACCATCGTGCACCGGCGCAATGCGTTCCGAGCCGAAAAGATCCTACAGGACCGACTATTTAAGCATCCCAAGATCGAGGTGGTTTGGGACAGCGTCCTGCAAGAGGTGTTGGGGACGGAGAGCCCGTTAAAAGTGAATCGGGTGCGGTTGAAAAACCTGAAGTCCGGCGCCCTAAGCGAGCGCAAGGTCGACGGTGTGTTTATCGCGATCGGTCATTCGCCAGCCTCTGAGTTGTTCGCCGGCGAAGTGCAGATGAAGCCATCCGGCTACATCATCACCAACCATTCCACTGAGACCTCAGTGCCCGGCGTGTTCGCGGCTGGCGATGTCAGTGACGACATCTACCGGCAGGCCGTCACGGCCGCTGGACAAGGCTGCATGGCGGCGCTCGAAGCGGAGAAATTCCTCGCCGCCCATGAACAGGATCGGGCGGCTGCCGAATGAGTGTGGCCAGCTCAAATACCAGCATGGATTGGGATAAGCTGAAGGTGTTCCACGCCGCGGCGGAAGCCGGCTCGTTCACGCATGCCGGGGAACGCTTGGGCCTGTCACAATCGGCGGTGTCGCGGCAGGTTTCCGCGCTCGAGGGTGAGCTTGCGGTCTCGCTGTTCCACCGCCATGCGCGAGGCCTCATCCTCACCGAACAGGGTGAATTGCTTTACCGCACGGCGCATGAAGTGTTTATGAAGCTCGAGGCGGCACGCACGAAGCTCACCGACAGCCGCGAGCGGCCGAACGGCGAATTGAAAGTTTCGACGACGCCGGGCATCGGCGTGCACTGGCTCACGCCGCGTCTCGGCGAATTCCTCGATCTTTATCCCGATATCCACATCACGCTGATCACCACCGACGACGAGCTCGATCTGGCGATGCGCGAAGCTGACGTCGCCATCCGCTTGCGCCAGCCAACGCAGCCGGATCTGATACAGCGCAAGCTGTTCTCGGTGCATTTCCACATTTACGGCTCGCCGGATTATCTCAAGCGCTTCGGCACGCCGCGCACGCTCGAAGATCTCGATAAGCACCGGCTGATCCTTCTGGGCGGCAACGTGCCGGCGCATTTCTCCAACCGGCGGTGGCTGGTGGAAGTTGGCCGCGACGGCAAGGTTCCGCGTACGCCGCATCTGACGATTAACAACGTGCTCGGCGTATTGCGCGCGTGCCAGCGCGGGCTCGGCATCGCGATGCTGCCGGATTATCTAGTTGAGGAGAACGGCGGCCTGGTGCAGTTGCTTGGCGAAGCCGACACGATCGCGCTCGATGCCTATTTCGTCTATCCGGAAGAACTCAAAGCTGTCGCGCGCATCCAGGTATTCCGCGATTTCCTAGTCGCCAACGCGCAGCGCTGGCATTTCTGATCGTCAAACGGGTTCGATCGTTATAATTCGAGCACGACTCCGATTGGAATCGTTGACGAAATGGCCAGTGAATTACGACTTGGCATGGCTGACATGCGGTCATCGGGGATTGCTCGCGATATGGGTGATTCGCATAGTGAGCACATTGCTGCACCGGTTGTATCCTCCCAGAGTCACAGGTGCGGCATGTTTCCTTCTGGAAGGTTGCCGGTCCCTCACCGGCAACTGATAAACCGGGTTCCATTGCGGGACCCGGTTTTTTTATTGATCATAATTGATTGATAAGAGAACAACGCTAATGAAGGTCCGCAATAACATGAGGCAAAGTCGACGATCCGCGTGTCGGTAACCGGCGGCGGCGCCATAACTGCACCTACATTCCTTCCTGCGATCACGCAGAAGTCATCTGGGTAGAACTTGCAAAAAGCGGTGAGCAACAAGCCGAATTGCCAGGCTTTGTTGTATGTTGGATGAGCGTAGGGTCGAAAAAGTAGCGCTACGTCAGATATTTCGGAGCTACCGTGTAAAATAGTCACAGTCCGACGCCGTTCCGTTTGAATTGTTGTGAAAGGCATAACTATCGTAGGACTATCGGATAGGATGCCCCGGAATTTTGGGGGGCACGGCCCCCGCCGAGTCTTTGGGAGATCTTTAGGTGAGAACCGTCCGCTTCAATCGTCTGCTGGCTTCGACGGCCCTTGGTCTGATCCTGATGCTGTCGAGCCATGCCGGCGTGGCGCAGCAATCCGACGTGCAAATTACCGCGGCGGTTCCGATGCCGGACACCACACTCCCGCCGCCGATCACGGCGAGGGATCTTGAGCCCACGGAGCCCACGCCCGCCCCGGTGCCGGCCGACACGGCAACGAGCGAACCGAAACAGCAAGATGCCGCACCCCCAGCAGCCGAGCCGGCCAAGGATGCGACCGCGCCCGCTGCTGACCCCGCGAAGGCCGCGGCAGCGCCCATTACCGCTCTGCCACCGGTGAGCGCCGACAGCGCGATGACTGAGCAACTGCGCGAGATGATCACCGGCAAGCAGTTGGACCGCCTCGTCAGCCGCAAGGCCGACCGCGAGGGTGTTGAACAATTCTACAAGGCG
>Ga0306922_10004896_pt1 | contig 12724 bp, 11 predicted proteins | sample sta12Cox44000082_FD_203758 | JGI IMG/M metagenome (GOLD analysis project Ga0306922, IMG submission 203758) | Lab enrichment of tropical soil microbial communities from Luquillo Experimental Forest, Puerto Rico - statoxic.12C.oxic.44.000.082 (v2)... | ecosystem: Environmental > Terrestrial >... | reverse complement strand
AAGGCGGGCTGGTTGCCTACTCCGGAGTCAAAACAGGCCGTTCGCCAAAGGACAAGCGGGTTGTAAAGCATCCTGACTCCGAAGCTAATGTCTGGTGGGGCACGGTCAATATTCCGATTACACCCGAAACCTTTGCCATTAACCGCGAGCGTGCGCGCGACTATCTTAATATCTGCGAGCGGCTCTATTGTTTCGATGGCTTCGCGGGCTGGGATCCAAAATATCGCATGAAGGTCCGTGTCATCTGCTCCCGGCCGTATCATGCCCTCTTCATGCATACTATGCTTATCCGGCCGACCAAGCAGGAGTTGGAAAATTTCGGGGCGCCCGACTTTACCATCTACAACTCCGGTGCATTCCCGGCGAATCGGCTCACTGCGGGCATGGGTTCCAAGACCAGCGTCGACTTAAGCCTCGAAGACAGGGAACTTGTCGTGCTTGGCACTGAATACGCCGGTGAGATGAAGAAAGGGGTGTTCACCGTAGTCAATTACTTCGCGCCCAAACTTGGCATACTCTCGATGCACTGCTCGGCGACCGCCGACAAGGAAACAGGACGCTCGTCACTTCTCTTCGGCCTGAGTGGGACTGGTAAAACCACGCTTTCCGCAGATCCCAAACGCTATCTCATCGGAGACGATGAGCATTGCTGGAGTGAGGAAGGTATCTTCAATATCGAAGGTGGTTGCTATGCCAAGGCCATTAATCTCACGCCAGAGAACGAACCAGATATTTTCCAGGCGCTTCGCTTCGGCGCTGTACTCGAGAATGTCGTGCTCGATCATGACCACTTGGTGGACTACAGCAATATCAGCATCACCGAAAACACCCGCGGCGCCTATCCGATCGAATTTATTCAAAATGCGAAGATCCCGTGCGTAGCGGGCCACCCGACCGATATCATTTTTCTGACTTGTGATGCATTTGGCGTGCTACCACCAGTTAGTTCACTATCGCCGGCTCAGGCAATGTACCACTTTATCAGCGGCTATACGGCCAAAGTTGCCGGGACCGAGGTAGGGGTAAAAGAACCGTCTGCGACGTTCTCGCCCTGCTTTGGCGGACCGTTCCTCGTTTGGCATCCGAACAAATACGCCGAACTGCTTGCTGCGAAAATGAAGCAGCACGGTGCGCGCGTCTGGCTGGTGAACACTGGTTGGAGTGGCGGCGCGTACGGCACGGGCAAGCGCATCAAGCTCGCAAACACCCGCGCCATTATCGATTCCATTCACAACGGGAATCTCACAACGGCGAAGACCCAGCGTGATCCGGTTTTCGGTTTCGAGGTGGTGGCTCAATGCCCCAATGTCCCGAGTGAGATCCTTATTCCCTCCAATACTTGGTCGGACAAATCTGCCTACGAGGCCACGGCGAAAAAGCTTGCTGGTCTCTTCACTCAGAACTTTGCAAAGTATGCGGAAGGGGTGAGCGCCGAGGTCAAAGCCGCCGGGCCGGTTCCACCCGTATGAGCCTTGTACGCTGACTTGTTTTACCGGCTGCGCCTCGATTTGGAAAAGGCACTATGATAAAAATAGTTCTCTTGAGGCACGGCCAAAGCGCCTGGAATGAGGAAAATCGGTTTACCGGCTGGACAGACGTTGATCTCTCCCGGCGCGGGAGGGAGGAAGCATTGGAAGCCGGTCGACTCCTGAAATCGCACGATTATTCTTTCGATTTCGCTTATACCTCCGTTCTGAAACGAGCTATCCGAACGCTCTGGTTTGTTCTCGATGAACTCGATCTGATGTGGATTCCAGTCGAGAAATCGTGGCGACTGAACGAGCGCCACTATGGTGCTTTGCAAGGCCTCAATAAAGCGGCGACAGCGAAGCGATACAGCGACAAACAGGTTTACCTTTGGCGCAGAAGTTATGACGTTCAGCCGCCGGCTTTGACGAAGGAAGACAAGCGCCATCCCATTCATGACCCGCGGTACAAAGGTTTGCCTGAAGGGGACCTGCCCTGCACCGAGTGCTTGAAAGATACGGTGACGCGGTTCTTACCGTATTGGAGCGAAGCTCTTGCGCCTTCCCTCCGTGCTGGCCGCAGGCCGATCATTGCTGCTCACGGCAACACGTTGCGCGCATTGGTTAAATACCTTGATGGAATTTCTGATGCGGATATCCCCGCGCTGGAAATTCCCACCGGGATACCTCTCGTCTACGAGCTGGATGAGAGTTTGCGCCCATTGGGGCGTTATTATCTGGGAAACTCCCCCGTTGTGGCACAAGCTCAGGAGGCCATTAACCATGTTGTTCGAATCCCTGGAAAATCTAGCGTAACCGGTGAACTCGAGCACCTTTTTTAGCAACTCGACAGTGTTGGGTCGTTTGGATGAAAATACGAGACGACCATATAAAACTGATTCTTAGTCACTAACTAAATATGAAATCTCCTGTGAAAGTCGCTGTGACAGGTGCTGCAGGTCAGATCGGTTATTCGCTCCTGTTTCGTATCGCTTCTGGTTCGATGCTGGGTCTGGACCAACCGCTCGAGCTGCGTTTGATCGAGATTCCCAGCGCCCTGAAAGCGCTCGAAGGAGTCGTAATGGAATTGGCAGATTGTGCGTTCCCCCTAGTCACGTCGATAATTCCTACGACTGATCTCGACGAGGGGTTTCGAGGAATCAACTGGGCTCTGTTGGTTGGAAGCGTTCCCAGGAAACAAGGGATGGAACGCAAGGCACTGCTGGGGATCAACGGTAAGATTTTCACCGGACAGGGACAAGCCATCGAGAAAAACGCGGCTTCAGACGTGCGCGTTCTCGTGGTCGGAAATCCGTGCAATACCAACTGCCTGATCGCGATGAATAACGGAAGAGGCGTGCCAAGCGATCGTTGGTTTGCGATGACTCGCCTTGACGAAAACAGAGCAAAGTCGCAACTGGCGGCCAAGGCCAGCACCCACGTTTCCTCGGTCTCCAATCTGGCGATTTGGGGCAACCATTCTTCAACGCAATATCCCGACTTCTACAACGCCAAAATTGATGGCAAACCTGCAACTGAAGTGATCAAGGATGAACCGTGGCTCAAGGAGACCTTTATCCCAATCGTGCAGCAGCGTGGCGCGGCGATCATTAAGGCGAGGGGAGCTTCTTCGGCAGCCTCGGCAGCGAACGCCGCAATCGACACGGTTTGGTCGCTTGTCCATCCCACTCCTGCAAGTGATTGGCACAGCGTCGCAGTCTGTTCGGATGGGAGCTACGGAGTCGAAAAAGGTCTGATCAGTTCATTCCCCATTCGTACTGTGGGCGACGCGTGGGAGATTGTTCAAAATTTGTCGTTGAATGACTTCAGCCGCAGAAAAATTGACGCGAGCGTCAACGAGTTGAAAGAAGAAAAAGGGCTGGTCCCAGAGCTTCTGGGATAAGACGCGCACCCAAAATGCGTGTTTCATGAGGTAAGAGAATCTGTTTCGCGGGCGATCATGAGCTCTTCGTTTGTGGGAATGACAAGGCACAACAGGCCTGATTCGGTGCTGATCCGTCCATTGCTCTCCCTTCCATTTTCCTCATTCAGCTTTGAATCGATCATCGGACTCAGGATCGCGAGATGCGTGAGCACTTGTGCCCGGATCAACGGGTTGTTTTCTCCTATGCCGCCGGTAAAGATGAGTGCGTCGATCGAAGAGAGTGCGGCCGTCAAGCCGAGAAGTGCTCGCGCCAAGCGATAACAGAACAATGCGATTGAGAGTTGTGCTCGCGAGTTTCCCTGCGTCGCGGCCGCTATGACGGAACGCATGTCGTGGCTGACGCCCGATACGCCGAGAAGACCGCTCTTTCTCGTGAGAATGTCGGTGATCTCCTCCAGGGCGAGCTGCTCCTGTTGGTGTAGGAATAAATGAAGACTCGGATCTACATCACCGCTTCGCGTTCCCATCATCAACCCCTCCAATGGCGTGAGCCCCATAGTAGTGTCGAAGCTCCGGCCATTCCTGATGGCCGTCGCGCTACAGCCATTACCAAGGTGGGCCGAGACGAACTGTGCTTGTTCGAAAGGCTTGCCCAACCTTCTCGCGGCTTCGTATGTGACGTAATGATGGCTGGTCCCATGGAAGCCGTACCGGCGTACCCGATGCCGTTCGTAGTATTCGTAGGGAATGGGATAGTGAAAGGCATATGCAGGGAGCGTCCGGTGAAACCCCGTATCGAAAACGGCTACTTGTGGTTTACCGGGAAAAATCTCGGCGGCAATTCGAATGCCCTGTGCATTCGGCGGATTGTGGAGGGGAGCTAGCCTCGCAAGCTCTTCGATTCTTTCGACCACGTCCTCGGTGACGATCACCGCCTCCTGGAAATACTCGCCGCCATGAACGACGCGATGGCCAATAGCTTTTACCCCGAATCGGCCGCTCTTAGTCAGGACTTCAATGATTCGAAGGAGTGCTGACCTATGGTCTGTCATCGGTAACTCCTCGTCGTGCCTTTTCTGCGCCAGATCGACGAGTTTTAGCCCGGCGCCGTCGGTACCCAGGCGCTCAGCAATGCCGGAGGCTAAGACCTCCTCTGATGCCGGATCAAAAACTGTGAACTTCAGCGAAGAGCTCCCGCTATTGATCACCAGGATGTGAGATTCATTGGAAGCCATAGTCGTTGTCCTCAACTAATCCGCACGATTTTGAAGCTACCGCCAACTGAAAGAGTTCGCCCTGACCTGCCCTAGGCCAAAATTCGCCTCGATTTTTCTCCGAACCTTACGTCTGGAAATTCAAATTCAATTTGATTACCGTGCTTCACCAGTTGGGTTAGATTTAAGCACCTCAATCGTAGCAAGTTTCTTAACAGGCTTCGCTACCTTTTTTTAGACCCTTCGAGGAACTACAAGTCTTTGCCGTCCGCGCTTGTGCCCTCAGCCGTCTTCCGGTGGCAGCGGATTACGAAGTCGAGGGCATAGTTGACGAGGTGGCTTGTAACTTTCGGTCGCAGCTGGGATAAGAAGGAATCACATGCAAGTCGTTCCTATCTATCACGCGAGGCTTCGTCCAAATCGACGCAACCGGAATACCCTTACAGCTTCCTTGTCTAACGGGAGGTTTTGCTAGCCCTATGAACTGGCTCTTCCAGATGCACGCGGCGCAACCAGTTGCGCACGCCATCGGCGTCCTCGCCTTAGTGTGTGTGGCGGGAATGGCCGTCGGTAGCCTGAAGGTGCGCGGCGTCGGCCTGGGGACTGCCGGCGTGCTGTTTGCCGGCATCCTGACGGGTTACTTTGGCAAACCGGTGGATCATGCCACGCTGGAGTTCGTCAAGGAGTTTGGCCTGATCCTGTTTGTCTTCACCATTGGCCTGCAGCTTGGGCCCGGTTTCCTGGCTGCCTTACGCCAGCAGGGCGTTGCGCTCAATGCGCTCGCCGCGACGGTAGTCGCTCTCGGCGCGCTGACGGCGCCGGCCCTTGGCTGGCTGCTGGGCATTGATCCCGCCGCTGTGCTCGGCCTTTTGTCGGGCGCGACGACCAACACACCCTCCTTGGGTGCTGTACAGCAGACCCTGACGACGCTGCCCGGCGTTTCGCTTGACCGACAAGAATTGCCGGCACTGGCCTATGCGGTCTCGTATCCCGTAGCGATAGCCGGGATCATCGGCACCTTGCTCGCGTTGAAAGCGCTCTTTCGGATCGACCCGCTCAAAGAGGCCGAGGCATTTGCCGCTGAGCAACGCCGCGGCGCTGAACCGGTAGAACGGCGCACGTTGATCGTCGAGAACCCCAACCTGGAAGGCCTGCAAGTCGAGGCCATTCCCGGCCGTCGGGAAATGGGTGTGACAGTGTCGCGGATTCGCCGGGCCGATGACGCCGAGGTCCACCTTGCTGCAGGTGGCACGGTGCTGAAGAAGGGCGACCGGATCGTTGCGGTGGGCGCCGGCGCAATGTTGGACCAGTTCGAGCGGGTCGTTGGACGTCGCACCGACGAGAACTTGCTTCAGGCGCCAGGTGGTGTGACCTCTTTGCGGGTCGTGGTGACCAGCAAGCGCGCGCTCGGAAAGACGGTCAGGGAATTAGGGCTTGATCATTTGTTTGGCGTCGTCATCACCCGCATGACCAGGGCCGACCTGGAGATGAGCGCCGTGCAGGATCTACCCCTGCGCTTCGGGGACGTGCTCCAGGTAGTGGGCGACCAGGAGAGCACCCAGAAGTCGGCGCTTTTCCTGGGCAATTCGCTCAAAGAACTCAATGAGACACACTTCATTCCGCTGTTCATCGGCATCGCGCTCGGCATTGTGTTGGGCACCTTGCCTATCGCGGTGCCGGGGTTACCGCAGCCACTGCGGCTCGGCCTAGCGGGGGGAGCACTCATCGTGGCGCTAGTGCTGGGACGCCTGGGACGGATTGGACGGTTGGTCTTGCACATGCCGGCCAACGTGAATCTGGCATTTCGCGAGTTCGGCATTGCCCTGTTCTTTGCGGCCGTGGGGCTGACGGCTGGAGCGAAGTTCTTTTCGACCGTCTTTAGTCCTGTGGGTGCGCTCTGGCTGTTTGCGGGGTTGCTCGTCACGGTCCCGCCCCTCCTGGCTGTCGGCGTGTTTGCACGCGCCTTGCTGAAGTTGAACTTCATGGCGCTCAGCGGTTTGCTGGCTGGCAGCATGACTGATCCACCGGCGTTAGCGTTTGCTTCGAACATCAGCCGCTCGGATGCCCCAACGGTGTCCTACGCTACGGTCTATCCGCTGACCATGGTGCTACGCATCCTTTCGGCGCAGGTCCTCGTACTGCTCTTATGCGGATGAGGCCTCCCGCAAACCAGTGACAAGGAGCAGCCGGTTCAGCACATCAATAAATGAAAAGACCCAGGCCACCGGCCCTGACGAGCGCATGGTCGCCCCACTCGATGCCTCCTGCATTTCTCGTTGGTGCACAGTGCGCGCTTCCGCGGTAGCAAGATGAACCTACCTACCTTCGACCAAAAATGAAAACAAATGAAATCATCGCGAGATCCTGGAAGTTTGCCGCGCCTTACGGTGTCGTCGATGGCAAGAAGTTTCGGCTTAAAGATGCGGATCCTAACGATACCAGTGGGTCCATTTCCGATGCCAAACCGCGAGCAAAAGAAATCCTCCAAAGAGGCATCGAAGCACTCGCTGAACTACAGGACGTGCTTTACCCGCAAGATCAGTCTTCGATACTGGCAATCGTTCAACCAATGGATGCCGCGGAAGTCTGGAACGTAAAACCCGTACGCGAGGAGCTGCAGTGATGAACATAACTTCCCTCGGCGAAGCGCGCTTTCCCTCACCCGTGCCACACACAGTTAGTGACGAGGCACGGATTCCCGCCGTTATTGTACGCGATTCGGCTGCACCCAAGCGGGATGAACTGCTTTTTGAGCTCGCGGGGCCGCGAGCGAAGTTGTTTTTTGACCCCGCAAAGACACGTGCTGGTATCGTAACCTGCGGAGGCTTGTGCCCAGGCTTGAACAACGTGATCCGCGTCTTATTCCTTGAACTCCATCATACCTATCGAGTGGCCGAAGTGCTAGGATTCAGAGGCGGTTATCAGGGGCTTGACCCCGCGCACGGTCCCGAACCTACGGTGATCACGCCCGCATTTGTTGATCAGATTCATCAGGACGGTGGAACAATACTCGGGACCTCTCGCGGCCCTGTCGATATGGCAGCCGCTGTGGACAACCTCATTCGGCGCGAGGTTCACATCCTGTTCACGGTTGGTGGCGACGGCACCCAACGCGGCGCCAATGCGCTCTTTCAGGAAGCCAGACAGCGAGGCCATGCGCTGTCGGTTGTAGGCATTCCGAAAACGATCGACAACGACGTAGCGTTTGTGGCGCGCACCTTCGGTTTCTTCACTGCGGTTGAAGAAGCGGTCAAAGTTCTCGACTGCGCACACACCGAAGCGCGCAGTGTTCACAACGGCTTGGCTCTAGTAAAACTCATGGGCCGGCACGCCGGGTTCATCGCAGCCGGCGCAACGGTAGCGAACCAAGACGTGAATTTTGCCTTGATCCCGGAAGTACCCTTCCAGTTGGAGGGTCCGAATGGCCTTCTTTCAGCAGTGAAAGAGCGCCTCAAAAAGCGAGCCCATGCTGTCATCGCGGTGGCCGAGGGCGCCGGCCAGGAGCTGTTCGAGGATATGCTCACGGATAAGGATCCTTCCGGCAACATCAAGCTCAAAGACATCGGCTTGCTTCTCCGCGAACGAATCGAGGCTTACTTTAAGGAGGCCAACATTCCGGTCACCATGCGATACTTCGACCCAAGCTACCGGATTCGAAGCAGCCCCGCCAATGCTGCCGACTCGATCCTATGTGATCTTTATGCGCGCAACGCCGTGCACGCTGCGATGGCTGGCAAAACCGGTTTAGTGATCGGGTATATGCATGATGTATTTATTCATATCCCTATTGAGATGCTCGTCCTTGAGAAGAAGCGGATCGACCCCGGTGGCTTTTGGTGGAAGGCTGCTTTGGCGGCAACAGGACAACCGATGCGACTCGAATAAATGTCGCTCCCAGGGGTACTCGCCCTTCTTCAGCGCGTACGACAGGAGTTGAAAAGCTGGAAATCATTCAGAGCGTGGACCGTCGTCGGTTTCGGACTGAGAAAGGCGCCGTAACCCTGCGCACACTGATACGCCACGAGGAGATTGTCCGCGATTTTCTAAACACCATCGGAGCTCAGGCACGGGCTCCTCGTGAGGCGTTAACAACCGACGCGACACAGTTCTCCAGTAAGGAATGGTGGCTTTCCGGAGACCGGTCCCGCGGGCCAGCGCAAAGAAAGGGTGTGTTTAGCCCCTAGATGGTACGTGCACGGGGAAGCCGTTATCATGGGGAAAACATCGTCGTGCCGGCACCGCGCAGATCGCTCACGGCCTGCTTCACGCGATCCGCCATCGCCGCCTCCGCCAGCGCAAGGTAGGAGCGCGGGTCATAGACTTTCTTGTTGCCCACCTCGCCATCCACTTTCAGCACGCCGTCGTAGTTTTTGAACATGTGGCCGGCGACGGCCCGGGTAAACGCATACTGCATGTCGGTGTCTACGTTCATCTTCACCACTCCGTAATCGAGTGCCTCGTGAATCTCGCTGAGCGCCGACCCCGAGCCGCCGTGAAACACAAGATAGAAGCGCGCTCCCTCACCGTGAGCCTTGACGACCGCATTCTGGCATTCTTTCAACACGCCGGGCCTCAGCTTTACATGCCCGGGTTTATAGACCCCATGGACGTTGCCGAACGTGGCCGCTAGCAGGTATCGGCCACCAATCGGATTGAGGCGGCGCGCCACTTCCAGTGTGTCCTCGGGCGTCGTGTAGAGTTTCGCGGACTTGTCACCGACGACATCGTCCTCTTCGCCGCCCACGGCGCCGGTCTCGATTTCGAGCACCAGCTCATTCTTCGCGAAGCGCTCGAGCAGCTTTGCGGAAATCTCCAGATTTTCCTGTAATGCGAGATTGCTCCCATCGAACATGTGACCTGTGAAAAGATTCGGCCGACCCGCGGCGCGCCGCCTCTCAGTTTCCTCAACCAGCGGTAGGACAAACTTGTCGAGCTTGTCCTTCAAGCAATGGTCGGTGTGCAGCGCGACGTAGATCGGGTAACGTTCTGCGGCGCGATGAACGTGCTCCGCAATCGCGATCGCGCCGAGAGCCATGTCCTTGAGCGACGAGCCTGACGCGAACGCGCCGCCGCCCGAGGAGACCTGGATGATCCCGTCGCTCTTGCTCTCCGCGAGCCCGCGCAGCACGGCATTCGCGGTAGTGAGTGAAGTTACGTTGATGGCTGGAAATGCGAAGCGTCCGGTGCGCGCCCGGTCGAGCATACTACAATAGGTTTTGTAATTAGCGACTGGCATGATGGTTGCTGTGCTACTGTGTCTGTGTGGCAAAAGCGGAGACGAAATTCAGGCTGGGTCGGGTGCCGTTCTTCGCCGCATCCAGCTGCTGCGAGGAACGACTCGACTGAGCTCACGATGGTGCTGACGATGAACATGATATGACGCGGGGTTGGAGAAACCGCTCGCCTATACGTTTCCGCATTCTCCGAGTTTCGCACGAGAATTTCAGCGATTTCTAAAGGCATTTTTTTGGGCGAGAACTCACTCAAGAGACTTTCACCGGAAGCGGTCACTGCTACCGAACTCGCCGGCGAGGCGATCAAGGCGAAGCTGACACGCGCACCAGGCAATAATGCATCAATTGGCGGCTTGAGAGTCGTTTCGGTGAGTGGTTAGTCTGGCGCCCGTCCGTTTGGGACGGAGAATATCTACAAACTTTACGCGAAAAGCCTCAAAAGCGCCGAACACCTCACCGAAGTAGTGGATCAGGCTCAGGAGATCGTCAGCCGTTCTCTCGGCGCGAAGTGACTCGATAGCGCTTCCTTTGGCCGTCTCCTTTATCGACGTTCCGATGCGCCGAACTAACGGACTCGCTACGGGGCCAACGTGTTAAAATTGCAAAGCTCACCGGCGTGAGTCCGCGAGCGCTGATCAAATTGTCCCTGTGGCGGACAATGTCCCGACTGCGCAACAAATTCTTTCTGTGGAAGAATCCCTGGATCGGATGAAAAAGAGCTGACAGTGTGGGGGGCGTTACGCAGATTTTTATGAATCCTTATGGCTAGGCTTGAGCGACTTAACTTGGTGCCGTTTCGCGATTACGACGACAAGAGGGTTGAGGGGCTGATTGAGCTATGGGCGGAGCATGGTGTCACAGCCCTATCCGGAGCACAGATGTTACTTAATCGACCGCACAGTGAGTGATTTTCCGCAATACGTGCTTTGCGACGATGAGGACATGACGATTTGGCCACTGTGCCTCACGTCGACCAATCCTGGGAAGAGCCGCTCTCCAGCGAGGTCTTACAGTCGCTCCTGCAACTACAGGAACTCTACAACGCGGAACTGGACCGTTCGCGGCTTCGAGCACGAGGCATCGTTGCAGTATTCCGGTCTTAGCGTATTCAGGTAACTCGATTTCACACGCCTTCAGTGACCAAAATGATCCGGGCAATTATCTTCGATCTCGATAATTGTTTAAGCGCGGCCGATGAGCCGGGAAAAGGGCTTTTAGAACCCATTTTTGATGCGATCCGACGAGTAAACCATGGCCGGCTTTCGGACGAGGCGCTTGCGGAGGCGTTTTCCGATTGCTGGCGCCACCCACTAGATTTCGTGGCTAAAAAGCCGCGTTCACGGAGGACATGCTCGCCGCAGGTTGGGCTGTGTATGTTCAACTGGAAGTGGCCACGCCCATGCGCGGTTATGCCGATCTTCGCACGCTGCCAGAACTCCCGGTCTGGCGCTTTCTGGTGACTTCGGGCTTTCGACGGCTTCAGGAAAGCAAGATTAAGGCGCTCGGGTTTGAGCGGCTCTTTACGGCGATCTACGTGGATGCGATTGATGAAGCCGACCGAAAAGGCAAACAAAGCACCTTTGAAGGGATTCTGACTGATTACCGGCTCAAACCTGAAGAGGTGCTGGTGGTGGGCGACAACCCGGATTCCGAGATCGAAGCCGGCAACCAGCTGGGGATCACGACGGTGCAAGTCTTAAGGGCGGGCGTGCCTCGTGGCAACAATGCAAGCCATTACATCGACGACCTTGCTGAGCTGAAGGGCCTCTTGAGGCAGTATTAAAATTAACGCTGCGATGGCTAGCAAAACCGGCTTAGTTATCGGATATCTGCATGACGCCTTTATCCATATCCCTATTGAGATGCTGGTCCTAGAAAAGAAGCAGATCAACCCCGATGGCTTTTGGTGGAAGGCCGTTTTGGCGGCAACCGGGCAACCGGCGCGATTCGAATAAATGTCGTTCCGGAGTGCTCGCCCTTCTTCAGCGCCTACGACAGGCGTTGACAAGCTGGAATTCATCTAGAACGTCGACCGTCGTTATGGCGCTACAGGTGCGACCGCTCGCCACCCTGCTGGTCGTTCGCCTGCATCGCCAGAAGAGCCACCAGATCTTGCAGCGGTTCGGGCTGGACGAAATCCTTGCTGAGGTTGACTTCAGACACAACGCCTGCCTGCTAACCTAGGATTTGTGAGAAGGTCATTCTTCGCTGCGGCTTTCAGGTGATTTTGCGGGCTAGGTTTATGCTTGAAAGTGAAGGAAAAACTCCCTGAAATTGCCTGTCAAAGGATGTAGATTAGCGGCGCTCAAGACGTAGACGACTTAACTGATCTCGAATCGGTATTCATAATCCGAAACAAAACTTCCTATGTTGCATATTATCTGGTCAATTATTTTAGGCTTTATTGCGGGTGCAATCGCCAACTTCATCATGCACACCCACATGGGATTTATCATGACATCCTTGCTAGGTATTGTCGGATCAATCATCGGAGGACTCATCGCCCGGCTGTTTTCAAAACCCGCAGAAGGTAGTCCGTTTCACCCGGCTGGTCTAATTCTCTCAATTGTCGGCGCAATTATCGTCCTGTTTATCGTAGGCAAGATTGCCTGATTATTCTGCGTAGTCCTGATTCTGTTCTTCCAAACCGGGAACTAACGCGGCTCGCCTCTCCCCGGCGGCGAGTTTTTTACCCGCGACATTCCAGCCTTGATCTCGTTGTACAAGAGGATGGCTAAAGACAGTGTTCTCTTGCGGGAGCTGAAGATGTCTCTGCAATTCCTGGGGTCAGGTCGAAGAGAACAAGTTCAGGCTAATTTAACTAACGGCAGCTGTCCGGACCAACTATGCTTTATGCGTTCGAAAAGTCGAATAGCATTGTGGCCTTTTAGGGCGCGAAGTTGTGGATCGTATTGTTCTTCCTGG
>Ga0306922_10004895_pt1 | contig 12725 bp, 9 predicted proteins | sample sta12Cox44000082_FD_203758 | JGI IMG/M metagenome (GOLD analysis project Ga0306922, IMG submission 203758) | Lab enrichment of tropical soil microbial communities from Luquillo Experimental Forest, Puerto Rico - statoxic.12C.oxic.44.000.082 (v2)... | ecosystem: Environmental > Terrestrial > Soil... | reverse complement strand
AGTTATCAGCGATTAACTCGCCGCTCATCTGCTTGACAGCGGCGTTGACAGCCTCGCCCAGAATGGTCTGCTGGAAGTCGCTGCTGCTGAAGTCGACGGCGCCGCCGCCCCAACCGTGCCAGTTGCTGCCTCCGCCGAGGAGTGACGTGCTCTCGCGGCTCGACTCACCCTTACCCGAGGCGACACCCATGATCTCGGCGGTGTCAATGTTCACCAGGCGCGAGTCAACTGCGACGATGGCTTTCGACTTCTTGTGAGAAAAACCGCCGATGCCATAGCCGGGCCAACCGCCGCCTCCGCCACCAACTTTTTGATTTTGAGTGTCATTGCCGAACTGGGTTACGCTGCCGACAATGATTGCGTCTACTCCAAGCAGCTTGCCAATCTTGGCCGCCGAAGCTGGATTGGCGCGGTCGCTGTTTGAGAAATTCTGTTCGCCAAGAATTTTGTCCATCGCCTTGCGCTCGATGACCGAGTAGGTGCCTGAACGAGATATTTAACAGTCAAGTCTGCGATGCCTCGCCCGACATCCACATTGGTCCCGAAGGTCGCCGCCGAGGCGCTCTGCACGGTAGCGTAATCGAAGTCAAAGACAGCTACACGCTTCTTGCGGGCTGGAGCAGGCGCTGAGGCCGCAGTCTGGGCGATGGCGAGTGGTCGAAGCAACACGCCGAGCAGGAACAAGCACACAATGATCCGGAGTTTCACGACTTTGCCCCCTTAAAAAACTGAACAGAATTCGCAACCAACCGCACCTATGGCGGGGATCCGCCGGCCCTAGAAACAGTTTTCCCGAAGGAGCAAATTGTACAACGAAAATGGCGGGCCGGGTGACGGTATTCAGGCAGTTATCGAGTGTTGGTCCCGGAATGGCAGTGGGTTCCTGAAAGGAAAAAAGCGCGGATTAAACCGCGCCTTGTCAGCAAAACTCCGTCTTCTTAACTACTGCTGAGATGATCCTCCCGGTACGCTGTCGTGCGCTGTGCCCAATTCATGCGGCGACGACATGACCGCGGTGTCGGGATTCAGCAGGCCTTTCTTGTCTGGACCCAGACCCAGCTTGATCAGCGCGCGCGAATCGGGCAGGGACTTCGTCTGCCAGCCATTGGCTTCCTGGTACTTCGTCAGCGCGTCTTTGGTCGACTGGTCCCACTGGCCGGTTGGCTCACCCGAAAGGTAGTGCTCGTGGATCAGCGCCTCCTGAATCTGGCGGGTGCGCCCGGAATCGATACCGTGCTGCCCGTGGGCTACTGCCGCTCCTGACTTTTTCTTCTTGGACTTGCTGCTGATGGTTTTGCTCGGCTTCGACGAACTGGAAGACTTCTTGGTCGGGGTGGTTGTAGTCGAAGCAAATGTCGATCCGGCGAGAAGTAGGGAAAGCGCCGAAATCGTCAGCGATCGGGGAATTCGTAAATTAACGTGCAAACACGCACCTCGAGGGAGAATCTATGAATTCCTGTACAACGCGTCATTGTAATAGCCTGTTAAACGAAATGGGAACAACAAAATCGATGTGCAGGGAACTTTCTGGGTTGTACCGGCCTTGGGGGGTTAACTAACAGGGCACCTCTCGGATCATCCCGGCGAAGTGCCCTGTGATGTAAATGGCGGCAGCTATGGCAGCGTCCCGCCCATGAATACGGTCCCGGCGTTCGGCCCAAGACCGCGCGGCCGGACCAGCATAACTACGTCCTGTCCGGGCTTGAGCTGCGATTGCAGCTTGCTGAAGTCGCTTTCGGTGTTCACCGGCTGTTTGTTGATTTCCAGGATAACGTCGCCACGGCTTACGCCAACGTTGTCGGCAAAACCACCCGGCTTCACATCCTGAACGATCACGCCCTTGGAGTTGGGCAGCTTCATCCGGTCAGCTAAATCCGGCGTAATGTCCTTCACGTTTATCCCCAGCTTGCTCTCCTGCGGCTTAGCCTCGTCTTGGCCTTCGTCCTCGTCGCCCAGGCGGCTGGCGAAAATCTTCTGCCGATCAGCAATGGTCACCTCAGCGGTGCCTTGCTTGCCATTGCGGATGTAACCGAGTTTGGCGACACTACCTGGCTTCAAAGCCGAGATTTCAGCCACCAGTTCGTCCCCGGTCGCTACCGTCTTTCCGTTCACCGACGTGATGGTGTCGCCAGTGACCAGGCCTGCCTTCGCCGAGGGACCATTCGGCGTGACATTGGCGATCGTCACTCCGCTGGAGACGCCATAAACACGCTGTACAGCAGGATTCGGAACCGCGTTGAACTCGACGCCGATCGAACCGCGCGAGACCTTGTGGTCCGGTCCAATGAGCTGGTTGTAGACCTGCACCACGGTGTTCGACGGCATGGCAAAGCCGACGCCTTGGTATCCGCCTCCGCTGGTGTAAATGGCAGTGTTGATGCCGATCACTTCACCGTTCATGTTGACGAGCGGTCCGCCCGAGTTGCCCGGATTGATGGCGGCATCCGTTTGAATAAACGACTGAAACTGACGTTGGGGAACAATGCTGCGGCCACGCGCCGAGACGATGCCGGCTGTTACGCTCTCTTCCAGCCCAAAGGGACTGCCGATGGCCAGGACCCAATCACCAACGGTCATGCTTTCGGAGTTGCCCATCTTGGCGGCCGGCAACGTCTTCTTGGCATCGATCTTGATGACGGCCAGGTCGGTTTCCCTATCAGTACCGACCACAGTCGCGTCATAAGTCACCGTCGCCGGATCGTTCATCAGCTTCACGCGAATGCGGTCGGCTTTCTCCACTACGTGCGCATTGGTGATGATGTAACCCTTGGAGTCAACTATCACCCCCGAACCCAGCGAACGCTCGCGCAAATCCTGTCCGTCAGGGGGAAAGCCCTGACCTCCCTGCCCGCCGAAGAAGCGGTCGAAGAAGTCCTGCATGGAGTTGTCGTCGCCGTTATCGTCGTCAGGGTTGCCTGGGGTCCGCCGCCCGCGGCTATGCGGATTCTTGATGGTCGATTCGGTGTTGATGTTGACCACTGATGGCTCAAGCTGGCGAGCTATCTGCGAGAACTGACTCGAGAGCTGCTGTGGCGAGGGCACCTGCAGGGGCGTCGCGTCTGTCGACGAGACCCCTTTCTCTTTGCCTTTTACGTTCGCCGACACCACGGTGCCGATCAGGATGCCGAGCGAGAGCGTCGCCAGAATCACGACGGTTGAGGCGAAGCGATGGGCCTTTATCCTCTCGCCGAATCCCATTGGTTGCCGATCCATTGCATATCCTCCAACAAACACAAACCCAAACCTAAATTATACGTTGCTGCGCGAAAGCTTACTCTACCGATAGTTACGAATCGCGGCGTGCAAGAGATTAGAGGCACGCGGATGCTCTCCCGTCTGCTCCTTCACTCGGACAAACAGCAAGGACTGCGGTGATGACTCTGTGACTGAAGAACCCACATCGGAGACGTTCGATCGCCGCCGCCGTTGCGATCGTGACGCAACCCACGCACCAACACGATAATCCCGGCCAGCAAAATCGTTATGAGAGCGAACCCACCCACTCGATCGCACGGATCCTACCGCAACGAAGCAATGTCGAGGTGGGCCACGCTGCGCGTCGTGAAAATGAGAAGGACGACCAGTCCGACCACAACCGCGGTATTGCGGTAGAGGGGGTTCCGCGCCGAACTGCCCATCTGATCCCCTCATGAGTCCCGGAGCCCGGTGGGTGCCCCACAATTACCTTCCTTTGGCAATTGTGGGATGCAGGGCCTTTATCAGGGCATGACTTTGGTCGTGCCCTTAAGCCGCTTGTTTTGCACAGGTGTAAGTCCCTGAAGCTGCTTTCGTTCTATGGGGCGGGGGTGTACACTGTCCTCCCGCCCACAACCGTCCGCAGTACCTGCGTTTTCAGGATGTCGGGTGGAGCAACCTTCGTGAGGTCGCGGTCCAGCACAACAAAGTCCGCCAGCATTCCCGGCGCAAGCGTCCCCTTTTGCTTCTCGACGAACTCGGCGTAAGCCGAGCCGACAGTGTACGCTGCCAGAGCCTGCTCGATGGTCAGCTTCTGTTCAGGAAAGTACTCCTTGGTACCGGCTTCGTTCTTCCGCGTAATGGCGGCGTAGACGCCGCGAAACGGAGTAATCGGCTCAACCGGATAGTCGGTGCCAAATGCCAGTGGAACGCCGTTGTCGGCGAACTGTTTCCAAGGATAGGAAGTCTTGGCGCGCTCAGGTCCGATGCGCGATTCGGCCCAGTTCATATCCGTCAGCAGATGGCTGGGTTGTACCGACGCGATCACGCCGAGCTGCTTATAGAGCGCAAACTGATCCGGCGCGATAACCTGATCATGTTCGACGCGCAGGCGAAAGTCTTTCGGAGTCGTCCGGCCGGGCGCGGCATGAGCCTGTGGACCGCTCTCCGCAGCCGCAAAAGCGTCGAGGGCCATCCGTGCGGCGCGGTCTCCAATGGCGTGAAATCCCAGCTGAAACCCGGCCGCCACCCGCTCGGTCGCCATGCGATTTAGTTCGGGTTGCTGGTACTGTGGTAGTCCGGAATTGCCCGGATCATCCGAGTACGGCGCCAGCAGCGCGGCTGTGCGCGAACCCAGCGAACCGTCCATGTATCCCTTCAGCATGCCGGTGTGCAGCATGGGATCGTCCAGTGAATGATGCGCGCGCTGCTGTTTGAGTGTGTCGAGCGGATCGTTGAAGCGTAGCCATTCGCTGATGCGCAGCGTCAGCTTCCCCTCCCGCTCGAGATCTTCGTAGACCAGGAAGTCCTCCCACTGCGAGCCGTCCTGCGCCGAGGTCACGCCCCAACGCCCGGCGTCGGCCAGCGACGCTTCCGCCGCGGCCTGTCGCTGTGCCGGTGTCGGTGGCGGCACCTTCCGAAACACCAGCCCCTGCGCCGACTCGCGCAAAATGCCCGTCGGCTGGCCTTGCGAGTCAACATCGATCTTGCCGCCCTGAGGCGCCGCGGTCTTACCCGTGATGCCGGCGGCTTCCAGTGCCGCTGTGTTGGCGATGGCGATGTGCCCGTCGATGCGCACAAAGATCGCCGGATGCCCGTTCGTCATCGGGTCGATGTCTGGGCGCGTAGGCAGCGTCTGCCCCGGCCAGAGCGTGTGGTCCCAGCCACTCCCAACGATCCATTCGCCCGGTTCAGCCTTGTTCATCTTGAGCCCGATGCGATGCTGCATGTCGGCGAGTGTTGCCGAGCCGGTCAGGTCGACTTCCAGATGGCGCATCCCTGCCGATGCCAAATGGGAGTGCGCGTCGTTAAATCCGGGCATGACAAAGTGGCCGCCCAGATCGATGACCTGGGTCTGGCTCCCCTTGAGCTTTTGTACGTCTTCGTTCGATCCGATCGCCACGACCCGGCCATCACGGACCGCCAGCGCCTGTACGCGGGCCGGCTTCGCTTGCGTGTAGATGTCGCCGTTGACGAAGATGGCGTCAGGCACCTTGGAGGCATCACCTGCGAATGCACTACCACAGACCAGGAAGATGACCGACAAAAAGAAAGCCAAAAACTGAAGTGGCGTCATAGACCTTCGGTTACCTGGCCCCGCGCAATCCGCGGTCGCTCTTAAGACCAAATCTCATCGGTGTAAATCCTTGGTTGATTTTGATTGTCAGTTGCGGCTTGCTGCATGGCCGCCTCGGTGGTGAATGTCTCACTCTTCCGGGACCCCCGCAAGCGCCAGGGTAAGCAGCAGAATTCGCTTCAAGCCAAGGTCGCGGCCCGCGGGATCGTACCATTCGTTGACGGTGTGCGCTCCGCCGCCGGTACCGCCGGCGCCGATGGCGATGGCCTCGCGGCCCAGCGACAACGGAATGTTGGCGTCGGTCGAGGCGCGTTGCACGCGAGCGCTGTTGTTGAGATGCGCATCTACCGCGCGGATCACCCGAAGCAGATGAGAATTCGAGGGAAGCTCTGCCGCAGGACGATCGCCGATGATTGCCACCTCGGCATCCAGCGCTTCGTCTTTTTTACGACCGCTGGTTTCCCCAACCGCATCCTTCACCGCATCACGCAAGGCACGCTCCAGGCGATCAAGCTGCTCCACCGATGCCGAACGCGTATCTACTCGCATGGTCGCGACCTGTGGAATGGAATTTACCGACGTTCCGCCCTGCACTGTGCCGATGTTGAATGTTGTCTTCGGATTCGCTGGAACAGTCGTTCGACTGAAACGCGCAATTACGCGCGAGAGCGCAACGATTGGATTCGGCACGCCGAAGTCGCTCCACGAGTGGCCGCCGGCGCCACGAATCGTGATCTCGTAACGTCGGCTGCCCAGTCCCTCCGCAATGATGGTGTCGGTGCCGGCCCCATCGAGCGCGATCAGAGCCCCGATGGAGTCGAACCACTTCGGCTGCTCGAAAATGTGCCTCATGCCGCGCAGATTGCCTTCGCCCTCTTCTCCGACATTCCCGATGAACAGAATCGGCGCCGCGGTGGGGAGGTTGGTCACCTGGAGTACGTTCGCGATGGCAAGCAGCGCTGTGATACCCGAGGCATTGTCGGAGATCCCGGGTCCATGCAGCTTCCCGTCTTTACGGCTGACTTGAATGGGAGTATTCGGCGGGAACACAGTATCAAGATGCGCGCTCAGTGCGAGGTACGGTGCAGTACCATTTCCACCGGGACGAACTCCGAAGACATTCCCTAGCTCGTCCTGATGAACAGCAACGAGGCCCGCCGGCTCAAAGCGGTTCTTTAGCCATTGACTACGCGCAGACTCGCCCCAGGGCGGAGCCGGTATGGCCGTCACCTCAAGCTGCAGGTCTTCGAGTTCGCGCGCGTGAGCGCGGAACCAGGCAAATGCCTCATGCACTTCCCGTAGCTCGGCCAACTGCGCCACGATCTGCTGCGCGGTGCGCGACCGTTGCAATTCGGTTGACTCAGTAGGAATGGCATGCTCCAGTGGCGCTCTTTGCTGCGTACCCATGGCCATAAGCGATACTAATACGTCAGGATCGCTTGCCGCTCCTCAGCCGCCGGGTGCCCCGTCCCGGCTCCTTTTGTCCCGACGGGGTTTCGCCTCCCAGCTCGAAAACTTGAAACAGGTTCTCTACCCATATACCGCGCCAACCTGATCTGCTCCCCGCTGGCCTTCCTCTCGGCCGGTTATGTATGAGCAAGGAGGGTGTTGTGTGCCTTTTCCGATGCCAAATTGGCATCACACCATTGTCTCTTTGCCAGCCAAATTCGCTGGATCGTGCGCGTGTCGACTTACGGGGCAAGACCTTGACTAAAAACCGCTTGCTTTCTTTATTTTAGATTTTAGGCCGCGAACTGCGTAAATCATTGATTTTTAAATATGTTGCGAAATGGGGTATCAATTTTACAACGCCAGCGAGATGGCCACGCCCGCCGCCCGGCAGCACTCCAGGATTTCGGCGTCGGTCAAGCTCTTGGCCGAGTTCTTCGCCCGCTCGAAGATGCGCTCAACCAGTTCCGGCGTGTCTGGGATACCGTGACGTTCCAGCCAGAAATGCACGTTCGACTTTCCGCTCATTGGACCAATCTCGATGATCTGTTTCATTCCGAAGTAATGGGAAGGCACCCCGGAATAAATGCTGTTGGCCAGCATCTCGTCGTTTTTGCGATACGCCTTGATGACGGCCGAAGCATGGACGCCGGTGGCCGTTCGAAAAGCATCGTCGCCCACGACCGGGTAATTCGGCGGGATCGGAATACCGGTCGCATTCGCTACGGCTTCACAGTACTGCTTGAGCTTGCTCAGGTCCTGGCCGGCCCACGGCTCGATGCCCATGAGTTTCAAATTCACCAGCATCTGGTCCATCTGGGTGTTGCCCACGCGCTCGCCAATGCCGCAGGCGGTTGCGTGCACGACTTCGGCTCCGGCGACAAGAGCCGCCATCGAATTCGCGACCGCAAGCCCTCGGTCGCAGTGGCCGTGCCACTCTACGCGAATGTTCTGGCCCGACGGTTTCACCACTTCGTTTACGACGAAGTGCATCAGCGCGATCGTGCCCATCGGCGTCGCGTGCCCCGCAGTGTCGCAGATCACGATGGCGCGCGCACCACAATCGATCGCGTTCGAATAAAGCCGTTGAATGGTCTCGGGATCGCAGCGCGTCGTGTCTTCAGTGACATACATCACTTCGAGCCCAAGAGAAACGGCGAATTTCACCGCTTTTTCGGTGGTGCGGAGAAGAAAGTCGTCCGTCCAGTCTTCGGTGTAACGACGGATCGGGCTCGACCCAATGAAGGTCGCGGCCTCAATCGGCACACCGGTGCGCTGCACGATTTCGGCGATCGGGCGAATGTCGTTCTCGTGTGTACGCGCGGCGCAGTTCGGCTTGATCTTCAGCCCGGCACTGCCGATTTCGTGCGCCAGAGCTTCACAGTGCGCAACGGCGCGCGGTCCTGCGCCGGGCAGCCCGATGTCGAGTGAGTTGATTCCCAGCGACTCCATCAGATGGAGGATCTCGATTTTCTCTTCGATGGTGGGATCCTGGACAGAAGGCGACTGCAACCCATCGCGCAGTGACTCGTCATTGAGCAGAACGCGTCCTGCCGGCTTCATCGAAGCGGCGTAGACTTTGTTCCAGTCGTAGATCAGATCAGAAACTTCTGCTGACACGGTCCTCTTCCGTTTCTTTTGCAGCTACGGCGCCCCCACGGCACCGAAACTCTCCCTCGCCTCCCACAGATGAGCTTAGAGTCCGCGGCGTTGCAAACCCTGGTCACCTAAGGGTTATTCTTTATTCTCCGCCGCAGCCGGCGATCCAGGCGGCGGAGGCGTCTTCGGCACCACGGTCACGCCGAACACCGACAGCTTACCGACTCCCGCGACGTTTTTACCCCGCGGCTCTTCGGCGCCGGGCAGGTAAAGCGTCTTGCAATGCTCGCAGCGGTAGACCTCGCCATTTTCGCCGTATGCCGCGCGCACGTCGCCGCATGCCTGCTCGAGTATGTCCGCCATGTAGTACCATCGCTTCAGGTGGCCGCCGCACAGCTTTCCCTTCTCATCCTTCTCGTTGCAGGCGCGCTGCAACGGCATCTTGCACTTCACTTTGTGCTTGGGTAGCTGTGGCGGGGGATCTTGGACCGGTTCAGGCATAGGTAAGCGACCGGCTATTGTATCGCATCGTTGGCGACGACCTACAGACGGTTCTTTCGCCGGAGCGCGCTCATCGTGGCGAATCCACCTTTGATCCGCGCCCTCAGGCTGCGGCCGAACCTCATGTCGACGAACCCCGACATTTGGCGCTGAAACGTCTCACTATAGCCGTACCACCAGACCTTCTTCATACGCGGCAGCAGATCCACGTCCACATACTTCACTAAAACCATCTCAGCCAGGCCGAGTTCGCCGTGGGCCCGTCCGATGCCACTCTGTTCGAATCCACCGTGCGGAGCTTCGGCGATGCCGAATGCCGAAATTGCGTCGTTCACCATGACGGTGCCGGCCCGAACGCGGGCTGCAATGGCTTTGCCGCGCTTGCGGTTACCCGTCCAGACACTGGCCGCGAGCCCAAATATACTATCGTTCGCCAGGTACACCGCATCGTCGTCCGTATCGAAAGGCGCTACTGGCAGCGCGGGGCCGAAGGTCTCCTCTTGCATGATGCGCATGGCGTGGGTTACGTCCGCCAGCAAGGTCGGAGCGTAGAAGTTCGGTCCAAGTTCAGGAAGCCGCCGGCCGCCTGCGAGCAGCCGGGCGCCACGCGTCACTGCGTCATTGACATGGTCTTCCACCGTACGCAGTTGCCGCTCATGAATCAGAGGCCCCATTTCCACTTCCGAGTTCAGGCCTTCGCCTACGCGCAGCTTCTCGATCTTTTGGCGGCACAATTTCAGGAATTTCTCATACACGCTTCGTTGCACATAGCAACGCTCGATCGACAGGCAGGTCTGACCGCAATTCATCATCGCTCCCCACACCGCGCCGCTGGAAGCAACGTCGAGGTCCGCATCTTCCAGCACGATCATCGGGTCTTTACTGCCGAGTTCCAGCACCATGGGCAACAGCTTCTTGGCGGCGGCTTCAGCGATGCGCTTGCCCGTTGCCACGCTCCCGGTAAAAATCACCTTGTCGATGTCAGATTCAAGAAGTGCGCCCCCCACCGCGCCCGCTCCGATGAGGACCTGCAAGAGGTTGGGATCGAGCCCGGCAGACAACAACAGCCTCTCGAACTCCAATGCTACTAAGGGTGTGAACTCCGAGGGCTTGAGAACTACGGCGTTGCCCATGGCCAGAGCCCCGATCGTTTCAATCGCCGGAGTCGAGAACGGGTAGTTCCACGGGGCGATGATGCCGATAACGCCATAAGGCTCTCGCACTAGCCTGCCGCGCTTAGTCCTCATGGCCAGGTTGTCGTGCGGGAGTGTCTGGTCGCGAAGGAACTTATGCGCCGTACGGATGCAGAATTCGGTCGAGTCGAGCACGACAACAAGCTCGGTATTGAGCGCCTCGACAGTCGGTTTACCGGCCTCACGAGAGATAAGCCTGGCGAGTTCTAAGCGCTGCTCGCTGAGCTCGCGCTGAAATCGCTTCAACACAGCGATACGATCTTTGACTGCAGTCGCTTCCCACGCGGGCTGTGCCTGCCGCGCGCGTCGTACCGCTTCGCGGACTTCCTCAGGGGTGGCGCAAGTCAGTTCGGCTAGCTTTTCTCCGGTGGCAGGATTGGTGCTGATAAGGGTTTCCCGGGTAGCAACTTGGGTCATCGTACTCATGGCGTTACATACTCCACGCTGACCAGGTAGAGGCCGCAGGCGGGGGCGGTCCGACCGGCAGCGCTTCGGTTCTTCGCCGCGAGAATGACAGGGATTTCGTCGGGCTTCAACGAGCCTTTGCCCACCTGGAGAAATGTTCCCACCAGATTTCGCACCATATGGTGCAGGAATCCATTGCCGCGAACGGTGTAGCTGAACTCCTCGGGCGTGCGCGCCCACAACGACGAGTGAATGGTGCGCACGTTCCCTTGCTTGATGGTCAGATGGTCGGAGGCATCTTCCTCATCGGCATCGAGATCTGCGCCGCCCGTCGTGACGTCTGTCAGTTCTTGCTCAACAACGCCTGATCGCGCGCGTTCCGTTCTGGGCGAGCGCAATCTAGCACCCAGCCGCACACTGCGCTCCGGATCCGATGCCGCGAACGAGGTAAAGTCGAACCTCCCGACGATGTGTTCCGACGCTAGAATCATCGCGTCTTCGTCCATGGGATGAGGATCGTGACAAACGTAGCGCGCCAAAAACGGCGGGCAGATCGTTTCACGGTAAATGCGATAGCGATAGGTCTTCGCCGTCGCCGAATGGCGCGCATGAAAACTGTCTTCGACCCTTTCTACACCCGTTACCCGAATCGACGGTGGAAGAACGTCATTCAACGCAACCAGCAAGTTCCATTCCGGGATGGGCGACTCCAGAGACACCGACGCCACCTGGGCCAGAGCGTGCACTCCGGCATCGGTCCGGCCGCACCCCTGCGGCAAAACCTTTTCGCTGGTTATCCGTCCGAGACAGTTGGCGAGAACGCCCTGCACGGTCGGGAGACCGGGCTGAATCTGCCATCCCCGGAACTCGGAGCCGTCGTAGGACAGAGTGATTTTCAGGTTGCGGCGCACGCAGTCGTCCTCGTAGCAAAGCATCCCATCACCGGTGAATGTAAAGAGGTGTAAAGCTGCCACCGGCGCACGGCATTCGCTGTGCTGTGTCAGCTATACTATGCCATTACTGCAAGTTACGAGGCCCGAATCGATTTCTCCGCCGTCTATCGCTAGGTTGGGTTTGAACCTTCTCGGAGTGTAATCCGTATTAGAGACGGGCGACAGGAATTCTCACGAAGGACACTGAGTTGACATGCACTTTTCTGGAGAAGAGGGAATGCCAGTTTTTCGTTTCGTGAATGGAGCGGTCCGCCGATTGATCGCGTTGATTTGTGTCGGAGCTCTTGCGACCCCGAGTTTCGCCCAGAATGCCCAGCCTGCACTACCCACGCAAGAATCTACGCAAGCGACCCCTACCAGCGCTCCTACGCCAGTACCAGCGATGCCACAAGCGCCCGAGCCACAGCACAACGCGCAGGCGCATCCGTATTCGATGAATGACTACACCAGGGGCCTCTCTTCGTTCCCCAAGATCTGGCAACCTTATACCGTCCGCAATGTCTCTCCCGCTGATTTGACGAATTCTGCCATGATCGATTCCGTTATCCGTGACGGCAAGATCTACCTGTCGCTCAATGCTGCCATCGCTTTGGCGCTTGAGAACAACCTTGATCTCGCCATCCAGCGCTACAACCTCGACACGGCTGATACCGACATCCTGCGCACCAGTTCGGGCAACCCAGCGCTTGGCGTAAATGCCGGTATCGTGCAGGGAACTCCGGGTGGAGCTGCGGGGAGCACGGCCGCCGGCGGCACCGGAACTTCGGCCACGGGTGCAACCGGCGGCGGAGCTGGAGGCAGCGCCGTTGCCGTCGGCGGAGCCGGCGCAGGCGCGGCCGGCATTGTGTCCTCGACCACGGGTGAAGGTCCGACGATCGACAGCTTTGATCCCATCGTGAGCGGCAGCAGTGTTCTCGGTGAGCGCGCTACCACGCCGCAGTCCAACGTCATTTTTACCGGCACCGAGACGCTGATTCAGAACACAACCAACGCCAACTTTAGCTACACACAGGGATTCGCCACTGGCACCCTGATGACGCTTGCATTTGACAACGCGCGAAGCACCTCGAACGCAATCCTCAACACCCTGTCGCCGGCTTTGACGTCTTCGTTCCGATTTCAGTTGCGGCAGCA
>Ga0306922_10004893_pt1 | contig 12726 bp, 6 predicted proteins | sample sta12Cox44000082_FD_203758 | JGI IMG/M metagenome (GOLD analysis project Ga0306922, IMG submission 203758) | Lab enrichment of tropical soil microbial communities from Luquillo Experimental Forest, Puerto Rico - statoxic.12C.oxic.44.000.082 (v2)... | ecosystem: Environmental > Terrestrial > Soil... | reverse complement strand
AGTACCGGGACGGAACCGGGCCGTAGTCGTAGGTGCCGATCAGCGGATCGATGTAGAGGCGCAGGTGGTCGCGCAGCCGGGAGGCGTCGAACAGCACCTCCCCCTCGACGTACTCCAGGGGACGCGACGCGATCGTTCCGACGAGGAAGGCGAACACGGCGACGAGCGCGACCGCGACGGCGACGGCGGCGACCGAGCGGGCGATCCGGCCGGCGCGCTCGATCGCGATCGGCGTCATGACCGGAGCCCGAAGGATTCACGTTTGACGATCGAGTCGGCGGTACGAGCCGATTGCTTGGTCACCTCCTCCCTACCGAGCTGGCCGGTGGACGTTTCTTTCGAGAGGACCTGACCCGGCGATGGTTCGCCATGCGCAGGCCGACGGCGAGCGTTCGGCGCCGTTTACGACTTCGTCGGCCCTCGTCTCGCCGCGTCTGCGCGGCGACGCGAAGACCAGGTCACGTCACGGCGTGGGCTCGTCGAGGGGAATCGGGTTGTCCTCCGATTCGCGATGCCCGCGGCTCTGGGGCGGCGGCAGCATGAAGGTCCGGATGGCGATCTCGTTGGCCGTTTCCTTGACGAACCGCGCGTCGGGAAATTGGTACCTCCCGGCGTCGAAGTACAGCTCGAACCTCTTCCCGCGCAGCTCGTAGAAAGTCAGCGTGAAGCTCCGGCGGCCACGGACCGAGTCCTTGAGCGCGATCTTCAGCAGATAACGAAACTGGTGCGCCGACGGCCTCGGGAACCTCCGGAATGCATGGCACTCGCCACCGGGCTCCTTGGTCGTTTCGTAGATCTCCGTCGAGTGGAGGTCCGCCTCCTCGAAGCAAGGGAGCGACTCGAGCTTCGCCAGCAGCTGCCTTTTGACGCTCTCGTCGCCGCTGATGTCCAGGTAGAAGCCGGTCGATGTCTTGCGCGCGAGGGCGCGGGAGGACGATCCACAGGTGAGAGCGGTCAGGCAAATCGCCCCGCGCACCACGGCGGCAAATCGCACACGCAGGATGCTGTCACGGATTCCTATCGATGGCGACGGGGCGAATGACGGCTGGGCAGATCGTCCGCCTGACGATCCGCGGTCGCTGCTCAGCGGCCGGACGCGTTGTTGTTGAACACGTCGGGACCGAACGGCGTCAGGCCGATGTCTGCGGCGAAGCCGAGATGGCCGAGGGCGTCGTCGCCGCCGGAGGTGAGCCCGAGCATGTCCTCGTAGCTGCGCAGCGCGGAGAAGTGATTGTAAGCGGCAGTCGAGTTGACCGAGCCGGGAACGATGTACTTCGGGTTCAGCAGAACCGCGCCCACCGGCCCGCCGCCCTGAAACGCCGTCGAGCCCGGCGGCGGCTGCGGGATGCCGAACAACCCGAGGATCGGCGCGTATCCCGGGAACGGCCAGTTCGGGCCCGGCCGTTCCCCGCAGCACGCCGCGCTCCCTGCGGCCGTCTTCAGCGGGTTCCCCTCGTCGAAGGTGACGACGACGAGCATCTTCCCGCTCTGGTAGGCCGGCGACCCGAGAATGAGCGGCATCCAATGCTTCAGCCACAGATCCGCGCCGACGAGGCCGCCGGTGTGCCCGCCCTCGGTGTTGGTGCCCGCGCACTTGGCGTCGTGACCGTCGTTGCAGAGGTTCGGCGTGATGAACGAGAACTCGGGCGTCGTCGCCTGCTTCGAGAAGTCCTCGGCGAGGTGCCCGGCGAAGGTGTCCGGCGCGCCGTTCACGCCGACCGTGACCGTCCCCAGCGGGACGACGTGCGCCGCGCAGCGCGCGGCGTCGTCGATCACGGAGTGCAGGTAGAGGAAGCCGACGTGACGGGTCGCGTACTGATCACCGGCGACCGCCTGGTTCGACATGTCGACGCCGCCGAGGGGCGGGTGCGCGCAGTCGGTGCCGCCCAGCGGATCCGGCACGCCGAAGTCCCGCGACGGAATGTTGCCCATGTCCTCGGCGTACGCGCGCCAGGTGATGTGGGGTCCGGCGTCGGCGCCGGGCCGCGCGTCGAGCTGGTCGCCGATCGTCTGCGCGCCGTGCGAGGTCGCTGTCGGCGCCGGGAAGACGCAGCCGTTGCCGAGGACCTGGCCAGGCCAGGTCGTCGGATCCGCGTCGGTGCCCGGCGTGACGTCGAAGAAGCCGCCGAGCAGCTTCGGAAACGTGGAGAGGTCGATGCAGTCGTCGTTCGTCGCCGGCGCCGAGGCCTGCCCCGAGACCTGTGAGATGTAGTTGCCGAGGCTGGCGTGGCTGGTGGCGTAGTAGTTCTCGATCAGCTCGCCTTGGGGGAGCAGGGTTCCGTTGAGGTAGGTCGCCGGCGAGCTCGGACCGAACGAGTCGCCGAAGTCCTCGTTCTCGAGGTTGATCACGACGATGTGCTTGATGGCGCCCGGAGGGACCGCCGCCCGCGTCGCCTTCGCCGGCTCCGCGGAGGTGGCACCCGTCGTGAGGGCGAGGGCGGCAGCTGCAGCAACAACGGGCACGGCGACGGCGATGGCTCTACGAAGCATCACGGCTCCTCCTGATTGATCCGCCGGACGGCGGCGCGACCGATTCTCCAGATTGCCGGGCGGGCCGAGGTGCCGATTCCGCGGCGAATCCGTGACGACTCGGATGCGCGCCCGCGCGGTAGGTCCGAGCTGCGCCGGCGGGTTCTGACGTCAGTTTCTCACCGCCCCGGACGCGCGCCGGCACCAAGGCCGCAGAGTTGCCGGGACGCGGTCCGCGGTATCCATCTTGCTCTTAGCCCAAGTGTGCGCCGGACCTCGCTGCTCGCAGCCCTCTTGCTGACCGCCCTCGGCGGGTCGGCAAGGGCGGCCACCGATCCTCCCCTGCCACCCGCGCTCGACAGCCCGGTGGTCCGGGTGTTCCATCGTGTCGCGCTGGCCGCGACCGGCGACGCGGGGGAGGCGACCCTGGCCGCGCGGCGCGAGGTCGCACGAGCGCTCGAAGATACGGGCCACGACGTCGTCGTGCTCGACGGCGCGCCTGTCTCGTTGCCGCCCGCACGTGACCTGCTGGTGGCGATCTCGAAGCAGCACGACGTTTCGGGCCTCGTCGTCGTGCAAGCTGCGGCGGACGATCCGGCGGCGATCTCGGTGTCGCTCTACAACCTGGGTGGCGCCCGTATGTTCGACTTCTCGGGCCGGGTGCTGGCGCCGGTCACGCCGATCGCCCCGCCGACCCCCCCACGGCCGATCGACCCGCGCGCCTTGGCGCTGCTCGACGGCCCCGACCTCTATCGCGCCCTCGGCCGCCCGGACCTCGCCGCCAGCTACCAGCGGCGACGTGCGGTCAAGACGGGGCTCTGGGTCGCCGGAGGCGTCACGCTGACCGTCGGCGTCGTCTGGGGGATCGTCGATCTCCTGCTCGTGTCGTTCGAGACCGGCGCCGAGTCGGCGCTCTGCGTCTTCGCGGCGGGGTCTGGCTCTACCGCCACCGTCTGCCAGAGCCGTCCCCCGCTGAACGGCATCCCCTGGCTGGTCGCGCTCGGCGGCCTGGGGATGGTCGTCGCGCCGGCCTTCATCTCGACCGATCCCCTCGGCGCCCAGGAAAAACGCGCGCTGATCTACAGGACACCGGCGTCGTTGTCGTTCTCGATCGCCCCCACCCCCGCCGCCGACGGCGCCACCCTCATCGTGGGCGGCCGCTTCTGATCGACTCCCCTCGCCCAATCGATGGCATCTCAGCTCCTCGCCAGCGTGTCGACCAGCTGGAGCAGCTTCGTCGCGTCCACGGGCTTGACGAGGTGGGCGGCGAACCCGGCCTCCGCGCTGCGGCGCTGGTCCTGCTCCTGACCGTAGCCGGTCAGCGCGATCAGGATCGGTGTCGCGCTGCCGAGGCGCGCGCGGAGCTCGCGCCCCAGCGCGTAGCCGTCCATGACCGGCAACCCGACGTCGAGCACGGCGACCTGCGGCTGGAACGCGGCCGTCAGCGACAAGGCCTGCGAGGCGTCCGCGGCCGTCGCCACATCGTGTCCGGCGCGGGACAGCAGGAGGGAGATCATGTCGGCCGCGTCGCGGTTGTCGTCGACGACGAGCACGCGGCATGCGTTGACGCCGGCGATCGGCCCGGTCGTGGTGCGGGCCGCGTTCACGTCCGGGGCCGCCGGCGCGGACGCGGGCAAGCGCACCTCGAACGTGCTGCCGCGGTTCGGCCCGTCGCTGTGCGCGAAGGCCTTGCCGCCGTGCAGCTCCGTCAACGTCCGCACCAGCGACAGGCCCAGCCCCAAGCCGCCCTGCAGGCGGTCGGGGTCGCGCGGACCTTGCACGAACATGTCGAACACGTGCGGCAGCAGGCCGGCGTCGATGCCCACGCCGTTGTCGCGGACGCGAATCACGACCTCGGCGCCCTCGCGCGCGCCCGTCACTTCGATGCGTCCGCCCGGCGGCGTGTAACGGCCGGCGTTCGTGAGCAGGTTGCTCACGACCTGCGTCAGGCGTACATCGTCGGCGTCGACCACCAGCCCCTCCGGTGCAACGGACAGCCGAAGCTCGTGCCGCCGCTCTTCCAGCAGCGGCGCCGCCGATTCGAGGGCCTTCGCGACGACCGTCGCCAGCTCGAGCCGCTTCCGGGCCAGCGTGACCTTGCCGCGGGCCACGCGCGAGACGTCGATCAGGTCGTCGACGAGGCGCACGAGATGCTGGGCCTGGCGCTTGATCACCTCGCGCTCGCGCGGCGTGGCGACATCTCCTTGCAGCTCCATCAGCTGGACCGCTGTCAGGATCGGCGCCAGCGGATTGCGCAGCTCGTGCGACAGCAAAGCCAGGAATTCATCCTTCCGGCGATCGGCCTCGCGCATGGTGGCCTCCGCCTGCTTGAGGCGCGTCACGTCGACGAACGCGCCGACCGATCCGCGAGGCGCGCCCGTCGGATCGCGCAGAGGGACCGCGCTGCCATACAGGTGGACGACCTGCCCATCGTCGAAGTGAATCTCTTCCTCGTAACACCGCACCTCGACCCCGCGCGCAGCCCGTTGCAGCGGCAGCTCGGCCGGCGCGACCTCCTTCTGGTCGATCAAGACACGGAAGTGGTTCGTGGGCGTGGGGTCGGCGGCCGTCTTCGACAGGTTGCTCCCCTCGTCCATGCGCAGCAGAGCGCGGCCGGTTCGATTGCCGCGCATATCCCGGCACTCGGGATCCTGCGCGATCCAGACTGCGGCCGGCACGGCGTCCATCACCACGGCCAGCTCGTCGGCGCGCGCCCGGGCCTGCGCCTCGCTGACCCGAGCCTGCGCCTCGCTCTTCCGCAGCGCGGCCTCGATGGCGCGTTGCTCCGTCACGTCGGCCGCCGCGCTGATCAGGCAGGGCTCGCCGCCGAAGTCGATCCGCGCGCTGCGGATATCGACGGTGAGCATCCGCCCGTCCCGCGCTGGAAACCGGAGCTCGAACGCGATGGTCCCCGCTCGCTGGAGCGGAGCGAAGACGTCGCCTCGCCGCTCGACCGTCCAGACGCCGAAGTCTGCGGCGGTCTTTCCGAGCACCTGATCGCCGGAATACCCCGACATCTTCAGGAACGCGTCGTTGACGCTCATGATCATGCCGTCCGAGAACCGCGTGACCATCATGGGCTGCGGATTGACCTGGAACGCCGTCTCGAACCGGCGCTCGGACGCGCGCAGCGCCTCCTCGGCTTGCCGGCGGTCGTGCATGTCGAACGTCGCCGCCACCCAGCGCACGACCAGGCCGACCTCGTTCTTGACGGGAACGACCCGGCAGACGTTATGGCGGTAGTCGCCACCACGGGTCCTGACGCGGTACTCGATTTCGCCGGGGCTACCGGTCGCGATCGCGTCCGCGAAGCGCTGCTGGAGATTCTTTCGATCATCCGGGTGGACCGCGACCAGGCCCCCCTTGTCGCGCAGGGTCTCCTCTCTGCTGAGGCCGGTCAGCTCCGTCCACCGATCGCTCACCCATTCGAGCCGCCCGTTCGCATCGCACGTCCAGATGACCTGCGGCAGCGCGTTGGCGAGGGCCCGGTAGTCGTCCTCGCTGATCGCGATTCCGGCGAGCGATCCTTGAACAGGGTTCGACGCCATGGGGGATCGACCCTATACCGCAGAGACCTGATCCGCAGCTGACAAAGTCGTCGGGCCGAATGAGCCGCTGGGCGGTCTTCCAGATATCAAGGGCGGCGACTTCTGAAGGCGGCGGTCGACGCGCGCCCGTCGCTCTCGGGCCCGAGCTTCAGCGGATCGTGTGAGCGCACGCCGGCGGGGATCCCGCCGGTCACGCCAGCCGCCGAGACCCGTCCGTTGGTCCACAGGGTGCGCTCGGTCATGATCCGGTACATACGCATCAACGCGTCGCGCACGGTCGGGCCTTCGAGGATGCCGAGCGCGAGCGCCACCGCCTCGAGGGTCGCGAGCCGGTCGGGGCGCGCCGAATCGCGCAGGCGATCGGCCGCCACGCCGGGAGCGGGCAGCGAGACGCAGGGAAAATCGGCGAACGCGCGGAGCCGACGGCACGTCCGGGCCGCCTGCGGCCAGGTGCCGTCGGGGACGATGAGCGTGATCGGCTTGTCGGCGCCGCGCCAGGCACCGAGCGGCGTGGCCGAAGGGTGCGGGTAGAGGAGAAGCGGATCCGTTTCGCTCGACAGTTGGTGGTCGAGTGGATCGGCGGTGGCGCCGCCGGGCGCCCGTCCCCGGTAGACCACCACGCTGTTTTCGAGGCACTTCGCCGCCAGAGCGCCGGTGTTCGTCGGCTTGCGCGCTTCCAGCTGATGAAGCACCACCACCACCCGGGTGCGGGTCGCGATTCGCGGCAGCAGCGCGCAGATGCAGAGGCTGCGATGCATCCGGCAGTCGGCGCAGCGGAGGTGTGGCTTCGCCCGTCGCGTCAACGCCGCCGACGATAACATTCGCGGCCATCCGCGCGGGATGGTGCCGGCGTCCGACAATGTGTTACCTTCATAAATCTGTAACGGGGCGGACGTAGATCGAGAGGAACGTTAATGGGACCACGCCGTCTGTCTTGGGTCGGGCCGCTCCTTCTCGCCAGCGCGGCGGCATGCTCGCCGTCTGCCAGAACACCGACGAAGATCGACGAGACCGATCTCGTCGTTCTCACGAACAACACGCACCCGCGGGCGACCGCCCAGTACGACATCGGTCCCATGGGCGGCGCATTCTTCCTCGATCACCTGCGGCTCGTCCTCAAGCGCAGCCCCGACCGACAGGCGGCGCTCGACGCGTTCCTCGAGCAGCTCAATGACCCCACGTCGCCGAGCTACCACCGGTGGCTCACGCCGGAGAAGTTCACCGAGTCCTACGGCGTGCCCATGGCGGACATCGCCACGGTGACCCGCTGGCTCGAGTCGCACGGCCTCCGCGTCGACGACGTCGCGGGGAACCGCATGGCGATCGAGTTCTCGGGGACCGCGGCGCTCGTCGGGCAGACGTTTCACACGTCGATCCACCAGCTCAACGTCGACGGAGAGCTGCACTTCGCCAACATGAGCGATCCGCAGATCCCCGCCGCGCTGGCGGGCCTCATCGCCGGCGTCCACGCCCTGCACGACTTCATGCCGCAGCCGATGCGCAGGGACCTCGGGCAGGTGCGGCGGGACCCGAAGAGCGGCCGCTGGGAGCTCGTCGGCGGGACGCCGGGCTTCACGGTGCCCGATCCTCCCACCGGGACGTTCTACGCGGTGGTGCCGGGCGACTTCGCCAAGATCTACAACCTGCAGCCGCTCTTCGATCAGGGGTTCACCGGCAAGGGGCAAACCATCGCCGTCGTCGAGGACACGAACCTCAAGAGCGTCTCGGACGTGGCGACGTTCCGCACGGCGTTTGGCCTGTCGGGCTACGCGGGGACGTTCACGCAGGTGAGCCCCACGGGCTCGACGACCTGCACCTCGCCCGGCGTCACCGCGGACGAGGGCGAGGCGGCCCTCGACGCCGAGTGGGCGGCGGCCGCGGCGCCGGACGCCGCCATCGTGCTCGCGTCCTGCGCGAACCAGGGGACGACGTTCGGCGGCCTCATCGCCGTCGAGAACCTGATCAACGCCGCCAACCCGCCGCAGGTCATCAGCATGAGCTACGGCCTGTGCGAGGCCGCCAACGGCAACACGGGGAACCAATCCTACGTGAACGCCTACCAGCAAGCGGCGGCCGAGGGCGTGTCGGTGTTCGTCTCGTCGGGAGACGAGGGGGCCGCCGGCTGCGACGCGAACAAGACGTTCGCCACCCACGCCATCGCCGTGAACGGCCTGGGCTCGACGCCCTACAACGTCTCGGTCGGCGGAACCGACTTCATGGACGGGTACGACGTGAAGGTCGGCGGTCTCGACATCGCAACCTATTGGAACGCCACCAACGCCGCCGGATTCGTGTCCGCGAAGTCATACATCCCCGAGATCCCCTGGAACAGCTCGTGCGCGAGCGAGCTCATTTACAGCTCGAAGGGATTCTCGCAGGCCTACGGCAGCAGCGGCTTTTGCACGAGCACGGGCGGGGCGAGCTTCCTCACGACAGCGTCCGGCAGCGGCGGCCCGAGCACCTTCTCGCCGCAACCGTCATGGCAGACGGGGGTGCCGGGCCTCCCCACACCATCCAGCGGCAAGCGGTACCTGCCCGACGTCTCGCTCTTCGCCGCGAACGGCGCCTGGGGGCACTTCTACGTCTACTGCATGTCCGACACCGCGCAAAAAGGCGGCCCGTGCGACTTCACGAACACCAACGACATCCTCGGCCTCGCCGCGGGCGGGACGTCGTTCTCGGCGCCCGCGATGGCCGGCATCCAGGCGCTCATCAACCAGAAGGCGGGGAGCCGGCAGGGCAACCCGAACCCGATCTACTACCAGCTCGCAGCGGCCCAGGTCAGCGCCCACACCGCTTGCGACAGCGATTCAGGAACGCCCGGCAACCCCGGCACTCCGTCGACCGCGTGCATCTTCAACGACGTCACCCAGGGCGACATGGACGTCCCGTGCACCGGCACGACCAACTGCTTCGGCTACTCCAAGGTCGGTAGCAAGACGAACTACGGAGCGCTGTCGCCGTCGTCGACCGCGTTCACGCCGGCGTACGCGGCGGGCACGGGGTGGGACTACGCGACGGGTCTCGGGTCGCTCAATGCCTTCAACCTCGCGGCAAGCTGGCCCCAGCCGGGCGCGGACGGCGGCGTTGGCGGCGCCGGCGGCAGCAGCGGCGCGGGCGGCGGCAGCGGCGAGGCCGGCGGCGGCACCGGCGGCGGCACCGGCGGCGCGGGCGGCGGCAGCGGCGCGGCCGGCAGCAGCGGCACGGCCGGCGTCAGCGGCGCCGGCGGCGCTGGCGGCTCGGGTGGCAGCTCCGGCAGGGGCGGCGGCGGTGGCAGCGCCGGCACCGGTGGCAGCAGCGGCGCGGGCGGCGGTAGCGGCTCGGGTGGCAGCCCCGGCAGGGGCGGCGGGGGTGGCAGCGCCGGCACCGGTGGCAGCGCCGGCGTTGGCGGTGTGAGCGGCGCGGGCGGCGGCAGCGGCGCGGCCGGCGTCAGCGGCACGGCTGGCGTCAGCGGCGCGGGCGGCGGCACCGGCGCGAGCGGCGGCAGCGGCGCGGGCGGCGGCAGCGGCGCGGGCGGCGGCAGCGGCGCGGCCGGCAGCAGCGGCACGGCCGGCGTCAGCGGCACGGCCGGCACGAACGCCGACGCCGGGAGCGACGCCGCGTCGGGCGTAAGGATCTCGACGGATCAGTCGAGCTACGTCCCCGGCGCCACCGTCAAGGTGACGTACGCCGGGTTGCCCGGGAACGCGAGCGACTGGATCGGGATCGCACCGACCGGTTCCCCGGCCACGACCTACGTCGCGTACGTGTACACGGGCGGTCAGACCAGCGGCACGGCCACACTCACCGCACCTCCCAACGCCGGCTCCTACGTCGCGCGCGCGTTCCCGAACGACACCTTCACGCTGCTTGTACAGAGCGCGCCGTTCACGGTGACAGCTCCCTCCGTCACGATCGCCACGGATCAATCGAGCTACGCCACCGGCGCCACCGTCACCGTGACGTATGCGGGGTTGCCCGGGAACCCGAAGGACTGGATCGGGATCGCGCCCGCCGGGTCCTCCAATGCCAGCTTCGTCGCGTACGTGTACACGGGCGGTCACACCAGCGGTACGGCCATCTTGACCGCGCCGCTCACTGGCGGGTCGTACGTCGCACGAGCGTTCCCGAACGACACCTTCACGCTGCTCGCGGAGAGCGCGCCGTTCACGGTCATGGCACCCATCCCGATCTCCACGGACCAATCCAGCTACGCCACCGGCGCCACCATCACCGTGACGTACTCTGGGTTGCCCGGGAACCCGACGGACTGGATCGGGATCGCACCGGCCGGGTCGCCCAACACCTCCTTCGTCGCGTACGTGTACACGGCCGGTCGCACCAGCGGCACGGCCGCCTTCGTGTTGAACACGCCAGGCCTTTACGTCGCGCGCTCCTTCACCAACGACACCTACAACCTGGTCGCGGAGTCGGCGGTGTTCACGGTATCGCTGCCCTGACGCCGTCGGCGCGCGAGCTCGAGCGCAGCTACGCGCCGGCCCCCCGGGCCGTCTGCATCAGCGACTGCAACAGGTTCGGGTCGATGGGTTTGGTCAGGTGGTGGTCGAAGCCGGCCGCGGCGGTGCGCGCGCGGTCCTTGGCCTGACCGAAGCCGGTCATGGCCACCAGCAGAGGGCGCCGCCCGTCGGCGCGCGCGCGCAAGATCTTCGCCACCTCGAGCCCGTCCATCTTGGGGAGGCCGATGTCGAGCAGCACGACGTCGGGGTTCATGTCTCGCGCGGCCGCCACCGCCGCCAGCCCGTCGTATTCCACCCGCACCTCGTGGGCCTGCATTCGCAGGAGGCGCGAGAGGCTCTCGGCCGCGTCGACGTTGTCGTCCACGACCAAGATCCGCTCCGGGCGCGATCCGCCCGCGGTGTCGCGCGGGCCGCGCGCAGCCCCCTCGGCGAGCGTCCGGCCCCTGCGGCCGTCGTCGGCGATCGGCAGCCGCACGATCAGCTCGCTGCCGCACCCCGGCCCCTCGCTGCGCGCCTCGACGTCGCCGTCGTGCATCTCGACGAGCCGCTTGACCAGCGCAAGCCCGATGCCGAGCCCCTCCTGCTTGCGCTGTGTGGGCCACTCGATCTGCGTGAACATGTCGAACACGCGCTCGCGCATGTCGGGCCGGATGCCGACGCCGTCGTCCTTCACGGAGAGCACGGCGCGCCCGCCTTCCCGGCGCACCGTCAACGCGATGTGCCCCCCGTCGGCGGTGAACCGGGCCGCGTTGTTGAGGAGGTTGGAGATGATCTGCGTCAACCGCGCGGCATCTCCCCAGATCGGCAGCGGCTCTGCCGGCACGTCGACGGCCAGATCGTGACGGCGCGCGGTGAGCAATGGCTGGGCGGTCTCGACCGCCTGCGCGACGATCGGACAGAGGTCCAGCGCCGTCCGGTTCAGGGTGATCTTGCCCAGCGTGATGCGCGAGACGTCCAGCAGGTCATCGACCAGCCGCGTGAGCTGCGCCGTCTGCCGACCGATGACGTCGCGGGCCCACACGATCGAATCGTCCGCCGGTTCGCGCTTGCGCATGATCTCGACGGCCGTCGCGATCGGCGTCAGCGGGTTGCGCAGCTCGTGAGACAACATGGCCAGGAATTCGTCTTTGCGGCGATCGACCTCCTGCAACGCCTCGGCCACGTGCGCCTGCGCCACCAGCCGCCGGTGCTCCTCCTCCGCGCGTTTCCGCTCGGTGATCACCTCGGTGAACATGATGAGGCCGCCGATCTCGTTGCGCGCGTTTCGCCACGGCCGGACTTCCCAGCGCAGCCACTCGGTGGATCCGTTGGTCCTGACGAACGAGTCGTCGTCGTGGATCTCCACCGCGCCCGCGAGGCACCGACGGTGCACCTCCTTCCAGCGCTCGGGGATCTCGGGGAACACCTCGTAGTAACTACGACCGACCAGATCCTGATCACCGAGCTTGTAATCGGTCAGCCAGCGCGGGCTGTAGATGAGGTAGCGCATGTCGCGGTCGAACATCGCGACCGCCGCCGGAACGTGCCGCACGAAGTGCCGCACCTGCTCCTCGCTCTGCTTGATCATCTCCTCGGCGCGCTTGCGGTCGGTGATGTCGTGGCCGACGGCCTGGAATTCGACGACGCGCCCCTGCTCGTCGAAGAACCCGCGGTCGGTCCACTCCATCCAGCGCGCCTCGCCGCCCGGCCCGACCACCTCGTATTCGATCGACGCCACGGGGCTCTGGGGGGTGAGGGTGGCCAGGAACGCCTCCGTGCTCGGGCGCTGGTGCGCCGGAACGAACTGCCAGAGCTTCCGACCGATCAGCTCCTCGGCCGAGCGGCGGAGGTAGCGGCAATGCGCGGCGTTGACGAACGTGAAGGTGCCGTCGGCGGCGAATCGACAGATGAGGTCCGCCTGATCTTCGACCACGGAGCGGTACTGCTCCTGGCTGCGGCGCAGGCTGGCCGCCGCCCGCGCGTGCTCCCACACCAGCGCCGCCAGCAGCATCAGCGGAATGGAGATGAATAGGAAGAACCCCTGCAGCGCGACGATGATCTGGGCGACCGACCCGGTGGCGAAGGGCCCGCGACCGGCTCTGGTGCAGAGCAGCGCCACCAGCACGACGCCCAGCAGGTGCAAGCCCAGCGCGCCGGGGCCGAAGCGGACCGCCGACCAGAGCAAGAACGGTAACGGTACGATCACCAGCCATTGATGAGGCGGGTGCCCCGGCTTCCAGGTGAAGAGCAGCGCCATCGCGGCGCTCAAGCAG
>Ga0306922_10004890_pt1 | contig 12729 bp, 10 predicted proteins | sample sta12Cox44000082_FD_203758 | JGI IMG/M metagenome (GOLD analysis project Ga0306922, IMG submission 203758) | Lab enrichment of tropical soil microbial communities from Luquillo Experimental Forest, Puerto Rico - statoxic.12C.oxic.44.000.082 (v2)... | ecosystem: Environmental > Terrestrial >... | reverse complement strand
CCGCCGAACATTCGGTGACGGCCTGATTCAACATGACCTCGACGCCGATTTTTTCGAGCGAGGCTTGTGCGTAGGCCGAGAGATCATCGGCAAAGCCCGCGAGCACGCGCGGTCCCGCCTCGATCAGGACCACGCGGGTCTTGTTGGTATCGATGTTGCGGAAGTCGGGCGCCAGCGTGTCCTTTGCAAGCTCGGCGATGGTGCCGGCGAGCTCGACGCCGGTCGGGCCGGCGCCAACGATCACAAAGGTCAAAAGCGCCGCGCGCCGCTCCGGATCTTGCTCTTTTTCGGCCCGTTCGAAGGCGACCAGGATACGGCGCCGAAGCGTGGTGGCATCCTCCAGCGTTTTCAGGCCGGGCGCAAAGGGCTCCCATTCGTCGTGGCCGAAATAGGCGTGGCGCACGCCGGTTGCGAGCACCAGCGTGTCGTAAGGCACGCTGTCGCCGTCCTCGAGTACCACGCGCTTGTTTTGAGCGTCCACGCCGTTGACGTTGGCGAACAAGGTCGTGACCTCGCTGCGGTCGCGCAGAAGATAGCGGATCGGCCAGGCGATCTCCGAAGTCGCCAGAGAAGCAGTCGCGACCTGATACAGCAGCGGCTGAAACAGATGATGGTTGCGGCGATCGATCACCGTAATCGATACCGGCGCGCCCTTGAGCCGATAGGCGCATTCCAGCCCGCCGAAGCCGGCGCCGACGATCACCACGCGATGGGTGGTGGCTGGGCGTGACGGTTCCGTGGTCATCGATGGCAACCTCTCGGTTTGCGAATTTTCGTGCGCTTCGAAGCGTAGGCCGTTGCGCTTTTGCCTCCAAGCCCGCTTTGCCAATCGCCCGATTGCGAACGCGTATGGTCAGCGCAGGTTGCCTCGCGCGTTCCAGCGAAAAAACTCGCATCGGCCACAACCGAAAACCGCAGCAGCCATTTTTGGGCACCGGCACTATAATTCTTGCCATGCGCAAGGCATACGAATTATGGTGCAGTTCCATTGGTATTGAGCCGAAGGTTCTAAGAGGGAGCCGGCGGTTCGCGCTTGCTGCCGGCCCGCCGTTTCGCGCACAAAACGAGGCATCCGAACGCCCAGGCGCTTGTTGAAACGGCGCGAGCCGATCGGCCGGCGGGATCAAGAAAATGAACAGGAGGGACACGAATATGAAATTTGCATTTTGGCTTGCGGGCGCTGCCGCTCTGGCGCTGGCAAGCCCGGCGCTTGCGGGCGATACCATCAAGATCGGGTTCGTCTCCACTTTCAGCGGGCCGACCGCCGTGATCGGCAACGACATGCGAAATTCCTTCGAGCTGGCGCTCGATCATCTCGGCCGCAAGATGGGTGGCAAGCCGGTCGAGGTGATTTACGAAGACGACCAGCAGAAGCCTGACGTCGGCAAGCAGAAGACCGAAAAGCTGGTGCAATCCGACAAGGTGGATTTCATCGCCGGCTATATCTGGTCGAACGTGCTGCTCGCCTCGCTCAAGACCGCCGTCGATTCCCAGACCATCCTGATCAGCGCCAATGCCGGTCCCTCGCAGCTTGCCGGCGAACTGTGCTCGCCTTACGTGTTCTCGACCTCCTGGCAGAACGACCAGACGCCGCAGGCGGTCGGCGATTACATGAACCAGAAGGGCGTCAAGTCGGTGTTCCTGATCGGTCCGAACTACGCCGCAGGCAAAGACATGCTGGCCGGCGTGAAGATGACGTTCAAGGGCCAGGTGATGGGCGAAGAATATACGGTCTGGCCGAGCCAGCTCGACTTCTCGGCCGAACTCTCCAAGGCACGCAATTCAAAGGCGGAAGCCGTGTTCGTGTTCTATCCGGGCGCGGCCGGGGTGCAGTTCCTCAACCAATATACGCAAGCCGGCCTCAAGCAGCAGATCCCGCTCTATACCGCGTTTACCATCGACGAATTGTCGCTGCCCTTGCAGAAGGACAACGCGCTCGGCGTCCCCGGCGCGCAGGAATGGGTGAATGACCTGCCGAACGAGCAGAACAAGCGCTTCGTCGAAGACTACCGCAAGAAATATCCGGGCCTTCGCCCGAGCTTCTACGGCGCGCAGTCCTATGACGCTGCGCAGTTGATCAACAGCGCAGTGGTGGCGGTCAAGGGCGACACCAGCAAGAAGGACGCGATGAAGGCGGAGATGGAGAAGGTCAACTTCAAGTCGGTGCGCGGCTCATACAAATACGGCAATAACCACATCCCGATCCAGAATTTCTATCTGCAGGACGTGGTCAAGGATGCCGACGGGACGCTCGCGCTGAAAACCGTTGCCACCATCGTCAAGGACGATCAGGACCGCTTCCACGACAAATGTACGATGAAGTAATCAGGAATTCCGTTTAAAAGGGAAACGGCAGCACTGAAACAGGCTGCCGTTTTTTCTTCCGGCACACGTTTTGCACCTCAATGAGCTCTGGTCAGCGGCTTTATCCTTCGAGACGCACCGCTTGTGCGATGCTCCTCAGGTTGAGGTTGAGAGCGCCTCATGGTGAGGAGCGCGGCATTACCGCGCGTCTCGAACTTGAGGCCTGGAAATAGGATAATGTTACGTTCGAAGCGGAAAATTGACTGACAGATGCTGCTTGTCGTCGAACAATTCTTGAACGGGTTGCAGTTCGGTCTGTTGCTGTTTCTGCTCGCAGCCGGTCTGACGCTCGTCTTCGGCATCATGGATCTCGTCAATCTTGCGCATGGCTCGCTCTACATGATGGGCGCCTATTTCGCGGCGACGTTCGTGGCCTGGAGCGGCAATTTCATCTTCGGCATATTGCTGGCGCTCGGCGCGACACTCCTGCTCGGAATCGTGCTGGAATTGGTGGCGCTGCGGCATCTCTACGGTCGCGATCATCTCGATCACGTGCTGGCTACCTTCGGGCTGATTCTCTTCTTCAACGACATGGTGCGCCTGGTTTGGGGACCGGCAGGCCTGTCGTTGCCGCTGCCCGCCTGGCTCACCGTGCCGGTGCAGATCGTGCCGGGCGTGTTTTATCCGGCATACCGGCTGGCAATCATCGCCGTCGCGCTCGCGGTTGCGTTGATGCTCTATCTTGTCGTGATGCGAACGCGTATCGGCATGCTGATCCGCGCCGGCGCCTCCAACCGGGAAATGATCGGCGCGCTCGGCATCAATATCAAGCTGCTCTACACCCTGGTATTCGGGCTCGGCGCGGCTCTTGCCGGCTTGGCCGGCTTGATGCAGGCGCCGATCCTCACCGTCCAGATCGGGATGGGCGAGAACATCCTCATCCTTGCCTTCGTCATTATCGTGATCGGCGGGATTGGCTCGATCCGCGGCGCGTTCGTCGCCGCCATCCTGGTCGGGATGATCGATACCCTCGGCCGCGCTTTCCTGCCCGACCTGTTGCGGAAGGTGTTGAGTTCGGCCGCCGCGTCCACCGCCGCGCCTGCGCTCTCCTCGATGCTTATCTATCTGTTGATGGCGATCGTGCTGGTGGCAAGGCCGGAGGGGCTGTTCCCGGCCAGCCGTCGATGAAAGCTTCCTTCGATGCTCGCAACATTATCGCGGGGCTGATCGTCGCCGGTCTCCTGCTGCTGCCCGTTTTCTCGCAAGCGACCGGAAATCTCTTCGTCCTGACGCTGTTCACCCGGATCGTCATCTTCGCGCTCGCCGCCGTCAGTCTCAACCTCATCATGGGCTATGGCGGCATGATGAGCTTCGGCCACGCCGCCTATCTCGGCATCGGTGGCTACGCGGTCGGCATCCTGGCTGCCGAAGGCATCGGCTCCGGTTTCATTCAATGGCCGGTGGCGCTCTTGGCTTCGGCGCTGTTTGCGCTCGTGGTGGGAGCTCTCTGCTTGCGCACGCGCGGGGTCTATTTCATCATGATCACGCTCGCCTTTGCGCAGATGGCCTATTACGTCGCTTCCGGCCTTTCCCGCTACGGCGGCGACGACGGCCTGACAATCTACAAGCGGAGCGATTTTGGCGGCCTGATCAACCTGTCGAGCCGCGTGCAGTTCTATTACCTTTGCCTTGGCTGCCTGCTCGGCGGAGTTTATCTGGTCTGGCGCATCGTCAACTCGCGCTTTGGCATGGTGGTGCAGGGCTTGCGCTCCAACGAACAACGCATGCAGGCGATCGGCTTTCCCGCCAACCGCTACCGGCTGGTCTGCTTTGTCATCGCGGGCACGATGTGCGGGCTTGCTGGCGCGCTGCTCGCCAACAACACCGATTTCATCAGTCCGGCCGTGATGTACTGGACGCGCTCGGGCGACCTGATGGTGATGGTCATCCTTGGCGGCATGGGCACGCTGTTTGGGCCCGTGGTGGGCGCGATATTCTATCTCGTGCTGGAAGAATTCCTGTCGCAGTTCACGGAATACTGGGCGATGATCATGGGCCCGCTGTTGCTGTTGGTCGTGCTGTTTGGGCGTGGCGGCATCCTTGGCCTGGTCGGGAGGCTTTCGCGTGCCTGAACCGTTGCCGGAACCCTTGCTTCGTGTCGAAAATCTGGTCCGCCGCTTCGGCGGCATCGTCGCGACCGACAATCTCTCGATCGAATTCGCGCGCGGCGAACTGCACGCGATCATCGGTCCGAACGGCGCCGGCAAGACCACGCTGATCAGCCAGCTGATCGGGCAATTGCGCCCGAGCACCGGTAGCATTCGTTTTGCCGGCGAGGACATCACCCATCTGCCGGCCTGGCGGCGCAGCCGTCTGGGGTTGGCGCGCTCCTTCCAGATCACCTCGCTGTTGCGCGACTTCACCGCCGTCGACAATGTCGCGCTCGCAGCCCAGGCGCGCGACGGTCACTCGTTTCGGTTTTGGGGTAATGCGCGCAAGGAAAAACAGCTCCGCGATGCGGCGCAATCGGCGCTCGCCAGGGTCGGGCTCGGGCATCGTGGCGAGGCGCTGGTGTCGGAATTGAGCCACGGCGAACAGCGTGAGCTTGAGCTCGCGGTTGCGCTCGCCACGAAGCCGCAATTGCTGTTGCTCGACGAGCCGATGGCGGGCCTTGGCGCAACGGAATCGTCGCGCATGGTGAAGCTTCTCGCCGATCTGCGCCGCGAGGTCACCATCATCCTGGTCGAGCACGACATGAACGCGGTGTTTGCGCTCGCCGACCGCATCACCGTGCTTGTCTACGGGCGCATCATCGCCTCCGGCGCGCCGGCGGCGATCCGCCTCAACGAAGAGGTCAAGCGCGCCTATCTCGGCGATCAGCATGTGGTGACGCGCCATGGCTGACGCGATGCCGCTGCTCGAGGTCGACGCCATCGAGACCTGCTATGGCTTGAGCCAGGTGCTGTTCGGCATGTCGCTGGAGGTCCGTGCCGGCGAGATGGTGGCGCTGATGGGCCGCAACGGCATGGGCAAGACCACGACCATCCGCTCCATCATGGGATTGACGCCGGCGCGTGCCGGCCGCATCTGCCTTGGCGGAAATGAAGTTCGTGGCTTGCCTTCGTTCCGGATCGCGAAGCTCGGCGTTGGCCTCGTTCCCGAGGGACGCCAGATTTTCCCCAATCTCACCGTCCATGAGAATCTGGTGGCGGCTTCTGCCAACCGGTTCGCCAGCTCCGATCCTTGGACCATCGAGAAGATTCATGGCTTGTTTCCTCGCCTCGCCGAGCGCCGCGCCAACATGGGCAAAGAGCTCTCCGGCGGCGAGCAGCAGATGCTCGCCATCGGCCGCGCGCTGATGACCAATCCACGTCTGTTGATTCTGGACGAGGCCACCGAGGGGCTTGCGCCGCTGATCCGCGAGGAAATCTGGAACTGCCTGTCGATGCTGAAAGCGCGCGGCCAGTCGGTGCTGGTGATCGACAAGAACGTCGAGCATCTCAGCCGCATCGCCGATCGCCACTTCATCATCGAGCGCGGCCGCGCGGTGTGGAGCGGTACCTCCGAGCAATTGATCGCCGAGCCCGACCTGCAGCACCGCTATCTCGGGATTTGAGGCCTTGCTTTCTTGCTGGCAAGGGCAGGGGAGCGATACGAGGGGAATCGGCGCAGCTCGGCTCGGCCGTCAAAACATTTCAAAATATTCGCGATGTTCCCAGTCCGAGACTTCGGCCTGGAAACGTTCGATCTCGGCGTTCTTGATGTGCACGTAATAATCGACAAACGCCGCACCCAAGGCGTCGCGGAAGAAGGAATCGCCTTTGAGCGCATCCACGGCTTCCCGAAGAGTCTTCGGCAGAGCGGGCGCTTTGGTCTCGTAAGGCGCGTCGGCGGAAGCAGGCGGATCGAGCGCGCGGTCGACGCCATCAAGCCCTGCCAGAATCTGCGAGGCCATGTAGAGATAGGGGTTGGCGGCGGGCTCGCCGATGCGGTTTTCCAGGCGCGTTGAGGGATCGTTGGGGCCGCCGAGCACACGCACCATCACGCCGCGATTGTCGCGGCCCCAGATCGCGCGATCCGGCGCCAGCGTATAGGCGCGATAGCGCTTGTAACCGTTGATGGTCGGGGTGGCGAACACCGCCGAAGCGCGCGCATGCTGCAGCAGTCCCGCAAGGTAATGACGGCCGAACGGGCTCAGCGCGTCGCTGCCTTCTTTCGCCATGAAGGCGTTCTCGCCGTTTGTGCGCGAGACGATCGACTGATGCAGGTGCCAGCCGGAAGCGAACACGTTTGGAAGTTTCGGACGGCACATGAAGGTCGCATGATAGCCATGGCGCTGGCAGATCTGCTTCACGGCGCTGCGAAACAGGATCATGGTGTCGGCCGGCTCCAGGCCTCTCGTGGGCTTGAAGGTGAATTCGCACTGGCTCGGTCCGAATTCGACTTCGATCGAGCGCAAGGGCAGGCCGAGCGCGAGGATGTCGCGCCTGAGGATATCGAGTACGCCTTCCATCTGGTCGTAGCGCTGCTCGGTCAGATATTGATAGCCGTGCGAGAGAAGACTCACTTCCGGCGGCTCGCCGGGCTGGCCCGCATCCGCAGGCGAGGTTTTCGCGTCTTCGAGCTTGAAAATGTGGAATTCGACCTCTAGTCCGGCGACGAAGTCGTAGCCGCGCCGTGCAAGCCTTTCGAGAATCGTTTTGTAGAGATTGCGGGTCGCGAACGGCACTACCCGCCCGTCGGAAAAATAAACGTCGCACAACAGCCAGCCGGTCGAGGGCGCCCAGGGCAGCACGCGGAAACTTGTGGGGTCTCCCACCATCAGCACGTCCGCGGCGCCCTCCATCTCGCGCATTCCGAAGCCGCCGCCAGAGGTAAACACCGGAAACACCGTGCGATGCGAGGTATCTTTGGCAAACATCGTGGTCGTGATGGTGCAGCCGCTTTCGAGCGCGGCCAGCGCTTCGCGTGCGACCAGCGTCTTGCCACGCAGGATTCCGTGCTGATCGGGAAATGAAAGCCGGATGACTTCGAGCTTTTGTTCTTCGACAGTTCGCGCAAGCCGCGCGGCCGCTTCCCTTTGTTCGTCGGACCAGAGGCCGTGACGCGCGACGAAGCTCAATGTGTTGCTCCTTCAACCGCCGGTGGCACGCGTTGGATTGCTCCGTCATTGCGAGGAGCGTGAGCGACGAGGCAATCCAGCTTGTTTCGGACCAAAACTTTGGATTGCTTCGTGGAGTTTATCATCGGGCCGCGCTTGGCGCGGGCCCGTTGGCTCGCAATGGCGAAGGACAAGATCACACCGCCCTCAGATGCTGCACCTTGTCCGCGATCTCTTCCGGAACGGGGGCTGCCCACGGCGCGCCGCGGCGCCGCTTGACGTCGACCTCCATCCAGAAGGTTTCCCAGCCCCGCGTCGGGCCGATCCCGTCCATCGTCGCCGGCCCCTGAATGCTCCTGGCGTGGGCTTCATCAAGGAACATGAACGGCTTTTCGCCGCCCGCGACCTTCTCGATCTCCTGTTTCAACATCCGGCGATACTGCACGATCGCCTTGTCCGCCTGTCCCAGATGTTCGCGGGTGCGATCCTGGATCGCGCCCATCGACTCCACCGCCCACTGGTCGTGGACGTTGATGTCGCTGCCCATGCCGGTAAAGGTCGCGGTCGCCTGCTCGTGCGGATCGAAGCCGTAGTCGTTCGATTTGTTCTTGCGCGACTTGTAGTCGGGTAGCTCGTAAAGCTCGAGGCGCTGATCGCGCATCTTCTTCTTGTCGACCGGCGCGGCGTAGCTCGTAAAGATCGCATACCAGCAGCAGTTCTCGTCGTCGAGGGGCACGTGCCACTGCGTAATCGTCATCTCCGTGTTCATCGGAATCACGAAGCCGTGCGGAAATAGCTGGTTGGTGACGCGGACGTGGGTGCGCTCCGCATCGATCTCGCGCAGCGCGATCAGACGCAGGCCGTATTCGGTATGCTCGACATTGATGATCGGCCGGTCGTATTCGCGAAGGATCTTCGTCATCGGCAGGTCGGTGCCCGCGGAGGCGCCGCGGAATTGGCGGCCATAGCCGGCAGAGGTGTCCTCGTCCTCGAAGAAGCGATGCAGGAACGAGGCGTGCGAGGGATCGATGCCGACTTCGAGTGCCTGCAGCCAGTTGCAGTTGATGTGGCCTTTGAACGCGAAAGTGTGGCTCTCGGGCGCGACAAAACAGTCGATCTCGGGAAATGCGGGCGGGGCGCCTTCGCCGAGAAAGGCCCAGAGGATTCCGCTTTTTTCAACCACGGGATAGGAACGCTGCCTGATGCCCTGGCAGAGTTTCGAATCCTTTGGCTCTGCGGGCGTCTCCAGGCACTGGCCGGTCACGTCGAACAGCCAGCCGTGGAAGGCGCAGCGCAGCCCGCCATTTTCAAGCCGGCCGAAGGCGAGGTCGGCGCCGCGATGGGCGCAGTGACGCTCGATCAAACCGTAGCGGCCCTGCTCGTTGCGAAACAGCACCAGGTTCTCGCCGAGCAATTTGACCGGCCGCACCGGCCGCGGACCCTGCAACTCGTCGAGCAGCGCCGCCGGTTGCCAATACATCCGCATCAACTTGCCGCACGGGTCTTTCGGCCCGGTCCGGGTGATCAGGTCGTTCTGTTCCTGGCTCATCATAGCGGTGGTCCTCATCGAGAACGTGGCGACAATCTAGCCAAAGCGCGTGATCCCGGCCAGCGTTCCGCTGCCTGCCGGACGCATCGCCGCAGCGCATTCGTCTTCACCGTTAACGGTAAGTCCGGAACAAGAGCGCTCGCTTCAGCGCGCCACACTGCGCAAGCCAAACGCCTGCGCCTCGTTGTGCAGCACCGGCGCCACCGCCTCGATCAACCGCGCGGCGGCATCCTCCACCGAAAGACCCGCTGTATCGACCACCGCATTGGCGCGCGCATAGAGCGGTTCACGGCTCACCAGGATGTTGCGCAATTCGGCCATCGCTGAACGGTCATCGGCCATCGGGCGCAGGTCGCCCTGGCCGCGCACGCGTGCCATGTGCTCTTCCGGCTCGGCCTTGAGCCAGATGGTGTAGAACGACGACAAAACGAGATCGAAGGTCAAGGGTTCGGAAACGATGCCGCCGCCGGTGGCAAGCACCATCAGCTGGTTGTCCGCCAGCAATTGGCCGAGTGCCGCCTGTTCCATGCGGCGAAACCCTTCTTGGCCGTAGAGCGCGATGATCTCGGCGACCGAGAGGCCGTTTTCGGCTTCGATCTCCTTGTTGAGTTCGACGAAATTCCAGCCGATTTTTTTCGCCAGCATCTTGCCGAGAGTGGACTTGCCGGCGCCGCGCAGCCCGATCAAGGCGATGCCGACAAACGATCTGCGTCGATGCGTCAGGCCCGACTGTCCTGCAAGAATGTCCTTGGCCTGCACGATCTGGCCCGGCGAAGCCTTGCGCAGGAGATCGCGGATGACGGCCCAGTCTGGCGAAGGCTCAGTTGCCGGAATAAGGTCTTCAAGATGCGCGCCCATCGCGTTCGAGACCCGCCGCAGCAGCATGATCGAGACGTTGCCCTTGCCGCTCTCGAGCTGGGCGATATAGCGTTCGGAAATGCCCGAGACCTTGGCAAGCACCTTCCGCGACATGCCGCGAAGTGCACGCGTGGTCCGGACCCGTTGGCCGAGCTGTTCCAGAAAGCCGGCTTCGCTATCTTTGCTCATGGTCTCCGTGTGAGAAGCGCGCGCATCCAGAGTGCAGGAACGAGGAAAATGGCGATGGAACGCCTCGGAGGAAACATAATGCCGATGAGGATTGACAGCAAGCGCGACCGATGGCTCTCTATGCATTATAATTCTCTATATTCGGGAGAAACCTCTTAGATGTTTTCGCTGGAGGGAAGTGGCCAAGGGAATGCGGCATGAGCGACACATCGGGTTCCTACAATGCGGTGACCTTTCTGCTCGACCGCAATGTCGATGAAGGCCGCGGCGGCAAGCTCGCCTACAACGACACCGTTTGCGAACTGAGCTACGGCGAACTGCAGAAAGAGACCCGCCGCGTCGCCAACATGCTGCGCCGCCTCGGCGTCCGCCGCGAAGAGCGCGTGGCAATGATCATGCTCGACACGGTCGATTTCCCGGCGGTGTTTCTGGGCGCGATCCGTGCCGGCATCGTGCCGGTGCCGCTCAACACGCTTTTGACTTCGGATCAATACGCCTACGTGCTGGCGGACTGCCGCGCGCGGGTGCTGTTCATCTCTGAAGCGCTGCTGCCCGTGGTCAAGGACATGGTCGGGCGCATGTCCGATCTCGATCACGTTGTGGTTTCCGGCAATGACGCGCACGGCTACAGAAAGCTCGCCGATGAACTCTCGGGTGAGAGCGATGTGTTTACGACCGCGCCGACGCATCCCGATGAGCCGGCGTTCTGGCTCTATTCATCGGGCTCGACCGGCATGCCCAAGGGCGTGCGTCACTTGCATTCCAATCTCGCGGCGACCGCGGACACCTACGCCAAACAGGTGCTCGGCATTCGAGAGGACGATGTGTGCCTTTCGGCCGCAAAGCTGTTCTTCGCCTACGGGCTCGGCAACGCGCTGACATTTCCCTTGTCGGTCGGCGCCAGTACCATTCTCAATCCGGAACGTCCGACGCCGGCGACCATGTTCGCGCTGATGAAGAAGTACAATCCCACGATCTTCTACGGGGTGCCGACGCTGTTCGCCGCGATGCTCAACGACGAGACGCTGAAGGATGCACGTGCCGGGGCGCGCTTGCGGATCTGCACGTCGGCCGGCGAAGCGCTGCCGGAATCGGTCGGCAATGCCTGGAAGGCGCGCTTCGGCGTCGATATCCTCGACGGCGTCGGCTCGACCGAATTGTTGCATATCTTTCTGTCGAATGCGCCAGACGACATCAAATACGGCACGTCCGGCCGCCCGGTCCCGGGCTACAAGGTCCGGCTCGTCAACGAGGCCGGCGCGGATGTTGGCGACGGTGAGGTCGGCGAACTTCTGGTCGATGCGCCTTCGGCCGGCGAAGGTTACTGGAACCAGCGCAGCAAGAGCCGCCGCACCTTCGAGGGGCACTGGACCCGCACCGGCGACAAATATGTGCGCGATGCAGAAGGCCGCTACACTTTCTGCGGCCGCAGCGACGACATGTTCAAGGTGTCCGGCATCTGGGTATCGCCGTTCGAGGTCGAGAGCGCGCTGATCACGCACCCGGCGGTGCTGGAAGCTGCCGTCGTGCCCGAGGCTGATCCCGAAGGGCTGCTCAAGCCCAAGGCGTTCGTGGTGCTGCGCGCCAATGCCGACAATGCCGGATTGCAGGACGCGCTCAAGGAGCACGTCAAGCAGAAGATCGGCGTCTGGAAATATCCACGCTGGATCGAGGTCGTCGATGCCTTGCCGAAAACCGCGACCGGAAAGATTCAGCGGTTCAAGTTGCGGGAGGGGCATCATTCGTAGGTTTGTCATTCCGGAGCGCGCGAAGCGCGAATACGGAATCTCGAGATTCCGGATCAGCTCGCTTCGCGTTCTGTCCGGAATGACGCCGTAAAGATTGTAGCAGCGGCCATGACCACGCTTTCACCCTCCGGCTTGCTGCGCATCGGCGCTGCCGAGCTCGAATACCGGGTGATCGGCGCCGCGCCTTCCGATGCGCCGACCATCGTCATGCTGCATGAGGGCCTCGGCTCGGCAGCGCTATGGGGCGACTTTCCCGAGCATCTGCAGGCGGCGACCGGTGCCAACATTTTCGTCTATTCGCGCGCCGGCTATGGCGCTTCGACAAGCGTGCCGTTGCCGCGCCCGCTTGACTACATGAGCACCGAGGCGCTCGAGGTCCTGCCCGTCGTTCTCGATCGGATCGGTTTTCGCCGCGGCTTGCTGCTCGGGCATTCCGATGGCGCATCGATCGCGGCGATCTATGCCGGCGGAAAGGCCGACCATCGCGTGCGAGGCGTCGTGATGATTGCGCCGCATTTCATCGTCGAAGACATGGGCCTCGCGGCGATCGCGCAAGTGCGCGAGGCCTATGAGACCGCCGGCCTCAAAACTAAGCTGGCGCGCTGGCATCGCGACGTCGACAACGCGTTCTATGGCTGGAACGACGCCTGGCTCGACCCGGAGTTCCGTTGCTGGGATATTTCCGACTATCTCGCCTATATCCGCGTTCCCGTGGCCATCGTGCAGGGGGCCGACGATCAGTATGGGACAATTCGCCAAATCCAGATCGCGAAGGAGGAGTGCTATTGTCCGGTCGAAGTCACGATGATTCCGGGCGCGGGACATTCGCCGCATCGCGAGGCACCACAGGTGACCCTCGATTCCATTGCTGAATTTGCCAAGCGTATTCTGTTTTTGCACGAAAGCTCGGAAGGCCGGGCCGCCTGATTTTTTCGGCATTCTTTCCAATGACCATTTCTTCTTCGCGTGCGGCCGATTTG
>Ga0306922_10004889_pt1 | contig 12730 bp, 13 predicted proteins | sample sta12Cox44000082_FD_203758 | JGI IMG/M metagenome (GOLD analysis project Ga0306922, IMG submission 203758) | Lab enrichment of tropical soil microbial communities from Luquillo Experimental Forest, Puerto Rico - statoxic.12C.oxic.44.000.082 (v2)... | ecosystem: Environmental > Terrestrial >... | reverse complement strand
CGAAAGCGGGATCTTGGTGCAGCTGCTATGAGCGGCGACCGCATGTGAGGTTGACCGTGCTCGGAAACGGGCCGCGTCGCGCAAATGGGCTTGGACCTCGGATACCGAAGCAGCTGGAGAACTTTCGATGTCCCCGTGATGTGACCCCTTGACTAAGCCGTCGTCATGTGAGGTTTGCTCGGCGTTCACTCGCGTTGCGGCCTGCACACTCGCGCAGTCACCAAATTCGTGACCGTTATCCGGGGGCTTCAGACATTTCGTCACCTCGATGCCTGCCCCGGTTGCTTCCGGCTGGAGCGATCGCCGGGTGGGCCTTGCACCCACTGGAAAAAAGCGCCGCCTTGTCTCACGACGCACGTGGATTCCGGTCCTTCGCGGGCAGGCGCTTGGGCAACATGGTTGCGCCGATCCAGACCCTCCCGCTCTCACCCCGGAACGGGGGAAGTTCGAGCCACTACGGCATTGGTAGGAGCCTGGGCGCCGAGCACGGTGTTCGGGCGATGGGTAATCACTAAGAACATGGGCAATCCAGAAGTGTCGAATATTCGAGAAATAACGGGGAAGGTTTTAAGGCATGCAACGTTTTGCAAGAGATGTGTTGTATAATTCGGCAGGTATACTGTAAATTATCTTACAGAAGGAAGTTTTTGTCTCGTCCGCAGGGCATGTGCATCGCGCATGTATCGTATGCGATTTTGCATAGACTAGTGTGAGCAAGCTCACACTCAGTAGAGGCAGTGCAAGATTTAATTCCTCTCTAGGAATTTAACGGGTGGCACCCTTTAGAAGTCCGGAGACGGATCATGACACGACACTATGTTTGTCACAGTCACTCTTCCGACCGCAACGACGGATTGAGTCTGAGCGCGGGCGCCACGACGGAGTGGACATGACCTTACGGGAGAAATCGAGATGCTGACCTTTTATCGCACACTACGCGTAGCCGCATTCGCAGGCCTCGTTATGCTGGTCGGCGCTGCTTTCGCACGCGCGGAACCGGGGGCCCCGGATTGGCATACTTTCAACGCGCTCACAGCGACCGGGTTGATCACCGGCGGCTCGGCCTTGGGCGACCTCAACGGCGTCTCGGTCGAGGGAACCTCTCTGCCGGAGGCATTGGAGTAGTAGGCGTGCGTGGGGCAGTCAAGCTGACCCTCTTCGCTCCGCTGGTCGGACTGGCGGCCCCGGCTTTCGCCGGACCGCCGTCTGTGGTGGAGAGCGTCACCGTTATCGGCACTGCGTTCCATGTTACGCTTAGCGACGGCTCGGTGTTGCCGCAGGAGAAGCTCCCCGGCACGGTCCTCTCCTTTGGCGACGGGTCAGGGCAGCAGCGGCGGTTGCGCATAGACGCAGTCGAGCGCGATACCCGGGACCCGGCTGGTGAGGTCATACTCTACAGACTTTCCGAGCAAGACCCGGAAACCAGCGAGTGGCGCGATGCCTGTCAGGCCGATCCGGATGGCCGCCGGCTCGGCTTTCCGCTTGCTGGTTCATTCACTGGCGATGGTCGTTACGAGCCCGCGACCGGGCACCTGCTCATCACCTGCACCGGGGGTGCGGAAGGCAAATGTGTCCGCTGGGGTTACAAGCCTTGGGGCACGACTGCGGACGGCAGCTCGCTGGCACCGTATTATCAGACCTGCGTGCGGCTGGCCCGCGCCGACTATTGCGGCGACGGCATCGGTCATACGCGCAACGGTACGCCGATCGCCATCTTCGACCATCTCGGCATCCAGCGCGACGAACCCGCCCCAGGCATGAGTTTCGAAGCTGCCTGGGGTCCCAAAGGCGCGGTCTGCGTCAGGCACACCCGACTGCCTGACGTGCTGAGCACCGCGGCGCTTGACGAGCTGTGCCCGGATCGGGTGACCCCGGCCTGCAACGAGACCACGCCGGCGCTGCTGTTCAACCGCTCGTTTGGGCGCTGACGCGACCCCAAGTGGCGGGCCCCCGCGATAAAAACAGTTCGAGCTCTCGGTAGGGGAACAGCCGCTTCGGGGGCAAGGCCGTCGTCGCGTCGAAGAAAGCGAGCGACCGCAAAGGGTCGAAGAACGAACCCGCTCGCGCGGGAGGGGGCGCAGCTCAAGGTCGGCACATTTTATGGGGTGATGCGCGGTAGCGCGTGACGGTCGCGGTGTCCGACCCCGAGCATCGAAGGTCCAGCAACCTTCAGCTCGGGAGAGAGCCCCGATGACCTCCGAGACTTCACTTCGGCCCATCAGCCCATTGCGGGCGCGCATGATCGAAGACATGACCGTGCGCGGTTTCAATGAGCACACGCGCCGCGATTATGTCCGCCACGTGCGGTCATTCGCGGCCTTCATCGGCCGCTCGCCCGACACGGCGACGGCGGAAGACCTGCGTCTGTTCCAACTGCACCAGACGCGGATCGGCATGCAGCCACCGAGCATCAACAGCGCGGTCTCGGCCCTGCGCTTCTTCTTCACGGTGACGCTCGACCGGCCGGACCTGTCGCGGCGGCTCACCGTCGTGCCGCAGCCGCGGCGGATACCGGCAGTGCTCAGCGTCGAGGAGGTGACGTTGCTGCTGCGCGCGGCATCAGCACCGAAGTACAAGGCCGCTTTCGCCACCGCCTACGGCGCCGGGCTGCGCGTCTCCGAAGTTGTCGCGCTCAAGGTCGGCGATATCGATTCCGAGCGCATGCTGCTGCGCGTCGAGCGTGGCAAGGGGCGCAGGGATCGTCACGCCATGTTGTCGCCGCAGCTGCTCGAACTGCTGCGCGCCTGGTGGCGGGAGGGGCGGCGGCGGAGCCTGCTGCTGGCGGGAGGCTGGCTCTTTCCCGGCCGCAACCCGGTCGAGCCGCTGTCGGCCCGCCAGCTCTGCCGCGCCGTCCGTGCCGCCGCCCAGGCCGCGGGAACCAAGAAGCCCGTGTCGCCGCACACGCTGCGGCACAGTTTCGCCACGCACCTCCTCGAGCAGAATGTCGATATTCGCGTGATTCAGACACTTCTGGGTCACGCCAAGCTCGACACCACAGCGCTCTACACCCGTGTCGCCAATACCACGATCCGGGCCGTAACCAGCCCCCTCGACCGGCTCGCACCATTGATCGACGGGAGACCGCGACCCGAGGCGTAGCCCGGCGGCCGTGCGCCGCCCGAAGCTCGAGGTCGCAGACGTCTTTCATCGCCATGGGGCCGACTGGCGCCGAGCCAATGCCGGGCCATGTGAGCCTGGGTCAGCTCCAGGTCATGTCGGCGATCGAGCAGTGCCGCTCGGCCGCGCTCGGCGGGCATGTCGAGCGCTGCGAGGATTGTGGCCACAGCCGCATCGCCTACAACTCGTGTCGCAATCGCCATTGCCCAAAGTGTCAGGGCGCGGCGGCGCAGGATTGGCTGGCGGCCCGCGAGGCCGATCTGCTGCCGGTCGGTTATTTCCACGTCGTTTTCACGCTGCCGGCCGAGATCGCTCCGATCGCCTACCAGAACAAGGCGGTCGTCTACGACCTGCTGTTCCGCACGGCTGCCGAGACGCTGCTCACGATCGCCGCCGATCCGCAACACCTCGGCGCTCGTATTGGCGCCACCGCCGTGCTCCACAGCTGGGGCTCGACAATGACCCACCATCCGCACGTCCATATGATTGTGCCAGGCGGTGGGATATCGCTCGATGGGACGCGCTGGGTACGCTGCAAGCCCGGCTTCCTTCTGCCGGTGCGCGTGGTTTCCCGCCTGTTTCCGGCGGCTCTTCCTGACGGCGCTCGTCGACGCCCACGCGGCAGGCCGGCTGGCGTTCTTTGGCGGGATCGAGGGCCTACGTCGCCGCGAGGCCTTCGCCGCGCATCTCGCGCCGCTCAAGCGCAAGAAGTGGTTCGTCTACACCAAGCCGCCCTTCTCGGGGCCGCAAGCAGTGCTCGCCTATCTCGCCCGCTACACTCATCGCGTCGCCATCGCGAACAGTCGCCTCGTTGCTCTCGACGAGCGCGGCGTGACCTTCCGCTACTAGGACTACCGCCGCGACGGGCAGGCGCGGTACCGCATCATGACGCTTAGCGCCGACGAGTTCATCAAGCGCTTCTTGCTCCACGTTCTGCCGAAGGGCTTCCATCGCATCCGCCACTACGGACTGCTGGCCAGCGCCGGCTGCAAGACCAACATCGCGCGCGCCAAGGAGCTTATGGACGCCCCAATCCCGCAGGTCGAGCCTCCGGCAGCGCACGATAACGGCACTGCCGATCCGGACGCCACGACCGATCATCGCCCGCCATGCCCCTGCTGCGGCGGCCGCATGATTATGGTCGAGATCTTTGGCCGCGGCGGCGCACCGCGCGGCCCACCGTCCTCCGGCGGCCGGGATCAGGATTTGATGTGATGACTATCCTTACCGCCTCGTTGCAGCAGTTGCTCGCCGGAACATCCCGTTCCCGACGCCACGCCCATCTCGCCCGGGCGCCGGCGAGCACTGACGCGACGCCACTGACTGGTTCTCAATCAGGCCATCGAGTGCGGCAGCGGCGGCCCATTCGCAATCATCGACGCCATTCCGCTCTCAGCGACATCGGCAACGACATTCCTCGCCAAAGCCGCTGGCCCATCAAATCCCCATAGACGGCGAGCTGCTCACCGCTTCCCGCGGGTTCTTTCTTCGGAGGCTTTCGGACGCCGGCCCGCCGGCCCTATACCGGATCGACGGCTCGCGCCCGGCCGCCATCCGAAACCCTTCCCGCCTTGAGCTGCCCGATTATCGACGCGCGAACGACCGGAATCGGCGCTACCTCCCCTTTCACTACGGCTTCCGCGAAGGTCGGCTCACCACCCCTAGCCGACCCCCGGAGCGGATACCAAGCGTCAGATTTCATCCACTTTGATTTCGGCGGGGACGCAGGACCCCGAAACCCGAGTTTCTCAGATCGTCGAGCTGGAATTCGCGGCGCCAAGAGTAGCACCTGGGTCAGCGCTGATTCTGTCGAGCCGAGCGCCGCCCCGCGCCCTCGAGGCCTTTGCTCGGTGGTGAGCGGCGCCTAACAGACCGTGCCGGGTTGTTCCCGGTGGCGTCCCAGGATCTTGATCGCCATCATGCCTTGATGTCGCAAGCACCGAGGGCGAGCACGTCAATCGAGGTCCTAGCTGGCCTCGTCGAGCGCGTCACTTTCCACAACGAAGAGAACGGCTTCTGCGTGCTGCGCGTCAAAGCCCGCGGCCAGCGCGACCTGATCACCGTCCTCGGTCACGCCGCGATGATCTCTGCCGGCGAGTTCGTCCAAGCCAGCGGGAGCTGGATCAACGACCGCACGCATGGCGTCCAGTTCAGAGCCTCGTTCCTCAAGGCCGCAGCGTCGACAACGATCGAAGGGATCGAGAAGTATCTGGGCTCGGGCATGATCCGCGGCATAGGCCCGATCTACGCGAGGAAGCTCGTGCGCGCCTTTGGCGATGCCGTGTTCGATATCATCGAGCAGGACCCCAGCCGGCTGCGGGAGGTGACAGGGATCGGCCCAAAGCGCGCAGAGCGCATTGTTGCTGGCTGGGCCGAGCAGAAGGTCATCCGGGAGATCATGCTGTTCCTGCACAGCAACGGCGTCGGCACCTCGCGCGCGGTGCGCATCTACAAGACCTATGGCGCCGAAGCCGTCCAGCTCATCTCGGAGAACCCTTACCGACTGGCCCGCGACATCCGCGGCATCGGCTTCCGCACAGCCGATCAGATCGCGGCCAAGCTCGGCATCGAGAAGACCGCGCTGATCCGCGTGCGTGCCGGCATCGCCTACGCGCTCACCGTGGCGATGGATGAAGGGCATTGCGGGCTCCCGGCCGAAGAGCTGATCTCGCTCACTCAAACGCTGCTCGAAGTGCCGGCAGAGCTCGTTGAAACGGCGCTCGGCCTCGAGCTCGAAGATGGCGCCGTAATTGCCGATGACCTTGAGGGCCTCCGTTGCGTCTTCCTCGCCGGCCTCTACCGGGCCGAGCGGGAGATCGCCGAAAAGCTCAAGACGCTCGCTATCGGAAGACCGCCTTGGCCGGTGATCGATGCCGACAAGGCCATCCCTTGGGTTGAGCAACGGACGAAGCTGGCGCTCGCCGATAGCCAACGAGAGGCTGTTCGTGTCGCTCTCGCTTCCAAGGTGCTGGTCATCACTGGCGGTCCGGGCGTCGGTAAGACGACTCTGGTCAACTCCATCCTCAAGATCCTTCTCGCGAAGAGCGTGGCAATCGCGCTCTGTGCGCCGACCGGTCGTGCTGCCAAGCGCCTTTCCGAGAGCACCGGGCTCGAGGCGAAGACGATCCATCGCTTACTCGAAACCGATCCGAGGACCGGCAGCTTTAGGCGCAACGAGGACGCGCCGCTCGACTGCGATCTGCTGGTCGTTGACGAGACCTCGATGGTTGACGTGCCGCTGATGCGAGCCGTCCTGCGTGCCCTGCCGACCCGGGCGGCACTGCTGCTCGTCGGCGATGTCGATCAGCTGCCTTCGGTCGGGCCGGGGCAGGTACTGGCCGACATCATCGCCTCGCGTGCTGTGCCGGTCGTGCGTTTGACCGAGATCTTCCGCCAGGCTGCCGAGAGCCGCATCGTCACCAACGCGCACCGCATCAATCAGGGTCAGATGCCTGATCTCGCCCCTGCCGAAGGCGGCGACTTCTATTTCGTCGATGCGGCGGACGCGGAGGAGGGCGTGCGCAAGCTCCTGGCGATCGTGCAGGAGCGGATCCCGAAGCGTTTCGGGCTCGACCCGATACGCGATGTCCAGGTGCTGTGCCCGATGAACCGCGGCGGCCTCGGGGCACGCTCGCTGAATATCGAACTGCAAGCTGCCCTAAACCCGCCCGGCGACATCCGCATCGAGCGGTTCGGCTGGACCTTCTGTCCAGGTGACAAGGTCATGCAGACCGAGAACGATTACGACAAGGATGTCTACAACGGTGATCTCGGCGTCGTCTCGCGCATCGACATGGAGGCGGGCGAGCTCGCAGTCGATTTTGAGGGTCGCGAAGTGGTCTACGGCTTTGGTGAGCTCGACGAGCTAGTCCTCGCCTACGCGACGACGATCCACAAGAGCCAAGGCTCGGAATACCCGGCGGTGGTGATCCCGCTGACCACGCAGCACTATGTGATGCTGCAGCGGAACCTGATCTACACGGGGGTTACGAGGGGCAAGCGCCTGGTAGTCCTCGTCGGGCAGCGGAAGGCGCTGGCGATCGCGGTCAAGGGAGGCCGAGCGCGGAGGCGGTGGTCGAAGCTCCGGGAATGGCTAATGTGCTGAGGCAGCGGACCGGAAGTTGACTGAAATCTACGTCGATGGTGATGCGTGCCCGGTACGGGAGGAGATCTACCGCGTGGCGGCTCGCCTTCGGCTTAATATTTTCATTGTCTCCAACGGCTCGCGACCGATCCGGCCGCCAGGCACCTCGAACGCGAAAATGGTCCTGGTCGGCGACAGCGCGGACGCGGCCGACGACTGGATTGCAGAGCACATCTCGGCCGCCGACATATGCGTCACCTCGGATATCCCGCTGGCAGCGCGCTGTCTCAAAAAGGGTGCGCGCGTCGTCTCCCCAACTGGCAAACACTGGACGCAAGCGAATATAGGCAACGCGCTTGCCGGTCGTGAGATAGCGAGGCATCTCAGCGAACTCGGAACGAACACCCGTGGTCCAGCCCCGTTGACCAAGAGGGACCGGTCCCGGTTTCTCAGCGCGCTCGATACGGCCTTGCAGGCTGCATTGCGAGAGGCGGCCCGTGGCTGAGCCAAAGGTCGGCGCCACTCTCCGTCACCACTTTCTCGACGGCATGGTGGCCGGCTACCGATAATCCCGACAGTATCGCCACAACCTCACTGTCGTCCGAGAGCGCGCGTGAACCCGCCGATCTTCGCGCGCTCGAGCTGCGCCTTGACGACACGCCGGCCCTTGAAGCTCACCCAGAGCACGACCCCAATGATCGGCAACCCTATGAGGGTTATCAAATGGTTGAAGCCGTCCGCCGTCAGCGATAGCCATCACGAGAAGGATCTCGTTCGGGCGTGGGGCATCGGCCACCGACACCGTTATCGTGTCGAAGTGCGGGAAGGACCAGGAATCGTCCTTGTGCCCGAGCGGCACATCGAGGCTCGCACCGGCCGCGGCGACCTTCACGTTCGACGAGATTATCGCCTCGCCGCCGCCGATCACGGCCCGCATCGGCTTGCCGAGCGTCGGGTGGACGCAAGCACCGCCATGCTCCATCTCACCGTCGACGCCTACGATCGCGCCCTTGCCGTAAGAGACGGCTGGCCTGTCCAGCAGCTTGACGAGCTCGGGCATCAGCCGCTCGCCGAGCATCGCCCCCGCCTCGAACAGTGGTCGCAGATCATCGACGAACCGTCCAGCGAAGGGATTGACGATCACTGCCATGCCGACTGCGCGCACAACCGGCCGCGGCGTTGTGACCCGAGTTCGGAGAGAACCATCTCGCGCGTCGTGATGAACTTACGGATCTCGACCATCGCACCTTCCTTATTCGGACCACAGCGCTTACTCTATCCTTCCCGCCACGACTGCCTAGTGGATGTAGTGCATCTAGTGGATTTGTTTTCTGAATCTATGCGTAAGAACTTCAGAAAATTCTCGTAAGACATCTTCTTAGAGGAGGCCGGTAAACTCGATCCACTTCATCCACCAGATCAGCCGGAGCGAGCGGAGCACTTCCGTGGGTCGGTAAGTCGACGAAACCCGCCAAGCAGGAACCTAATCTCCGCCGGCAGGTCGCGGACAAGATCGACGACGCCAGCTCGTATTCCTATCGCTGCACCAGCTCGATCATGATGCCTTCCGGTCCGCGGACAAAGGCGAGACGCAAACCGGGGTTGCGGGTCAACGGGCCGATAGCGATCTCAGCACCCTTAGCGCGCAGTTCTTCCACCGCCGCATCGACGTCGTCGACCGTCAGACCGATGTGCTCCAACCCGTAGTGGGGGAAGGGCGGCGCTGACACGTTCGGTTCGTGCGGGTGCGGCGGCGCGATCAGCACCTTCTGGCCACCGAGCCGCATCGTGATCCGCTGCTGCCCCGGATATAGGGTGCCGGGCGGATAGACGCTGCGCGTGACTTCGGCGCCGAACATGGTCTCGAAGAACCGGGCTGTCGCGTCCGGGTCGGGGCTGCGCAAGTGGACGTGATCGTATTGATAGTTATGCATCTTGACCTCCTCTCCGATCTGCCGCTGATCCGTCGCTGGAAGCGTAGCGCCGGGAAACCGGGCGAGCAGCCGGCACCGCTCCCAAGTTTAGCATCGGTCGACCCCCTGCCGAATAGCACCGCTCGCCCTGTCGAGCCCCCCGCGGCCAGGGTCGGCCGCCGATATTCAGCGGCGCCGTGCCCCCGTAGGGGGTGAGCATGCTGAACATTTGAAAATGGCGGCGTGCCTCAAATTCAACAGGACGCTGAAAGTCATTTTCAAGCCGCCGGCTGAAAATGCCAGAAACTCAAGGAAACTGCCATTTTCAGATCTTCAAGGCCATTTTCGTGGCCATAGAGCCAACTAGGCTATCATTCGATCGAGTCGCGCCCGCCGTTTCCGGTCACATGCCGCTCTGTCGACACCTTTACCGCGAAGCTGCCCGAGGCGTTGGTCGTGACCCGTTGATGCAAAGCTAAAGAGCTGCCGCCAGTCCCGGCACAGCCTTAAAACACGGCGGTGCTCTCTCGCCTCGCATCGGGTATCGATCCGCAGTCCCCGTTTTCATCCCGCATTCGCCGGATGGCCCGGCAATTTTGAGCGCGTTCGAGACGGTTCTGGGATAGAATTCAGCATCTTAACGAGAATCAACTAGGGCGGCGATGGCGGACCCGACGGGTGAAGTAGACAAGGGCGCCTTGAGGCTTGATTTCGACCGCCGGCTGCTGCTGCAATTTCGAGGGTCTGCGATCACCTCCGACGCCGGGTTGCTGCCCTATCGCGAGCTGGATGACGTGCTGGGCCTGACCGACACGGGTGCCGAAACGCTGGCGGACGCGCGCACCGGCAAGAACGGCCGCCATCGGCTTGCCGGCTTGCTGCGCCAATCGGTGTTCCGACGGCTGGCCGGCTACGAGGATGTGAACGATGCCGACCGGCTGTGTCGTGATCCGGCGATGCGCTGGGTAGTCGGCGACCGGGCGATCGGCGGGTCGGCCGCCTCGGCCAGCCAGATGGGCCGCTTCGAGACGAAGTGGCTGAGCCGCCCCGAGAACCTTGCCGCTCTCGCTGATCTGCCCGGACGGTGGATCGACACGGTGCACCGGCGGCGACCGCCGAAGACTATCGTGCTCGACATGGATTCGAGCGAGAGCCCGACCTATGGCGAGCAGGAAGAGAGCGCCTACAATGGGCACTTCGGCTGCATGTGTTATCACCCGCTGTTCGTGTTCAACCAACTTGGCGATGTCGAGCGCTGCGCCCTGCGGCCGGGCAACGTGCACAGCGCCGATGGCTGGCGCGCGGTGCTGGAGCCGGTGATTGCCCGCTACCGAGAGAGCGTGAAGCGCCTCTACTTCCGGGGCGATGCCGCCTTCGCCAACCCCGAGATATACGAGTTTCTCGAAACCGAGCGCATCGGCTACACAATCCGGCTGCCGGCCTAACATCGTCCTGCAGAACAGGATCGCCTACCTGCTGAAGCGTCCGGTCGGACGACCGCCGCACGAGGTGCGCCGCCACTACGCCAGCTTCACCTATCGAGCGCAGAGCTGGATTAAGCCGCGCCGCGTTGTGGCCAAGGTCGAATGGCATCCGGGCGAGCTTTACCCGCGTGTCGGCTTTATCGTGACCAATCTGGCGCGGCCGGCCGAGCGGGTCGTCGCCTTCTACAACCAGCGCGGCACGGCGGAGCAGTGGATAAAGGAAGGCAAGGGCGCGATCAAATGGACGCGGCTGTCGTGTCGAACGTTCGCCGCTAATGCCGTGCGCCTCCAGCTTCATGTGCTCGCTTACAACCTCGGCAATTTCATGCGGACACTGGCGATGCCCAAGACGGCGCCGCTATGGTCGCTAACCAGCCTGCGCGAGAAGCTGATCAAGATCGGGGCCAAGGTCGTCAGCCACGGGCGCTACGTCACGTTCCAGATGGCCGAGGTCGCAATGCCGCGGCAGATGTTCGCCGAGATCCTGTCGCTGATCGCCCGCCTGCGGGCACCGCCCGCGCCGGCATGAGCGGCGCGGGGTCAGATGCGGCAGGCGATGACAGCAGAGGTGCGCCCTGATGAAGGCCAAGCGACGAGTTCCGGCGCTTCGGGGCGGTCAGCCGACGATTTGCTTGCCGACACCAGTCAGAGGCGATCGAATTCGTTGCAGCGCGCCTCGATCGGACGGAAAATCGCCTTCAAAAGCCCTGGGAATCTGGGGAATGTCGGTACAAATGGGTTCGGCGGTTTCGTGGGATGAGCGGTGAGCCGCACCGGGCTACTTAGATACTATGTTCTGACATGCCCCTTTCCCCACCGAAGATTGTGATCCCGCTTTCCGCCTGCACCAGGCGTGTCCGGTTGCAGGGCCAGAAGACTGGAGCCACGGTCAAGATCCACGCTTCACCAAGCAATGTTAACGAGGAGGTTTTCCAGGGCGTTGCATCCGGCCCCGACGAGGTCTTCACGTTGACGCGGCCTCTGAAGGCTGGGGAAAAAGTCTACGCCACGCAGTCGGTTCCGGGTGCTGCTCCGGGTTCATCCATCCAGGCCGAGGTGGTACAGCCCGAGCCGAGCCAGGCAGAGCTGGGACCGATCAGCCCCGAGACCCATCTGCACGCTTGCGGTCGATGCGCGGCGTTCGGCGGGTTGCCAGGGGCCGACGTGCAAATCGTCTCGCAGACCCGCGGGCCCATGGGGAAAGGGACCGTCGATCCGGACCTCGGCGCAGCCCGAGTAGTATTCGCGCAGCCACTATTAGAGGGTGAGGTTCTTACGGGTCAGCAGTCGATCTGCAGTTTGTTGGGTCCGCCGAGTCCGCTCCCGCCTCCTGATCTGCCTTACAGCGTCCAACGTGTCATCGCGAAGCCGGCGATCCAGGAACCCTTGCACGCGTGCGAGCGCGCTGTGCTGGTGAAGGGTGTCGCCGTAGGCGCGACAGTCCGGATGTTTCGTAATGACATTGAGTCCGGTTCGAGCTGCTTCGACTACCCTGAGCTATGGTTTCGCGTTGCCGACCCGCTGAAGAAAGACGAGAAGGTCGGCTTCGACCAGCGCTTCCCTGACTGCGAACTGACGGGGCCCCCCGTCCACGCGAAGGTAGGGTCGGCAGCCGCCGTCCCGGTGCCGGTCGTGTCGAGGCATGCAGAGCGTTCGAGTCACCGGCCTGCGCTACAACGCCGCCGTGCAGATAGTTCAGACCGCGCAGTCATTTGAGATGGGTTCCACCGTCGCCGACGCCGAGGCATGGGGTGAGACGTGTGACATACCACTCGTCGAACCACTCGACCCGGTGCGTGGCTCCGTGCTCATGGCGTCCCAGACACTCTGCGGTCACACCAGCCGGCCATCTGCTCCGGAGAGCATTGGAGCTCTGCATGCGGCACTGCCAGCCCCGCAAATCGCGGGTCCGTTGTTTGAGTGCGCCCGCATGGTTCGCGTGACGGACATCCACCCCGGCGCACGTGTAGAGATTTACATGACGTGCGATCAGCCACCGCGTGTTCGGATGATAGCGGGCCGCTACGTTTTCGAGGCGGTTGCAGACCTTCTGGTCGCACCCGCCCTTGCGCTTAACCGCAAAGTGTTCGTGCGGCAGCTCGCTCTCCAGCAAGCGGATTCTAACGCTGAAC
>Ga0306922_10004887_pt1 | contig 12731 bp, 10 predicted proteins | sample sta12Cox44000082_FD_203758 | JGI IMG/M metagenome (GOLD analysis project Ga0306922, IMG submission 203758) | Lab enrichment of tropical soil microbial communities from Luquillo Experimental Forest, Puerto Rico - statoxic.12C.oxic.44.000.082 (v2)... | ecosystem: Environmental > Terrestrial >... | reverse complement strand
TGTTCAACCAGTTCCACGAAACGCACGCGCAGAACGTCGCGGTCCTCGGCGAGACCGCCGCCGCCGGCCTGGGGATCACCAGCCTCGAGGGCCAGCCCGCCATCTTCATCGACGGCCAGCCGTTCACCGTGATCGGTATCATCGCCAGCTCGCAGCGGCTGCCCCAGCTCAGTGTCGGGGTGACGGTGCCGGAGAGTACCGCGCTGCGCCTGTGGGGACCTCCGGCGCACGAGCAGGCCCAGATGCTGATCCACACCACGCTCGGCGCGGCCAGGGTCGTGGCCGAGCAGGCGCCGGTCGCGATCCGGCCCGACAACCCCACGCTTCTCAAGGGCGCGGCGGCGCCCAGCGCGGCCCAGTTGCAGCGCAACGTCAGCACCAGCCTCAACACCCTGTTCCTGACGCTGGCCGGGATCGCGCTGATCGTCGGCGCGGTCGGGATCGCCAACACCACGCTGGTCGCGGTGCTGGAGCGGGCGGGGGAGATCGGGCTCCGCCGGGCGCTGGGTGCGCGGCCCCGCCATATCGGGGTCCAGTTCCTGACCGAGTCCACCGCGCTTGGCCTGCTCGGCGGGCTGATCGGGGCCAGCCTGGGCGTGGTCGCGATTCTGGCGATCACCATCTACCGGCACTGGACCGCGCTGCTCGACCCCCGGATCGTGATCGCGGCCCCGGTCGCGGGCGCGGTAGTGGGCCTGCTGGCCGGCCTGTATCCCGCGCTGCGAGCCAGCCTGATGGAGCCCGCCGATGCCCTGCGCCGCTGAGCGTCACCAGGACGTGCCGCCCCGGAAGGCAGGACGGTGAGCCAGTTGACGCAGCGCCGCGAAGCGCCCCGGACGCGAGCGGGGCCGCTGGCTTGCGGCCCTTCTGCTAAGACAGCCACCCGCTGCCTGGCGGCCCTGGCGGCGGCCTGCTTGCTGGCCGCCTGCACCGGAAGCCCGCCCGGCTCCACGGGCGGAGGCGCCGGGCGTCACGCCCTCCCGCCCCATGGCCCCTTCGGGCGGCCCCGCTTCGCGCCGCGCATCTTCGTCATCAGCGGCGCCGGCGGGGGTGGTGCCCCGGTGATATTCATCGGCGGCGCGGGCGGCGGCGGATCACGCCCCAAGATCACGGTGCCGCCGATCCCCCCGGTGGGCTCCAGCCTGACGATCCCGATGCCGCTGGATGCCTACCAGGCCATCTCCACCCAGCAACAAGAGGCGCTGGCCGATGACAGCGCCCTGCTGATCCAGCGCTGCATGGCGGCCCGTGGCTTCGAGGACACGAGCTCCGCCAATCCGCCGTTCTCGAGCGTGATCACCCTGGAGCAGGTCGAAACCGCCGGGGCGGGGCTGACCAGCATCACGCAGGCGCGCGTGTTCGGGTTCGTGCGCCCCAAGAACCCCGGATCCCAGCCCTCGGGCCCGCAGATCATCGGCATCGTCAGCGCGGTCGGGTTCGGCCAGTCGCTGAAGGCCGGCCGTGCCTACGCCGAGGCCCTGTTCGGGTTCGGCCCGGGTACCGGGACCGGCCCGGGTGGTCACCTGGGCTGCCTGCAACAAGCGAGTAAGCAGGTGTACGGCCCGATCATCGGCGAGCCGGCGCCCGACCCGGTGGGCCAGATCGCCGCGCAGGCGGTGACCTTCACGCAGAGCGACCCGCGGATCCACGCGGTCGACCGGGCGTGGTCGAGGTGCATGGCACGGCACTTCTACCACTACAGCACCCCGCAGCGGGTCGAGGGCCGCCAATGGCGGAGCCCGCCGAGCAAGGCCGAGATCGCCGCGGCGGTCGCGGACGTTACCTGCAAGACCCAGACCAACCTGCTGAACACCTGGCTGGCCGTGGAGGCCGGCTACCAGCAGGCACTCATCGGCCGGAACCTGGCCGCGCTCTCACAGCTGCAAGCCAGCTTCGCCCCCATGCTCCGCCGCGCCAACGCGGCTCTAACCGCCCCCGCTATACCGGCGGGCACGGCGCCCTGATCGCGCCCACCCGGGGCGTCCTGACTCCCGGTTGCCGGTTGGGGTCGGCCCACCACCAGCCCAGCGCGGCGTTCAGGACCAGGCCGGCCGGCAGCTTGCCGCCGGGGCTGAACGCCACCACGAGCACGCCGCCGGCCGGGCCGGAGCCGACTCATGCCTTTCGAGCCAGTTCGCGGGCGAGCATGCCGGTAAAGGCCGCGGCGTCGGCTGGGCGAGGATTCGAAGGCGCGCTGGTGTTCTGTTGCGCCTTCTGCCCGAGCAGGTCTAGGTCAGCCGTGTCGATCTGCTCCGGTAGAGGCGGAACCTCGAGCCTGCGATTCAGGTGGCGGATGTACTCGATCGCGAGCCGGGCCAACGCGTCGTCGCTTTGCATCTTCCGCTCGATGCCGAAGGCCTGCGCGAGCCGGGCGTACTTCTCCTTGCTCGTCGCCAAGTTGTATTCCATGATCGGGGGCATGCTGTTTGCGCAACAGTAACCGTGCGGGTGCCCGTAGAGGCCGCCGATCGCTTCGGCCAGGCAATGCGCTCCGGCGACATCGGTCAGGCCTACGGCCAGGCCGGCCGTCAGGCTCCCTTGGGCCATTCCGCATCTCGCCTCGATGTCGGATGGCTCCGCGAATGCACGGCGAAGGTAGCGGGAGACCAGCCGGGCACCTTCGAGGGCAAGCGCATCCGATGCCGGGGTGGCCAGCCGGCAGTGCAGCGAATCAACGGCATGCGACAGGGCATCCATTCCAGATGCCGCCGTCACAGATGCCGGGCAGGAAAGCGTCAGGTCGGGGTCCACGAGTGCGATCCGCGGGCAGTTGCGTATATCGAAGAGGTTCATTTTCTTCTTGCGCTCGGTATCTGTAATCACCGCGGACGGGCTGACTTCGCTGCCTGTCCCGGCCGTGGTTGGGAGAGCCAGCACCGGCAGCGGCGCGTTATGCAGCGCTCCGAAATCCTCCCAGTCGCGCGGATGGCCGCCGTTGGTCAACAGGAGCGCTATGCACTTCGCCGTGTCAATCGCTGAACCGCCGCCGACGGCGACCAGGCCGTCGACGTGTGCGTCACGGGCAATTTCGGTACCTGCCAGGCAATCCACGTCGCGAGGATTGGGCTGCACGGACGTGAAGACCAGCGGGTGCAGTCCCGCGCTGGCCAGATTGTCACGCACCGGATCCAGCAAGCCGGCCCCGGTCACGCCCGGATCGCTGACGATCATGATCCTTTGCGCGCCCAAGGCCACCGCGTGCTGAGCCGCCCGGTCGGCCACGCCGCGGCCGAAGAAGACGTGGGTGGGCATATGGAACTCGCCGTCGGCGGCAACACCGGTGCCGTGCCGCGCGAGCGCCGGGTGAGCTGGTGGCTCTGTCTTCGTCATGGGGGGGCTCCTTCTTGCGCTCCGCGCGAGACCGGCTCCGGTGGCCACGCCCAGCGCCCGAATCCGTGATCAGCGCACACTGCCCGCGCCGCGATGGCCCCCGCCGCCAGCAAGCCGGGTACCCCAGGGTGGGTCCCGCCGCCTGCCAGGTAAAAACCCTCGATGGGGGTCCGGGCCCCCTGACAGCCAGCACCAGGCCGCCGGGTCAGGGTCTGCGCTGGAATGAGGGCGCCCTGCCGGACGGTCCCGCCACCCGTGACGGCGAACCGGCGTTCCAGGTCACCGGGTGCGTCCGCGAACTGCGCGAGGAGCGTGGCCTGCCGCAACGCCGGGATTCTGCCGCACAGGAATTCCCAGCATTCCTCGCGGTACCTGCGCCGGATCCGGTGCCAGGCGCCGCCGGGATGGGCGAGCGGCGCGAAGGTGTCGAACCTCAGCGTGTGCAGCGGCCCGAAGGGTCCGGGCGAGGCCTGCAGGGGATCGTGCGCCGTGGTAACGGTCAGCGTGCCGGCGGCCCGCTCGGGCAGCCGTCGGCCACGCGCTGCCGAGATGTGCGCGTCGAGGTCCGCGACACCGGTGAACCCGATCAGCCGCAGGTAGGGCTCGGGCTGGCCGGCCCGGCCGGGCCGCTCTCCGCGGATGCCGTAGTGCGCGGTGAACGCCGCCAGATCGTCGAAAACCCAGGCCGCGGCCGCCGCGGCAAGCGCGGGCCCGGCAAGATCAGGATCGAGGATCCGGGTGAAGGTACTCCGGGGATCCAGCGTGCAGATCACGGTCTGGGCGGAGATGGCGCGCCCGCCGGAGCCTTGCAGTTGGAATCCGCCCACCGTGCGCCGCACCTTCTCGATGCCGAACGATACGTGGCATTGCGCGCCGACCTTGGCGGCAATCCGGAATAGGGCATTGGGAAGGCTCTTCGAGCCGCCGGCCACGAGCGTGGGAGAGAACCATCGGGCCACCGCGAATCCCCCCACCGCGCCGAGGCGCTGACCAGGGTCAGCGAACCCGGTGGCAGCGCACGCGTACCGGAGGGCCAGCCTGCCGGGCTCGCTGGGTGCCAGGGCCGCGAGCGCTCCTGGGGTGAGGCCCGCCAGCACGGCAGCCCCGGCTTCCCCATCGGCCTTCCACCGCGCAACGAGGGCTACCTCCGGCATCGGCGGGCGGAACAGCGCTGGCGGGCAGGCCCGGGAGGCCGAGGCGAATATCTCCTCTACCCGGTGCCCCAGGCCGGCGCCGCCGCGGCCGATGATGAGCTCCTCACCGCCGGCCCGGACCTCGATGGCGGGGTCCGGTTCGATGAATCCCACTCCGTGGGCGGGAAGGTCGAGATCGGTGATAACCGGCGAGCCGGGCCCGAGCGGGAGGCTGGCCTGTGCCACGTTAAAGGTGAACGGGGTGGAGTAGTCGTCAGAGGCGAGTGTCCCGCCACGTTCGAACCGCTTCTCCAGCACGACCACGTCGACGCCCGCGCGGGCGAGGTATGCGGCCGCGGCCAGGCCGTTCGGGCCAGCGCCAATGATGGCGACCTCATGCCTGGGAGGCATGGTCGCCCTCCCTTGGGCCATCGCGGGGGCCGCGTGCCAGCAGGCGCTGGAGATTGCGTGAGTACCACTCACACGGCCGCGACCGCCACCACTCCTGCCGCCTGACGCCCGCGTCTGCCGCGACGACCTGGGCGGCGTTGTAGCCCGCGGCCATCCAGCTGAGGCCGACGGGCCAGACGCCGTTGGACATATACAGTCCGGGCAGCGGCATGCGGTACGGCAGACGGCCGAGAATCCACTGGTCTTCCGCGAAATCGCCGCCGACGACCTGGCCGAATTTCGCCGAGCGGTTCAGCCGCCAGTTGTCCAGCGGCGTCCAGTCGTAGGAATCTAGCACCGCGTCGTCCCAGTCCTGGACCAGCTCGGCCAGCACCGAATTGCGGATCGCGACCAGTTCGCGGCGCAGCGGCCCGTCCCACGCTTCGGGGCCGCCGTGGCCGTGCAGGGCATAGGGGAAGCATTCCTCGGCGCGCAGGATCGTGTGACCTTCGGGGGAAACGCTGGACGGATCCGCCGGCGCTGGGTAGGTGAACTCCATCAGCTGACCGGACACACGCCGCGTGTCGTTCCCGAGCATGTCCACCATGTACTGCTTGGTGCCGTCCCAGGAATCGAAGGCCCGGTAGACCAGGATGGCCTCGTCGATCAGCGGGTCGAAGGCCGCCGACTTCCAGGAGATACGCCGGTCGAGGAGCCACGATGTCACGTGTGAGCCGCGCAGGCCCATCTTCCAGTAGCGCATCTTGGCCGCCAGAAGCGGGTCAGCACGCTGGATCACGTTCTCCCCGACCAGCCGGAGAGTCTCGGGCACACCGACGTTGGAGATCACCCCGACGCGGGCGCGCACTGCCGCCGCCGGCCCGCCCGGCCGTGCCGCGACCCGAACTCCGACCGTCCGGCCGTCTTCGACCAGCACCTCCGTCGCCGGCGCGGATGTCCAGAGCTCGCCGCCGTGCGCCAGGAAGCACCTTGTCAGCGCGTCGACCTGCACTTCGTTGCCGCCTATTCCGACACCAGTGGTGTAGTACAGCGCGAACGTCGTGCCGAAGGCGCCCTGCCCGCGCGCGAATGGCGCGCCGTGCTCCCAGAACGCCACGGGGGTCATGAGAATCTGACGGCAGGCGTCCGTCTCGAAGGTGCGCTCGCACAACTCGGGGCCGGTCATTTCCATCATCTGCCCGACCGGGAAATCCATGGCGTACGCGCACAGGTCGAAGATGCGCCGTAGCTTGCCGGGATCTGGATGCGGCGAGAACGAGCACAGCTCGTTGAACTCCACCATTGTCTCATCCACCCGGGACTGGATCTCGAGCATCCGCTGCCCGTCACGCGGGCTATGCCGCGCGAAGTTCGCGCCGGTCCTGGCGGGTTCCTGGCAGATCAGGCAATTCGTGCCGTCGCGGTAGGTCGTAGCGAGGATTACCGGCGACGCGGCGAAACGGAACCCGTAGCTCTCCAACTCCAGATCGGCGATGACCGGTGAGTTCCCCGCGAAGGAGACGCCGACGTGCGGGCTGTCCAGTACCTGCGGCCAGGTTTCGTGCGTGCAACAGAATGTCCCAGCTTCGGCGTTGGCCTCCACGACCAGCACCTGCAAGCCTGCCTTCTGCAGATATGCGGCCGCTGGGAGGCCACCGGACAGGCCGGCGCCAACGACGATCACGTCGTATTCCACGCGCCCAGACTCGGCCCATAACCGCCGGGGGTGCCATACGACCAGGGCACAGGATCCCCCAGCCAGGCTGCTATCCGGGTATGAGCATCCGGGTCGGCGCGCCCGGTGCCGTCAGCCGGGGTTCCGCCCGGTGAGGAGGTCGTTGGCGCGAAACGCGATCCACCACTGCCCGATGTGCTCGGTCCGGGTGAGCCCGCGGCCAGTGATCTGCTCGATCCTGCGCATCCGGTAGCCCAGGGTCTGCTTGTGAATGTGCAGCTCAGCCGCTGCCTGCTGCCAAGACCTATCCAGCCGCAATACGACACGGAGCGTATTGACGTAGTCCGTTCCGTGCCTGGTGTCGTGACTGATCAGCGGGCCGAGGATGCGTGAGACCAGGATCCTCGCCTCAGCCGGGGTGCGGGGTGGCAGCATCGCGGTCTCTTCGCCGTACCGGACGATCCGGCGGCCGTCAGCCTCAGCCGCGCTCAGCGCCCAGCGCGCCTCCTGAACGGCATCGGGAACCCGGTCGGCGGCGATAAGACGCTCGCTGGCCCCCAGCGTGGTGACCTGCTCGTCGAGGTTGGCGAGCAGGCTGGTATCGACGGCGTCATCGGCCAACGCGACATACAACATCCGATCGCGGTGCAGCAGCAGGTGCGGGACGTGCGCCCGGGCCAGCCGGCGGTGCAGCTCGGCTCCGTCGCTCTCTGTTCCCCGGGCGGCGGCTAGGACGCTGGCCGCCAGCTCAAGTCCCGATTCCGCCAGCTGCGACTCGGCCGCCCAGGGGTCGATCCGCCGGTCCACGAGCCGGGCAAGCATGTCCGCGCCGAGCCTGCGCTCCCGTTCCTGCCGGGCGGTGAGCTGGGCGAGCTCAAGGGCACCACCCACCGCGACGTGCTGGAGCAGGACCGGGCTTGGCAGCTGATCGCCGACCGGCTCGACGACCAGCGCGGTCGGATGGTCACCCGGAACGGCGACCGCGACGGCGCAGATCTCGCCGGGAGCCGCATCGGGCAGGCGCAGCGGCAACATGGCCGGGATGGCATGGCCATGCGCCGCGTAGCTGGCCGCCAGCGCGGAGCCGTACCTGGTCTCCTGCCGGTCATCGAAGAGCGAACGGCCGGTCGCCGGATCCACCAGGTACAGCCGCACCCCCAGCTCGTCGCCCAGCTTGCGGAACATCTCCGGGCCGGGCCTGCCCGCGGCAACAGACCTGCGCAGCAGCTCGTACAGGCGCGCGATCCGCCAGAGCTGCCTGGACTCCTCGCGGTCGTTGGCGTCCGCGACCGCGCGCACCACCGCCGTGAACGGCACACTGATTGGTACCGTCAGCACCGGCAGCGCGAGCTCGTCCGCGCGGCGGGTCCCTCCTCCGGTCAGCAGGGCCGCGCCCGTGCCGAGCCCGATCGCCAGCCCGCTTGCGCCCGATTCGGCTAGCCGCTCAACGAAGTCGACCTGCGCCGGTTCTTCGGCGCCCAGCCCCGTCCCGTTAGTGAGCAGCAGCTCGCCCGAGCCGTGCCACTCCCACGGGTTAGGTAGATCCGAAGTGTGTACCCAGCTGACCTCGCGGTCGATGCCCGCCTCGCCGACTACCAGCGAGATCTGCAGGTGCGGGAGCTGCATGAGTTCACGGACGGTTATCGACATCCCTGGCTCCTGCGGAAGCTGAGAAGCCGGCCCGCAAGCCCTCAGCCGGCTGCCGCGCGCGGTCGCTGTGGGCCCGCAAGGCTCATACCGCAGTATGAGCGCTAGAAGCAGGGATACGCCAGGGCCCCCGGATGGATCCAAGCCGTCTCATACCGCGGTATGAGGACGCCACTCAGGTTTGCACCCGGGTCGGATTGCCCGCGTCAGCCCCGGTCCAGATCCTTGCCGGTATTGAGCGTGGCAAATACCCTCCGCGACCAAGCATGGCGGGAGGCTCCGGATGACAAGCACAGGCCGCGGCCAAGCCCGTCCCGGCCCGGCCAGCGGCACCGGCCTGGCGAGCAGCGCTGTCCCCCCCGCGCCGGTCACCTGGCCCACCGGGGTCAGCGCGGCCGCGTGCCTGACCTTCGACATGGACGCCGAGGCCCCCATTCTCACCGCCGACATCTCGTCGATCGACCGGATGACCCCGATGAGCCACCAATCCTACGGGCCGCTGGTGGGAGTGCCACGGATCCTGGAGCTCTTGGGCCGGCACGACATCAAGGCGACGTTCTTCGTGCCGGGCTACTCCGCGCACCGGTACCCGGGGATCGTGCGGCGCATCGCGGAGGCCGGCCACGAGATCGCCCACCACAGCTACTTTCACGAGAACACGATCGCATGGATGAACAGACTGAGGCGGCCATGCTCGACCTCGGCCTGCGTGCGCTGCGGGAGACCGCGGGCATCCGGCCCACCGGTTACCGCGCCCCCATGTGGGAGATGAACTACCACACGCCCCGGTTGCTGGCCGAACGGGGATTCGAATACGACTCCAGCCTGATGGACTCCGATCATCCTTACTTGCTGGCCGTCGATGAGACCCCGGACTTGGGCACGCTCGTTGAGGTGCCGGTGTCGTGGGGCCTGGATGACTGGGAGCAGTATGCGTACCTGCCGGGCCTGACGGGGCCGGGGGTGATCGAGAGCCCGGCCAAGGCACTGGAGATGTGGACCCTCGAACTCGAGGCAATGCACCGGCTGGGTGCCGCGTTCGTTTTGTGCTGTCACCCGTTCCTATCCGGGCGGCCGTCCCGGGCCGCGGCGCTGGAGCGGCTCATCGAGCGGATGAAGTCGCTCGACGGGCTCTGGATCACCACGGTCGGCGCGGTTGCCAAGCACGCCCAGTCGCTGAACCTGGCCCCGCGGACCTGCCCGCGGCCGATCCTCCCCGGGGATGCCTACTGGATCACCCGCCCGCCTGACTGACGCCGCCGCTATGGCACGAGAGGACACCGATGACTGAGACTTCGATCACCGAGAACGCGCTGGAGCGGCGGCCGGTCAGGGACTTCAAGTTCCGCTCCGCGTTCGCGTTGTCTTTCTGCGACCTGTCGCCCATCGTCGGCATCTACACGGTCTTCGCGATCAGCCTGGTCGCGGCCGGGCCCGCGTTTTTGTGGGCGTTCCCGATCGTGTTGGTCGGGCAGCTGTTCGTGTGCGGCGTTTTCGGGAACCTGGTCTCGAAATGGCCGCTGCAGGGCAGCGTCTACGCCTGGTCGCGTGAGCTGGTCGGCCCCCGGTACGGGTGGTTCACCGGCTGGGCCTACATGTGGGGACTCACCCTCACCCTCGCGGTGCTGCCGATCACCGCCTCCCCCTATATCCTCGCCGCCGCTGGCGTGAATTCACCCTCCCAGATCACCGTTGAGTTGGTGGCCATCGGCGTGCTGCTGCTCGGCTCGGCGGTCAACCTGTTCGGCCGGTGGCTGCTGAAGGGGCTGATCTACATCGCGGTGGCCGCCGAGCTCATCGCATCGGCCGGGATCGGCATCACCCTGATCGCGTTCCACCGCGTCAACCCGTGGTCGATCATCTTCAACACCGGCGGCACCGGGCACGGCACCAACTGGCTGTTCGGCGCGTTCCTGCTGCCCGTTGCCTATATCGCTTACACGTACATCGGCTTCGAGGCCTCCGCCTCCATCGCCGAGGAGGTCAAGGAGTCCCGCAAGGTGCTGCCCAAGGCGGTCATCGGCTCGCTCGCGGTCGGCGGTGTGCTCGTCATCGTCGCCTCCCTGGGCATCGTGCTCGCGATCCCCGACATGGCCGCGGCGGTCTCGGGCAAGGACGCCAACCCGGTCGCCACCACCCTGGAGCACGCCTATGGATCAGGGGCCGGGCGGACCCTGCTCATCATGCTCGCGATCGGATTCACCTCCAGCATGATCGCCGTGCAGACGGCGGTGACCCGCGCGATCTGGGCCAGCGCCCGGGACCGGCTGCTGCCCGGGACCCGGCTGCTTGGCAGGCTCTCGGGACGCGAGAACCTGCCCAGGTACGCGATCGGCCTGACCATCATCATCGCCGGGGCATTGATCTTCGCCGGCGCATCCAAGGTGTTCGCGCTGCTGGTGTCGTTCTCCGCCTTCGGCTTCATCCTGTCGTACTACATGCCGATCGTGGCGTTGCGCTACAAGCAATGGCGCGGGCAATCGGTCACCGACAACTCGTGGGGAGGGCGCTGGATCCGCCCGGTCACGACCGTGGCCGCGGTCTGGCTGACGGCCGAGATCGTCAACCTCGTCTGGCCCAGGCCCGTCTTCAGCGAGTGGTACCTCAATTGGGGCGCCATCATCATGACCGTGGTACTGGGCCTGCTCGGCGCGCTGATCGTCTGGCGGACCTTCCGCCCGGGCGCGGCCGCTGGGGGGACCGAGAGCCGGGCGGCCGTGGCGGCCCAGGCGGACGACGCGTGACGCCACCAGCCACCGACCAGCCCGTCGCCGTCATCACCGGCGCGGCCAGCGGGATCGGCCGCGCCTGCGCCGGGCTGATGCGCCGGTCCGGCTGGCGGGCCGCGGGGATCGACCTGAACCCGTCGGACACCGACCTGTCCCTGCGGGCCGATGTGTCCGACCGGACCGCCGTGGTAGCGGCGGTGGATCAGGCCGCCGAGCTATTCGGCCAGATCGACCTGCTGGTCAGCGCGGCGGGCTACTACGAGGAGGGCATCGACGTCGCCGACATCACCCTTGCCCAGTGGGACCGGATGCTCGCGGTGATCCTCGGCGGCACGGTGAACTGCTGTGCCGCGGTGCTGCCGCGCATGCTCCGCCAGGGTCGGGGAACCATCGTGGCCATTTCGTCGGAACTCGCCCTCGCTGGCAGCGCTACGGACCTGCATTACGTGGCCGCCAAGGGGGCCGTGCTCGGCTTCGTCAAGTCGCTGGCGATGGAGGTCGCGGAAACCGCCATCCGGGTCAACGCGGTGGCGCCGGGACCGACCGACACGCCGCTGCTGGCCGCGGATTCGCTGTGGCGCAAGCCCGATTACCTGGCCACCCTCCCGCTGGGGCGGCTCGTCACCCCGGACGAGATCGCCCGCGCGGTGTACTACCTAGCCACCGAGGGATCCATGTACTGCGGCGAAGTGCTGTCACCGAACGCCGGGGCGGTGATCTGACATGGTCGGGGACCAGGCTGGCCGGCACCCGGGCGGACAGCGGCGCGGGGTGGCCCTCGTCACCGGGGCAGCCCAGGGCCTTGGCCGCGCGACGGCGCTCCGGCTTGCCGCGGACGGGTTCGCGGTCGCGGTGAACGACATCACCGACGACGGCCGGCTGACCGAGCTAGCGGGCCGGACCGGCGGGATCGCCGTGCCCGCGGACATCTCGGAACCCATCGCCGGGCCGGCCATGGTCGAGGCCGTCGCCAGCCGGCTCGGGCCCGTCCAGGTCCTGGTCGCCAACGCGGCGGCGATGGCGATGAGCCCGTTCCTGGAGTCAAAGCCCGATGACTGGTGGCATCAGATCAACGTCAACCTCTCCGGGCACTTCCGGCTCATCCAGGCGGTCATCCCCGGCATGCGCGCCCGCGGCCACGGGCGCATCGTGATCATCAGCTCCGGGTGGGGCGTGATCGGTCACCCCAACGCCACGGCCTACGCCGCGTCTAAGGCCGGGCTGATCGCGCTGACCAAGGGCCTGGGACGAGAGCTCGGGCCACAGGGAATCCTCACCAACGCCATCGCACCCTCCTTCATCGACACCGAGCAGCTGCGCGTTGACGCCGATGACGCGGGCATCTCGCTGGGAGAGATGCGCCAGCGGTACCGGGAACAGATCCCGATCCGCCAACTCGCCAGCCCGGACGACATCGCCGCCGCGGTGGCCTTCCTGGCCGGGCCCGGCTCGGGCGCGGTCATCGGGCAGGTGCTCCAGCCCAACGGCGGGGTGACCCGTACCCGAGCGTGACGCAGTCCATCCGACAGGGAGCACGCCACATGGCTGAGAACAGAAGCCAGCCGATCGGTCCGGTGGACGGGAGGAAGGTGCCCAGGTTCGCGGGCTCCAGCTCCTTCGCCCGCCTGCCGGAGATCGACCGGGTCGGCGACTACGACGTGGCCATACTCGGCGTCCCCTTTGACAGCGGCACCTCCTACCGTCCCGGGGCGAGGTTCGGTCCAATGGCGGTCCGCCAGGCCTCCCGGCACCTGCGGCCCAGCCATCACGTGGAACTGGACTGCGCGCCCTTCAGCGAGATCCAAGTCGTCGACGCAGGCGACGTAG
>Ga0306922_10004885_pt1 | contig 12734 bp, 9 predicted proteins | sample sta12Cox44000082_FD_203758 | JGI IMG/M metagenome (GOLD analysis project Ga0306922, IMG submission 203758) | Lab enrichment of tropical soil microbial communities from Luquillo Experimental Forest, Puerto Rico - statoxic.12C.oxic.44.000.082 (v2)... | ecosystem: Environmental > Terrestrial > Soil... | reverse complement strand
CTCACGGCCGGTTTCTACCTCCCACCTTCGCGCGAGCTGGCTCTGTGTGAGAAGATACCGACCATCCAGACTGAAATCTACGGACCGTACTGAGCTTTCGTGTGTCAATCGACAAACTTCCAGCCCGGTCGCTGACTCCCAAATCCGGGCCGTATTGTCGAAGCTAGCTGTGGCCAAATACTTCCCTTCCGGGCTAAAACCGACGTCCCACACTTCTGCTTCGTGGCACATACGGGCTACTTCTCGCCCGTTCGATACTTCCCAGAGGCGAGCCGTACCGTCCTTACTCGATGTGGCCAAGTAACGCCCATCCGGACTAAACACGGCGGCGTATACCGTCGCCCCCGGACTGACGCTTACCACTTCCGTTCTGGTGGTCAAGTCCCATACCCGGGCGGTTGGATCGCCACACACGGTAAGAAGGTATCGGCTATCAGGACTAAAGCTCACACCTGTCACATCGTTCCCATGGAGAATATAATTTTGATTGCCTGTAATCGCCCACAGCCGTGCCGCCCCATCTTCACTTCCTGTGCTCAGAGTCTTTCCGTCCGGACTGAACCCGACGGCATAGACCCGGGCCCGGTGAGCCATTCGTCCGACCTCTTGACCGGTTGTCACCTCCCACACGCGCGCCATGTACTCGCCGCTTGCAGTAGCCAAGTAGCGGCCCTCCGGACTGAACCGTACCCTATGAACTCGATCCTCGTGGGTCATGCGCGTGACCTCCCGCCCATTGGCAACCTGCCAAATCCTCGCCGTGCGGTCATTGCTCGCGCTCGCAACATACTCTTCGCAAGGGCTGAAAACGACGGATCGCACCTCTCCTTCGTGGTTCATCCGACTTACCTCCTGACCGGTGGCTTTCCACGTCCGAACTGTACAATCGGAACCGGATGTGGCGACGTATTCCCCGGAGTTGCTGAGGGCGACGGAATGCACCATCCCGTCATGGCTCATGCAGGCAACTTCTTGACCATCTGCAATTTTCCAAAGCCGCGCTGTGCGATCAGTGCTAGCTGTGACCAGATACTCGCCATTCGTACTGAACTGGACGCCGACCACTTCGCCTTTGTGAAGTACACGACTGACTTCGCGACCGCTGGTGGGCTCCCAAATTCGCGCTGAACCATCCCAGCTGCCAGTAGCTAGGTATTTTCCATCCACGCTAAAGACGACAGAAGCCACAACGTGTTGGTGCGCCATGCGAGCAACTTCGCGGCGGGTGCTCACCTCCCATACCGATGCCGTACAGCCTTCACTTGCGGCGGCAGCCAAGTATCGTCCATCCGGACTAAACGCCACATCCATAACAATCGCTGTGAGTGAAGCGGGCAATCTCATCACCACCTGCGACCTCCCAGATACGCGCAGTGCCGTCCCGGCAGCCAGTCGCTAGGTATCGGCCATCGTGACTGAAATCGATCGCAAGGACCCACTCTTTATGGTCCATATACGCAAGTCGACGCGGAAGCAGGTCCAATCCCCGGCGCAGGGCGTGGTCAGCTTCCGAACATGGAAAACGCTGCATGGATTCCAGGGCCAGCAGGAGGCTGCGATCAAGCAGCGTCGGCTGATAGACGATCAATGATTCGGCTTGCGCCGCCAGCTGCCTTGCCATCGCGACCTGACGCTGTTGCTCGGCCCTCTCATATGCCCTTTGAAGACGTTCCCTCTCATGCTCTCGTGCTTGCTCCTCGCGGTCTTTGAGCGCTTTGCTCATCCGAATGAATGCGGTATCGTCCGGACTCAGATCCTCAATTCGCTCGCCCAGCCAACGCTCCGCCTCGACAAGGCGCGCCGTTCGCAGCAGCGCACCTTCATCCTGCGCCGAATGTTCCCACTCCGCCAAGGCTTGCCTCAGCCGTTGCCGCCAAAGAAGGAATTCACGATCTTGATTCAGCCAGGCCCGTAGCGTGTCCCACTCTCGAAGCAACGCGTCGTGTATGATTTCCACCGTCTCTTCGCTAGTAAGTTCGTCACGCGCGGTCACCAGCAAGCGTGCATCGACTAATTGCTCCACGAGCCACTGGATGACCTCTCGCTCGTCGTAAGATCTGCAAAGTTCGACAACGCGCATCCTTCGCCGGCTATCCGGCAAACCTTGGTTTTCTGCCCCCAGATGCACCAGGTCCGCGAACATGCGTCGCACCAGTGGCTGTAGCTGTTTATCAATGGAGTCAAAGGTGGTATTAGCCCATTGCGCCAACGCTCCGGTGACGCCACCTAACGAATGAAAGGCATCATGGGTCAGCAGGCCATCTTTTCGCCTCTCCCACAACTCCGTCAGTGCAAACTCGAGAAGTGGAAGTGCGGTGCTGGGGCCGCATTGGCCTTCCTGTTCGCAACCTAGTCCGGGTCCCACGACGTCCTTAAGAATGGCATCAATCAACCCGGATTCGAAGTCCAACCCCACCACTCGTGCGGGCTCCCGGACGATGGCGGTCAACTCGTCCAGGCCTAGCGTAGGCGAGACGTTAACCACAGAGCCACGCTCAACTCGCTCGAGGAGGGCTGGAGCTTCCTTTGCAAAACTGCTGTAGAAGTCGTCCCTCATTACAAGAAGGAGTGTAACGGGAAGGTCTTCTTCAAGGAGAACGGCCAATTGATGGACGGCCTCCTTCCGCAGCGGCTCTGGGTAGTTCGCGATCATTGACTCGAATTGGTCAACGATCGCGACAAGCCTCTTCTGTTCGGAATGCTGGGACAGCCATTCGCGCACGAATGGAGCTGTAAACAAGTTGCCGTGTCCCGGACGAGTACAAATTACCCCGCAGTGGTCGAAACCAACCATTTGGCCCTTCCGCAAACGAGGGATCACCGCCGCCTGAATGAGTGACGATTTCCCACTACCAGAAGGCCCAAAAATAGCCAGGAACTTCGGATCACGGCGCAGTTTGTCAGCGATCTTGGCCACTATTCTCTCGCGCCCGAAAAAGAACTCGGCATGCGCCTCCGTGAAGACATTTAAGCCTCGATAAGGACAGACATCCTCAAGCTGAAGGCTCGGCAGTATTACGCGCAGTGTCTCGGACGGAGTGATAAACGCAGTTTCGTGCAATCTCCCATGCTCATCAGGCTCTGCGATCATGGTCACCATGCCGATCACCCGACGGCTAGCCTCGTCCCAAATTGGGGCGCCACTGAAACCAGGCGTAATCTGCGCGCTGCTGATCTGCAAAACCCGAAAGTTCCGGACAGCAGTCTCTCCCACCACGTGACCGTCAGCGGCTATTCCGGCTTTGCTGTTGACTTCTGGAAAGCCGAAAGTGAAGACGTGGTGTTTTCGGCTTCCTTTAGAACCGCCCAGCGGGAGTGCCTTGACTCCTTCGGGCAAGGTGCCCTCTACTTTGAAAAACGCCACGTCTTCGGCGTCGGCGCGCCGCCATAACAACGGGTCCACGGCTGCGTTTCGCGTCGCACCGTTACACTGAAAGACAATATTCACCCCTTCGGGCTTAGGTTCGCCACTCCCTTGCGATCGATAATCTTGAATAACATGAGAGCACGTGACAGCAAGCCCGTCCTCGGACAAGACGAACCCTGTGCCGGCGGTTGAACCGTTGGGCCGGATGATACGAACGAGACCTGCCTTCCAATCTTCAGACATCGTGCACCGTTTTCAATCTGAATGGTCCAAATTGTTACCAGGATGAGGACATTGACACAATCCTTCTCATTGAGTTCGGCTCCGCTTCCAGGTCAGAGTGATCTTGTAGTTGGCCTCGGCCCCGGCCGAAGCGAGGAATGCGCCTGCATCTGCGCTCAACTTAATTCCGAACTCCATTTCGACTTCATCGGGAGGGTCGACCAAGTCACGCAGTTCCGCGATCATGGCAGCCGCTGCAGGTTTGGCTTTCGCTAGAGCCGCTTCGAAAGTCTGACTGACCCTTCCAGCGACCTCGCCCGGAGTCGCCGCAGGAACGAGGCTGCTTCCAGTTGCCGATTCTACTTCGACGAAGATGGACCCGCCCTCCTGAAGAGGAAACTCGACTATGTGCTTCATCGATGACCTCCGACTCTGATGTCTTGCCTCCGAAAGAAGACAGATGGCTGCCTAGCCATTGTTACCGCGCTGGATACCTTTTGCCTGCCCGCCCAGAGAATATGCCTGATGGAATCGCCATCCTACCTTCCCGACCGAGGGCAACACAAGACGAGTCGAATTTCCTCCACTCGATATTTCGTCTTACTTCTCACAGTACTCTGGCAACCGCACGCAACTCTGCTGTGGACCTTCGTGCAGCTGCAAAACGTGTGACTCCAAACCATCACGCAGCACAAAGTACGAACGGCTTCCACATGTCCGGAACGCCTGGCGCAGGGGACCCGTCGCGAAGACCCTTGCACCCGCTCTGTCGTTCTTGAGCAAAAACTCTCGGACGACAGGGTAATCAGAAGGCAAAAGACTGACGTGGTGGGACTTAAGACAGGCTCGAAAACGACAATGGCAAGCAATCGCACGGCAATAACATCGCAATCCGTCTCGGGTCTGTCATCGGCTCGGCGCGTAGCCGTCCCGAAGCACATCGCGCAACGTCGTCATTGCTCGCTGCGTTGCACCATGTAGAGGCATATCAAACAGTTTGTCCAAGAAATCCCCCGCGAGACCAAGGTATGCGGGCCGTCTCAAGGTTGCGAAACAGCTACCTAGGAAAAAAAGCAGGTCATAGTTGGGGGCCAGATAGAGGAACGAGTTTACGGCTCTCTCTGCTGCGATGTCAGCACAAATCTGCACGTACTGTCGGCGAGCTTTCGGAGTGCGCTCGTACTCCAGAGCAAACTTGCGCTCGCCTCGATCCGTCCTTACGGTCACCAGAGCGTCGCAGTCCTTGCGATAACCGTAGTCGGTCAGCTCATTTCTGGAACGGATTTCCGTTTCCGGCATCCAGTGAACCAGTCGTTGCGAGCGTTTGAGCGCCAGGTGAATTTCATTCAACTCGATAGCATGGTAGATGGCCTTTAGGGAGCTGTCCATTCTTGGGCCGGGATGGCGGTCCCATGTAGTACTCGCCCCAGCAATCAGTTCGGAGGCGCCTTTCTCCGATATCGAATACACATAGCCGTCACTTCGGTAAGGAGTCTCATCTCGAATCAGATACTGATTCCTGACCAGCCGAAGCACCCGGTTGTTAAAAGCGCTCCGCGACTGCGTGCAGAAGTCGAGTTCCAGCAAATCGTAAAGCTGGCGGTGCGTGATGAATGTGCATCGCATAACCTGACGCAACAGCGGATAATCGTACGTTGCGCTGAGCGCAATTGGTCCTTTCCAGCAACCTATGCCGACGATGGTTCGCTGAGCTCACCAACAACTCCAGCATTTCGAGCAAAGATTTCCACGAGGCTTTCTCGGATTAGGGACCCTGACCCGAGTCGGTAACGCCTGAATGCTTTCGCCCTGGTTCCTTATTCTCGCCTCGGCGAGGCTTGGAAGTCGGTTACTTCTCAGTCAGGCAGTACTCTCCAATTCTCTGCGCCGTGGTTGAGTCAGCATCACCAGCATACAGATCGACGTTCTCACACTCGTATACCCCGTGGTTCTTAGGCAACCGGACCATCGTGTAGGTTCCAGCTTTAAGCTCGGCGCATCTTGAGTGGCCTACATTGCACTGTAACTCGACCGATGTCCTCTTCCCAGAGTCGATCATATTCACGCCGGTAACGATGACAACGCCATTGCTGACTTCGCTGGCGCGTACTGTAATCGTGGGCTTTTCCTGCGCCAATAACTGAAAACAGAAACACAAAATGAGACTTAGGAGAAAGATACCCTTTCGCACAAACACAACCTCCTTCAGGCCAAAGCTTCGTTCAACCGCGGAATCATGTGCAAGCCTAGCGATCTATGCCCTGTCCTCGGAATTTCTATTCCGCCGTCACATGCCCCAGACGGTTGCCAACTAAAATTGTCTTCGGCCAGTCGGCTGCTGTCAGTGATGCATGATGCAGAGAGAATGTTCATCCGCCACGTCACTACGGCTGACACTCGCAGTAGCGACTGTGGGCCAAGAGTTCATCCTCGGCTTCGTTGCGCTTTGCGCTCTCGTAGCTTACAGCGGCGAAGTACATCGACCGATCGAAGAATCGCTCGATAGCGCGCAGGAGCTCGATTGCGCCAATCAGGTCTTCTGGCTCAAGCAGTTCTTCCTGGCGGAGGTGCTCCCACAGGTATTCCTTGGTGGCATGAGTCGCGAACAGAAGTTGGCACTTCCTGGCATGCTCGCCGCATGCCCAGGCCCGTATAACATTCTTCAATTTCGCCTTCTGTCATCGCGACTTCTGAGGAACCCGGGAAGGGCTGTCCAACCTACAGCATTCCGATTCGCCTCGGCGTATCATCGCGTACCACGCAGCCGTATTCGCTAAAGAGATAACCAAGCCCAGAAGGAGTTTTGTTATGTCGTTTAAGCAGAGGCACGCCTTGATTACCGGAAGTTCGCGCGGCATTGGCCACGGGATCGCCCTCAAGCTTGCCGAAAAAGGGATCCACAATGCGGTGCATTATTACCGCAATGAAGCTGCAGCGAAGGAGACGCTGGAACTGGCCCGCAGGTGCGGTTCAGATGGTTTTACGGTGCAGGGTGATATCTGCCACCCGGAAGAAATCACCCGTATGTTTCAGGCGGTGAAAACGCAATTCGGGAAACTGGGTATCTTCGTCAGCAACGCCCGACCCGAAGCACCCGAATTCTTTTATCCACCCATGGATATCACTTTACAACAATGGGACAACGCCTTTGATTCCCAAGCGAAGGCATTCCTGGTCGCGTCTCGCGAGGCGAGTGCCCTTATGTCTGACGGAGGGCGAATCATCGCCATCACCTACGCGCAGGGAAGCCGCACGGGCGGCTTGCAGCCCTGGGTTGCGATGGGCTCGGCCAAGGCCGCCATGGAATCGCTGGTTCCGTTACCTGGCCGTAGCACTGGCCCAGCGCGGCATCACCGTGAATGCGATCAGTCCCGGGTGGACGGAGAATAGCGTCCTGAATAGCTTGCCTCAGCAAGTGCAGAGTCACATCCGCAACTGGCACGCCGGCGGTTGGACACCCATGAGGCGGCTGGGGACGCCTGAGGACATTGGTAAGGTCGTATCACTCTTTTGTTCTGAGCAAGCCGACTGGATAACGGGCCAGGTGATCTACGCTGACGGAGGCGCGTCACTCATGAGTCCTGAGGTACCACCGGAAATTCAACTCAGCTAATTGCCGCTGTTGATTACTCAAAGGACCAGAACCGGGCGGGATCAGTTGTGGATCGTTGGCAACCATTCCCATATCCCGGTCAATCCCCGGTTTGCCTGTCACAATCCCTGAGAGTTCACGCTAATCAGGTGTAAAGGGACGTGACTCCTGCGTGTGGCGGAGTACACATCGGACAGCAACTGCTGGAATTGGCGAGCCAGGGTGAAGCGACCACACTCTTCTGGCGCAAGATTCCACGTCGCTCAATGCGCGCTCGATGAGAGCGCAGCGATACCCATCAGCCAACGATGGCCTTGACTTCCGTCATGAAACTCACAACTGGCGCAACTAGCCGTAACAAGACTCCTCTATCCGGCTGTTACTTAATTTGCCTGTGATTTCGCCTAAAGGAGAAATACGGTCTGTGGCTTGATCCCGACTTCAAGAACGTAAAGGAGCTCACGCGCCTTCTGGTGCCTTTCGATGCGGCGCAGATGAGGTGTTTTCCTGTAAGCACCAGAGTCAATACCGTGAGCAACTGCTGACCCGGAGTCCGTTGTGCCGAGCGACACTTCATCGCCAGCTCAAGGGTCGCTCTTCGGATCACTTGCAGGAAAGAAGAAAATCTGCGCGTGTGCCTATGTGGCTCTTGACGCCTGGCCCGTTTCCTCGCAGCCCAACGTGTTTTCATCAGTGCTGAGAGTCTTTTGCGAGCAGCAGGACTCATGTGGGCGCGACCCATGGCCTTAACCGTGGTAGCTTTAGTCGTGGTTGCGCCAGTTCGTTGCTTTGCCACCGCGCTCGCTGAGCAGCGGCTATCTTGGCCCGTGCAGCCGCACTCATCGTACGACGACGCGGGCGCGAGGCTCGCATAATCTGGCTTACCCTTGACGCGCCACCACGCCGAGATTCTGTTCCGGTCAATACCTCTAAAGCTGCGATATTGATCTTCCCGTGACAAAGTTAATTCTTCTGCCTCACAAGTCCGTTCTGGCAAGTGTCGCGTACTTGAGTTCGTAGACGTAGCCGGCCGAAGCTGCTGAGGCGTGGCGCCACGTTGCGGCAGTCCAATCGGCCGGCGGCGTCCACCAACTTCAATCCTGAGGAAATCTATGAAGCAATTGAAGAGACTGGTTGCCTTCGCCATGGCGCTCTTGCTGGTCCCGGCCAGCGGTTTCGCGTCAAGCCATCGCGAAGCGCCCATCACCGCTCTGGACCACTCGGCGGACGTGACTGATTGGTATGCGTTCGTAAGCTATGACCATCCTGACCGGGTAACGATGATCCTCAACGTTGACCCGTTCCTTGAGCCTTCTAACGGCCCCAACTACTTCCCCTTCGACCCCAACGTGGCTTACCAGATGAAGATTGACAATAACCGCGACGGACGGGAAGACATCACTTTCGAGTTCCGTTTCTTTACGGAGATTCGCCTGCCTAACGTGTTCACCGGTTATGTCGGCGGCATTGCCGGCATTCCTCCCATTACTTCGTTGGACGGTCCCGGCTCCGAGGGTCTCTCCCTGCGGCAGCATTACACCGTCACTATGATCAAGAACGGGCAGCGTACCAACCTTAACGAGGGGAAGACACTATTTGCGTTGCCTTCCAACGTTGGGCCGCGCACCATGCCTGACTACAATTCTCTCTACCAGCAAGCCATCTACGACCTCGGCAACGGCGTGCGGGTGTTCGCCGGGACTGTGGATGATCCGTTCTACATCGACCTCGGCGCCGCCTTCGACTCGCTCAACTTCCGCATGGGAGTCGGCGGCGTGCTCAGCGAGCAGGAAGACAACGACGACAAGGACAACTTCGCCTCCGACGCAGTTGCCGGGTTCAACGTGAACAGCATTGTGCTGGAAGTTCCCATCACCATGCTGACCGAAGACGGCAAGATGCACGACGCGGGCGACAAGCGCGCTGTCATCGGTACCTATGGCGCAACCTCGCGCCAGAGGATCGGCGTCCGCGGCACTGCCAATGCGCGGCCTTTTGTGCAGGTGCAGCGCGAAGGCAACCCGCTGATCAACGAACTGATCATCGGGACGGGCTCGAAGGACACGTTCAGCATCAGCGATCCGGCAAACGATTCGCAGTTCGCCAACTTCGTGCTCGATCCGCTGCTGGCGCAACTCTTCGCGTCGCTTGGCATCCCGGTGCCGCCGCCTCCTCGTAATGACCTGCTTCTGCTGGTGCAGTACGAGCCGCCGATCTGTCCCGGCTGCGGGCCGAACGATGCCGGTCCGGTTGCCGACCTTCTGCGGCTGAACACCGGCATCCCGCCAACCCCGGTGGACAAGCAAAAGCGCCTGGGCTTCCTGGTGGGCGACAATGCGGGCTTCCCCAATGGCCGCCGGCTGATTGACGACGCGGTGGACATTGCATCGCGCGCCGTCGGCGGCATTCTGGTGGACCGGGTGAAGTACGGCACACGCATCGGCGACGGCGTCAACATCAACGACGTAGGCTACGGAGCGGCGTTCCCCTACGTCATGCCGGCGCACAGCGGCCGCGACAGTCACCACATCGGACCTGGCCAGGTTGGTTGCAGTGGCCAGCCCGGCGGTGTCTGCCCGATTAATTAACCCTCTCGTGGCCGTCTTCTACAGTGACGGCGGCCACGATTCCTTCCTAAGTGTGAGGAGCGTCATGAGAAAAGGTGCTGTCCTGATAGTAGTGATCACAACCGCAGTTGCGATTGCAGCCCAAATCAATCCTGCGTCAGTAGCCCAACAACTCTCTCCTGCTGAGCAGAGCATGGCTACGGCGCAGCAGCTGATCGAGAAGAACCCCAAGAATTACGAAGCCTACAACGCGCTGGCGCTGGCGCTTTCGCGCCGGGCGCGCGAAACCTCAGACGTAAAGTTCTACAGCCAGGCGGAAGAAGCCCTGCAGAAGTCGTTCGCCATCGCTCCAGGGAACTCTGACGGAGAGCGCATCCACGTGTGGCTGTTGCTGGGCAAGCATGAATTTGCCGCGGCCCTGGCCGAAGCCACGAAGCTCAACAAGAAGATGCCCGACGACGTTATGGTGTACGGCTTCCTGACCGATGCCAATGTCGAGCTGGGCAATTACGACGCGGCTGAGAAGGCGTGCCAGCGCATGCTTGACCTGCGCACCGGAAATTTGCCTGCCGTGACCCGCGCCGCTTATCTGCGCGAACTCTTCGGCGAAACTGACGGAGCGCTGGAACTAATGAATATGGCATTCCAGTCAACTTCCCCCGCACAAGCCGAAGACGGCGCGTGGATCCTGACCCAAATGGCACACCTGTACTTGTCCATTGGAAATCTGGACAAGTCGGAGAAGTTGTCGCGCCAGGCGCTGGCGCTGTTTCCCGGATATCACTATGCGCTCGGCAATCTGGCCAAGGTAAGAATTCAGCAGAAACGGTACGACGAGGCTGTCACATTGTTGCAACAGCGCTATCAGGCGGCGCCTCATGCCGAAAACCTTTACGACCTGGCCGAGGCCCTGCAACTGGCGGGGAGAACGGAAGAAGCGAAAAAGGCCTTCGCTGGATTCGAGCAGAAGTCGCTGGCGGAAACCAGCCGCGCCGACAACTCGAACCACGAGCTGATCTTCTATTACACGGACCACGCGAACCAGCCGGCGAAGGCGCTGGAAGTTGCCTCACGCGAGATCGCACGGCGGCACGACGTCTTCACGCTCGATGCCTACGCGTGGGCGCTGTACGGTAACGGGCAATATGCTGAAGCCCGCAAGCAGATTGAAACTGCGCTCGCAGTGGGCATTCGCGATGCGAAGATGTTTCGCCATGCCGGTGAGATTGCACTTAAGGCAGGTGACAAGATGGCAGCCGAGCGTTGCCTGCAACTCGCCGTACAACTAAACAGTCTGGGCTCGGAACAGGCAGAGACAACGCTGGCCAGTCTGCAAAATCCAAATCGGAACACAGCAAGGTAACGGCCGAACACCGAGGACACATGAGAATCCGCAACATCATCATCGCATTTGCCATTCTTTGCGTGGGATGGACGGCTGTGATGGCGGTATCTTATCCCGTCACCGGGCGCGTCCTCGACCCGCAGGGCGCGCCCGTGGCGGGGGCACAGGTCAAGCTCAAGAATGCCGCCGCAGTCGTGCTTCGCGAGACCACCAGCGATGCGCAGGGGAGCTTCCTTCTTCCCGCTGTTCCCTCGGGCGAATACCAGGTGACTGCCGAGGCTGCATCGTTCGTTGCCGTGATCGCGGATGTTTCGGTCAGCTCCGGCCAAGAGCCTGTCGAGTTGCAGCTCCAGCAGCTTGTCTCCCTTCAGCAATCGGTAACCGTGGTCGCTTCTGCGCCGTCGGTGTTGACGCCTGATCCGGCGCAAAGCGTGATCCTTCATGACCAGGTGCTGGATGCGAATCCCGGACGCCCTGGAACTCCCATTTCGATTCCAGGCCTTCCCGTCGAGACGGCTTCTGGAGGGATCAAGGCGCCGCAGTACTTTGCACCCGGTGTTGCCGGCGATCACGGCGAGCCCATCGCACAGTTTTTCCAGATCGGCAACTTTCTCTACCCCAACAATCTTCCCGCCAACGCGCACGGAAACGGTTATGCCGACCCCAACTTCCTGATTCCTCCGATCGTTGAAGGCGTTACCGTTGACGGAGCGGCCTTCAACGTTCGCCAAGGCAACAACTCGGTCGATCTCGCTACAGCGTATGTACCGAGGCCTCGCGCCCCGGTTTTTCTTCAACTCACAGGAGACTATCGCGATGCCGACATCATGGCGGGATGGAATCCGAAGAATCCTCAGACCAATGCCTGGATTGCCGCCGAAGCCTCGTTCGGCAACGGATTCCTCGAGCGGCTGGAGCATCGCCAGCAGTACAAGCTCAACGGCCTGCGCGAGTTCACCTTTGGCCGCCATCAACTTACCCTCTTCGGCGTCGGCTACTACGGCTTCTCTTACGTTCCGGGATTGATCCCTATTAACGTTCCGGTGCCCGGTGACACCATCGATGACCGCCAGCTCGACTTCACGCATACAGCGCTGGTTGTCGCCACGGACAACTGGAACATCAGTAATCGGCGACAGCTCTCCCTCTCCGGGTTCTATCGCAACTACGCGCTCACGCTGCGCTCGAACTTCGGCGACGGACTTATCCAGCAGAGCGAGACCCGCAACATCTTCGGCGGCGAGGCCATGTATGTGCAAAGCGTCCGTCCGTGGCTGGCCTTGCTGGCCGGCGTCGACCTGCGGCGGGACGCCCCGCGCAATCTTGACCTGAAACACGCTGACAAGCAGGGCAACTTTCAACCCGTCACCAGCAATAACCTGACGCTGTCCTTCGTCGAGCCATTCATCTCCATCGACGGTCCGCTGGGACGCTACTTCCACTACAATCTCGGAGTCCGCCAGGAAGAAGTGTGGATGAACAACCAGGACCTTATCAATCCCCAGAATTCTTTCGACAAGCTAGCAACGCTCTCGCTCCCTAAAGGTACGTTCACCGTGCTTCCTCCGGATCGCTGGTACCTGCCGACCGTCGCCTTCAGTTACGGCGAGGCCTTTCACACCGAAGATCCGCGCATCGGTA
>Ga0306922_10004882_pt1 | contig 12735 bp, 10 predicted proteins | sample sta12Cox44000082_FD_203758 | JGI IMG/M metagenome (GOLD analysis project Ga0306922, IMG submission 203758) | Lab enrichment of tropical soil microbial communities from Luquillo Experimental Forest, Puerto Rico - statoxic.12C.oxic.44.000.082 (v2)... | ecosystem: Environmental > Terrestrial >... | reverse complement strand
CATTCCCTTCTGCATGAAGGCGCTGCTGGAGCACGAGATCCCGAACAACCACAAATTCCGCCTGTGGGGCTCCGCGGTGTGCGAGCCGCCGGCGTTCGCAGCCTTCGGCGTCAAGATCATCGGCTGGTGGGGCATGACCGAGACCATCACCCACGGCATCGTCGGCGAGGTCGATCAGCCCAACACGCCGATGTCGATCGGACGTGCGGCCGCCGAATATTCCATTCGCATCGTCGACGACGATGGCCGACCGACTGGGGTCGGCGACACCGGCAATCTGGCGATCAAGGGCGTGCCGGGCCTGTCGCTGTTTGCCGAATACCTGCACAACGCCAAGGCGACCGAGGAGAGTTTCGATGAGCACGGCTATTTCCTCACCGGCGACCGGGTGACGCCGTTGGAGCGCGGCTACATCAGGTTCGGCGACCGCGCCAAGGATATGCTCAAGGTCGGCGGCGAGAACGTCGCGGCTTCCGAGATCGAACAGGTGATCGCACTCGTGCCCGGCGTGCGCGAGGCCGCGGTCGTCGGCAAGAAGCATGCGATGCTCGACGAGGTGCCGGTCGTCTTCATCATCCCGCAAGACGGCCTCGCGCGGATGCCGCGCGACCTGCATGAGGCGGTCATGGCCGCCTGCCGCAAAGCTCTGGCCGATTTCAAGGTGCCGCACGAGATTCGCTTTGTCGACGAGATGCCGCGTTCGACGCTGGAAAAGGTCGCCAAGAACGAGCTGCGCAAGATGCTCAATTGAGCTCAAAGCGGATCGGCAGCTTCTTCGGCCCGTTGACGAAATAAGCCTGCGTCATCTTCACCTCGCCGTCGAGCGCAACCGACTTCAGGCGAGGCAGCAGTTCCTCGAACAGGATGCGCATTTCCAGTTTGGCCAGATATTGTCCGAGGCACAGATGCGCGCCATAGCCGAAGGCGATATGCCGGTTTGGCTTGCGGTCGCAACGGAACTTGTAGGGCTCCTCGAAGACTTCCTCATCGCGATTGCCGGAGGCATAGCACAGCATCAGCCAGTCGCCCCTGTTGATCTTCCGCCCGCCGAGCTCGGTATCGGCGGTGGCTGACCGCATGAAGTGCTTGACCGGAGTCATCCAGCGGATGGCCTCGTCCACCAGGCCGGGTATCAGGGCCGGATTGGCCTTGACCTTGGCAAATTCATCGGCGTTCTCGGCGAGCGCCCAGATTGCGCCCGCGGTCGACGACGAGGTGGTGTCGTGGCCGGCGGTCGCCACGATCATGTAGTAGCTGGTGGCGTCGTGCTCGTTCATGTAGTCGCCACCGATCCTGGCATTGGCGATGACACTTGCCAGATCTTCGCGCGGATTGCGGCGGCGATCCTCGGTGATGGCGCGGAAGTAGGAGCCAAAATCGTTCACCACCGATTGCATCATGGCGGAAAACTGTTCCGGCGTGAGCGCATCCCTGATCCGCGCCGTGTCGGGATCCTGCGGCCCGAACAGCTCCTGGGTTAGTCTCAGCATTCTCGGCTCATCCTTTTCGGGTACGCCGAGAATTTCCATGATCACGTGCAGGGGATAGCCCAGCGCCACGTCGGCGACGAAATCGCATTGCCCGCCTTTTTCGACCATGCGCGCAACCGTGGCGCGGGCGATCTCGCGAATCCGCGGTTCGAATTTCCCGAGATTGGCGGGCATGAACCAGCCCTGGGTGAGCGCGCGATACTTCGGATGGTCGGGAGCATCCATCTGGACCAGGGAACGTACGAGATTCGGCCCGCCCGTGATCTTGCGCACCCGCTCCTCGACCGCGACAGGCGTCAGCGTCGTCGGACGGTCGGCGTTGTGAAACAATTCGTTTTGGCGGCTCACGGCCAGGATATCCGCGTGCCTTGTGACCACCCAGAACGGGGCGAATTTTTCCGGCCGCGCAATGCCGAGCGGATTGTTGGCGCGAAGCCAACGGTAGCAATCATGGATGCGGTGGTCGGCATAGGCAGCCGCAGTCACGAGCGTTGCCGCGATTTCGGCTGGAATATCGACACCCGGGCTCGACGCCGCCGTCATGTTCATGGGTATCCCCGCCGGCAATATTGGGTAAGGCGGATGATCTTACGACAATCGCCTGCGCGCAAGGCTTGCGTGCAGGCGCTGAAAACGACGGAGAGGAGAGCGCGCTCTGATCTTATGTTTTGACGCGTTTTCTTCACGCGAACCGCTATGCACTTCGCTCGAAAACGCTATGCCTGCTCAATAGCAGCCGAATGCGACCGGACGAAACGCCTGCAGCAATTGCTGGTCCAGCTTCCTGCCCATGCCCTCCATGATGGAAAAGGCCTTGGCATGGGTAAATGGCAGTCGATAGGCGCGCTTCTCCACCAACGCCGCGTAGATATCGACAATCGTCGTCAGCCGCACAATGTCGCTGATCTCTTCGCCGGAGAGACCATCGGGATAGCCGGTGCCGTCGAGCAGCTCGTGATGGTGGAGCACCACGTCCAACATTTCAGGTGGAAAACCGCCCCTGGCTGCAAGTGCTTCGTAGCCGCGGCGCGGGTGCGAGCGGATTTCCGCGACTTCGTCCTCGGTCAGTTGCCCCTCCTTGTCCAGGATGGCAACAGGCACGTACGCCTTGCCGACATCGTGCAGAAGCGCTGCACGGGTCAGGCGGCGTTGATCGTCCTCGCGCATGCCCAGATGCTGGGCGAATGCCACCGCAAATCCGGTGACGAACAGGCAATGGCGATAGCTGCCGGTGTGGTGGCAGCCAACCGCGGTCAGCCACTCCCGCAGGGAAGAGTGCTTGATCGCCTTCAGAATCCTGTTTTCGGCCTGCACCACCTCCTCGTAAGCCAGAGGAACGCCTGAAGGAAGCCGCCGGAACATTTTGACAATGACCGTGTGCGCCGCCGCCACGCCGCGGTTCAGGGTCTTGCCGCGGTCGGTCAAGTCAAAGCTCTCGGAGTCCGGGAAGGCCGCGCGGATACGTTGCAGGAGGGCGGGCGCATCGAACGGGCGCGAAATCGTATCTGTCGCACCCAGCGCCCAGGCTTGCATCGAGGCATGGTGGAGCGCGTCGGAAAGCACGAACAGCCGCGGCATCTCGCTATAGGCCTTGCCGTGCAACTTGTTGCGTATTGTCTGCACGCTTTCGGGCGAACGCAGGTTGACCTCGACCACGACGCCGGAAATTTCGCCGTCCGGGGACACCGGAATGTCCGAGGTTGCGATGGTGTCGACCTCGCCCACCGATCGCAGGATGTCGGCGAGCTCGCGGCTTTGATCGCCCCGGTCGGAGGCAAGCAGCAGGCGTCGCTTGGATGAGGCTTGTCGGGGCAGGGCTGTCATGAAACGTCTTCGGCTCGCTCGCTGCAACTAATTCGCGAAGGTTAGCGGACAACGCCTTCCAGTTGCCTTAACGGGCAAGCTCAAAATGTCCCGCATGCGTTGCGTAGAATTTTAGCAATCCACCGGTCTTGCTCCTTTGTGACTTCGATCGGGGCATTAAAAAATCCGCCGGAGGAGACCTCCGGCGGATCGTGTTTGCGCATGCGACTGATGCGCCTCCTGTCAGGCCTTCATCGCCGCCTTCACCGCTTCCGCCGTGATCGGCAGCGAGCGGACACGGGCGCCGACCGCATTGAAGATGGCGTTGCCGATCGCAGGCGCAACCACCGTCACTGCCGGCTCGCCGACCCCGGTGGCGCGTTCGCCATTGGCGATCACGTTGACCGCAACCTCCGGCATCTGACTCATCCGCAAGGGTCTGTAGGTGTCGAAGTTGGTTTGCTCGATGCCGCCATCCTTCAGCGTGGCCTTTTCATACAAGGCCAGCGAAAGTCCCCACAGCGCCGCGCCCGAGACCTGGGCCTGGATGCCGTCGGGATTGACCTGAGTACCGACGTCGGTGGCGACGGTCAGTTTCTTGACCTTCACCTCGCCGCTTGGCGCCACCGCGACATGGGCGACGCAAGCGGTCCAGCTTGCGGTCGCCCGCTCCTGCGACGACACGCAGGCAACGCCCATGCCTTCACCCTTGGGCAGTTGCTTGGTGCCATAGCCTGCCAGGCCCATTGCCGCCAGCAGCGTGTTGCGCAGACGTTGCGCACCGCCGGCATTGCCGCCCCGGCCGTCGAGCATGTCGATGCGATATTGCGCCGGGTCCTTGCCGACCGAATGCGCAAGTTCATCGACCATGCTTTCGACCGCCCAGAACGTCCAGCCCGGTGCGACCGAACGCAGCTGGCCCGACGGGGTGGCGTTGTGCGCCATCTCGTTGAGGATGGCGCGGACGTTGTGATTGGGCACGGTATAGAAGAAGTCCGCGCCGTTCACGGTGAAGGCGTCGAGCGGGCCTTTCTTGTCGACCGAGGGCGACAGGAAATCGGGGATTCCCCATCGCTTGGTCGGCCAGGCGGAGACCACGTCATGGTCGAGCGCGATCAGCCTGCCGTCACTGTCGAGGCCGGCCTTCACCTTCTGGTAGGTCAGGGGCCGCGAGAAATCCATGGTCATGTCGTTCTCGCGGGAGAAGATCACCTTGACCGGCTTGCCGACCGCCTTTGCCGCCTGCACGGCGGGCACCATCATGTCAGCGTCGAGACGCCGGCCGAAGCCGCCGCCCAGCCATGTCTGGTGCAACACGACAAACTTGGGATCGATCCCGGCCGCGCCCGCCGCGATCGCGCCGGAGCGGGTCGGGAACTGGTTGCCGCTATAGACATGCAGGATGTCGCCCTTGAACTCGGCCGTGGCGTTCATCGGCTCCATCGGGCAGTGGATGTTGATGTTGGTGGTGTATTCCGCCTCCATCACCTTCGCCGCCGAAGCAAGCGCTGCCTTGGTGTCGCCGTCCTTGACAAAGAACTGCCCCGAATCGTCGAGCGCCTGCAGGCGTTTCGCCTCAGTGAGCAGCGACTCGCTCGACAGCTTCGCGTTCGGACCACCGTCATAGGTGATCTTCAGCGCATCCGCCGCCTTGCGAGCGTTGGCATAGGTGTTGGCGACCGCCACCACCCAGCCGGTCGTGGTGCCCGTCTTGTCGTCGAGGGTGATGGTCTTGATGAAGCCCGGCACCTTCTTGGCCTCACTCTCATCCACCGTCTTCACCGTGGCGCCGTAGCGCACTGGCGGCGTCACGATCTTGCCGTAGACCATGCCGGGCAGCATGGTGTCGATGCCATATTTGGCGGCACCCCTGGTCTTGTCGGGGATGTCGAGCTGCGGCACCGAGACGCCGATCAGCGTGTACTGGTCGGAAGTCTTGAGCTTGATCGCCTTGAGTTCGTCGGGCGTGAAGGTCTTGGTGGCTTTGCCGCTCTTGACGATCTCGGCAAAGGTGACCTGCTTCTTCGACTTCGGATGCGCCACGACAGAATCGCGCACCACCATTTCGTCCTTGAAATAGGGTGGCAGCCCCATGATCGCCCCGGCCGCCTCGACCAACGCGATACGCCCGGCGGCGCCCGCCCGGCTCATCGCGTCGAAGTTCATCATCGTCGACCAGCTGCCGCCGGTGATCTGGGCCCCCAACACGGGGTCGTTGAACTTCGGATCGTTGGTCGCAAGCAGAACCCGCATGTCTTTCCAGTTGGCACCGAGCTCCTCGCAGACGATTTGCGCCATGGTGGAGGCGACGTGCTGGCCCATGTCGGCCTTGCCACAGGTCACCGTGACGATGCCGTCGGGAGCGATCGAGTACCAGACGCTAGGCTCGAAATTGCTCGGTGCTGCGGCCAGTGCACTGTCCGCGCCCGATATCGCCGAATAGCCGAGCACCAGACCGGTTGCCGCGGTGCCGACCAGGAACGAGCGGCGGCTCAGATCGGCGGGTTGGACTTCGGTGATTTTCACGTGGCTATTCATGTGGGCCTCCGCTCGGTTGCGGCGTTGGAGGCAGTGCGCATGTCGGAAGCCGCGCGCAGGATCGCCTTCTGGATTCGCGAATAGGTCATGCAACGGCAGAGATTGCCGTCCATATGCGCAACGATCTCCTCCCTCGTCGGGTTCATGTTCTTGGAAAGCAACGCCGCGGCCTGCATGATCTGGCCGGACTGGCAGTAGCCGCATTGCGGAACCTGCTCGGCAATCCAGGCCTTTTGCAAGGGATGATCGCCCTTGGCGCTGAGGCCCTCGATGGTCGTGATCTTCTTGCCGACCACGTCGCTGATTGCGGTCTGGCAGGAGCGGACCGCCTCGCCGTTGACATGAACGGTGCAGGCGCCGCACAGGCCCGCACCGCAGCCGAATTTCGTGCCGGTCATCTGCAATTGCTCGCGGATGGCCCAGAGCAGCGGTGAGTCACCCGCCGCATCGACGGACATATTCCGTCCGTTGATATTCAGTGTCGCCATTTGTTTCTTCCCCTAGCCGGTGTATCGCGCCGCTTACGGCGGCAACTCAATTCAACGCCGGAACCCACCGGTTCGGTTCCAGCCGGGCGCCGAGCATGATTGCGTTCTTGCGCAGTGGCAATTCAATTTGTAATTGCGCTGCCAAAAAAAGAAATCACCGGCTCAGGCTTGTGCGTTGCGGTAGCAGCCGGCGTAGCAGCGGCGACAATGACGATTCGACTCAAAGCGATCGCGCTTTACAATGGCGGGGATTGGCAACGCTGACAGGACGTTACAATGCCCAAAATCGACCGCGACGGAGTCAAGATCTACTACGAAGTCCATGGTGATGGACCTGCCCTGATCCTGACCCATGGATATTCCTCGACTTCGGCGATGTGGAAGGGGCAGGTGAAGGACCTGTCGCGCAATCACAAACTCGTGTTGTGGGACATGCGCGGTCACGGCCAGTCCGATTACCCGGACGATCCGGCGGCCTACAGCGAAGCGCTGACGGTCGGCGACATTGCCGCACTGCTCGACGTGGCCGGCGCGCGACGCGCCGTTGTCGGCGGGCTATCGCTTGGCGGCTACATGTCGCTTGCCTTCTATCGCGCGCATCCCGAGCGGGCATCCGCCCTCCTGATCATCGACACCGGCCCGGGCTTCAAGAAGGACGAGGCGCGCGAGGCCTGGAACGCCCGCGCCCGTGAGACCGCGGAGCGCTTCGAGCGTGAAGGACTTGCCGTGCTGAAAGCGGCGAGCGCGGAGCGCTCGAGCGTCACTCATCGCGACGCACGGGGACTGGCGCGGGCCGCACGGGGCATGCTGACCCAGCGCGATGCCCGCGTGATCGAAATGCTGGGCGTGATCAAGGTGCCGTCACTGGTTGTGGTCGGCGCCGACGATACGCCGTTTCTCGCCGCCTCTGACTACATGGCGGCGAAGATTCCCGGCGCCCGAAAGGTGGTGATTCCACGTGCCGGCCACGCCGTGAACATCGATCAGCCGCAGGCTTTCATCGATGCGGTGCTGCCGTTCCTTGAGAGCCTGCCGCGAGCCGGTACGGCGTAAAAAGGATCACGTCAGGCGCTGACGCCAGCCCCGATCGGGCACGACACGCCGGTGCCGCCAAGCCCGCAATAGCCGGCCGGATTCTTGGCCAGGTATTGCTGGTGATAGTCCTCGGCGAAATAGAAGGGGCCGGCGGGCGCGATCTCGGTGGTGATGGCGGCAAGGCCCTTTGCGGCAAGCGCCTTTTGATAGACCGATCGCGATGCCTCCGCCGCCTGGCGCTGCGCGTCATTGAATGTGTAGATCGCGCTGCGGTACTGCGTGCCGACGTCGTTGCCCTGGCGCATACCCTGCGTCGGGTTGTGGTTTTCCCAAAACGCCTTGAGCAAGCGCTCGTAGGTGACCTTCTTCGGATCGAACACCACCAACACCGCTTCCGTGTGGCCGGTGCGCCCGGAGCAGACCTCTTCATAGGTCGGGTTCGGCGTGTGGCCGCCAGCGTAACCGACCGCCGTGGTGTACACGCCTTCGCCAAGCTCCCAGAACTTGCGTTCGGCACCCCAGAAGCAGCCAAGCCCGAACACCGCTTGCTCCAGTCCATTGGGATAGGGTGGCTTCAGCGGATGACCGTTGACGAAATGGATACTGGCCGTCGGGATCGACTGCGCACGGCCGGGCAGCGCCTCGGCTGCGCCCGGCAGCACGGTCGTCTTGCGCATGAACAGCATGGATTTTCTCCGCGAGGGTTCGGCCGAGCTCGCTCGAGCCAAGCCTCTATATAGGTGCCTACGCCGGAAAGCGCAGCCTCGTTACCGCAGTTTGACCTCACCTCAATCCCGGGAATAGCCGATCAGCGGTTTTCGCGGCCGGAACAACAGCATCAAGAGGATCCCGGCGACGCCCAGCACCACAAATACCGGCTGGTCGAGGATGACCTTGAAGACGCTGTTCCAGAGCCAGGGCACGTTGCCCTCGACCCAGGCGCGGAACGCCTGCTGGCTGGACTGATGGATATCGTTCCAGAATTGGCCAAACCGCGTGAATCGCAAGCTCTGATCGGCGACCCAACGCGCGCCGTCATAGACCATGAAGATGAATCCGCCCGCCAGCAGCAACAGCCCCACCAGTCGGAAAAAGCCGCGGATCATGTGTCACCCCATCTTTGCGCCGCCAAGTGTGGTGGTTCGGAAGTTCCCTTCATTTGCGCCGCGAGTCCGCCAAGGGAACTTCCGAACCAAAACCACACTTAGAATCATATATTTCTAGTGTCCTTTCGAATCCGAAGTTCGCAAAAGAGCCCGCCGCAAAAAGTTACGAACTTCGGATTCGGGACACTAGCCGGCTGCCAGCCATTACTCGGCAGCCAGCATAAATTCAACCTCATCAATACTTTACGTACAATTCACAACGAGCTGCCCGGCCTTCCCGGACGCCGGAAATCGTTGACGCTACAAAGCCCTGCCTCTATAAGGGCGCCGATGGCGGCGGGCGCAATCCCGCCGCCGCTGTTCTTTGAGCGCTCCTGCATCGCGCGCCCTCGGGAAGGGTGAAGCGCCAGGGGTCCTGAGGCTTCCGTATCGAGGCTTCGGCATCGGTCAGCTCTGGAACGTTCCTTAGAAGCCAGCAGCGTCGATCCATGTGCTCGAGACAGCGGCCGGCGCGCTTATCCGCGATCAAGACCAAACGATCAACGCCGAAGGAAATTTGAGACCATGGCCAATACGACTTCCGCCAAGAAGGCGACACGCAAGATTGCCCGCCGCACCGTGATCAACAAATCGCGCCGAACCCAGATGCGCGGCGCGGTCCGCAGCGTCGAGGACGCGATCAAGCGCGGTGACCGCAACGCAGCCCTGAAGGCGATGGCGGATGCCGAGCCCGAGCTGATGAAAGCGGCACAGCGCAATATTATTCACAAGAACAATGCGAGCCGGAAGGTCTCGCGGCTTGCTCATCAGATTGCCAAGCTGGCGAAATGATCTGATCGAAGGCAAAGCCTGCCTGTGAGCCCGGCCCGTGCCGGGCTTTTCTGTAGGCATTATCTTGCGGGCCGCCGGCTGCCACGCAGGTCACTTCAATGGTTGCATTTTTGCAGCACCCGAAACTCGAGCCGACGCACGAACAAGCGCTGGGACGTACCGAGCAAGACGCGATGCGAGCAGCCTTGCGCGCCTTACCGCGCGCGGGGTTACCCGAAAATTTAATCGCGAAAAACTTCGTTTGGAGAATTACTTACCCCCATAGCGACGCCAAGCGTTTGGAAAAACGGCTTCGCTACAAGCGAAGTTAAAAATTTTGTGAAGATTTTTTGCGACCGCGGCAGATTTATGACACGCGGGATTCCTTGCGCTGATTCAAAAACTTGCTTTCAGGGTGGGCGGTTTCGATGCTGCAACAGCAAATCAGACTCGTCGTGCCCCCAAATCAAACGCATTGCGAGAAATCGCGCATCGTGTATTTCTTGAGGTGCTCGCGGCGCCCACGATTTTGAGACCAGCTCGGTTTTAGAAACGGGGCGGACGCGCAAATCGGCGGCGGTGTGCGCGTTGGCGACGCTTTCCAAGCGATTGTCGGATCGAGAACCCATAGCGATTATGGGTGACGGCAGGGCTGTGTCAAAATTTCTCGGGCGAGGCTGTCCTGCCTCGTTGACTTAAGACGAGAGCTTGAGATGACAGTCTGTCCGACTGGAGAGCGACAAACGGCCCGAGAGGGCGAACGTGTTGACTGAGCTACGGTCGCGGCCGGATCATTTCATTCGGGCGCATCCGGATGGACAACGCTGATAGGATGACAACTTACCGTGGGCGGTCACGGTGAGGCGGGGAGGTTGCATGCTATACGTAGATATCGCGGTATTTGAGCAACGGCTTTTTTCAACTCGGGCTGCTTTACACGCCGCCACTTCCAGCGTTCGGCCCCCGACACATACACCCCGGCGCCCGAGTACGGGCTGACCTCGCGGGTAGCTCTACGTTTCCACCACCGCTGACCTGACCGCGGCGCTTTGCCGAACAGGAAAGCTTTGTCTGGAGCGGGACCCCGCTTGAGGTCGCGTCGTGGCAGAAAACCTGCGACGGCGTTTTTCGCCGAATGCCCCACTGGAAAAGTTTTTGACAATGACAAACTCTGAACAGGATCGCTGGTCGCGTGTCAAAGGTCGGCTTCGCTCGAGCGTCGGCGAAGACGTCTATACGAGCTGGTTTGCGCGGATGGACCTGGAAGGCGTGCAGGATGAGAGCGTCCGCCTCTCGGTGCCCACGCGTTTCCTCAAGAGCTGGATCCAGGCTCACTATGCCGAGCGCGTGCTGTCGGCGTGGCAGGCCGAGATGCCCGAGGTTCACAGGATCGATCTGACGGTGCGCTCGGCGATGCGCTGCGCGACGCCTGTAAAGGAGGCGGTACCACAGCTGGATGCGCGTCGCGCGGAAAGGACCGACGGCCGGCCCGCGCTGGAGTTGCGCGCGACCGCGAGCGCGCCGGTATCGGCCAACCACGACGCCCTCGGCGGCTCGCCGCTCGACCCGCGCCTGACCTTTGCTAATTTCGTGATCGGCCGGTCCAACACGCTGGCACACGCGGCCGCCCGTCAGGTGGCGGAGGGCCGGCGCGGCGACCCGGTCATGTTCAATCCGCTTTACATCCACGCCGGCGTCGGGCTCGGCAAGACCCACCTGCTGCAGGCGGTCACCTGGGCCGGCAATGCGGGCGGCGAACGCAAGGTGCTCTACCTCACCGCGGAAAAGTTCATGTATGGCTTTGTCGCGGCGCTGAAGACGCAGACGGCGCTCGCCTTCAAGGAAGCGCTGCGCGGCATCGACGTGCTGGTCATCGACGACCTGCAATTCCTGCAGGGCAAATCGACGCAGGCTGAATTTTGCCATACCCTGAATGCGCTGATCGATGCGGGACGCCAGGTCGTGATCGCGGCCGACCGTCCGCCATCCGACCTGGAGAGCCTCGACGACCGCGTCCGCTCGCGGCTCGCCGGCGGCCTCGTCGTCGAGATGGGATCGCTGGGCGAAGAGTTGCGGCTCGGCATTCTCCGGCAGCGCGTGGCCTCTGCGCGCGCCCATCATGCAAGCTTCGATGTTCCGGACCAGGTGCTGGACTATCTCGCCCGCTCTATCACCCATAACGGCCGCGACCTCGAAGGCGCCATCAACCGCCTCCTGGCGCATTCCAAGCTCAACGCCCAACCGGTGACGCTGGAAATGGCCGAGCGCGAGGTGCGCGATCTGATCCGTCCGCAGGAGCCGAAGCGGATCAAGATCGAGGACATCCAGCGCGTGGTGGCCCGCCAATATAATGTCAGCCGCTCCGACCTGTTGTCGTCGCGCCGGACTGCTAACGTGGTTCGACCAAGACAGGTGGCGATGTACCTGGCGAAGACGCTGACCCTGCGCTCGCTGCCTGAAATCGGCCGCCGCTTTGGCGGGCGCGATCACACCACGGTTCTGCATGCCGTGCGCAAGATCGAGGCGCTGGTTGCCAGAGACACCGCGCTGTGCGAGGAGGTCGAATCGCTGAAGCGGCAGTTGCAGGAATAACCTCGGCAGCGTGCCGCGCTCTCCGTAAAGGAGCGGGCCGGCCTGCGCCAAGAGGCCCTGTCTCAATCCCCGGGGGGAATCGGACGTATTTTCGATGCCGCCCCTTCCACCTCCCTTACCGATGGTAAGTAACGGGATTCCGTGCCAAATCATGGGGAACGGGCCATCGATCCCTTGAACTTGGGGCCCATCCGCGTCACTTTACGTTCCCCCGAAAGCCGGCCGTCAGGCTACCGGGTGTCACAAGGCCGCGGAGCCTCGACCCGCCCGCGGCATTCCCAGGACATACTTTGTTGGATCGGGCGAATATTGCTATGAAGGTTACCGTCGAACGCGCGCAACTCCTGAAGTCGCTCGGCCACGTCCATCGCGTTGTCGAGCGCCGCAACACCATCCCGATTCTCGGAAACGTGCTGCTTCGTGCCGAACATGCGCAGCTGTCGCTCAAGGCGACCGACCTCGACCTCGAGGTCACCGAGACGCTGCCCGCCGAGGGTACGACCGGCGGGGCGACCACGGTGCCCGCGCACATGTTCTACGATATCGTGCGCAAGCTTCCCGACGGCGCGCAGATCCTGCTGGAGGGCGACAGCGACCGCGCGGTGCTTGCGATCCGTGCCGGCCGCTCCCGCTTTACCCTGCAGACACTTCCCGAGAGTGACTTCCCGGATCTTGCCGCCGGCGAGATGACGCACTCCTTTGCGCTCGCCGCCTCCGACGTGAAACGCCTGATCGATCGCACGCAGTTTGCGATTTCGACCGAGGAAACCCGCTACTATCTCAACGGCATCTATCTGCACGCGGCCGGAAGCGCCAAGGCCGCGACCCTGCGCGCGGTTGCCACTGATGGTCACCGACTCGCGCAGGTCGATC
>Ga0306922_10004878_pt1 | contig 12750 bp, 17 predicted proteins | sample sta12Cox44000082_FD_203758 | JGI IMG/M metagenome (GOLD analysis project Ga0306922, IMG submission 203758) | Lab enrichment of tropical soil microbial communities from Luquillo Experimental Forest, Puerto Rico - statoxic.12C.oxic.44.000.082 (v2)... | ecosystem: Environmental > Terrestrial >... | reverse complement strand
CCAGTCATTTCATTTTCCTTCCTTGATGATGGTTTCGTGGGTGACGCTGTAGTCGTGCAAGACGAAACCGAGACTTGCATCGCCACGTTGGTGTTCGGGAATCCAGATGCGCTCGCCCGGCTTCCAATGGTGCTTGCGCCAATGGCCGCGGACTTGGTGGGCGCGGCGGCGGACTGCCTCCACCACCTTGCGGGCGAGCTTCACCGGGTCATCGACGCCGGCCAAGTTGATGCTAATGCGTTCGTGCTCGACGAACTTCTTGTAGCGCCCGGCCGGCGTGTAGAAGCCTTTGCCTGGGGTGATGACCTTGCGGGTCACCGGGATGTCGTTGAGCGTTGACAGAAACGCCCAAATGAAGCGGATCTCGCCGCAGAACTCGGCGGCCATTTTCAGCGCCGCGTTCTGGGTGCGATACTCCTTTTCCAGGTACATTTGCACATGCGGCGAGTTGTAGCCGCGGATGCCGGTGGCAATGTCGCTGTCGGCGACAAAGTCTGCTCGGCTGGTATCCAATGATTTCCAGTTGAGGAACTCGGTGTCGTCGGCCGCCCACAGCATGAAATAGGGCATTCCCACATACTCGATGGGCGGTGGTAACTCGGCAAAGGTGCGCACGCCGAAGACCTGGGAGCCGGACGGGATTCGTTCACCCTCGGTGAGCACTGCGCGCGCCCGCTCGACCATCATGGCAAGCGGCTGCAGTAGCCAGCCGATGCGCGGCACCACCTCATTCTGATGACAGAGCCCGGTGCCTTCGATGGAGCCAACGCAGTCGCCGTACATGTCAAGGGTGCGGGCGCGGAAGGCGCGGGAATCGTATTCGACCCAGGTATTGTCATGCGGAAGCCGCGACAGGACCCGGGCGCGGTCAAGCATTTGGTATTTGGACTCGGCGGTGGTGAGCGGCGTATAGGCGGCGTGCGCCAGATCGGCCAAGAACGATGACGCTTCGGTGTCGAGCACGAACTTGCGGGCTTCGGCGATCTCCTTGCCGATGGCCTTGCTCACACCGCTGTCCTTGAGCGAAGCGCGGATCAGGCCATCGGCGAGGGTAGGGGCGGGCTTCATGGTTAGAAGTCCCAGCCGCGCTCGATCTTGTCGGCGCATGAATTGCAGTAAGCGTAATCGGGCTTGATCCGCACTTCGCGGCCGCAGCCCTGACAGGTTTTGCGCACCGACCGGCGCTGGGTCTCGTGATAGAACGCGACGTCGTCTTCGTCGCGTATTTCATAGTGGCCGTAGTTGTCATCGTAAAAGCTGCGCATGATCGTTCTCCTTTTGCTACTAGTTGGCGGCTTGCACGGTTTCACCGGGATGTTCCTCTCATACCCTCCAGGGACCGGAACCGTGCCTTGAGTTTCCTCGCCCGTTGCCGCCCGGATGCGTCGGAGTTCCACCCTGGAGGTGTCGGAATTAGTCGTGCCACTTGCATGGCTCATTGGGCTTGGCGCCGCATTCGGCGCAGGTCGCCCGCTGGAACCAAGGGTGCTCATAGATTCGGTGCGCCGGGTAGTGCTGCGAGCAGGGCGGCGCCGGGTGGCCGCGCGTAGCGTCGGCCGGGTCGGTGGTCTTCCATTCGTCATACGTGGTCATCGGTGTGTTCCTTTGTTGGCTAGCTGGGTCGTCGGCCTCGGCCAAGTCGGCGGCGGTGGTGAGCAAGCGCGCCAGTTGCCTGGCCTCGTCCGCGGTCATGTCGATGAAGCGGGTCTGCATTCCCCATAGCGCGTCGACCTTGAGGGTGATGATCGGCTTGCCGTTAGGGCCGGTCTCGTCGAGGTCGGGCCAAACCGCGAGGTCGGGGCGGTGCACCATATCGGCTTCCGGGTTGCGCAGCCGCAAGTGGAAGTGCGGTGCGGCGGCATCGAGCTGGTCTTTAAGCGTGGTCATGGGTGTAACTCCTAGCGAGCATGTCAATCTCGTCGGCCCGGGTCTCCGGGTCGGCATCGAGCACCACCCCGTCGCCGGGGGTGATGCAAGGGTGGCGGCCTAGCCAGAGCATCCGCTCATAGGCGGTGAGGCTGCGCACCGGGGCTTGATTCCTGGTCATGGTCGTCTCCATTAGGCGCGGCGCTTGAGCGGTTGCCAAGCCCCGCGCAACATCATCTCCAGCAGGCGGGCGGTAGCAGCCGGCACCTTGGTGTCGCCGCGCGCCCAGCGCCAGGATGTGGTCGGGTTGACGCCTAGCTCGCGGGCGGCCTGGTCGTGTGACCAGCGCAAGCGGGCTAGAGCAAGGCGGTAAAGTTGGGCGGTCATTGGGTGGTCCTTTCGGGTCGCCGACACGGCGGGAAGTTGCCCGCCCGCCGTAGCTGCGATCCTTTATTCCTCGCCGCTGCTGTGCGTCGGCGAATGCCCGATCATCGGGGTGTAGATCTCGTCGTCGGGGAAGTCGGGCGCGGCGTTGTCGCCAAGTGGCAAGCCAAGCTTGGTCAGGACATCGCGGGCGGAGCCCTTGACCAGGGTCCCAGTTCCGCCCCCTAGCCAGCGGATAATGGAACACCCGGGGTTGGCGCCGGAGTCGACGACACCGGCAACGCCAGCGGGGTTGGTGACCATGGCGAAACTTCCATCTAGTCGTTCAAAAGTGACGGTCATAAAGAACCTCCTGGTGGGTTGGTATCCCGGCACTACTACCGGTGGGCTCCCGGGGCACCATGCCCCGGCATCCTCTATATAAGCACGGTCCTGCATATTGCAAGACCCTCATCGAATGCTTATATAAGGGGTACGAAAGGATTCCCCTACCATGCTTTATGATCGTACCTACGGCGTCGAAGTGGAATGTTTCCCGCCCGCCTTTGGCCCCACCCATAGCGACCTGGCGCGGGCCGTTACCGAAGCCGGTATCGCTTGCGCCTATATGGGTTATACCCATGTCCATACCGTGGACTGGAAGATCGTGACCGACAGGTCAATCAAGTGGGCGGGCTCGTCCGGCATGTTGGGGGTTGAGCTTGTGTCGCCGCCGCTGAAGGGGCCGGAAGGCTTCGACCAGATCCGCAAGGTCTGCAGCGTGCTTGCCGCCAAGCAGATGATGATCAACGGGACGTGCGGCTTGCACGTCCACGTCGACGCCCGGCGGCCGCCGCTGCCGCTCGACGCCATGAAACGATTGGTGCTCTTGTATCGGCAGTCCGAAGCCATCATCGACATGGTGATGCCGGAGGCGCGAAAAGGTAATAATGCGGTATACTGCACTTCCATTGCCACGGTGTCGCCGCGGAAGGTGCAGGCGGCCATCGACAACCGTGCCTTGTGCTATGCGGTGCGCGGCGGCTCGCGGAACGTCAAGCTTAACCTTGACTCCTTGAACCGGCACGGCACCGTCGAGTTCCGGCATCATTCCGGCACCATCGACGCCGACAAGATCATCCCTTGGGCGAATATGTGCCTGCGGCTTGTCGACCATGCCGCCATGGACCCGGTGATCACAGGGGTGACTGCGCAAGCCACGCAGCGGGTGATCGAGCGGGTGCGGCGCGGTACCAAGATCGCGATCATCTACGATTTGCTGACGCGGTCGGAAGGCGCCACCATGGTCGAGATCACCGCCGCTACGGGTTGGAATACCATTTCGATCCCGGCGTTCGCGCGGACCTACGGGCTCACCATCCGCACCAACAAGACCTGGGCCAACTACGTGCCCGGCACGCGGCAAAAGCGAGTGAACCGCTACTTCGCGGTTCCGGCCGGCGCCGCCGCCGCTACCACCGAAGGCGCGTTGCAGCAGGTCCGGCAGACCACCGCGGCGCGGCCGCGGGACCTCGATGAATTGATGACCTTGTTGGGCGTCCCCGATGATGAAAAGGCCTACTGGAACGAACGCGCGGCCAAGCACGCCCTCGCCGCCGCTGCCATTACCCCCGCTTTATAACTACTAATAGGAGAACTAACATGACCACCAAGAGAAAAGATTTGGATGACTTCCTTTTGTCGAAGACGAAATTGAGCACCCGCCTCGACCGCTATTACCTTGCCTACGGCTCCAACCTGTCGTTTGCCGGCATGAAGCGGCGCTGCCCCGGCGCCAAGCCGCTTGCCACCGCCCTGCTCAAGGATTGGAAGCTGGTGTTTCGGTCGGTAGCCGATCTGGTGAAGGCGCCCGGCGCCAAGGCCATGTGCGGGCTGTGGAAGATTAGCGAGGAGCACGAAGCCGAACTCGACATCTATGAGGGCGTCGGCAGCGGCGTCTACCGCAAGCAGTGGTTCAACTTCCCCACCAAAAAGCATGTCCTGGTCTACCTGATGAACGACGACGGCATCTACCCGCCGGCCAAATTTTACGCCGACATCATCCGCGCCGGCTACAAGGACTTCGGCCTCGACCCAAAGTTCCTCGATGCCGCCATATCCGCCAGCTATATTAGCCGGGCTCACTCAGCCAAGACCTTTACCCGACGGCGGCGGCAGCGCCATGACCGCACGCAGATTGCGTTGGCGCCGCGGCCGGAGACTGCACTCAAAACTCAAACGGAGACGGTAAGATGAACAAGGCCCTGCAAGCGATCCTTAGTGACAAGCCTTATGACCTGGGCAAGCAAATTGAAGCGGCCTTGATCGCGGTTGACGGCCTGCGCGCCGAGACCGGCGACCTGCGCGAGCAGGTACGCCGGCTCGAAGCCGAGAATGCCCGGCTGCTCACCGATAACGAGTTGCTTCGCAACGTGGTCGAGAGCGAGCGCGCCGAGCGCCGTCACCACCATTCTCTTGCCAACGAACTGGTCACCCGCCTCGACGTGGTGCGCACTACTATCGATAGCATCATCCGCGCCGCCGAGAAGGAGGCACACCGGAAGCGGCTCGCGCCGACCGATGAACAGCAGCAGGAACTCATCAACGCCACCAAGTTTCTCGAATCCATCAGCTTAAAGGAGGAGCCTTCATGAACCAGCGCGCCTATACCGCTGCCGAGATCGCGGCACTCCGTGAAGTCTGTTCCAACAAGACTTTGTGGGGCTGCTACGATTACAACCGGGTCCGCGGCTGGAGCAAGTCCTACAAGACCGGCGAGCACGACAAGGCGGTCGCTGCCATGGTCGATCAGATGATGCGCCGTGGCGTCACCGCCAAAGACCTCGTCGACGAGGAAGCCCGGATCCGTGCGGCTCGATGAGGAAAAAGGAAGTTGCAGATTCCATACGGAATCTGCAACACCTCGCCGGCCTCGCCCTGCCACGCCAAGCCCCGCCGCGCCCCGCCAAGCCTAGCCCTGCCTGCCTTGCCCTGCCTGCCTTGCCCTGCCTGCCCCGCCTGGCCCGGCCGCGCCAAGCCTTGCCTCGCCTCGCCCGGCCGCGCCCGGCCGCGCCATGCCTGCCGAGCCCAGCCCGGCCTTGCCATGCCCAGCCACGCCGTGCCCAGCCACGCCAGCCACGCCCTGCCAGGCCTTGCCCCGCCATGCCATGCTGGGCCAAGCCACGCCTAGCCAGCCTTGCCACGCACGGCCGTGCCATGCCAAGCCGAGCCTGCCCCGCCGTGCCTAGCCCTGCCGGGCCCCGCCGAGCCCCGCCGCGCCGCGCCTTGCCTGCCTTGCCTTGCCATGCCCAGCCATGCCCGGCCTAGCCCCAGCCATGCCCGGCCTAGCACGCCCTGCCTTGCCCCGCCGTGCCTCGCCGTGCCCGGCCCGGCCCCGCCCTGCCGCGCCTGCCTCGGTCCCGGGGTCGACCTCGACCCCGGGGAACCTCATCTGGATCAAGCTTGTGGGCGAGCGCCATCATCGCAATCGTCGCAGCGCGGATGATGCGCCGCGCCATCGGAATCGCAGATCGCCCGAAGCCGGTCGGCAGCATCGCGCACCAAAGCGACAATTTCCGCCAGATCCGCGTAGCGGGCGCACCAAGCCTGCAGGTCGCGTTCGGCCTGGATCATCACCCGCAGCCGAAGCGACCGGTTGTCCAGCACTTCGGTGAGCGTCCGGTAGGCGGTGCCATCGCGGTCGCTAAGCGATAGGAAGGCCCTTCGCGGCTGCTCATCGGTATCGTCATCGACTACCCGGACGATTCGAATGATCTCGCGGCACTGGTCGAGCTGGTACTTGCGGGCAGCGATTGCCACGTCCCACTCGATGTGCTGGTGCAGGGCGCTGCGGCGGCGGCGCGCCGATTCCAAAGTAGCTTCCGGGGTCAAGCGGCCGTGATTGGCAGCGGTGATCTCGGTAAGCTCCTCGCCAATCGCCTGGGCATTGGCGTGCCTGGCGTTCTTAATCGTGAGCGGGGCTTGCTTGAAGCTAAACCGTAACGGCATCGTTGTTCTCCCTTTTGGTTAAGTGGACTGCTTTCTTGGCTTTCGGGTCGACCACCTTGCGCACTGCCTGCACCGGCTTCGGCAACGGCCCGGTGCCCGCGGCAAAGGCGTTCCATAGGTCGCACTCCTCCGGCTTGCCCGGATGGAAGGCGCCGGCCCAGCCGCCTTTTTCGTTGCGCCAATCGCCGATGCCGATGGCGGTCCCTGCCTGGTGGAACAGGAACATGAGCGTCTCGACAGAGACGATCTGCGGGTTGGTGCTGCCGGTCACCCGGATCGCCCAGACGGTGAACTGGGCGCGGTAGCTCAAGTTGGCGGTCTTCTTTAAGCCCGAGCCGATGCGCACCATATCCTCGCGCATTTCCGGGTCGCTGCCGTAGATGCGCACCAGCGGCAGGTCACAGACCGCCCTCGGGTGCGCCGGGCGCACCCGCACCATCTGGGCGTCGAGCCAGAGCGAGGATTGGACGTCAGTGCGGGCGATGCCGCGATCCTTGTGGGCGCACGACCATACCGCTTTCTTGATGGCGGTGATGGGGAACCCGTAGACGCCTTCTTCCATTGCGTAGAGTGAGTTGATGAAATCCGATTTAGGATCGCGCTTGTCGCGGCTGACGCGGACGCTGCCGACCTGCTTGCCCAGCATCTCCATCTTCGCCTTCTCGCTCCAAGCGTGAACGATGAGCGGCGTATCGCCGACAAGCCATAAACCGAAATGATCCAATTTCGGCCGCGTCTCGCTCAATAGCGTGCCGAGCGGAATCCGGCCAGGAACGACTTCGGGAGCAGCGGTTTTGACTTTCTTTGCCATAATAGGTCTCCATCGGCCCGGCCTTGGAAGCCCGGGCGCGAACCAGGGGGTTGAAGTTCTTGCGAAACCTCACCACCGAACCGATGGAGATTGTTTCGCGCAAGGTGGCCCCGTTCCAAGCAAGGCCATGGCAGAAAATATAGCGGCGCGGTCAGCGCCGTGCAAGTCCTAATCCAACGGTTAGGTACTTAGCTTCACCTGCCCGTCGATCACCGCTTTGGCAAGGTCGACGCCAAGCTCATGGGCGCGCAGGATGCTCTCGTCGACGGTACCCTTGCAAATCAAGTCGTAGCGGAACACGCGGCGGTGCGCCGAATGCTGGCGGATGAAGCGGGCTTCGCATTGCGCCCGCAGGATGCCGGGCACCGGCGACTCGTAGAAGATCCCGTAGCGCGCCATCTGCAGGTTGAGGCCAAGCCCGAACTGGTTCTGCAGCAGCAATATCGGACAGCGCGGGTCGGTCTTGAACCGGCGAAGCGGTTGCGCCGGGTCGACGATGCCGCCATGAAGCCAGGCAAAGTCGCGGCGCGCATCGGCAAGCCGCTTGGCGATGGCTTCCGCCGACCAGGTGAACTCGTAGAACACCAGCGCCTTGTCGCTGCCGATATCGGCAAGCAGGCCGATGAGCAGATCAAGCTTCGGATTCTCGGCAAAGGCAAACTGCGCCCGGGCGCCGTCGTCGCGGTAGCCGATGAAGCCCGATGACATCTGCCGAAGTCTGACGAAGACGTTCCTCATCGCCTGCACGTCGCCGTCCTGCCGGGCCTGCTTGATAGCAGCGATAGCGCGCTGGTGATAGGTGCCGGCTTCCTGCGGCAGGGTGACGAATTTGCGGATCGCCACCACGCCGGGGAGGTCGGCCTCGTCGGCGACAATGCGAAGCGACCGGTGCGCAAGCAACCGGTTGAGCAGGCGCTCCTTGCTGCCGTCGAAGATGTATTCCGGGAAGCCGGCGAAGCCCGGCCTGGTAGTGAAGAAGGCGGCGCGGAAAAGCCCCAAGGTCTCGCCAAGGCTATGGCCGCGGTCGACAAGGAACATCTGCTCGTGCAGGTCGGTCGGATCGTGGCCCATCGGCGTCCCGGTAAGGGTGTAAACCACGCGGCAGTATTCGCTAAGCTTGCGGCAAATGCGGGCGGTAAGCGAGCCCTGCGTCTTCGCTTGCGTCGACTCGTCGAAGATGACGGCGCCAAACTTCCGACAGAGGTCATCGACGAGACCAGGCACCGGCTTGAGCGCGTAGCCGCCGTGGCGGTTGCGCACCTTGCCGGTAAGCATCCGGACCAGGCCGGGATAGGTTTCGATGACCACGCTTGCACGGGTGGTCGAGAGCGTAAGCTGCTTGGCTACCGATGACCCGTCGAGCACTACCGCGGGAAGGTGCGGTGTATGCTTGGCGATCTCGTCGCGCCACTCCTCCTTGTTGGACCGGTTGGGCACAAGCACAAGGGTGGGCAGGCCGTGGTATTGGGCAAGGCTCAAGGCGGTAAGGGTCTTGCCGGTACCGGTGGCGGCGAAGAAGGCGAATCGCCGGTGCCGGGCGCCGACAAGGACCATGAGCTTTTGGTGGCGTTTAAGCTTGTGCCAATGCGGCGGCCGCTGTGGCAAAAGCGCCACAAGCTGCTCAATGCGGGCGGCGGTAAGCCGCTTGTAGCGGCGGAAGTCGTCCCGTTGCCGGCCAAGGAAGGCGGCCACCGCGGCATGAGGCACCACCCCGGCCCGGGAATGGCCGCGGCGCGGCCTGACGTTGGCCGTGGGTGCGTTGTCCGGGTCGAGGCTTACCATGCCCGCGGGAAAAGCTTGCGGCGCTCTACCGGCACGCCTACGGCTTCGGCCTGGACAATGGCGTGGGTCATGCCCGGGCTAATGCCGTTGTCCTCGTAGACCACCACGGCGTCGGCCTTGGCGATCCAGACAAGGCCCGCCTCCAAGCCCCAAGCCCGCTCATCGGCATTGGCGTCGTTGAGCACCTGCGGGTAGAGAAGGTGCGAGGCCAAAGGCGCCTCGCCGCGCTTGAGGCAATCATAGAGGCATAAGCGAGCGTAACCGATATTGTCATCGACGGTGCGGCCGTTGTCGGACGGCGCCCCACCGTTTGTGGCATAGGGCGATTCGACAATCACCAGACGCCGTCTAGCGCGAGTCAAGGCCACGACCATTGTTAGTATTCCTCATCGTCTTCGTCGTCGTCGTCAGCGCCCGGATTACGGCTTCCCCACTTCATGGGCGGGCAGGTATAGCTTTGGCGGTCATCCGATCTGGCTGCCGCCAACTCATAGGTGAACTCGATGTGCTTGCAGATGTCAATGCGGAATCGCTCCACCCCATCGACAAGCACGCTGCAGGACTCGCTGCGCCGATCGGGAGTGAACACCACTTGCCCGCCCTTTGCCAGGCGCAGGCACTGCGACAGCGCCGCTAGGTCGTTGAGCATCTCCTGAAGCAGGGCGGCAAGGTCCTCATCGAGGATGCTGCGTGCGCCGCTGCGCAGGTTGTGGATGAGGCTCTCCACCGTCGGGCGGTCGGCGGTTATCATCGGTTGTCCCCTGGGTGAGCCGCTCCGCTTCGCCGCGGATGGCGATGTAATCCGGGTCGTCGTAGCGCCACGGCATCCGCTTCGAATAGATGGCGAACTGGCCGATGGCGTAGTTATGGGTGACCACCACCTCAAACTTGTCGGCGCCGCCGCGCACATGCTCGACGAACAGCCGGGCCAGACCGGATCGCAATTCCTGATCGGTGGCGCTGTGCACGATCACGGTGTCGGCGGTATGCACCACCGACCAGTCCTCGCCGACATGGGTAGAGCGGGCGACGTGTCGGTCGTAGCCTTCGCGGTTGAGCTGGTGGGCGGCGATCACGGCAATGTTGCGGTCGACGCCGATGGCGCGTGTCTCCTCCATGTTGAGACCGATAGAGCCGCGGCGGTCGTTGGCATCGATCTTCATGTTCTTCGGGGTGTCGACCACAAGCATGTCGGGGACGAAGCCGTGCACCTGGTCGAGGGTGTCGAGATAGCCGGCAAGCAAGGCCGGGGTGAGGGTGTTGGATGGGAACTGGCGGATCACCAGATTGCGGGTAAGGCGGTCGCCGTATTCGGCCCATCGCGCTTCCAGCCGGGCGGCGGCCATTGGCACGATATTGCTTCCGGGATCGGTGCTGTCGGGGACCACCGCCTCGGCCAAGGCAAAGTCCGGGGAGTAGCGGTGGCTGCTCACCCGGCTGTTGGCGGCATCGGCATGGGAGTTGATGCGGAGCGCCACTTGCTGGTCGAGGCGGTGGATGGGCAAGGCGAAGATCGCCTGGTTGTAGCGCACAAGACATTCGTCCTCGTCGTTCTCGATACTGATGTGTGCCACCTTGAAGCCGGCTAGCAGCGCCTTCTTGGCGAAATGAATGAGGCCCCAGCTCTTGCCCCTTCCCTTGCCGCCGATGAGCAGCAAGAGCCGCTTCCGCATCGGTACCGCCCCGGCCTTGTCAAGCGCGTCGATGCCGGTGGTGAACTCGATCTGCCGGTCATGGATATAGGCGCGGATGCGATCCGGGTGGGCGAGGCCAATGATGCCGGCATTGAAGGCTACGGTGCGGGCGCGAAGCAAATTGTCGAGGATGGTCTCGGCGGCTTCGATGCTGTCGGCGCCGGCGTTGACCGCTTCCACCGCGTCGAGAAGCCCGCCCTTGAGCGCGGCGAGGCGCAGGGTCTTCTGGATGTCGCTGATGACGTATTCGGCATTGATGCTGTCGGATAGCAGCACCATGGATTGGAAGATGCGGCGGATGGTATCGCCGCGGCCGTCGCTGCGGTCGCCGAGGATGTCATCGACCAGGTCGGCGATGTGCGGACCCGGAGCGCAGTCCTGGGTGCGCCAATAGGCGAACGCCTTCTCGGCGATGAGCCGGTAGACGCCATCAAACATTTCCGGGGTGGCAAGGCCGATGACAAGGCGGCCGTATTCATCGCTGTGACAAAGCAGGGTGAGCAGGTTCTCCTGCGCCGGTGGGCGAATCTGGCCGGTCGGCCTGACGGGCTGGGGCATGGCTATCGATTACCCAACTGAGCAAGCCTGCCCGATAGTATCCGGGGAAGGCTTTGTCCATGACTGCGGGGACGCGATGTAAATGCTTAGCCAGCGTGTAGGCGTCGGTCGGGACTCCCATACGGGCAAGGTCAGCGTACAACAAGTCGAGGGCCAACCGCAACAATGCCGACTGCCCGGCGGCGTCAACCTTGGTATAGGTAAGCCATCGTGACAATTCCGGAAGCTTGGCGCGAAGCGCCGGCATCCCCCGCCACTTGCGCATCACCGCCGGATGAGCAAACGGGATGCCGCGGCGGGTAAGGACGCCGGCAAGGTGGTTGAGCACCAAGGTTTCGATCTCGACGGTGTCCGGGTCGGGTCGGGTCAGCAGGTGGTTAGGACGGCCGCCAACTTCAATCATCGCCTTGGCCCGCTCGCTAATTTGAGCAAGGTCACTGGCGTCGAGATCCGCCATCAAGGATGTGATTTGCGTCAGCTTCGTCATGTGCTGGGCCACGCCTCCGTTCCCCAATATGTAGTGGCGCTTGACGCGCAAACCATACAATCATAAAGATGTCAATAGCCATCGGTTTTTCCGGTCGTCCGGGGCCGGTGGTAGAAGCCAGGCATAACCCCGCTCGACATGCTTTAACCGGCCTGATGCCGGACCCAAGCTTCACCGACAGCGGTGTGGGCCACTGGGTGCAAACCGGGTAGGTAGTTGGGGGCCTGGGTGTGGGCTAGGTTGTCAGTCCGGCCGGTTTGTCCCCGGTCACCGCCGCTGGCCTCCCCACATTGCCAAGGGCTACAGGTCGGGAGTGGCGATAGCCCAGGTCCGGTGCGCACTAGCGGGGACCTGCCACCTTCCTCCGGGAAGTAAAAGCCGCAGGCGTCCTCCGATGCCGCCAGTGAAGTGCGCCCCGTCCCACGCGGACGGGGGTGCTACGACCCCCTCCACCGCCTGTGAAGAAAGGGGGAAATGGGTCAAGGAAAGGCGGTCAAGGGATGGGAAAGGGTAAGGATGACGTGTGCAGAGTGCCCCGGCACACTGCCCTGGGTCAGGTCCCTATCCGCAGGTCAAATGTCCCACAAGATCAAGCACTTACAAGGGGGAGCAGGGAGGACTGCAGGGACCTGCAGGGACCGGCGAAAGATTTCATCGCCTGCACGGGTGGCCGGGACCGGGTACAAGGGTGGCCAGGAGAAAGCATCGGAGGTATGGGCCATGAAGCGCAAGCGGCCGCGACCCAGCGCGAAGACGGAGGACGAAGCCGACCGCAGGGTCTTCAACGAGCAGTTCCAGCCGGTGCAGCAGGAGCTTGCCGCCCTGGTCACGGAAATACGGCATATTCGCCTGCTTTGGGGCAATCTGACCAAGGAGGTGATAACCGAGATGCGCTACCAGCATGATCGGCAAGCCGGCCAGGCCCGAATCCGGTCAAAGCGTCATCGGCAAGCCCGGAGGAGCTGAAGAACCCCCTGAATCAATCCCCGGTTCGGCGCTAAACCAAAGTATACCACTGCTTGAAAAACCTCTTGCATTGACCACCACAGGTAGTGTAAGGCGGTCCACCAATGCGGTTCGGCCACCCTAACGCGCGTACGGAATGCAAGCGACAATGCGTGCATATCCGCCGCAAGGCGTGCCGCCCTGGTGGCTGGCGCGGACGCGTCCCTGTCATGAGC
>Ga0306922_10004876_pt1 | contig 12750 bp, 9 predicted proteins | sample sta12Cox44000082_FD_203758 | JGI IMG/M metagenome (GOLD analysis project Ga0306922, IMG submission 203758) | Lab enrichment of tropical soil microbial communities from Luquillo Experimental Forest, Puerto Rico - statoxic.12C.oxic.44.000.082 (v2)... | ecosystem: Environmental > Terrestrial > Soil... | reverse complement strand
AACTTTGTGGCTATCCGAAGCACGTTGCTGTTCAAGGGACCACATAGACCTTTGTCGGCTCCGACCAGGATGACGGCCCGCTTTCGAACCTCGCGGACTTCTAGCAGCGGGTGCTTAAAATCACCCATGTGCGTTGTTGCTTCGCGTTGGATGGCGTACACCAGCCGCCCGAAGGGACGCGCGACGATGGCCGCCTCTTGCGCTTTTCGCATTTTGGAAGCGGCCACCATCTGCATGGCCTTCGTTAGCTGCGCCGTGCTGGTAATGGACTTAATGCGCCGCCGTAGATCGCGAGGGCTATTCATTTCCAACTTCCTTTGAATTGGTCAGCCGCGGCCTTGAGCTCGCTGATCAAAGTGGGGGTGAAAACGACCGGCAGTTTACAACACGTGATGACCAGATGCCATGTGATTTTTCGCTGCTCTCTTCATTAGCAACGAGCCGGTTGGACGCGTTTATGGGTCGGAGCGACTTGAAGGATGTCGGGAGATGGGAGATGCCGAAGGGGCAAGGAACTGATGCAAGTTGTTTCGGGCGCGGTCCACGATCGGCGCGTGCACTCCGAGGGCATGCCATCGTCACAGGTGGTTCCCGAGATGGATCGCTTTAGAATTGGTTTGCGCGGAATCGGAGTTGTTGAAGTACTGCAGACAGGGAAAACACAGTTGTCACCAATGCAATAGCATTAGCTCGGGCCAGACTCCAGTTTCTGCTTGATGGACGCTAATGCCTTCTCAAGGGAAGAGCGCGTCTTATCGACCGCTACCTTGCGCACGATGCCGCCTTTCAGTCCGGTGAGGCCGGCCTGCTGAGAGCCCTTCATGGTGATCAGATAGAAGCCGGGATGATCCTCTGGGGCCTGGAGGTCCTTAACGCTGACGGTTACATCGAGAGCGGTTTCGAAATAATGACTTGCGTAAATCTGTTTCAACGCCACTGCATACACAGGTTCCGTTGAAGATTTGCCGTGGTAGATTACGGCCTGAACCATGCGAAACGTCGGCTTGAGACCGAAATTTACTTTCTCCCAGTAAAACTGAGATTCGATTTTGCTGGAGTCCGCCTTCGGATAGTTGAGCAAATATTCGCGAAGTTCTGGCAAGTAAACGGGGAGACCCTTGGTGCGGTCTGCCAGAGAGGCGAAAGTCTCTGCCACGGCGGCGGGGTGACTCTTGTCTCGGTACGCGCCCAGAGCCGCGTTGCCGCCTCGTTGGTAGTCCAGCAGGGCCTCGAGTGCCATTTTCTGCGCAAGGCGATTCACCTGGTCGGCAGCATCGGGAGCGGACCAGTCAATCGATCGTTGGAATTCATCCATGCGTTCGGCCGGGAGTTGGAATTTGCAATGACCCGGCTTGCAATCCTTCAATTTTCTGAAATCTTCCGAGTCGACTGTGAATTCCTTAAGATCCGTGAGCTGGGGCGGCGAACTGAACTGCTGAATTGCGAGATAGCTTGGGAGTTTGCGTAGTTCCTCGAGATCTGCTGCGAATTGGAGGTAGCGCTCGGGAGTCGAATGGACGTAGAGAGAGCCAAAAACGACAACCTGATCCGCGGTTGGGGAATCGAGAATCTTCGCTAGGGCTTTTCCTTCATGAATTTCCCGGATTTGCTCATCGGTAAGTCCAACGAATTCGCGATAAAACCTGTTTGGTTCAACCGAATTGTCTGTGATCTGAGACTGGTCTTCGCGAACCGGAAAGAGAACCACCCCTAGAAGGGCCGCGCATAGAATTGTTTTGATCATGGTCCCATCCCCCGTCAGTTCTCCTGCACATGGCAAAACCCCTAGTCATTGGTTCTCTTCATCACGGTCATGCATATGGCCCCTACTGCCGCCCAGAAGACGGAGCGCGCGCGTCGGCACAATGCCAGCGTCAATCCAGTAGTGGCCGTCACACCGAACATGTTTGCAATAAGCATGTTCCCACCTTCATAGGTGCCAAGGTTACCTGGATTCAGAGCGCCCACGAGGTTGATCACCTTGGTCAGGCCTTCCATAGCAAACGCGCCGACCAAGGTAATCTTCGCTCGCATGAACAGCAAAATGAGATAAACCTCAAGGACTGCCAGCGCATGCCATAGAAGACTGAAGATCAGGCTTGCCCAGAATGCGGCAGGCGCTTCGCTACGAAAGGTGAGCAGGTTATGTTCAGCTGAGTCAATGGTCGGCTCCTTGCCGATGATCCAGCTGTGAAGCTGAGGCAATCGCCCAATCGCTCTGGCCGCGTTCCCCATCAATCGCCAACGGCTTGCGACGGCCACAGCCGCCAGAACCACCAGTGCAATAAGCAGGGCCGCAAGCAGCAATGCATAGACTCGCCACTGACCAGACAGAGGATAATGCAACAAAGCGATACTGATTCCCAATACAGCAACGACTGAGGCCGTCAAAAGATGCATTCCTCCGTCAATTACACAAGACGAAATTCCATTGTCCAGCGGCACTGCAGGAGTCAACAGAGATACCTTGATCCCCTCCCCAATCAGCTTCCCAGCAAGACCAATTTGCCCGCACGCATCGGAGGCTAGCTGCGCGCCAAAACTGCGCGACCAAGTGAGCCTTCCGATATCGCACATTAATGCCTGTCGCCAGGCGCATGTCCTGATCAACTGAGAAAACCCTCCCAGAATGATAATCAGGGCCAGGCCCCAGCCAATTGCCTGCACTTGCGTCCAAATCACGCCCGGGCCGGTTCGAAACACCAAGTAGCCCAGTAGGCCTACGCCAAGGAGTGCGGCAAAAAAACGCAGAGTGATCCGAGTTAAAGACTGGAATTTAGGCACGAGAGATCCAGCCTGCAGTGAGTATGCCCATGCGCTTCTTTGCCATGTGTGATTCCTTACTTAGGGTACCTTTGCTGCATCTCGGTGATTCTCGTCAGTCAGCGAGTTCTCAACGGACTGCCCTTTTGGTTTACTTCGAACCAAAACAACAATGGAGCGCGGGGCCAGCTGGTATGTCAAATGCTGTAGCGGCGAGCCACGCTCCGAGAGATCCTCCGGACTTGGCAGGTTCGTGTCCACAATTCTCAGCCAGTCCTCAGGTGCGCCCTCTTGGATTTCAAACAGCAGGTCTTGCCAGTAGGCGTTGACCATTACATAAATATCGTCATCGGCCTCCGACGCACCATCGACACAAAACGCCAGGCTACGAGAGTCTGGAGACAAATCCACGGTGCGTCCAACGCCATACCAGAAAACGTCCTCGCGCCAGAATCTGCTGCGACAGAGGGAGGGGTGGGCCCTCCGGAACGCAATCATGCCCTTGAAGAACCGGAAAATATCCAAATTCGGCTGGAGTTGACTCCAGTTCTTGTCAGCGATCGAGTGATGCTGATCGATCTTCGAAAAGCGATCAGGCGAGAGGTAGATGTGCTGGATCGGTCGAACTTGTCTCCGGTGTGATTCGCCGCAGCAATCCTTTCCGCGACCAATTGCTCGTTCATCTGCCGCATGCGATGGCATCGCCATAGGTTGCACCTGGCCCGAGCTTCAGTTTTTTCCGGATATTCTCGGGCAGCTTCTCCTCGGCAATGTGGGCGTAGCGGTCAGAGATCGGCTGCATGCGCGGCCGGCCCGACGGGTTGCCGCTCTGCCCTGGTTTCCACGGTATGTTGGTGTTCGGATTGCGGTTAGCCATTGTGTGTTTCTTTCAGTGTTAGCACAGATAGGCCAGTACAACCTGAAACGCTACTTCAATGTGTCCATTATAGACGCCAAGCAAGTCATCGCTTGGAACATCTCGCCGGCGTTTGGAACATCCTTCGAACAAAACCCGCTGATTTCTCCAGGTGTGTCGCAGTCCTTTGTTTTCAAGCTTTTTCCTGTGTCTTACCTCATCGTTTAGCACAGTATTTGGGAGGGTTTTGGACTCAAGTTGGACTCAGGACTGTGGGGTGCACCCCTTGGATGGCACAAATTATTTGGACACAGTTTCCGCTTCATAAAAGGATTCTTGCATCTCCTAGCAGGAGAAGGGGTCTGGGGAAGGGGACAGCATTTGAGTCCCTTTCCCCAGTAGTCCTTTCGAAATCTTCCCGCTGTTCTCTTTGTTCTCAAAGAACACCATCGTTGCGCTTCGAGATTCGGCCGGACCTGACGCCTCGATCTGCTGCTCGAACTCTTCGGGAGATCGATAGCCCAGCGCCACTGCAGCAGGTTCCGAGACTGGGCAAACTGCTTATGCTTATTCGGAACCGCCGCGAGCCAAGAGGTTTGCCGCACGGTTTGAAACGACGCTCCTCAGTTGGCAGGCCTACCGAGTTTCGACAATAACGAGCGAAACGTCGTCGGCAAGGGGGCCGCGCCTCCACGAAGTCACGCCTTCGAGGATCGCCTGGCGCATCTCCGGTAATGGAAGCTTTGCCGAATCGACGATTAACTGAGAAAATCCTTCGGTGCCAAGCATTTCCTCCCGACTGTTAAAGACCTCGACGAGGCCGTCCGTGTAGAGTACGAATCGGTCTCCAGATGAGAGCTCTATTTCGTTCGCGGACTCGGATGGTGCTGTTTCATCGATGCACCCAAGGATTCCATTTTGCGAGTCGAACAGGTGGACACGGCCCTTGGATACGAGCATCGCCGGTGGATGGCCTGCAGCAGCAAAGGTTGCACGTCGTCCGCGCATTGTGAAACGAACAGCAGCCATGGTGAAGTAAAAGGTGTCTATGGCGAGTCGATCGTGCACGAACTCGTGAACCCGTCGCAGCACCGCGCTCGGGCCTGCCTTGCGTTCGAGCTGATGCAGTGTCTCGGAGTAAATGCGATTTGCCATGAGCGCCGAACCAATACCATGACCGGATACATCGCACATGAGGATGCTTAGAGCTTCATCGGTGTGAGGAAACACCACGCCGAAGTCACCGCCAATGGTACGCGCGGGGCTGTAATAAGTCTCCACCGAGACATCGTTCCAAACCAGGCTTTGTGGTGCGAGCGATTGCTGGACGCGTGCAGCGAGTGAGAGTTCCGCCTCAATTTCCATCTGCCGCTTTTCCAGGAGGGCATTGGATGCACGAAGTTGTTCCTCGATACGTTTCTGTGCGCTTATGTCGGTCACGACGAGCAGCACGTATTCCTGCCCGTCGGGCCCCTGAATCTCTCGACCGCTAAAAATCGCTGGGATTTTCCCACCGTCCTTCCGCGGAAAATAGAACTCGTTGCGGCTGTGTCTATACCGGTGACCTGATTCGTGTTGCTGCATGATGTACGGGATATCTTCCGGCGGGAATATCGCGTCGGGCGTGTGCCCCTGGATCTCATTCCGTTGGTATCGACCTAGTCGCAGCAGCGCTTCGTTAGCGAAGACCACGCGGAGTTGGTTGTCGGCGATGACCACTCCCTCATTGAGTTCTTCGAGGATAGTCTCTGTCTGGTGAAGCCAGTCCGGAGTTTGGATGTTCGCGTTAGCCATGACTATGTTCTCTCGAGTGCGCCGCTGAACTCTTAATGTAGTTGCTCGACCTCAAATCAGGCGTTTTCAGTGCGCTCGTTTTTCTGCGACGCTCGTGTACCGCGATCGACCGGGTAACTATGGCAAACAGGACAGCGACGGATATGCCGCACATCAACACGCCAGTCATGCTCTCCAGGGGTCCTAAGAGTCGCCAGTTGGGCGGAAGCGTCACATCCGCAGACCCGACGGTGGTGTAATTGCTCGCGGAGAAATAAAAGGCAAGTTCCCATGACGAGAAGCAACGGAAACGGTACCAACTCGCCCACAGGAGAATCACGAGCCCGTGCAGAACGATGACTGCGATCGACGATTTCACCACTAAGGCGGCAGAGTGGATCGGGCCAAAGTCGTGAGTGTCCCGGGTTAAGACGCGTTTTAGCCACTCGATCAGCGCTGCTACGCCAGCACACTGCAACCAGAGCGTAAGAAGTAGAAGAAGAACAGCTGCGGCAACTTGATTAAAAAGAATCATCGAAAAGCCTTCCATTAGCCGTGTCCTCTGTGGACGCTAGTCCAGATCCAATGAGCAAACGTCGCCATCAACTGGTGTGGGATACCAGTTCAGTTGTGGCGCGGGCTTCAGCCTGTGCCGGTGCTTGTTTTGACTCCCAGCGGATGATTTTCAGGTCAAGAACGAAGATGCTGTAAAGGACGGGCACCAGAAGCAACGTGATGAAGGTTGCCACGGCAAGCCCGCCGATCTGCGCATAGCAGAGAGGCCGCCAAAGGGGCCCTCCTTCAAGCGCCAATGGGAAGAGCGCCAAGATGGTCGCCAAGACGGTGATCATCACGGGCCGAATACGCTGGATGCCTGCGTCTGGAAGCGCCTGCTCCAACGGCTCCCCTTTCTCATGCATTTCCTCGATGAAGTCGAAGAGCACGATAACGTGGCTGACGATCACGCCGATCAAGCTGGCGATGCCTAGAAAAGCCATAAACCCAAAGGGCGTATGCGTGATCGAGAGGGCGATCAGAGAGCCGATCACACCGTAGGGAGCAGCGGCGAACACCAAAAGTGGTTTCACGGCGTTATTGAATTGAATGAGGAGCGCAAGGTAAATCCCGAGTAAGGAGATCAACAGAACGAGTTTGAGGTTGTCGAACCCTTCGATTTGTTTGGCCCGTTCGCCGCCAATCCGGAGCTGATAACCCGGAGGGAGATTTTTCTGAAATTCCTGTATTTTTGGAAGGATCTCATTAAGCACCTCAGAGGCAAGAACTCCAGGCTGCGGATAACACAGTATGGAAATGGTGCGAAAATGCTCGCGGCGCCTGACGCGACCGGTTTCCAAAGAATTTCCGACGGTTGCGATCGACAACAGCGGCACCCGGTTGTTCGTCTGTGAAGAGTAAACATACAGGTTCTTGATGTCGGCAAGCTGAGCACGCTCCTCCATCCGAAGGCGCGCGACAATGGGGATGTTCTTGTCGCCTTCCTTGAATATGCCCACTGCGGCGCCGCTCATGGCCGTCGTTGATGCGTCGGCGACATCGGCATTGGTAATGCCTGCAACGTTTGCGCGATCTGGGTCGATCTGAATCCTCTGCTGAACGTTGTCAGGGAACCAATCATCACGAAGAACGGCAATGCCACGAGCTTGCGCTACGATGTCCTGAGCCTGCCGGGCAATCTGTCGCAGCGTGCGAATATCGCTAGCTTGATTTTTCGGGTCGACGTCCTCCTGCCCAGAGATCAGCAGCTCTACAGGGTTGTCCACAGGATTTGTCTGAAGCTGGCGAACCGTAATCCACGCGCCCGGTACTTCCTTGTCCAGTGCGTCCTGGATCGGACGAGCTAACTCTGGCGAAGCCTCTTTATCCGTGACCTCAACGATCATTTGTGCGTAGTTGGTCTGCGGCATTTCCGGCGAGACCGAGAACCAGAAGCGCGGTCCCCCGCCTCCGTCAAAGATCGTGAGCGACTTCAGAAGATGCTCACCTTTTTGCTTGGCAGCGGCATCAGGGAAGTCTTCAATCACCTGCCGAACCACTCTTTCAGCCTGCGTTGCAGTATCGTTGGTAACGCTCAAGGGTGTGTCATTCGGCAGCCAGATATCCAAATAAAACCAATATTGGACATCTTCGGGAAAGAACTGGGTCTTAAGCCGAGAACCAAATAGTCCGCCTCCGATCAGGAAAATCAAGGACCCACCGAGGACAGCCCAACGGTGCTTTATGGCTTTGCCGACGAGTCTGTTGTAGAAGCCGTAAAATCCCCGCTGCCGCATCTCCTCGATAGTCGGTTCTCGTTTTGCCGGAGCACGCAAAATGTAATAGCCCAGGAACGGAACAAAGGTCATCGCGACAACCAGCGCACACAGCAGAGAAGCCGTCATCACGACAGGGAGGCTTTTCAAGAACTCGCCGGTATTGCCGGTAAGCATCAAAAAGGGCAGGTAGGCGATAATGTTCGTGATGGTCGCGTAGAAAATTGCGGTTGCCAGCTTTGTAGGTCCGAGCCAGCAGGCTATCAGCCGCGGAAACCCCTCCGCCAGGTGGCGTTTTATGCCGTCGCCAGAGACCACCGGCACGTCCACGAGAAGGCCCAGCGCAATAATCAGCGATGCGATGGAGACTTGTTGAAGATCGATTCCCAGCATATATACGATGCCGAAAGTCATCGCCAGTGTGATGGGTATGGCCAGCGCCATAATCAGCGCCAGCCGCCACTCCCAAAATCCGAGTAGCGAAACAATCACCACGAGAATAATGGCTTCGCCGAGTGCCCGCATGAACAGGTTGATGTTCTCCTTAACTTGGAGTGGTTGATCGGACGTATGCGCCAGAATCAAATCGGCGGGAAGGATTTGGCGAAGGTCTGAGAGCTTCGAATTCACGGACTGCCCGAAGCGCGCGATTTGCTTTCGATCGCGCATGTAGATTGCTAAAGTGATCGCTCGGCTGCGCCGCCAGTGCCCACTTGTGTCTCGCCAAGTGTAATAGTTGAGATACTGAGCGGGCGCTTGATAACCTCGGCTGATTTGGACGAGATCCCGTAGATAGACCGGCGCACCCTCTGACGTAGCCGACACAGCCACATCGCCGATACTTCTTGCGCTATCGAATTGTCCGGAAGGAATGAGGGTGACCCTGCGCTCTCCAGTTTCAATCGTTCCGCCCGGCGCGATGATGTTCCGAGCCGAAAGAACTTTGGAAAGATCAGCAGGGCGCAGGCCATAGGCGGCGAGTCGATCCTGCGAGTAATCCAGATAGACGGTTTGCGATAAGACGCCTCTCCTCTCGACCTTGGAAACTTCGGGAGCCCCTTGCACAGTTCGGCCAATCAAGTCAGAAAAATTGTCCAGTTCGGCGTAGCTGTATTTGTCCCCGGCAACGCCGGCGAGTTTGGTTCGTGTTTCCTTCGGATCGCGGATGATCACTGGCTCCCACACATCCGGATGCAATTCGGACCGTTTTAGCCGCTCCGAGATAAACCGCTGGGTGAACGCTTGGATGGGACTGTCATCTGCTTCGGAAACACCATCCAGGCCGATGAATCCGCTGCCCTGTATGATTTCCGCGTCTCGAATGATTCCGGCACTCTGCGCTTCCTCCTGAAATAAGTATTCGGTGTCAAGGACCGCGCGCGCCGAAATGGATTGTGGAAAAGAATTCACCACGGTGATGCGCTGCCCTTTTCCATTCAGCGGTTTTGCATCGCGAGCTTTCCGAATCGCCGCTTCAACGGCATTGGCACGCGCCGCAATCTCGACGTCGTCGGCCTTCGGGCTCGCGACTGTCAGCATGAGCGCAGCGGTATCTCCAAAATCGCTCTGGAAACTGATGGGGCCGGCGCCCTGAGGCAACTGAGAATTTAAAGCGTTCAGCTTGAGGTTGATATCGCTGAATTGCCGCTTGGTATCGGTGATGCCCTCATCCAGTTGAATGGTCACAAACGAATAACCGGGAAGAGATATGGACTTAATGCCGTAGTCCGCATCTGTTCCCGGGTGGATGGTCTTATTCTCGGCGGCAACGTCCTCAATTCGACGGGTAATGTATTGCTCGACCTGTTGCGCTGTGGCCCCGGGCCAAGGACAAGCCGCCACGCCAAGCCGTACGGGAATGTCCGGGTCTTTGCGCTGCGGCATGGATGTATAGCCGAACCAGCCCCATACGAGCACTGCCAGGAGAAGTATCCAAGAGATGTGCGGGTGCTCGACGAAGAATCTCGGGACATTGCGGCTATTGCGGATGTCTTGTTCGTTTTCGTGTGCCATTGTTCTATGCCTTTAGGGGAGGACCTGGATGCAGTCGCCGTCTTTCAGACCAGCGGTTCCAACGCCGACTACTTTTTCACCTGGATTTACACCTTCGACTACCACGTCACTCTCGTGGGTTTCACCGAGTGTGACCTGACGTAAGTACGCCACCCAATTGCCGCCCTGTTCTTTGGCGACGAAAACCGCGTAGTGTCCAGGTGCTGTGGGGTCAGCAACAACGGCGTTAAGAGGTACGGAGGGAACCGGGGCTTTGTGAACGCCAGTCAAACTGAGAGAAGCAATCATTCCGGGTTTCAATGCGGCTTTGGGATTAGGTACGGTTACCTCGATGGCAAAAACGCGATTCTTCTCATCGGCGCTGGCGGCAATGCTGGTGACTCGCCCGTTGTACTCTTTCGGATCGTCCTGCAAATGGATGCTGAATTGTTGCCCCAGCCGCAGCCGCCTTACGGCATAGTCGGGAACGCCAAAACCGATTTTGACTGCGCTGGTGTCGGCGATAGTAAAGGCCGAAGCCCCTGGTGCCGCAAGGTTTCCTAGTTCAATGTTCCGAGCAAGGATGTATCCCGAAAACGGTGCGGTTAGGTCGGCATCCTTGAGGGCCAGCTGTGCTTGGTGCAGATTGGCCGTGGCTTGATCCACAGCTGCGAGGGTTGAATCGAGTTTAGCCTGCGCTCGATCGAAATCGGGCTTGGTCAAGCTCTCTGAGGCGTAAAGGGTCTTCGCGCGATCGTAATCCTTCGTTGCCTCGACGTGCTGCGCTTGGGCGAGACTTAGAGTTGCCGTGGCTTGGTCAAGGTTATTCTTCAAATCCTGATGACGAATCTGCGCGAGAACAGTGCCCCGGCTGATATAGTCTCCCGCACCTATGTCTCGACGCCGTCCGTCTGCGCTTATGACCTGTTTAATTTCCGTCACATAGCCTGCAGACTTGAAAGACAAAGTCGCTTCTGCGAACGGCAGAACGGAAGCCGAGTAGCGCAAATCATCTGAAGGCGAATAAAGATTCACATTCACTACGTGAACCGGCGTGGGAGATTTGGCTGCGACTTTCGTAGGTTCTTGACAGCCACTTGTAGCTGCGATCATCGCAAAAAGCACAGCCGTTGTTGCTGTCCCGAAACCCTTCCTCAGTTTGCTCCCCATCATGTCTACTCCTCTCCGATTGCTTTCCCGCACTCCGGCACGGCCGGCTGTCAATCCCAAAGTGATTTCTGTCCTCATCGGTTACTCTTCTCCCATCGCCTTACGTAGCTCGGCAAAAGCGCTCCAATAGGAAGAAAGCGCTTGCTGATACTGAAAATTGGTTTCGGAACTCTGAGCCTGTGCCTGCAGAAGGTCTCTTAAGAGTGCGGCCTGCTGCTTATATTTGTTGCTCGTGACGCGGAGCTGCTCCGCAGCTGCTTCGTGTGCAGTGCCAGAGGCCTTAAGCAGCAAAGAAGCGTCATACCATTTACGGTACTTCGCGCCCACCTCAACGGCGACCTTCGATTCGGTCTCTTGAATCCCGTTACGCGCTTGCTCCACAGTTTTCGTCTTCTCGACAATTTTGTTGTGGCGGCGCCCCCAATCAAAAGGCTCCCAAGTCAGCAAAAAGCCGGCTGTCGTGACGTTTTGTGGAAGAACTTGCACGTTGTAAAGACCCTGATAGCGCACGGAGACACTGAGGTCTGGAATGTATTCAGCTTTCGCGAGACGGCGATCATATTCGGCTTGCTTTTCTTTAAGGTGCGCTTGCCGGCACTCCGGGCGGTTCGCCAGCGCTTCCTGCCGGGCTGAAACGAGAGTCAGATCACTTGTGTCTTGCTCAGCAACGAACTCGACGCGAAAGACTGTCGCAACATCGCGCCCAAGGAGTTGATTCAAGGCCTCGCGCTGCGTCGCCAATCCATTCTCTGCGACGGACAGCTCATAGCGCGATTTCGCCAAGCGCGCGTCGACGTCCAATGCATCGGCGCGCAGGACCGTCTTTTCCGTCACATACTGGAGCGTAACCCGCTGGGCTTCTTCGAATGTCTTCACCGCCTCACGAGCAGCGTCCACACTTGCCTGGATGGCAAAGAGGTCGAAGTACGCATTGCGGACTTCGGCAGCGATCTTCTGCCGTTCGGCGCGGACATCTTCACGAGCGATATCGCGTCCGAGTTCTGTCAGGTGAATGCCGAGGCCGATTTTGTATTGCTGTGTAAGCGGTTGATCGGCATTGGCAGTGATGTAGGTGGTAAACACCGCCGGCGTGTGGATTTTCGAATTGGCAGACGGAATCGGACCAATTCCCGGATACGTGCCGAACGAACCAGTGGGGAACGTAAAGTCAAACGGGTGTAAGAGCTCTCCGCCCAGCATGGTGAATTGAAATTGTGGCTTTCGCCGGCTGCGCGCTGTACTCACTTCGAAGTCGTACTTCTGAGTCTCCAGCACAGAATTCTTCACAAGCCGGTTGTGTTGGAGTGCCAGAGTGACCGCCTCATCGAGAGTGAGGATTGGCGCCTCAGTATCGGCATTCGACGTTTGTTCTTGCGCCGATGAAGGCATCGGCCATACAAGGGCACACAGGGCGAAGACGAGTGATAGGCATTTGTGTTTCATTTTGTTGATCCGTTTGTTGAGGCTCCCCTCCGGGCAAGCCCCCGAAGTGTCGTTGTGACCAGTTTCTGTGTAATCCGATCGATGGACAGGCGCTCGACGTTCGCGAGGCCATCGATCGCAAGCATGGTTAGACCGTGAACTACGGCCCACGTGTAGAGAGCCGCGGTTTGCAATTCCGACTTTCGGGCGAGTGCAGGGTCGAAGATTCCGACACGGGCACCGCGACGGACAATGTTCTCCAAAACGACACGCGCAGCGATCCACCCCGCCAGGACCCTTTCTGGACGCCAGTCAGGGCCGGTCGGCGCCACACTGAACATCAGGCGATAAAGAGTTGGATTCTTAATTCCAAAGCCGACATACGTGGAACCCATTTTTGACAAGGCTGCACGAGGATCGGCAATCTTCGCGACCGCAGCGGTCAATTCACTGCGAAGCAGGTCGTGACCAGCCGCTGCCGCGGCGTCCAGCAGGTCACGTTTG